>ERZ747221.22-NODE-22-length-162457-cov-6.799575_pt1 | contig 162457 bp, 122 predicted proteins | sample MGYA00374949_ERZ747221 | MGnify/ENA primary metagenome ERZ747221 (study PRJEB28779, sample SAMN05720172) | bioreactor metagenome | isolation source: Anaerobic biogas reactor | place: USA:Washington, USA | collected 2015-08-08 ... | reverse complement strand
CGAAGGCGGCCGGGGGTGGATTTGAACCCCGCAATTTTGGGCAAGGGATGCAGATTTGTCCAACCCCATTCGGGGTTGGGCCGTTGGGGTTGTCCGGAATCCCGTGTTCACCGTCTACGGGGCCGCCCTCCGGTTCGACCGGGGACACGTAGTCGCGCCGGGGCGGCGCCTGGAACATGTCCCCGTTCTTGTCTGGCGTCTTCAAACTCTGAGATCTGTGGCCGATCTCTTCCTGAACCGCCCCCGCTGGTTCGCATTCCGCTATCTTGCTGTTTAATCGGGCCGTTAATTGCGGTATCATACCTTCACACAAGCCCTGAACCGTCGTGGATGACCTTGGAGGGGATACTCATGCGCGGACCATCCGGCAGCCTCAGAATCGTGTCAGCCAGCATGATTGCCGTCGCCCTCATCGCAGGGTGGGCCGGATGCGGCAGCGAGCAGACCGCGTCTTCTACCGGTGCGGGCGGGGCTCCGGCCACGCCCGGAACCCCCCGGGTAGCCCTCATTATGAAATCCCTCGCCAATGAGTTCTTCCTGACCATGGAAGAGGGCGCCAAAGCGCACCAGGCCGCCAACGCCGCCGCCTATGACCTCATCGCCCAGGGCATCAAAGACGAACGCGACGTCAACCGCCAGGTCCAGCTCGTCGAACAGATGGTTGCGCAGGACGTCGACGCCATCGTTATCGCGCCCGCCGATTCCAAGCTTCTCATCGCGGCGTGCCAGAAAGCCATGGATGCCGGGATTGTCGTCGTCAATATCGACAACAAGTTTGACAGCGGCGTGCTGGCCGAGCGGGGCATCGCCATTCCCTTTGTGGGGCCCGACAACCGCAAGGGCGCGCGCCTGGTCGGCGAGTACCTGGCGGGCAAGCTCTCTCCGGGCGACCCCGTCGCCATCGTGGAAGGGATCCCCACCGCGTTCAACGCCATTCAGCGTAAGCTCGGTTTTGAGGACGCCATGAACGCCGCGGGCATGCAGATCGTCGCCGCGCAATCCGGCAGTTGGGAAACCTCCAAGGCCAACCAGGTCGTGTCGGCCATGATCACCGAGAATCCGGGGATCAAGGCGTTCCTTTGCGCGAACGACAGCATGGCCCTTGGCGCCGTCGCCGCACTCCGCGCGGCGGGCAAACTCGACACCGTGAAGGTCGTCGGTTTCGACAACATCTCCGCCGCCCAGGAGCTTCTCCAGAAGGGGGAGATCGCCGCCACCGCCGATCAGCATGCCGATCGGCTCGCGGTCTTCGGCATCGAATACGCCTTGAAGATGCTCGCGGGGGAGGCCTCGCCCGAGGACTTTGAGACCCCGGTAGACCTCATTACGCCCGAGAGCCTGGCGAACCCGTAAGCAGCATGGGGCCGGTGGCGGCGAAACACCAGGGAAAGCGCCTCTGAATGAACAGCGGTAAACGTTCGTACTTCTTCCTCCTCGATTACCTGGGGCTGGTGTTTGTGTTGCTGCTGCTAGTCGTCGTGTTCGGGGTCTTCACCGAGAATTTCTTCACCTGGACCAATTTCCGGACCATCGTGAACCAGACGCCCGACGCGGTCGTCATTGCCGTCGGCATGACCTTTGTGCTGATCATTGCGGGCATCGATCTGTCCGTAGGTTCCGTGCTGGGACTCAGCGCGGCCGTGCTCGCGATCTGCCTGCACCGTCTCGAACTGCCCATGGCCGTTGGCATCGCCGCGTGCCTCGCGACCGGCCTGCTGTGCGGGGTGCTGAACGGTCTCACGGTGATCACGTGGCGGTTGCCGTCCTTCATCGTGACCCTCGGCATGCTCGAAATCGCCCGGGGCGGCGCGTACCTCGTCACCAGTTCCCGTTCGGTCTATGTCGGCACACAACTCGGCGACTTCGTCTCGATGCGCGTCGGCGGCGTGTCCGTGATGTTCGTGATTGCGGTCCTGGTCGTCGCGGCCGGGCAGATCGTGCTTTCCATGACGGCGTTCGGCCGCCATCTGTTCGCCGCCGGCTCGAACGAAGAGGCGGCTCGTCTGTCAGGCATTCCCACGCAGTGGCTCAAGGCGGCCGTGTTCGCCCTGAGCGGATTGATGGCCGGGCTGGCGGCGGTCATTCACGCCGCGCGCCTGGAAGGGGTCAATCCCGAAGACGGCGTTGGGTACGAGCTTCAGGCGATCGCGGCCGTCGTCATCGGCGGCACCAGCCTCTTCGGCGGGCGCGGTTCGGTGGTGCGTTCCTTTCTCGGCGTCATGATCATCGCGGTGCTTGCGGGCGGTCTGGCCCAGGCGAACGCCCAGGAGCATACCAAGCGCCTGGTCACCGGCCTGGTCATCGTCGCCGCGGTCATCATCGACTACTATCGCAATCGTCTTCGCGCTGCCCGGGCCACCGAATAATCCCGCGGCGCGCGCGCCCTCGTCCTCGTGTCCCAACTCGCCGCACAGGCCGTATTTTGCGTTGACGCCGGTATTCCCCGGTCTTTATTCTACCCGTGTCACACGGGCGGGGTGGCCACCCGGCCCGTGGAAGCGGGTTCCAAGCGGGCACAGGGAGGGGCGTGCCCTCTCGTGGACGGTTCCAGGGCCCCTTTTGTGGACTGTTTCACCGGTGCGCATTTCCGAAGGGGCGTGCGGCGCCAATCAAACAGGAGAGACAACGGAACGCATGACCTCGCACAACCTGATGCTGATGCTTCTCTCCTTCGGAACCCTGTTGCTGGTGGCGCGCGCGCTCGGTGAGTTGGCGGAACGGCTGCATCAGCCCGCGGTCCTGGGCGAACTCCTGGCCGGGATCCTCCTGGGACCGACGGTCTTGGGCAACCTGGCGCCGGGAGTTGCCGAGTCGCTGTTTCCCGCCCAGGGCCCCAACGCCGTCGCGCTCGAGGCCATCGCCACCCTCGCCATCGTCCTGTTTCTCCTGGTCGCGGGCATCGAAGTCGATCTCTCGACCGTCTGGCGGCAGGGGAACATTGGTCTCAAAGTGGGCATCGTGGGCATGGTGATCCCGTTCGCCCTGGGATTGCTCGCCGCCTGGCTGGCGCCCCAGGCCCTTGGCCGCGAAGCCGGGGCCGAGCCGCTTGTCTTCGCCCTGTTTCTGGCGACGGCCCTGTCCATCACCGCGCTGCCCGTCATCGCCAAGACCCTCATGGATCTCGGACTCTACCGGAGCGACATGGGGATGATCGTCGTGAGCGCGGCCATCTTCAACGATCTCGTGGGCTGGATCGCGTTCGCCATCATCATGGGCATGATGGGGACGGCCGCCGCACACGTCGATTCCATTCCGGCCACCATCGGCTACACGCTGGGTTTCGTGGCCCTGATGCTGACCGCCGGCCGCTGGGCCATCCACCGGATCCTGCCCGCATTGCAGGCCTACACGCGCTGGCCCGGCGGCGTGCTGAGTTTCTCCCTCGTGCTCGCCCTGTTTGGGGCGGCGTTCACCGAATGGATCGGCATTCACGCCATCTTCGGGTCGTTCATCGCCGGCGTGGCTCTCGGCGATTCGCCCCATCTCCGTGAACGCACGCGCGTGATCATCGACCAGTTCGTATCGTTCGTGTTCGCCCCCGTGTTCTTTGCGAGCATCGGGCTGCGCGTCAATTTCGTGGCCAATTTCGATGCCGCCCTGGTGCTTACGGTTCTCCTCCTTGCCTGCGTGTGCAAGCTGGCCGGTGGCACACTCGGCGCCCGATGGGGCGGCATGTCCATGCGTGACGCCTGGGCCGTGGGTTTCGCCATGAACGCCCGCGGCGCCATGGAGATCATCCTGGGCCTGCTCGCCCTGGAAGAGGGCATCATCCGCGAACGGCTCTTTGTGGCCATCGTCATCATGGCCATCGTCACCTCTATGCTCAGCGGCCCGTTGATGAGCTTCATTCTCCACCCCACCAGAGGACGCCGCCTCCAGGATGTCCTGTCGTCGCGGCTCTTCCTCAAAGACCTGCATGCCGCGGGACGCCGGGAAGCCATTCACGAATTGACCGTCCTGGCCTGTCAGACCGCCGGCCTCGATACGGACCGGCTCGAGAAGGCTGTCTGGGAGCGTGAAGAGATCCTCCCGACCGGCATCGGCAACGGCGTCGCCATTCCCCATGCCCGCGTCGCCGACGTGGACGACGCCCTTGTGGTCGCCGGGATCTGCGAGACGGGCGTGGATTTTGACGCCCCCGACGGCAAGCCCGCCTACCTGATCTTCCTGATCATCACGCCCGAAAAAGACCCCGCGTCGCAACTCGAGATCGGGGCCGACATCGCCCGCCGATTCCAGAATCCCGCGATGCTCGATCGCGCCCTGCACACCTCGAGTTATACCGAATTCCTGGCCCTGCTGAAAAGCACCCCGGAAGTGGAATAGAATTCATGAGAATTGCAGCGGATGGCCCTGAACGGCCGTCCTGAAACTGGGGGAGAGTCTTTATGCGTATCGGCGTACCAAAAGAGATCAAGGCGGATGAACGGCGCGTCGCCATTGTGCCTTCCGGAGTGGCCGCGTTCCGGGCCCACAACCACCGCGTTATGGTCGAAAAGGGCGCCGGGCTCGGCAGCGGCATCTCCGACGAAGCGTATGCGGCGGCCGGCGCCGAAATCGTCCCGGAACCCCGCGATATCTGGGAGCGCGCCGAAATGATCATCAAGGTCAAAGAACCCCTCGGTCCCGAGGTGGACTGGATGCAACCGGGCCAGATCATCTACACCTATCTGCACCTGGCCTCCGATGAAACCCTCACCCGGAAGATGCTCGAGAAGGGCGTGATCGGAATCGGCTACGAAACCGTGCAGCTGCCGGATGCCTCTCTGCCGCTTCTGGCGCCCATGAGCGAAGTGGCCGGGCGTCTCGCGGCGCAGATCGGGGCGCATTGTCTCGAAGCCAGCGCCAACGGCATGGGCATCCTCCTCGGGGGCGTCTCGGGGGTCAAACCGGCCAACGTCACCATTCTCGGAGCCGGGGTCGCCGGCACGCACGCCTGCCAGATCTGCGTCAGCATGGGCGCCCATGTCACCGTGCTCGACATCAACCCGTCCCGCCTGCGTTACCTCTACGACATCATGGCATCGCGCGTCACCACCGTCATGTCCAATGCCGCCAATCTCGCCGACGAGGTTACCCAGGCCGACCTGGTCATCGGCGCGGTCCTGGTGCCCGGCGCGCGGACTCCCCGTCTGATTACCGACGACCTCGTCAGCCAGATGCGGCCGGGCGCGGCGTTCGTCGACATCGCCATCGACCAGGGCGGCTGTAGCGAAACGTCCCACCCCACCACGCATCACGACCCGACCTTTCTGGTGCATGACGTGGTGCACTATTGCGTCGGCAACATGCCCGGCGCCGTTCCGAGAACCTCCACGTACGCGCTGACCAACGTCACCCTCGGCTACGGTCTCGCCATCGCCGACCGCGGGGTGGACGCGGCCATCGCGGCCGACTCCGCCATCCGAAGCGGCATCAACACTTACAAAGGAAAACTCACCTGCAAAGGCGTCGCCGACGCCTTTGGCCTGGACTACAGCGAGATCTGATGTGAACGGTTCGCAACTGCGGCGCGATCTGGAGTATCTGACCGGGGTTCTGCCCCATCGCGGCTCCAACACCAACAGCGAACGGTCCGCCGCCGAATACCTGGCCGCGCGCTTCAAGGAATTCACCCTCGACGTCGAGATCGACGACTTCCACAGCCTCGACGGCGAATGGCTGCTTTATGCCTCGTATTTTGCCGAATTCACCGTGGTGGCCATCCTCGCGGGCTGGTGGCCGTTCATCGCATTTGGCTACGGCCTGTTCGTCTTCCTGAGCTATCTGGCCGAGGCCACCGGATACCGCATCTTCGGCCGCCTGCTGCCCCAGTACGAGTCGCAAAACGTGATCTGCCGCTTCGTCGCGCCCAAACCCCGCCGACTCTTCATTGTCACTGCGCATTACGATTCGCCCCGCGACAGCCCCCTGCAGGCTCCCCGCGTGCGGCCCTGGCTGCGCTCCGTGCAGCTCTTCCTGGTGCTCTGCATGGTGGTGGTGGTGGTCTCGTGCGCCGCCCAGGGGTTCGGCATCTTCGAATCGCTCCAGTTTGCCTACGACGTCGCCGTCCGCTGGACGGCTGTCGGCTGCCTGCTCGGGGCGGCCGCCTTTCTTGTGTTTGCCGAATTGACCTGCGAGTACGGCCGCGGCGCCTGGAACAACGCCTCCGGAACCGCTGTCTTGCTCGAACTGGCGCGCCGCTTTCACGCGAACGGACTCGACCAGGCCGATCTCTGGCTCGTCGCCACCGGAAGCAAGGAGGCCGGTCTCAACGGCATGCGCCACTTCATGAAAACACACAAACTCGACCCGGTCTCGACGTTCTTCCTCAATATCGATTCCGTCGGCGCACCCCGCCTGCATTACGTCACCGCCGAAGGCATGCTCGCGACCTTCCAGAGCTCAAAGACCCTCCTTGCGATCGCGGAACCCGCTGCCCGAGAGTTTCAGGCCACCCCCGTCCGGCACCGTGAGTTTCCGTCGGATGCCCTTATACCTCTGGCGCGCGGTTTCAACGCGCTCACCCTCACTTCGTCCTACGAGACGCCTCCCGAGGACCGGCTCCTTTCCGACGACACGCACCTCGACGTCCGCGACGATGCGCTGCTGGCGGCCTCCGGCCTGGCCGAGGCCATCCTCCGCCGCCTGGACCATGATCTCGGCGGCGATCAATAAGGTCTATCCCGGACAGTCTTGTCTGCCCGGTGCGGAGCCGGCGTCCGCAGCGCGGCAAAAGAAACAGGCGGGCTCGCGTGAGCCCGCCTGGGTGCGTCAGTTTTCCGTGCGGGAAGGGCGGCGGCGTAGCGCCGGCCCGTGCCCGGCGGTTCAGGATTCCTTGCGCTCTCCGAGTTTGGCGTTCATCATGAAGATGCCGTGGGGATGTTCACCAATCATCTTCAGTTTCTGCAGGATGCCGTCGGCCGTCGCCTCTTCCTCGACCTGTTCCGCGACAAACCATTGCAGGAAGTTGTCCGTGGCGTAGTCCTTCTCGTCGCGGGCCAGTTCCACCAGCGCGTTGATGAGCCGCGTGACCTTGCGCTCGTGCTTCAACACCTCTTCGAAGACCTTCTCCGGCTTGCCAAAGTCCGCCGGCGGCTTCTCAATGGCTTCGAAGATCACCCTGCCGCCCGTTTCCACGACGTAGCCGTAGAACTTCATGGCGTGTTCCATCTCTTCCGCCGCCTGCCCCCGCATCCACTTGGCAAAGCCATCGAGGTTCTGGGCGTCGAAGTACGCGCCCATCGCGGCGTAAAGGTAGGCCGAATACATCTCGGCGGTGATCTGTTTGTTCAGAGCCTTTTCCATTTTCTTGCTGACCATGGTACTTCCTTTCCCGCTTGGCGGGGGCGCTACGTCTTCACACCCCGACCGTTTCCGCCGTGGACACTCGCTCCCCATAAAGTTCCCCCGCGGAACTCCGGGTTCGCCAGCGACGTAGAATGCTTACTCCTTGCGCCTGGCCGGTACAGGAGCGTACCAGCGCCGGCATCATACTCCCTGATGTCCACAGGAACAAGGGGCACAACGCATTCATTCCACTACCCTTGCTGGAACCCGAAACAGGGGGTTAATAGACCAGATCCCGGAAACCGCGCACCGTGTGGAAGGTAATGATGTTCCCGTCGTGGGCGCTCCTGGCCCGGGCGTCGCCTGAGCGCGACAGAATGTGCAGGTCGTCGCCGTTGATCGCCATCGAGGCATAGTGGCGGGCCTGACCAAAGGCCTTCGTATCCGCCACGCGCGCCGCAAAACACCAGTCCACGCAGTTTTTCGAGAAATGCAGCACCAGACGGTGGCGTTCGTTGTTCGGCAAGTCAAACCGGTCGTCGGGAAGCCGATCCGGGCGCGTCATCGAGTCCGTGGCCTGGGACGACAGCAGCCAGAACAGCTTCGTTTGTTCGTCGTACACGATATGAAACTTCATGTGGCCGCCCGGGCACGGTACGAACACCATGGGCGCTCCCGAGGGCGCGTGCTCGAGCGATACCGTGATGCCGCCACCATCGGATTCCACCGCCTTGGCAATGGCGGCCAGGTTCGTCGAGCCCGTATGGGCGCGCATCCACAGATGAAACGTCCGTCCCGCGGGGTCAAACCAGACGTGGTCGGGGTCCACAAACTGGACCACATTGGTTTCCAGCCATCCCGGATCGGCCATCGGCCGGCGCACCTTCGCCGCCTCCGCAACCGTGTTGCCCGGTGTGTGGAACGGCACGCCGAGCAGATGGGGGGGGCCGGCCGCCGCGATGGCGTCGCGGTACGACAGCTCGTTCGAGAAGGTCCACGCGTCGCGACGCGTCAGGTCGCTGTCCACGTCCGCCGCCATCAGCACCGGCGCAAACACCGACACCGGCCACATCGGATAGTCCGGGTCGGTATCGCGTTCCATGACCAGGTAGACCCGGCCCCTCGTGTAATGCACATTGCAGGGCGCCTGGTGCCATCGCTCGCCGCGGGTCAGCCAGGAAGCCTCGCTCCACGTCGTGCCCCCGTCTGTCGAACGCACAATCCCGAGGTCGCCGCTGTGCCCCAGCACGTACACGGCCCCGCCCGCGGCAAACGGGCGCGCGTGAATCATGGGAGTGCTTGCCCGCAGCGTCCAGGTCTGCCCGCGGTCGTCGCTTGTGTAAATCCGCCCGCGATACCCCTCGGGGCCTGCCTTGCCCGCGAACGCGGGGCCGTTGAGGTCAAGCGTCGCCACAAGCCGTCCGCCCGGCAGCACGGCCAGCCCCGGGCTGTACGAAAAGATCTGCTGCGCGTCGGGGGATTCATACACTTTCACAAAATCATTGGCCGCCAGGGGAGGCGCCGCGACCGCGCCAGGCACGCCCTCGGCCCGCGCACCGGCCAGCAGGGGACTCAAGGTCACTGATTGAATGAATGCTCTGCGATGCATGCCCATCCTCCCCGGAATCTGAAGTGCACTACGCCGACAACAGAACGTATCCGTCCGCGATCGCCTTCTTCCCCTGGTCGTTCATCGTTTCATAGAACAGACGAACGCCCTGTTCTGCGTCGGTTTTCGCGAGCAGGCGGAGCTGGATGTCCGTGCCGGGTCTCACCATCCCCCGAAAAACGCAGCTCAACTCCTTCACGCGCGTCGGGTCGCCGCCTGCTTCGCGGTCGACCAGTTCGCGCAGCGAAATGGCGAGCGTGGCCGTGCCCTGAAGGATCGGTTCCGGAAGCCCGACCCCACGGGCAAATCTCTTCGACGTGTGGATTGGAAACGAAAGCCCCGTGCAGCCGTCGTACACATGCGCCGTCAGCGGATCGATGTGGAGGGCATGCTCCCACACGGCGTCCCGGGTCTCCGGGGCAGGAGGGGGGGTATACAGCGCGCCGTCAATTCGCCCTGCATCCGCGCATCGCACGCCGCGAAAAAATGCCCCTGCGTACTCCGTGAAGACCGGCCGGCCGTCACGGTCCTCCGCCTCGAACCGGACGATCGACAGCGAGCCCCCGCGCTGCGGCAACACCCCGAAAATGTGACCCCGGATCACCAGGCCGTCTTCCGGCCGCAGGGGACGGTGCATGAGGATGGCTTCCGATAAATGCACCTGCCGGGCGCAAATCTCCTCCGGCCACGCGTCCATACCCCAGTATTCGTGCCGGTTGACAAAAATCGGCCAGGTCAGCGCCGTGGCCAGCATGGGCGGGGCGATGATGCCGTCCTCGCGTGTATCATCAAAGTAGTACGGATTGGCGTCGCCGATCGAAGCCGCAAAATTCATCGATTCGCGCCAGCCCACTTCCACAAAGTGCGGCTTGGTCATACGTCCAACGCATTGAGAATCAATCTGTAATGGCAAAGCTACTCTCCTCCGCCGGAACCTTACCATGTTAATCGATCGAAATTAAACTTGCCCGGGCACGACGCGCAGAATCGATGCTGCTGTCCCGAATTCGGCACGGGGCAAAATGCTAGAAACGCGTAAACATAGGTTTTGCGCGCTGCCGGGCCCTCAGGGGGCTTCGTGCGTGACCGGTTCGGGGCCCTCGTCAAGGGCGTTTGCCGTTTCTTCGGAGGCGTCAAGCGCCCGTTTCCTTCGCGCGCCCTCATCGGAAAGCTGCAACAGATGCAGACCCTCGAGCTGGAGAGATCCGAGACCGACGGCAATTACCATACCAGCGTTGATGGCGTGGGTCAGGATGGCCAGAGCCAGGGCATCGTCGTACGAGACGCCCGGCTGCACCAGTTTCAAACCCGCCACCAGCGGAACCTGAAACTGGCCCACAAACCCCGGGGTGCCCGGGACGCTGATCGCGAGCGCCAGCGCCGCCTGCATGACGAACACCGTGTACCACGGCGCCTCAACCCCGAACCCGAAAAGCATGCATTGAAGCATCGCGACAAAACAGGCCCACGTGACCAGATTGTAGGCCACCGATTTGGCCATGTCCGACACCGACCGGAACACCTCGAACCCTTCGGCGAACTGTTGGAGCAGGTGATGGACCCAGCCACCCACCTTGCGGCACGCCGACGCTCCGGCCTGGAAAAACGATAGCCGGCGGCCGGCAAACGCAAAGACCCCGTCGGACACACGAAGGACCAGATTCTTGCTCACGAAGAGCAGCACAAACACCGCGATGACCGCCAAGAGAAAGATCGCCGCGCCCACAGCGCCGGTCTGATACGCGCTGGCCGGCACCAGAATGGGGGAGTCGCTCCGGAACAGCTCACCGGGAATCGCAATGTTTTCTTTGGGCCGGAAGGCCAGCAGCGCCACGGCCATCACCACGATCAACCCGATGAGATCATTGACGCGGTCGAGCGCCACCAGCGCAAAACTGCGCGCCACCCCGAGCGCCGTCAGGCGCGACAACACCACCGCCCGCACCAGTTCCCCAATGCGCGCCGGAAGCGTGAAATTGGCCAGAAACCCGATCTGGGTCGACGAAAACATGCTCCGGAACGAGGCCGCCGGTTCCACCGCCCGCACGACATAGCTCCAGCGTTTGACGCGTCCCACAAAGCTTAAGCCGACAAACAGCGCCGCCAGCACAAGCCAGCCCCAGCGAATCTCCGCAAACGAACGTTTCAGGCCCGCCCAGCTCGTCCCCTGAAACATCCACCAGAGGATGAGCGCGCCGAGCGCCAGTCCCGCAACGCCTTGTATGGTCTGCTTGAGTCGTGTCCGCAAGAACGATTCTCCCAGGGGTCGGATTCGCCGCCGCGCGCGTCGCCGGCGGCATCAGCTCAGGGGGCAATCAGGACCGGAAACGGCTCCTGGGCGACGGATCGAGTTTTTTCAGCGGCGCCTTGCCCCGTTTCCGCTCGAACGTTTCCGCCACGGTCGCGCGGTGTTCTTCGTCCGGAGGCAGCCAGCCTCGCAGCTGTTTGCGTCTCCTGTCCGCTTTGTGCTCCAGTTCGTCGTAGGCCACACGCAACCGCTCCAGCAGCGCCATCCGGCAGGAGAGGCACAGCCCCGACTCTTCGTCCACGGTCTTTTTGCGGCAACGCGTGCAGACGCGGGCTTCCTTGCGCGCGAGGTCACGCCGCAGGGCCGGGGTCTTGCGGAGCAGTTGCCGCACCTCTTCGGGAGTCAGGCCCGAGGCTTCCGCGAGCTTCTCCATGCTCAATTCGGTGTCGTCCAGACGGTCCAGCACGCGGTAGAGGGTTTCCATTCGCTCGACGCGGCGCACGGCGCATTCCCTGCACAGACCGTCGTACTCGTCCGCCCGGACCACCGCCCCGCAGTCCCGGCAGTTTGTAAGGTTAACCTTCACTGTCCTTCAGTTCCATGGCCAGGCGTTCCACCCGCCGGCGCAAATCCGCCACGCTGCCTTCATTGTCCAACACCCAATCGGCCAGCGCAAGTTTCTTCTCCGGCGGCGTTTGCGCCCGTATTCGGGCCACGGCCTCTTTCCGGGTGAGGCCGCGCGATTTCATCAGGCGCTGAATTCGCAATGCCTCCGGGCTGGTGACAAGGATCAGGCCATCCAGACACGCTTCCCGTTCCCCGGATTCCGCGATCAACGCCGCGTCCAGGATCACCGTGCGGTGTCCCCGGGCCGCGAGCGCCTGTACCCGCCGCTTGATCGCGTGCTTGATGCAGGGATGAGCTATTGCGTTGAGCCCCTGGCGCGCCTCCGGGTCGGCAAACACCCGCGCGCCAAGCTTCTTCCGGTCAATCCGTCCCGCCGTCAGGATCTCCGGTCCAAATGCCTCCAGCACGGCGGATACGGCCTCGCCGCCCGGCTCGAGTAGTTCATGACCGATGCGGTCCGCGTCAATGACGGGAAAGCCCAGTTCCTCAAAGCGGCGCGCGGCCTCCGATTTCCCGGCCCCCGTGCCTCCCGTGATTCCGATGATGCGCACCTTCTCCGCAGTCTTTGTCATCGATTCGCCTCGAACACTCCCTTTGCGTTCCTGCTCAGACGCTCCGCTGAATACCCGCTGCGGACTCGCGCGGGCCGCGTGACGCACCAATCCGGCGTCCAGTCGCGTTTTCACCATTCCCATGCGCACGATCCGCGGGCGCGCCGAACGGCTCACGTCCCGCCGTCCCCTGGCTCATTGGGGCGTGTCCTCCCTCGCCAGATACCGTTCGAGCATCTCCTCATAGCGGCCCTGGGCCCTGAGGATGCGCTCGATCAGTTCGCGCACCGCGCCTTTGCCGCCCGGCGCCAGCGTCACAAAGGCCGCCGCGGCCCGGGCCTCCGGCGCCGCATCGGCCACCGCCACGCCCACGCCCACCGCCTGCATCGCCCGCACGTCAATGATGTCGTCGCCGATAAAAGCCAGTTCCTTCATCGTCAATCCATAGTTTGCGGCAATCTCCTCGCACACCCGCAACTTGTTCTTGACCCACATGCGGCATTCCGCGCATCTCCACGTCGCCGCGATCGCCTCCAACGCCTTGCTGCCCAGCCCGGACACCAGGGCCGTTCGCCCGCCGGAGAGATGCCACAGGGTGAGCGCCGTGACGTCGCGGACGTGCACCGTGCGGAACGGACGTCCTTCGCCGTCAAAGGCGATGCCCCCATCGGTCAGGACGCCGTCGACATCGGCGACAAGAAGGCGCACCGCCCGCAATTGTTCATCCAGTGCTGTCACGTGATTGGTCTCCTGTGCATGGCTGGCCGGGCCCGTCATCGCTGCGCAGGCGTCAAGGTAATGGCAAGCGTGCCCTGCACCACTTCCGGACGCGACAGCCGGATGTGCAGCAGGCGTTCTCCTTCCTCATCGCCAACATGAAGCGACGTCTCCAGCACCCCGCGGGTCGTGAGGCACCTCGCCTCACAGCGCGTGGCGAGATGCAGGGGCCGCATCACAATCTCCCGGAGCAGGACCGGGTCCCGAAACGCCAGTTGAATCTCGACCACGGAGCGCGTCGACCCTTTCTCCTCCAGGCGGACCCACGACAGGCCCGTGGGGGAGAACAGGGGCACACTCAGAAAACGGACGCCCCGGGGAAGATGCGGCCGTATCCAGAGCACGTGCTCCGCCGCGTCCATCATGACGCCATGCAACGATTCAAACGCATGCCAGACGGTCAATGCGCTCAGATGCCGGTCCTGGGCCGGCCCGCACGGCGCGTTTGCGTTGCAGTCCCACGCCAACGGATGGTTAAACGCCCGGGCGCCTTTCATCCAGACGCTCTTGAAGATGCGCTCAATCAGATAGAAACCGTGGTCCTCGCGGTTCAGCTGAAGCAGCAGGCAGGCAAGATGAGCCAGCAGGATCCCCGGCCAGCTCTGCTCCGTCTGCGGCTCCACGCCCGTTCCGGGAGGGTTTTCGCACGGATAGCCGTCCGGCAGCGTGGCGCGGGCGAGACAGAATTTCCGCTCGTTCAGCCGTTGTATCGTCGCCACGGCGCGGGCAACCCGCTGGGGGGCAAAGAGCGAACCCAGTCCCAGCCACTGCGCGTACCATTCGCCGGCCAGTTGCCCCGTGTGACATCCCAGGTGCCAGTCCGCAAGGCGCCCGCCTTCCCCCGTTCCCGGCGCACAGAACATGTAATAGCCCTGCTCTTCATTCCACAGCAGCGCTTCGAACCGCTCCACGGCCCGCGCGGCGAGCGCCCGGTATCTCTCGGCTTCCGCTGCGTCTCCGAGATGCGCCGCCAGCGCGGCATAGGCCCGCATGGCCGCAATCCACAGGCCGGACGTGTAGCTGTTCACCCCGTCCGTGGCCCAGTCGTCGTACATCGTCGAGAACCCCGACTGCCGCGGGAGTCCATCGTCCTGGGGGCTCATTTTCGCGATGTGGTTCATCACCGCGCGCAGCCGCGGGAACAGGGTCTCGGCCATCTTGCGGTTGCCCGTGAACCGCAGGTTGCGGGAGGCCAGCAGAACGAACTTAGGTCCCAGGTCGACCAGCTCGTCCGTGCGCGCCCCGTCGCCGGGCGCATGAAGCGTCATCCGGCCGAGATACCGCACACACCGGCCGGGCTCGGTTTTCGGCATGGCCCCCGCCAGGATGTAAAACTCCGCCTCCTCCAGTTCCGGAAACAGAAGCAGCGTGGCCAGCGAACTGTACAACCGCTTGTCGAGGCAGCCCGTCATGGGTTCTTCCGGCGACTCGAACAGCGCAAACTCCCCCTGGCGCGTCAGCAGGCTGTTGGTGGAAAACGTCGCGCAACTGTTGATCAGCATCCGCGAAAACCAGCGGGGAAGCGATGAGGTCAGCAGCGAATTCTGCCACGCCTCGACCGCCCGAAAGTAAAAGTTCACGTTGCGCAGCGCCCCCTGCCCGGCCTCGACCGCGTTCCTGTAGATCTCCGCGTATTTGTTCCCGAGATCCACGCCGTCCACCACAAAGCGGGGACAATACCAGCTCAGCGCCAGCAGGAAACGGCATTCCTGATAGGGTTCGAGTTCGCGCGTACAGCAGACCGCCGCGGATTGCGCCGCCTCGTTGCGGGAGACCTGGTTGGCCAGACGCCCGTCGTAGTGAAACTGCTGCCAGAACGTATCCAGTTCCGAAGCGTCCGTCGAATTCCAGCCCAGGACGGAAATCTCCTGGCCCAACTGCGGTTGCGCAATCAGCGCATAATTGCCGTCGGCGTTGCTGACAAAGCCCTCCGTTTTACCGAAGCTCAGGCCTTGAAAACGCGGTTCGGAGGACTCGTTCCGGTACGGTACGGGTGTGAATGTGCCCCGGTTCGTGGGAACCACGCTGCGTTCGCACCCGCACAGGTTCTCCCAATTGAGCACAAACGACACCTGGACCGGCGTATGGGCCGGATTGCGCACCGACACGCTGAAGAACATCACCGGAGTGTTTGACGAGGCGACGTCGTGGGGCACCACGGGCGCCAGGGCCCGCCACGCCGTCTCCACGGTCGCGTCTTTCGCGTTCAGCGTGTAATACGAACAGGGGTACAAGGCGCGCCACGTGAGTTCGTTCACGGGGGTGAACGTCGGAATAATGCCCGCGTCAGCAAAGGGGAGGGCGCAGTCGGGCTGCAGAAAGCGCGTCTGCACGCGTCCCTGGCGAACGGTCCGCAAAGCGATAAACGCGCGGGGCGACAGCGAAATGCGCGTGGCCTTGTCGCGGTTGTTGTTGATGGTGATATTGCGGAACCGGCTGTCGTTTCCCAGTTCGATGCAGCCCGTGCCGATGCCGCCCAGGGGCACGCCCCACGATATCCGCCGGGCCTTGTCGCCCTGACCCCGGCCTCGCTGTGGCTGCGGGATGCCTCCGTTTTGATTCACCGCCACGCTACACCGCTCTCATCTTAATCGCCCGCCTCAACGCTCGCGCCCTGGGCGGGGCTTCGGCCCGAGCCAAGTTCCAGCAGCATCACAATGGCGTCCTCACCGCTCTTGGGGTAGTAACCTCTCCGGCGGCCTATCTGGCGGAATCCGAATGCTTTGTATAGATTCTGGGCGCGGACATTGGACTCGCGCACCTCCAGCGTCGCGATGTGCGCGCCCACCCCTTCCGCGACCTCCAGCAGGTGCCGCGTGAGGCGCCGTCCCAGCCCCCGTCCACGCAGGCTATCGCGCACCGTAACGCTCGTAATGTGCGCTTCATCCAGCACCAGCCAGAATCCGCCGTAGCCGGCGAGCTGGCCGTCCTGCAGCATGACGTAGAAATACGACCGGTTGTTGCGGATCTCCTCCCGAAACATCCCGCGCGACCAGGGCTCCGGATAGGCCTCAAGTTCGATCTCCATCATCTCATCGAGATACGCTTCCGCAAGCGTCACGAATTCCACGTGCGTTGCGTTCGATGATGTCATGGATGTTCTGCTCGTTCCCGGTTCTGTTCGGCCTGCGATTTCCTCAGATAGACGGGACGCACCGTCGCCGCTTCCGCGTTCCACCCCGCCAGCAGCATCTCGCGGGCTTCCGCCGCCACCGCCGACGCCCGGGGCGGCCAGAACGTCCGCGGAAGCACGCGGCAGCTCGGAAGACTCGCCCGGATACGCGCTTCGTACACACCCACGCCGTCCCCGAACACGGTCACGGATTCGTGCGTGTGCAGCGCTTCCGCTACCTTCTCCACCGGCGCGACGCAGTCCGCAAGCACCGGACTGCGCACCCCGGATTCAAACCGGTAGGCCGCCGCGAAGACCTCGCCCATGCGTGCATCCAGCATCGGACAGCACACGCCGTCGTTCATGGCCGGCAGGCGCGACAGGGCCGCCAGCGTGGGCACCCCCACCAGCGGCAGGTCCTGCCCCAGCGCAAGCCCTTTCCACGTGGCCAGGCCCACCCGCAGCCCCGTGAACGAACCAGGCCCCGTGCTGATCGCCAGCGCGTCAACCTGATTCAGCGACATGCCGGCCTCGCCCAGCACCCACGTTATTGTATCCAGCAGACGCTCCGCATGCGTGCGTCCACAGTCCACAACCGTCTCAGCCAGAATCGCGTCGTCTCTGCAGACCGCGACGGTGTTGATGCTGGTGGATGTATCTCCCGCTACGATTATCATGTTCGGATCATACGGGTGTAAGCGCTCGCAGGTCAATGATTTGGCAAAGCAAATTCACCGGCCGGCTCAGGGGGATTCCCAGACACACAAGAGGCCGCAAGACGTATTTCATCCTTGCGGCCTGTAAGCGATTCAACCGTAACGTCCTTAAAACAAAGAAGTTTCCGAGGCGTCTCCCGACAAATCATCATCGGGGGTTCCGGACGCGCCCGCCCCGGGGTCCGGTTCGTTGTGCAACTGCGGGGCGGCATAGCCCGTCGGGTCCGGCGTGCACACCAGCTCTTTCATCTTCTTGCCCGGCCGAAACGTAACGACCTTCCGTTCGGGTACGGGAACCTGTTCGCCGGTTCGCGGATTTCGTCCAATGCGCGATGCGCGTGTCTTTACCTCAAACACGCCAAAATCGCGCAATTCCCAGCGTTCACCTTCCGCGAGCGCCTGCGAGATGGCCTCAAAGGCCCCTTCGATAATCTTGGCCACGGTGCTTTGGGTTATCCCAAGCTTATTGGCCACCCGGATTACCAACTCGCGCTTGGTCATTGTCACGGAATCCAATCCTCCTCGCCAGCCCTGGCCGGGACCCGCGGTCCCTTGATGGGCCGACTCGCTGCGTCGCGACTTCGCGTACGTGTCATTATACGGATGCAGGCGATTCCTTGCAAATCTTTTCGTACAGTCATCTTATCGATGATCGGCCGTGAAGTCAACCGCCTTTGTGCCCGGAGACCATCCGGCCGGATCGGGGGCCGCGGCCAATTTGATTCTTCCCGAAGCCGTCTTTTACAATGTCTTTTCGGTAACCGAGCCCCTGTAACGACCTATGAACCCGCCAATTGCTGAAATATTCGCAGCCTACGTCTGCCTCCTGTTCTGCCTGTCCGTGCATGAGGCCGCACATGCCTGGGCCTCAGACCGGGCAGGCGACCCGACCGCCCGCCTTCTCGGGCGGGTCACGCTTAACCCCTTGCCCCACATAGACCCATTTGGGACGGTTCTCTTCCCGCTGATCATGATGTTTGCCAACCTGCCCGTATTCGGCTGGGCCCGTCCTGTCCCGTTCAACCCGCAGAATCTGCGCAACAAACGCTGGGGGCCCGTGGCAGTGGCCCTGGCCGGCCCCTTGTCGCACCTGGCACAACTGGTCGTGTTGATCCTGGGAGCGCGCGTGGCGTTTCTGATCCTTCACCCCGATCTTCGAACCCTGGTGGATTCGCCCTGGATTACGCTGTTGTGGATGCTCGTACAGCTTAACCTCATCCTCATGCTGTTCAACCTGATACCCGTCCCTCCGCTGGACGGACACCATGTGCTCTACGCGTTTCTGCCCCCCAGGGGGCAGCACGTCATGGAACGGATCGGCCCCTTTGGCATCCTCATCGCCATCCTGATCATGAGATACGGTATGGGACAGCCCCTGGCTTTTCTGGGAAAGCTCGCCGCGTTTCTCCTCTTCGAAGGCGTGGGCTCCTGACGCCAGGCCGGGCGGGCCGTCTCCGGGCCGGTCGTCGTTGGCGTTTGGCTGCCGCGTCGTGTACGATACCGCCTCATCGCGCCGATACTCAGGGGAGACTATTCGAATGAGCATCACCGTCGTGGGTTCCGTAGCGCTGGACACCGTCGAAACGCCGGCCGGCAGAAACGAGGGAGGGCTCGGGGGGGCGGCCACCTACTTCTCCCTGGCCGCGGTACACTATGCGCCGATCCATCTCGTGGGCGTTGTCGGAGAGGATTTTCCGCAGGCGCACGTCGACCTCTTTCACCACTGCGGCGTCCATCTGGAAGGCCTCGAACGCGCCCCCGGCCGGACCTTCCGCTGGACCGGACGCTATCACGATGATGTGAACGAGCGCGATACCCTGGAAACACAGCTCAACGTCTTTGAGAACTTTCACCCCAGGCTCCCCGAAGCCGCGCGCCGGTCCCCATACCTCTTCCTCGGCAACATTCATCCCTCGCTGCAACTCGAAGTGCTCGACCAGGTCAACCCGACATTCACCGCCCTGGACACCATGAATCTCTGGATTGATATCGCCCAGGAAGACCTCAGAAAGGTCCTCGCCCGTACCGACGCCATCATCATCAATGACGCCGAAGTGAGACTGCTCACGGGCCGCACAAACGTCATTCGCGGCGCACGGGAAGTCGGCGCCCTCGGGCCGCGCATCGTCGTCGTCAAAAAAGGCGAGCACGGCTGTCTCCTGTTTGCGGACGACACCATCTTTTCCGCGCCGGCGTTCCCCCTGGAAAACGTCGTTGATCCCACCGGTGCAGGCGACACCTTTGCGGGAGGATTCATGGGGTACATTGCTCGGCAAAACTCCCTGGATCTGGCCACCCTGCGCCGGGCGGTCATTCACGGTAGCGTCGTCGCCTCGTTCGCTTGTGAAGATTTCGGCCCCCGCCCGCTGGTCACCCTGACCCCCGAGCGTATTGCCGGGCGCTTCGACAAGTTCAAGGCTCTAGTGGACTTCTAGCCTTCTCACATACGGCGCCCAGGCCGTTTCCGGGAAGCCCTGCCTTCCATCGCTCCCGCATCAGGGGTTTGCTCGTCTAAATCGTTCTCTAAACGATAGTTATGGAGCTCATGCAGCAAGGTGTCGCAAAAAATCTGTTGTGGATTTCCGGCGTTGGCACTATCATATGCGGTGGATCGGCATTACCCATACCGCATGTGAGGGGCAGGCCGTCTGAATCTTTTTGAACGTATCCGGATGTGCAAGGCCAGATACGGGGCGAAGTTATTGTAAACACAACAAGAGGGAGACAGGAAATCATGCGCAAAAAAGGATTTACACTCATCGAACTGCTGGTGGTTATCGCCATCATCGGCATCCTGGCGGCCATATTGCTGCCGGCACTTGCCCGGGCGCGTGAAGCAGCCCGCCGGGCAAGCTGTCAGAACAATCTCAAGCAGTGGGGTCTAGTCTTCAAGATGTATTCCAACGAGGCCAGGGGCGAAAAGTTCCCGCCGAATCAAATGTTTCACAACCACGTCGTCAACACGGATCCGACCACGGCCTGCGTGCGGGTGGGATTTCCGGAACTGGTGCCCAATGGCACGTCCGTCTATCCCGAATACCTCACCGACCCCAACATCGGGGGATGCCCCTCTGATTCGGAAGCCGATCTGGACAGCTGGCACGAGCTCGGGGACCCGGAACTCCCGTGGGATCCGTGCATGTTTCGCGGCACGTCGTACGACTATCTGGGATGGGCGCTGAACATCAAAGACTTCCTGAACCTTGGCGTTGACGAAAACGACGCACTGTTCGAGGATCCTACCATGAACTATGGCGTGGCCCTCATGACGGGGTTCATGCCCGAGTTCGTAAACGCGCTGGACACTCTCGTCGCTCAGTGGGGCGACGAGACAGACACGACCTTCACGGTGTTTGAGAGCGAACCCAGTGTCGGTTCAAAGACCCTCTACCGGCTTCGCGAAGGCATCGAGCGGTTCTTCGTCACCGATATCAACAATCCTTCGGGCAGCGCGAAAGCCCAGAGCGAGATCTTCGTAATGTTCGACGATTTCAACCCGGCGAACCCGGACTTCATGAATCACATCCCGGGCGGGTGTAACGTCCTGTACATGGATGGCCATGTCGAGTTCCTCCGGTATCCGAGCGAAAGCCCGATATCGAAGGCGTTCGGCGCTATCCTCGCCTATGCGACAGGACCCTGACGATTGACCTGCGGGCCTGGTTTCCCGCGCAAACACTCCGGCGGCGCCTCTCGTTCAGAGAGGCGCCGCCGCTCTTATGCTGGACGCGGGGACGCGCAACCGCGCTGGAACGGCGCCTTGGGATCGCCGAGATCCGGCTCGGCGTAGGGTTGCATCCCGATCCGGTGTGGGGCCGGCGCCCCCGCCGGTCATTCGAACGGGTACACGTTGTCGCGCCGCGGACGGCGCTTGGAACATGTCCCCGTTTGTGGCCGGGGGTGGATTTTTCGCGCCTCTTCTGTCCCCCGCGGCGGGGGTGGCCGCCGAAGGCGGCCGGGGGTGGATTTGAACCCCGCAATTTTGGGCAAGGGATGCAGATTTGTTCAACCCCATTCGGGGTTGGGCCGTTGGGGTTGTCCGGAATCCCGTGTTCACCGTCTACGGGGCCGCCCTCCGGTTCGACCGGGGACACGTAGTCGCGCCGGGGCGGCGCCTGGAACATGTCCCCGTTCTGCTCCGGCACTCTAAAACTCTGCGATCTCTGTGCCCTCTGTGGCCAATCTCTTCCCGATCCGAACGGGTACACGTTGTCGCGCCGGGCCGGCGCCTGGAACAGGTCCCCGTTTTTCGCGGTGAAGCTCGAGGCTACTTGTTCAGCTCGTGGACTTTCTTCTCGATGAGCTGCTGGATTTCTTTGAGGCGTTTCGGCGTGTCGGCCTCGCAGCGCATGACCAGCACCGGCGAGGTGTTTGAGGCGCGGAGCAGCCCCCAACCGTCGTCAAACTCGATCCGCGCGCCGTCAATGGTGATGACCTTCAGTCCGAGGTCGTCCTTGAAATACCGGGTCGCCTGTTTGACGATCTCGAATTTCCGGGCCTCGTCGGTTTCAATGCGGATTTCCTCAGTCACGTAGGTCTTGGGCACATCGCCGAGGAGTTCGCTCAGGGGCTTCTTCGTGCCGCCGAGGATTTCGAGCAGCCGCGCGCCGGCGTAGACGGCATCGTCAAAGCCGTACCAGCGGTGTTTGAAGAACATGTGGCCGCTCATTTCTCCGGCGAGCTGCGCGTTGAATTTCTTCATCGCGGCCTTGATCAGCGAATGGCCCGTTCGCCACATGATCGCCTTGCCCCCGTGCGCCTCGATGTCCGCATACAGGGTGCGCGAGCCTTTCACCTCCGAGATGATGGTGGCGCCGGGCTCCGCTTTCAGGATAGGCCGCGCAAAGAGAATCAGGAGCTTGTCGCCGAAGATGACCTCCCCCTTCTCGTTCACGACGCCGATGCGGTCGCCGTCGCCATCAAACCCGATGCCGCAATCGGCCCCGGTGCGTTTCACGGTGGCGATCAGTTTGGTCAGGTTCTTGGGGACGGTCGGATCCGGATGGTGGTTGGGGAAGCGTCCGTCCACGTCGCAGTAAAGGGGGATGACCTCGCACCCCAGCTGTTCGTAAAGGGGCACGCCCACCGGGCCGCTCGCTCCGTTTCCCGCGTCGACCACCACCTTCAGGCGGCGCTTGACATGAATGCCGCGAGCCACCCGGGCCAGGTATTTCGGCAGCAGGTCCATGCGCGTGACCGTGACCGGTTTCCGTGCCTTCGGAAACGCGTCGCCCAAGGCCACCCGGTACAGCTTCTGGATCTCTTCGCCGTGTATGGTCGAGGTGCCGACGGCCACCTTCATGCCGTTGTATTCCTTGGGATTGTGGCTCGCGGTGATCATCACCCCGCCGTCCACCGGCAACGTGAACAGCCCGAAGTAGCACAGCGGCGTCGGGGCCTGCCCGATGTCGATCACATTCACCCCCGCCCCCGTGATCCCGTCCATGACCGCGTGCGCATACGAACGCGAGGTCAGGCGGCCATCGTGGGCGACGACGAAGCAATTATTCTTGCGTTTGCCGCGCGTGTACGCCACGATGGCCTGTCCGAGGCGCTCGTAAATCTCTTCGGTGAGATCCGTGCCGGCGATGCCCCGGATGTCGTATTCACGGAAAATCTGCGGGTTCAATTTCATAACGGCAACACCTCCCCTGACAGTAGTTGTTCACTCGGGAAGAGGGTAGCAGTCCCGCGTCTTCCAAGCAACATCCACGCGCCGTTCGCCCGGCCCCGGCCCGGCGCCGGCGAGGCCCGGGCCCGGAGCCCGGCCGCCATGGTATACTGCGTCCTGTTCAGGGCGTGGAGACGGGCTGTGCCCACGCGCCCCGCCAAACGCTGTTCAGGAGGATCCGAGGTGACCCCGCGCCCCCCGCTCTATGCCCGATTCGCCGACAACAAGCTTATTCTGCGGGATGAACTGGCCATCGAGCGCACCCTGCTCGCAAACGAACGCACCCTGCTTGCATATCTTCGTTCCGGTGTCGCCTTGATCATCGCGGGCGTCACCATGATCCACTTTTCCGAGCAGGGGTGGTTTCTTGTGGTTGGCCTGTTCTGCCTGCCGGCCGGCATCGCCTGCGCCATCATTGGCGTTGTCCGGTTTCGCCGCGTGAACCGGTCGATGGCCTCAATACGAGAGCGGCGCGGCGAACCGCTTCCCTCCGCGTCGCCCGGAGCGGCATCCCCCGTGCCTTCCGTCTCCGGGGAGGATGAGCCGGTCAACTGAGTCGCCGGGCCTGAAGCCGCATTTACGCCATCCGGAATGCGCGGCGTCCTCAGGAGAACAGCGACCGCAAGCGCGCGAAGAACCCGGCTTTTCCAAGCGTCGCTCGACGCGCGCCATGGTGAACCGCGGTCTTCTCGGGTGGCCGCGTAAGACGGACCAGCGCCACCGTGATGTTGTCCGGGCCGCCCCCCTGAAGCGCTTTGCCCACCAGCATGCGCGAGGCGCCCTGCAGGTTGTCGACATCCATCGACTCGTGGATGGCCGCCTGTTCCACGACGCCGCACAGTCCGTCCGAGCAGATGAGAAGGGTGTCCTTGTCTTTGACCGGGAATGTGTAGAGGTCGACCTTCACGTCTTCTTTGGTGCCTACGGCGCGCGTAATGAGGTTCTTCATGGTGTGGTTGCGCGCTTCTTGCTCGGAGATGATGCCGTTGCGGAGCTGCTCGGCCACGAGCGAATGATCGTGGGTGATCTGATGGATGCCCTCGCCTTTCCGGCTCAGGTAGACCCGGCTGTCGCCCACGTGCGCCACATAGGCGTTGCTGCCGTGAAGGACCAGCGCCGATACCGTGGTGCCCATGCCGTAATATTCCGGCCGGTTCTCCGCTTCCTCAAAGACCCGGCGGTTGGCTTCCCGTATGGCGTCGCGCAGACGCGAGGGAATGGCGTGCCCGTCGGGTCCGGACAGGTAGATGTCGGCGATGGTTTGCAGGGCAAGCTTGCTCGCCAGCGCGCCGCCGCTCACGCCGCCCATGCCGTCCGCCACCGCGAACAGGCGTCCCCGGTCGTGCACCCGGGACGCATCCTGCGGAATGCACAGCATGCACCCGTCTTCGTTGTGTTCTCTCTTTTCGCCGACGTCCGAAAGCAGATGCGCCTGAAGTTCAGGGCATTTCCAGGAATACTCGAAGTTTTCTGCGTTTGCGGGGCCAACTTCTACAATGCGTTTTGGGGCCATCTGCCCAGGGTATCCTTTGGAGAACCGGACGCGTCAACCGTGCCCGGACAAACTGATTCACTGCGGACAAGGCGCTATTTTAATCCGATGCGCTTCCGGGTGCAATTTTCGAGTTTTTACGTCCTTTCACGGCTGCGGCCGTTCGGGCGGGGGATGAATTCCCAACTGGTCCATCTTGTATTTGAGAATCCTCCGCGTGGTGCCCAGCGATTCCGCCGCGCGCGATTGCACGTACTCCGCCCGCTCGAGCGCCCGGAGAATCAGATGCCGCTCGAGTCGGGCCGTGGCCTCTTCGATGGGCAGCCCTTCGAACTCCGACAGAGCTTCCGCGGGCCGTCCTTTCCGGACCCGGGCCAGCCCTTCCAGGTGCTCTACGTCAATCACGGGGGCGTCCGCATGATGTACGAGGACCCGCTCCACCATGTTCTCGAGTTCGCGCACGTTTCCGGGCCACTCGTGCGAAGCGAGCTGCGCCAGGGCCTCGGGCGTAAACCGTGTCGCGCGCGCATTGACCCGCGGCGCGTGTTTGGCCAGAAAGTGCGTCGTGAGCAGGGGGATGTCTTCCCGGCGGCGCCGCAACGGCGGCATCTCGATCGGAATGACGTTCACCCGGTAAAACAGGTCTTCCCGGAACCCGCCCTCCTGGATGCGCTCCTGGAGGTCCCGGTTGGTCGCGCAGATGAACCGCACGTCCGATTCGATGGCCTTGCTGCTGCCGACGGGATAGAACTGCCCGTCCTGCAATACCCGCAGGAGTTTCGCCTGGGCATCGAGGGGCATCTCGCCGATCTCGTCGAGGAACAGCGTGCCTTTGTCGGCCACCTGAATCTTGCCCACGCGCTTGTCGACGGCGCCGGTGAACGCGCCCTTTTCGTGCCCGAAAAGTTCGCTTTCCACCAGGTGCTCGGGAATCGCGCAGCACGACACGGGGACGAAGGCCTCGGCCTGGCGCGGCCCGCCCGAATGGATGCACCGCGCCAGCAGGTCCTTGCCGGTTCCGCTTTCGCCCGAGATGAGCACGGTCGAATCCACCCGCATTGCCTTGCGGGCCAGATCCAGCGCCCGGGCGAGGGCGGGACTCTCCCCGACGATGGCGCCGAATTCCCGCGCGTCGGCTTCCCGGAACACGGTCAGCGCCTGTTCGTGACGGTGCTGGGTGAGCGCCCGCTCGACCGTCAGGAGGATCTCGTCCACGTCGAACGGTTTCAAGATGTAATCGTATGCCCCGCGTTTCATGGCCTTCACCGCCATGTCGACGCTCCTGTGCGCGGTCACGACGATGACGGGGAGGTCCCATTCGCGGGCCGCGATTTCTTCAAGCACTTCCATGCCCGACATGCCCGGCATCATCAGATCGAGAATGGCGAGATCCACGTGACTCGTGTCAAGGAGATGCAGCGCCGACGCGCCGTCCTCGGCATGGACGACGCGGTACGTGCCCGACAGAATCACATCGTACGAGGTGCGGACGCTGCGTTCATCGTCAATCGCCAGAATGGTCTGCATGGCTGGTCTGACCCGATGGCACGCTCAAGGCGAAGGTGCTCCCGCCCTCTTCGCTCGACAGGAGCCTCAGTTCGCCCCGGTGCTGCTTGATGATGCGGTTCGCGGTCGTCAATCCCAAGCCCATCCCCTGTTCCTTGGTGCTGAAGAACGGCATGAAAATAAGCGGCGCATCCTGTTCCGGAATGCCGGGTCCCGAATCGTGGACCATCACCTCGCACCGGTCGCTGCCGGAACGCGTGCTGACGTTCAGCTTGCCGCCGCCGGGCATCGCGTCAATGCTGTTCTGCACGACGTTGTGCAACGCTTGCGCGAAGTAAACAGGGTCGAGTTCCACGTCGGGCAGACTGGGATCGAAGGCGGTCTCGACCTCGATCGACCGGGCGCGCAGTTCGTCCTCGAACGACCGCAGCACGCCTTTCACGGTGTCGTTGATGTTGGCCTTTTTGAGCGTGAGACGGGGGTGGCGCGCGAACTCAAACAGGGTTTCGGCTACGTTGTTGATGCGGGTGATCTCCTGCTGCACCGTCTCGCTGAAGGCCTGTCGGAAATCTTCGGTATCGTATTTCTTGGGCAGCAGTTGGGCGAAGGTGTTGATCGCCACCATCGGGTTCTTGATCTCCTGGGCCACCCGCGACGCCAGGTATTCCCAGAAGGGGCTGTACGCGATGTCTTCCCGCGACGCCTGTTCTTCCGGAAGCCGCGAAAACACCACCACTACGCCGCCGTCGTCGAGCGGCGTCGCGCTCAGGCCCAGGGTGGCGTTAATCGCCGGGTCGTGCACCTCCTGGCGCAGGCGCGGCTTGCCCTCTTTCATGGTGCGCAGGATGACGTCGGCGAATCCCGAGCCCAGCTTCTGCACGCTGCGGCCGAGCACATCCGTGCCGCGCACCTGCAGGATGCGTTCCGTCGCCTTGTTCATCAGCGAAACGCGGCGGTCCGGCGATACCACAACCACGCCCGTGCGCAGATTGCCCAGCACGGCATCCAGACGGCGCTGCTGGCGGTAGACGTTCTGATACAATTCCGCGTTTTCGAGCGAGGTCGACGCGCTGCGCGCCAGCGCCGTCAGCAGGTCGCGTTCTTCCATGCTGTAGTTGATGCCGGACGATTTCTCGCCCAGCACCAGCGCGCCGCAGACCCGGCCGCTGACCAGAAGCGGCGCCGCCAGGCGCGCGCCAAGCACCTGGAGCTCCTTCATCGTCTCGTCATCGGCCCCGTTGGTCAAGCGGTCGATGAGACACACGTGCTGTTCCAGCCAGCGCATCAGGCCGTCCGAAAACCCGAATCGCAGCGAGTCGGCCAGGCCGTTGGGCAGCCCCGCGCTCGCGACAACCCGGACGCCCTCGCCCTCGGTTTCCAGGAGCACCGCGCACCGCGCCGCGTGAAACACGTCGGCCAGGGCGTCCGAGAGGCTGTACGCCAGCTGTTGCGGGTCCCGCATATGCCCGGAGAGGCGGCTGAGCCACCGCAGGGCCGTCTGATGCTGGCCGATCGCGGCGGCGTGGGACACTTCCAAGACCGCCGGCCCCGGCATCTGCAGAGTTCTCGGATCCGGATACTCTCCCCGGGCCGCGCATTTGTCCATCGCCGCCCGGAGCGCGTCGCACGAGAACGGTTTGGGGATGCACTCCCGCGCGCCGGCCAGCAGGAAATGCGCGCGTGTTTCTTCATCATTGCGGGTCGACAACACGATCAGGGGGATGCCCGGCGTGTTTTCCCGGAGACGGCCCACCGCGGAATCGCTCACCGCCACCGCATCGTCCACGATCAGCACGTCCGGCTGCAGGGATATCAGCCGGCGCAAGGCCGTATCCACCGACGTCTCGAATAACACCAGATCGGTCTCAGGCAGGGCCGCCCGCAACGAGGCCCGCAGCCCCTGGTCGTCTGCTATGATGAGCACCACCTTCATCGGTTACTTCTCGCCCCCCAATGACGCCATCTCCCGAACGAGGGGAAACGCCACACTGAACGTCGCGCCCTGGCCCGGCGCGCTTTCAACGTTGATCGTGCCCCCGTGTTCCGCAACGATACCATGCACTACGGAGAGCCCGAGGCCGCTGCCATGCTCCTTCGTTGTATGGAAGGGATTGAAGATCACCTCGAGCTGATCTTCAGGAATGCCGGGACCCGTATCTTGCACGCTTACGACGACACTTTCAACATCCTGCACCGGCCTGTGCCATCCCTGCTGCAGACGCATGCGCCCGTGCGTTGCGAATAGCCGCAGCTCGCCGCCCTTAGTTTGCCCCATAGCCTCTATTGCATTCAAGACTAAATTCAAGAACACCTGGTGAAGCTGCTGGTCGTCGCAATTCACGAAAAACTCGGGTTCCGAAAACCGGCTTTCCACGACAATCCCGGCTTTGATGGCCTGATTCTCCGTCAGCATCAGCACGTCCTGCACGATTTTGCAGATGTTCCGGGGGGCAAAGCTGGCGGGACGCGGCCGCGCAAAGTCCAGCAGCCGGCTCACGATCGAATCGATCCGGTCCACCGCGCTCAGCACGACTTCAGTGAACGTCGTTCGGAATTCCTCGTCCCTGTAGCGCGTGGGCAACAGTTGCGTGAACGTCTTGACCGACACCAGCGGGTTCTTGATCTCGTGCGCCATGCCCGCCGCGAGCGTGCCCAGCGACGACAGACGGTCCGCCCGCTGCACGTTCTGCTCCAGGCGTTTGACCGTGCTCAGGTCGTAGATCATCACCATGGCGCCCTTCAGGGTGCCGTCCGTCGAGGTCAGGCACGAGGCCGACATGGCCACGGGCGTCTCGACCCCGTCCGGCCGCCGCAGGCGCGTCTCGTAATCTTCCAGGTCGTACCCGGTGGCCAGGGTGCGCTCCAGCACGTCCGCGATCTGTTCCGGCAGGGCGTTCAGCTCATGACCGGGGCGAATGTCTCCCACAAATTCGGATGCAGCCTGGTTCACGGTCTGTACGCGCCCGTTCATGTCCACGGCGAGCACGCCGCCCCGCATGCTGGCCAGGATCCGCGCCCGGTGCAGGTTCGCTTCCTCCAGCTTCCGGTACAGCCGCGCGTTCTCAATCGCGGTCGACAACGGGCCCGCCACCGTAGCGAAGACCGTCATGTCCTCGCCGCTGTAAATGTCCTGTGAATGCTTCTGTCCCAGCGTCAGCAGGCCGATGAAGTCCGCCATGGAGCGCAATGGCACGCACAGGTAGGCTTCCAGCTCGGCCAGATGATGCGCGACCCGGGCATGCTCCGGCGTCGGCCGGCCGTGGATCATCTCTTCCAGGGCCACGGGCGCCGGGCGATGGCGCATGTAGTGCAGCAGCTCGCCGTAGTCCCTCAGCATCGTCCCTTTTTCCGCCGGTTCCGTCGAATACTCGGTGACCAGCACCCCGGGCTCGGTCTCGCTCACGAGCATGACCCGCACCGTCCGCGCCCCCACGGTTTCCTGGATGTCCTTGCCCACCTGTTCGAGGAGCTCATCCAGTTGCACCATGTGGCTGGCGGACCGGCTGACCCGGCGAATCAACGCGTGCACGTCATACCGGCGCTTCAGCATGACGCGTTCGAGGAACAGTTGCACGTGTTCCTTGATGGGTTCCAGGACCAGGGCGATCACGAGTGCGGCGAGCAGGGTCGGGCCCACGTACAAATTCCCGGATCCGCTGCTGAACATCCAGTGAACCAGGGAAATCGTGCCGATGAAGATCAGCGCAACGACCGCCGTCGATGTGGCGTAGACCGTGGTGCGCGAGAGAATGAACCAGATATCGAGCAGATGGTACCGCACCATAGCGTAGGCAAACGTGCCCATCATCAGAACCAGAAACACGGGGCCGTACGCCTCCGTATCTTCCAGGCCCAGGGTGGGGCCGACCACATTGGTCAGGGTCGCCAGGGTTGTGAAGGCGGCGGTCCCGAGAAGCACGTGCTGGATCTGGCGCCGCTCGATTCCGGTGCTGCGCAGCAGCTTTCGAAACAGCAACGGGAATCCATAGAGCATCGTAATCCCGATGGAACCGGCCATGATCAGGAATACCGGGCCGTACGTAACGCCCGGCGGCGCGTCCGGCCCTAATCGCAACTGCGACGGATCGACGTAGTAGGGCGTAAACGCCCCGATCGACGACGCGACGGCCAGAAGCAGCAGAATGGCCAGTACGGTGCGCGAGCCTTCAAATCGGTGGCCCGGAAATACGCACAGGAAGATATGGTAGGTGACGGGTATGAAACTCGAAATCACGAACGTGGCGCGCAGCCAGAACATGGCCCAGCCCGGTTCGTGCGCATGAATGATGAAGACGACCCCGAGGGTCCACAATCCGAGATTCAACGCCAGGGCCGCAAACGCGCGGTGAGCCCGCTTGTAGGGGTTTCGCCCCAGGACGAGCACCCCCAGTCCCAGGCAGGCAACGGCTGAGACTATGTGCAGGATTGTGGTTTGAAATACACTCATTGCTCCGGGCGCCCCATCAACAGGGCGCTGTGGGTACCTCCGAAGCTCATGGCACTAACCAGCACAGTGGCCACATCGTTCAGACGGGAACGTTGCGGCACGAAATCCAGATCACATTCCGGATCCGGATCCTCGAGATTCAGCGTGGGGCAGATGCATCCGTTGTCCAGCGCAAGCGTGCCCGCCGCCAGACCGAGCAGGCCGCCCGCGGCATACGGCTGGCCCGCCATCGATTTCACCGCGGAAATCGGGACGCGGTACGCCCGTTCGCCCAGCGCGCGCTTGTACGAATTGGTCTCGCTGCGGTCGTACATTTCCAGGGACACGCCGTGCGCCTGCACGTGGTCCACGTCGGCCGGGGTGGCGCCGGCATCTTTCAGCGCCAGCCGAATGGCTTCCGCCAGGCCCTTGCCTTCCGGATCCAGGGCCAGCGCGCTGAAGGCCTCCGCGGCCGAACCAAAGCCCAGGAGTTTCGCCAGCACGCGCGCGCCGCGGGCTCGCGCATGGTCCTCGCGTTCTATCACCACGCACACCGCCGCCTCGCTGAGCACAATTCCGTCCCGGTTGCGGTCAAACGGGCGCATGGCTTTCTCGGGTTCGTCGTTGCGTTTTGACAGGATGCCCAGAGAACATCCCGAAGCAAACGACAACGGGAAGATCGGGCATTCGGTCGCCCCGACAAGGGCCGCGTCGGCCCGCTGGCGGCGGATTTGTTCCGCGCCCCATTCGAGCGAGTCGAGCCCGGTCGCGCACCCGCTCGATATGGTGATGGCAGGCCCCGTGAACCCGAGATCAATGGTCACGTTGACCGTCGCGGAGTGGCCCGAGAACCGTGACGACGACAAGCGGGGCACCTTCTTGAAACCACCGCTTTCGTAGGCCTGCATGGCCTCGTGATACCCCTCCACCGGATCGCCGACGCTGGTGCCGATGCCCGTCGCGATCCGGTCGGGCGCGTACCCCGCCCCGGCCAGGTTCGCGTCGTCCGCCGCCAGACGCGCGCTCGCAATCGCCTGGTGCACGTGCCGGCACCACGTGCGCACAATGTTCTTCTTCATGAAATCGTCGGGATTGAAGTCCCAGAGCTGTCCGCCAATCTGGCAGGACATTTCAGACGCGTCGAACCGGTCGATCGGGCGGATGCCGGAACGTCCGTTGGCGATGGCGTCCCAGAACGCCTGGCGCCCGAGCCCGTTGCACGCCAATACGCCGATTCCCGTAATGACAATGTCCGTCCGCATGTTCTCCTCAATTGCCCACGGCAGCTCGCAACCCCGCGCCCTGCGCGAGACTCACGCCCGCGCCGGCGCGCACATTAAAATCCTTCACCATGCGCGCGATGCCGTGTACGTCCCCCGTCAGGAACCGTCGCATCACCTCGTTCCTGAACTCCATCAGCGTATTCTGCCATCCCAGCACGTGCGCCACAAGTGGCGTCTCGTGGAGCATGTAGGCCGCCACTCCCAGTAATTCTACCTCATGGATCATGCTTTCGTGGCATTGTAGTACTTGAGTCGAAGTCAGCGTGCCCATGCGGTAGGGAAAAGAGCCCCACCGGCCCGGAGGCACGCCAAACCGCGAGCGGGTCCGCAGCAGCTTGTCCAGCCGCGTCCCGAAAGACATGCCGAACCCGAAACGCCAGGGCTGCTGATACCACGCGGTGCGCGGCAACACCTCCGGCAGCTCGATCAGCCCCGCGTCGGGCCGCACCCGGTCAATCAGGCGCAGGGTCTCGGCGCGCGTGTGAAGGTCGTCCGCCGGCGTCGGGTAGATGAACCGCGCCACCGTCACCAGGCCCGTCTCCCGGCATCCGCGAAGCAGGCCCTCAATCCGGGTGACCCCTGTATTCAGGCCGAAATAGTCCCGCAACAGCCGTTGGCTGCCGCTCCCGATCCGGTACGCGAGCGAGACGCATCCCGAGCCTTTGAGGATGGGAAGCAGCGCCGCATCGGCCGTGAGCAGGTTGCCTTCGCGCGAATAGACCGCCTGCTGCCCGCTCTCGTGGATGGCGCGGGCCACTTCAAGCGCATGCCCCGTGGGCGCTCCCTCGCCGGCCAGGCGAAACGTCCCCACGCCGTACAACGCCGCGATGCGCCGCATCTGGGCGGTCACCCGGTGCGCGGAGCGAAGACGCAACCCGCCTTCCTGGCCCGGTTTCGGACAGTGGTTGCAGGTCTTGTCGCAGCCGCGGCTCTCTTCGATGGGAAAGAGTTTCAGTTTGCGGTTGTTGCGCAGCGCCCGGTAGACCTCCGCGTCATACACGGGTTCCGGCAGGGCATTGAGATCCCGGACGTATTCCTGTTGCGTGTGGCAGGGCCGGTCCGTGCCCGGGAGAATGAGGTTCGGGAGGGTCGGCCACGCTTCCCGGTTGTGGATGTTTTCCGCCAGCGCGGTCATCCCGATCTCCGGGTCGCCCGCGCAGACGCAGTCAAATGCGGTCGTGGTGTTGACCAGCTGGCGGCCGTACAGATCCGCGATGCGGCCGAAGGCCACGAGACACACGTCCGCCGCGTGATGCCGAATGCGCTTCGCCAGCAGGATCGCGCTGTGGAGGTCGTCCGGATGGTCGATCTTCAGTGCGATGAAATCGATTCCGGGCGCATGGCCGAGTTTCTCCGCAAGTTCTTCGCAACAGGCCACTTGGCGTGTTTGAAACGCGCGGTCGATGGTGCGCAGCTGCCACAGCACGTGCAGTGCGCGCAAGGCGTTGAGCTGTACCCCCTCCAGAAAACGTTCCGCCATCTCATTCGTGGCGCCGCGTACCTCTTCCGGAAACAGCCGGTCCACCAGCCCGACCGTCCCGAAATCGCGGATCACCGTCTCATGCCCCTCCGCCAACAGGCATCCGGCCGTCGACGCCAGTTCGTGGTCGGGCATAAGCGCTTCAAATGTAAATGGATACCCGGGAAAGCGGACCAGGATGCTGTGCGATTTCATACCCTCTCCTTCGTGGCGTTCCTCCGTGCAGCGCCCGCGGGATACCACAACATCTTGCGAAAATCCCTCCCCTTCGCGGGACACTACACAATATATCGTCCAGATACTATCACGAACACCATATGTATGCAAGGAAAAAGGAACGCCACAACACTTTGAGCTTGCACGGCTTTCGGGCCCTCGCTCAACTGTGAAAACGCCCACGGATTGTGGTCATCCACAATCCCCAACCGGTGAGGCCTCAGCGCGGCAAGACCCCCCGCCGGAGCGCGCGGACAGGCGTAGTTCGCGCGCTGGACACCATGGGCAGGATTCGTTATGCTCTGCTCCATGATGAGAAACAGGACAGCAGTCACGATTCTGCTTCTGGCGGGCTGTTGGGCCGCCGGGGCGGCCGGGGAGGCATCGGCGATGCCTGTGGACCTGGAAACCCTGCGCGGGTATCTGGAGCGTTCGGCGGAACGCCCCGCCCTTCCCGAGCTTGCAGCACAAGCGCCGGGCTCGCTCCTGGAACGTCCGCGCGGCCGCGAGATCCTGGACTGGGCGCGGAGCGCGGACCGCGAGATTCCCGAGACCACGCAGGCGCTCTACGACCGGTACCGGGAGGCCGGCGAGCGGTTTCCCTATGAGAGACCGTACTTTGCCAAGCGGGAACTGCTGACACGGCACGTGCTGGCGCTCTGGCTCGCCCCGGAAGGCGGCGATCCCGGCCACGTGTGCGCGCTGCTGGAGAGTGTGCTTGCCGAACCCACCTGGGTCCTGCCGGCCCACGAACGCCCCGTGCCGTGGAATGTCGATCTCTTCTCCGCGGAAACCGCCTGCGACCTCGCTCACGTGCTGCTGCTTGTCGAAGACCGGCTGCCGGCGGCGCTTGCCGGGCGCATCCGCGCCGAGATCCGTACCCGCGTGATGGACCCGTATCTGGAACACGCCCGCGAATACTGGTGGGACAGCGGGCGCAACAACTGGACCGGCGTCTGCGCCGGGGCCGTGGGGCAGACGTTTCTGCTTCTGGAACCCGATGCCGGGCGCCAGGCCCAAGCGGTCAGCCTCGTGCTCGACCAGATGGACCGGTTTCTGGCGAAGGCGTTCGAGGAGGACGGCGCGTGCCTTGAAGGCATTGGCTACTGGAATTACGGGTTGCTTCATTGCGTGTCGTTCGGCGAAATGCTGCACGCGAAAACGAACGGCGCGGTGGATCTGCTGGCGCATCCCAAGCTCAAGGCCATCGCCGCCTATCCCGCTACCGTGGCCATCGACCGGCACGTGTTCGCATCGTTTGCGGACAGCCACGAGCACTCCAGCATCGCCCCGTTTATCGCCGCCTGCCTCGCGCGGCGCACCGGCGTCGAGTCCCTCCTGACCCAGGCCGGCGGGATGTCTGACTGGCGGTTGACTTCCGTCCTGCGCAACCTCCTCTGGTGGCATGTCCCCGAGGCCGGCGAGCCGGTGTTCGAGGACGCGTTCCTGCCTTCCGCGGGCGTGGTGAAGTTTGTGTGGCAAACGGGCGGACAACGCGCGGTACTGGCGGCCAAGGGCGGCCACAACGGCGAACCGCACAACAACAACGACGTGGGCAGCTTCGTGCTGCGTATCGGCGAGGCCACCTACCTGTGCGATCCCGGCGCGGGACTGTACAGCCGAGAATACTTCAGTTCAAAACGCTACGAGAACATCTTTGCGAATTCCTACGGTCACAGCGTCCCGCGCATCAGCGGTGCATTGCAGTCCACGGGCGCGGAATTTCGCGGTCTCGTGAGCGTTCCCGCGCCGAAACAGGCGCGCATCGAGCTAACCGACGCGTACCAGGCCCAAGGCCTCAACGAAGCCGTCCGCGTATTCACGGTTCAGGAAGACGGCGCGCTGGCCATGGACACCCGCTACGCGTTTGAAGGCGCGGGGCTGGACGTCGAAGAAGCCTTCGTCACCTGGCTGGACGTCGAGACCGACGGCGCGACCGCCCGCCTGCGTTCCGGCAGCGGGGTGCTCGAGATCCGCGCCGCCGCGGGCGAATTTGCGGCCGAACGCCTCGAAGAAGCCTGCAAGGCCAACCACAAGAGCGGCGTGCTCACCCGCATCACGCTGCTGCAGCCCGCCGCCCCCGAAATCCAAAACCGCTACACGTTTGTCTATCTCCCCGCGGAATGACGCCCCAGAACGCCCTCCATAGCCGGGGGCTGCTTGACGGAACCGCGGTTATCATCGGAGAATCTCCCGGGGCGGCGCGGCCGGGCGGCCGTCGCTCCTGCGGGAGAACACCATGCTGATGGATCTGGGCACAGCGACGGCATCCTGGCTGGGGCATCTGCTCGGCAAGGCGGGGCAGTGGCTGGGCGCGCCTCCGCCCGACCGGTACGAGCGCATCACGGAGTACCGGAGCAATCCCATCCTGGCGCGGATGGGTCTCAGCGGGATCGTGTTTGGCAACGTGGTGCTGTATTCGGTCGCTGACCCTGCGATGCGGGTGCCGCGCTACGACAGGCAGGGCTGTGTCGGGCTCCGGGAACACGAATGGGCCCATGTCGCGCAATACCAGGGATGGGGGGCCCTGTTCTGGGTCAAATACCTCGCGGCGGAAGTCGCCCGCCCGTTTTCCGTGAGCCGTGTCAATCGCTACGAGATGCAGGCCGACGACTCCTGCCGGAAGTGGGTTTAGAATGCGCAAACGACTGATCGCGCGTGAGATACGAGGGCTCGCGACTCGTGAGTCGGCACCGGAGGGTCCGGGGAGAGGAAAATCTTCGCAAGAGCGACACAACACCTTGTTATTCATTGTGTTACGAGAGATTCTCCGTCGATTGGCATGATGCCGCTTGCTGCGCGGCTATTATCTCAATCCCTTTAATTCCATCGGGTTACGAGGAACGTCACGGCGCCTTCGATTGTTCGAAATGGGTGTGGTCCGATGTAAATCGATAATTCTGAATGAGATACAGGCAGATTGGATCGCTTCTACAGGCTCCGGCCAATCCGCGTGAAACGCAGTTGAAACATGCCCGTTTCCCGGGAACTGCGGGCGAATGGAGACCCAGAGCCGCGCCACCGGCGTCGCTTCAGGCCTTTCTTCGTTCGTCGCTGGCCGTGCTCGTTTTCATCGTGTACGGATGGCTTGCGATCGCCGGGCGCCAGATCGGCATTGCACTACCCGGGAATGCCTGCGAGGCCCCTGCATCCCATTCTGATGGCTCCCGGGCGAGCCGGTTGGCTCTTGACCCGCTTCCCCGTTTCTTGAACGGCGCTCCTGTCCCTGGGGGGCATTCCGGCGGTTTTCATCTGCGCATATCGGCGTGCATCGGTGGAGGCCCTCTTTGCGCCGCAGGGGAGGTCTGTTTCAGAGAATTTGCGTTGATTCGGCACAAGCAAGTATAGTTGCGCGTTCCGTTTCGAGTTCGGATGCCCGAATTCGAGAAATTACCCTGATTGAACACTTTGCGGGAGCACGTTGTGATAGCCATCGTCGATTACAGGGCAGGCAATCTGACCAGCGTCCGGCTGGCACTGGAGCACCTGGGGTTGCCAGCACACGTCACGCGGGAGCCGCGGGAAATCGCTGCCGCCGAGCGGGTAATATTCCCCGGCGTGGGGGCGGCCGGGTCCGCGATGAAAAACCTGGCCGAACTCGGCCTGAGCGAAGTTCTCCGCGGCGTCGTCGAGCGCGGCACGCCGTTTCTGGGTATTTGTCTCGGCACCCAGGTCATTTTCGAGCATTCCGAGGAAGACGGGGGCGTGGACTGCCTTTCGATCGTCCCGGGCAGGGTCCGCAAATTCACGCCATCGGACCCGCTCTGCAAAATCCCCCAGATGGGCTGGAACACCATCGATCTGCGCGGGACGCACCCGCTTTTCGAGGGCATCGAGAACGAAAGCGAGTTCTATTTCGTGCACAGCTACTACCCGGTACCCTCGGATCTCTCCTACATTTTCGCGGAGACCGAATATGCGGGGGCCCGGTTCGCCAGCGTGATCGCAAAGGGCAATCTCGCGGCCACGCAGTTTCATCCCGAACGCTCCGGCCGGCTCGGACTTCGGCTTCTGGAAAACTTCAGTAAGTGGGACGGCTCATGCTGACAAAACGCATCATCCCGTGTCTCGACATCCGCAACCGCAAGGTCACCAAGGGCGTCAGGTTTCAGAACAACGTCGATCTGGGCGATCCCGTCGAACTGGCGGTCGCGTACAGTGAAGGCGGCGCCGACGAACTGGTGTTTTACGACATCACCGCGTCCGCCGAGGAGCGTCCTATCGACATCGACATGGTCCGCGAGATCGGCAAAGTCATCCACATCCCGTTTGCCGTGGGCGGCGGGCTCCATTCGATCCGCGACATGTATGCCGTGCTCGATGCCGGCGCCGAGAAGGTCTCGGTCAATTCCCTGGCCGTGAAGAATCCGCCCATCATCGCCGAGATGGCCCGTGCCCTCGGACGCCAGAACATCGTCGTGGGCATGGATCCCGTGCGCACCGAAGACCTCCGGACCTGCCCCAGCGGGTACGAGATCACCGTCCGCGGGTTCCGCGAACGCACCGGCATGGACGCGCTCGAATGGGCCAAACGTGCCGAAGAGCTTGGCGCGGGGGAGATCGTGGTCAATTCCGTCGATGCCGACGGCACCCGCGCGGGGTACGAGCTGGAATTGACCCGCTTGATCGCCACCAACACCAGCATTCCCACGGTCGCCTCGGGCGGCGCAGGCGCCTGCCAGCACATCGTCGATGCCTTCACCCGAGCCCATGCCGACGCGGCTATCGTCGCGAGCATGGTGCATACCGGCGAATTCACGATCGCCCAGATCAAGGACGCCCTGCTCCAGGCGGGCATTCCCGTGCGCAGAAGGTGGTAGTCCCGGACGCCGCCCGGCCGTCTTCCGGCCAGGAAAACGGTTGACCTTTTCGCCCCTCCTTGGCATCATGACGTTGCATGGGTGACTGTAGTGCGTGTATTGGTGTCATCCCAAAGGGCTGCACACAATGCGGAGGCATTCAATCTGGGGGGGCTAATCCATGGGCATGCGTTTCTTGTCTTTACCGGGGGCCATCTTGGCAGGTGTCCTGCTCGCCACAGTGCTGACGGGCTGTCCTGAAGCCCCGGACACCTTACTGGCACTCCTCGTCACACCCAAATCGCTTGATTTCGGCGCCACCGAAACGACCTTGCCCCTGAACGTGAGCAAGAACTACACGAGCAGACCCCTCGGGCAGTTCCGGGCGGCGAGCAGCGTCTCCTGGCTGACGGTAACGCCGTCGACGGGGACGAGTTCGGGGCCCGACGACCCCGCCGTCATTGAGGTTCGCGTGAACCGCGAACTCATGAACGCGGGGGAGAGTCTTGGCAGCGTGATCATCACGGCCGAGGGGGCCGCCCAGGTCACCATCCCGGTGAAGGCCTTCCGGCGGGTGGGGGCCGCGTTCTCCGTCAGCAGCAACGATGTGTACGTGGGCGATGAACTGCATTTCACGGACCTGTCGCAGGCGGTGGGCGGCGCTCCGGCAATCAATAGCTGGTCGTGGGACTTCGGCGACGGCGCCACGGCCACCGGCCAGAACCCCACCCACATCTACTCCGCGGCGGGCTCCTATACGGTCATGCTCACGGTATCGAATGGGGAGGAGACCGCGGTGCTGACCCGGCAAAACTACGTGACCGTCCGCGCACGAGTAGCGCCGACCGCCGATTTCCTGGCGGATAGTGTGGAGACCTACCCGGGCGCCAGCATCCAGTTTACGAGCATCTCCGACGAGGGCACGAGCCCCATCACCAGCTACGCGTGGGACTTCGGCGACGGCGGCCTCGGCACGGGTGAGAGCCCTCGCCACGCCTACGCGGGCGTGGGCACCTACACGGTCGCGCTGACGGTGACGACCGCCCATGGACAAGACACCCGGACGCGGCAGAATTACATTACCGTGTTGCCCTATGGTCCCGAGGCGGCGTTCAGCTCGGATGTTCAGCAGGCCGTGCTGGCCGCTTCGGGCGCGCAGGTGTCGTTTACGGACGAATCCGAACCCGGCTCGTTCCCCATCACCGACTGGTTCTGGGAGTTCGGAGACGGCGAAACCAGCACCGAGCCCGACCCGGTGCACGCCTACCAGCAGACCGGCTTCTACACGGTTTCCCTGACCGTCACGGCGGAGAATGGGCAGATGGACACCGCCACGGCCGTCAACTACATTGAAGTCGTCGAGAACACCATCACCGCGGATTTCACGGTGGAAAACCGCAACGCGGAGATCGATCAGGACGTGCAGTTTACAGACGCGTCGGCGCCGGGGCCTTCCCCGATCATCCAATGGTCGTGGGAGTTTGGCGACGGCGAGACCAGTCCCGAGCAGCATCCGTTGCACGTGTACCGCGACGCGGGCACCTATACCGTATCACTCACCGTCACCAACGCCTATGGTTTTGACGAGGAGGTCAAGGCCGATTACATCACCGTGCGGCCGCTCTCGACGCTTAAACGCTACATCCGCGACGCCGGTCCGCCGCTCTACACCGTGCACAGCACCCAGCCCCTGCCGTATGACGGCAAACTCTATAGCGTGCACATCCTCGACCTCAATTCCCAGACGTTCCGGGCGGGAGAAGTCGAACCGGCCGAGTGGCATCACTGGATGGTGGTGATCGCGCCGTCGGCGCTCGCGACCGACACCGCGCTTCTGATCATTTCCGGCGGTTCTAACTCCGTGGCGCCGAACTTCGATCCCTTCGACTTGTCGGGGGATGAGGCGATCGCGCTGGAGTTTGTCGCGCGGACAGGCGCCGCGGCCGTTCTGCTGCCCACCGTGCCGAATCAGCCGCTCGAGTTTCTCGGCGACGGCGTCGGACGCAAAGAGGACGACGCCATCGCCTACACGTACGATCAGTACCTGGACGGCGGCGACGAATACTGGCCCCTGCTGCTGCCCATGGCCAAGAGCGCGGTCTCCGCGATGGATGTTGTGCAGCAGTATGGCGCAACCCTGGGCTTCGACATTCAGGACTTCGTGATCACCGGCGCCTCCAAACGCGGCTGGACCACCTGGCTGACCGCGGCCGCGGACGAACGCGTGCGGGCCATCGCGCCGCTCGTGATCGATGTGCTGGACATGCAGACCCAAATGGACTACCACCGCCAGGCCTACGATGGCTATTCCGCCGCGGTGCAGGACTACGTCGACTTCGACATCTTCGACCGGTTCGGCACGGAACGGGGGCAGGAGCTCTTGAAGATCGTCGACCCCTATTCTTATCTCTGGGCCCTGGACATGCCGAAGCTGATCGTCAACTCGACCGGAGACCAGTTCTTCCTGCCGGATTCCGCGCAGTTCTATGTGCATGACCTGCCTGGCGAGAACCGGCTGCGCTACATGCCGAATACCGATCACGGCATCGAACAGGGCTCTTCGCTCGAGGAACTGGGCGCGAGCCTCATCAGCTTCTTCACCTACGTGGCCAACGACTATCCGTTGCCGTCGTTCACCTGGGAAGTCACCCGCGACAACGAGATCCAGGTGCGTACCGAGAGCACGTCCGTGCCGATCAGTGTGCGGCTCTGGAGCGCCACCGTCAGCGGGCCGATGCGCGACTTCCGGTACGCCAGCGTCGGCGCCGTCTGGTCGTCCCAGGTTCTGGACGACCCCGACGGGGACGGCATCTACCTCGCCAGCGTGCCGACCCCCACCGCGGCGGACACGTGGACCGGCTTCTTCGTAGACCTCACGTTCATGGACCGCGGCCTTGCTCAGACCTATAGCACCGAACTGCGCGTTACGCCCGACACGATGCCGTTCGGGCCGCCCGTCTTGCGAGTTGACAAAGACGCGGCCGGCGCCAACGACGGCAGCTCGTGGAGCAACGCCTTTACGAGTATCCAGGCGGCCATCGCGGCCGCTGCCGGCGCGGGCATCCACGAGATCTGGGTGGCCGAAGGCGTCTACGAGGAGGCCATCACGCTGGAGAGCGATCTCGCGTTGTATGGCGGGTTCGGGGGGACCGAGCACGCCCTGTTCGACCGGGATTTCAACGCCCATCCGGCGATCATCGACGGCAGCGCCGCGGCGGGCGGCCAGCCCGCGAAACATGTCGTCACGATCGAGCAGAAGACCAACGTCCGCCTGGACGGGTTTGCCATCACGGGCGGCGACGCGTCCGGCGTGGTGCCGAACGACTGGCCCGCGACCGCGGGCGGCGGCATCTACTGTTCACGGCTCGACGAGACCGCCGTGATTGCCAACTGCCGCGTGTACGGCAACAGCGCCGACGACAGCGGCGGCGGCATTGCCTGCGTGGGGTATCGCGGGGGGGGCTCCCTGTTCGAATGCAACCCCGTCATCGAAAATTGCATCGTCACCGGCAACTACGGCGGGCTCGGGGCCGGCGGCATCCTGTGCATCGTCGGCGCCAGCCCCGCCATCGTCAATACCATCGTGGCCGAAAACGGGTGCACGGGCGTTGCGGATGAGGCGGGCGGCGGCGGCATCGGCTGCGCGGACGCCTCCTCGCCCACCATCGCCGACTGCGTCGTCGCACGTAACACGACCGCGACGCAGGCGGGCGGCATGGGCGCCGGTTCGCCGGTCTGGGGCGGGGACTGCGACCCCGTATGCGTCAACACCATCTTTTTCGAGAACGGCGACGTGGCCGTCTATGAAGGCATGGCCGATTCGGACGTTACGCTGAAGAACTGCCTGTTCTTTGGCAACGCCGCCGGCGATGTATGGGATGAAGACAGCACGCTCTATACGGGCGCGGTGCAGATCAACACCCATGTCGCCGGAGCGAGCCATTGCGTCTCCGGCGATCCCAAATTCGTCGATGCGGACAGCGGCGACTATCGCGTCGAGGCCGATTCGCCGGCCGTTGATGCCGGGACGCCCGACGGCGCGCCTGACACGGCTATCGACGGCGTCCCGCGTCCGCAGGGAAGCGCCGACGACATCGGGCCCTACGAACAATAGAGGCCGGTCCGTGCACGTATGATTCGGCGCGCCCGGCGAGACCGCCCGTATGCGAGAGGAATTGTCAATGAACCGCATGAGACGTCGCGATTTCCTGACAACTACCGCCGGCCTTCTGGCGGCGGCGACCGTACTGCCCGAGGCCGTGCCGGCCGCTGAGACGCCATTGACCGCCACCACCGTGCGTACGCTGGGCAAGACCGGGCTCAAGTGCACGCTCCTCGGCATCGGTACGGGCACCCGGGGACAGGGTCCCGGCATTACCGACCAGACGCAGCTCCCGGAAGGCGAGCTCGTCAAGCTCCTGGAGTATGCCTACGAGCGCGGCATCACCTTCTTTGATCTCGCCGACCGCTACGGCTCCCACCCCTTCATGAACCAGGCGCTCAAGAACTCGATCCCCCGCGAGAAGGTCATGCTCCTCACCAAGGTCTGGGAACGCGAGCCGGAGACCGTCCGCGCCGATATTGAACGGTTCCGGAAAGAGATCGGGACCGAGGTTCTCGACGTGGTTCTTATGCACTGCCTGCGCGGCGGGGAAGACAACTGGCCCGACCAGTACAAGGCCACGCGCGACGTGCTTTCCGAAGCCAAGGCCCGGGGGCAGATCCGCGCCCTCGGCGTGTCGTGCCACACCTTTGCATCCCTGAAACAGGTTCCCGTGACGGATTGGGCCGATGTGGTGCTGGTCCGCATCAACCCGTTCAACAGCCACATGGACGGGCCCGTCGAGGAGGTGGTGCCCGTCATTCAGGCCATCCATGACGCGGGCAAAGGCGTGCTTGGCATGAAGATCCTCGGCGAGGGCGACCCCAACGTCGTCGCGAAGATGTCCGATTCCCTCGAATTCGTTTTGGGCCTCGGCACGGTTGACGCGATGACGATCGGATTCATGAACCGCGGCGAACTCGACGGCATGGTCGAGTGCATCAACGCCGCCGGCGCCCGGGCGCTCGCCGCCGTGCCGGCGTGAGGCCGTCCCGGGCCGTTCGCGGCGGTGTCCACCGGGCGAGGATGCACCGCCGTTTTTGACGCACTTCTGACAGGCTGTTACACTTCCCGCGCGCCGGGCCGTCCGCGCTGCGTCGGGTTTTCCTGCGGATGGCAGGAAAGGAGCCATTCGTTGCGGGCGGTCATTCAACGCGTATCCGAGGCCTCCGTCACCGTGGACGGCCGCGTGGTCGGGCGAATCGGCACAGGACTGCTCGTGCTCCTGGGCGTGGGTCAGGATGACACCGCGGACGATGCGCGTATTCTGGCGGACAAGGTCGTGGGGCTGCGCTGTTTCGCGGATGCCGAAAGCAAATTCAACCTCTCGGTCGTCGACGTGGGCGGGGCGGTCCTCGCCATTTCGCAGTTCACGCTGTTTGGCGATTGCCGGAAGGGGCGCCGCCCCTCGTTCTCGGACGCGGCGCGCCCCGAACCCGCGACCCAACTTTACGAAGCGGTCGTTCAACATCTCCGAAGCGCGGGACTCCCGGTCGAGACCGGCGAATTCGGCGCCCATATGAGCGTGCACCTGGTGAACGACGGTCCGGTGACGCTCTTGCTCGATACGAAGAAGGCATTCTGACGCCGCCTGCGCTGGAGGAGATCACGTGCGCATCGCCCTGGCAGGAACGGGACCGCTCGGAGTCACGCTGCTGAGCGCCATGCTCGATTCGCCGCACGAGGTGGTGGCGTTGCTGCGCAACGGGCGCGTGGCGACGGCGGTTGGCAAGCGGCTGTTGCCGCCGCTGGCCGCGGTGTTCGCCCCGCAGACCAGCGTGCTGGGCCTCGCGCGCCGGGCCAAGCTTCCCGTCTTCTATATCGATCGGATGGACGAATCGGAACTCGCGCCCCTGCGGCGCCTCGAACCCGATCTGCTTCTTGTGGGGGGATTTGGCATCGTCTTGAAGCGCCCCCTGCTCGAACTGCCGCCCCGGGGCTGCGTGAACTGCCACTCGTCGCTCCTGCCGAAACACCGCGGCCCCAATCCATTCACGGCCGCCATTCTTGCCGGGGAGACCGAGTCCGGCGTGACGTTTCATGAAATGACCGAAGGCATTGATGCGGGCGCCATCCTTCTGCAGCATGCGTTTCCCATCGACGAAAACGATACCGGCGGCTCGGTCTACCGGAAGTCCTGTATAACGGCCGGGGCGCTGGTGCCGGAGGTGCTCGACGCGCTGGAGCGCGGCGACCTGCATCGCACGCCGCAGGACGAGGCGGCCGCTACCTACGACAAGCGTCTGCGCGAAGAACAACTCCACCTCGACTGGTCGCGGCCCGCGCGCGAACTCGACCGGCTGGTGCGCGCCTGCGTGCCGTTCTCGCTGGCGCGCTTCACCCATCGAGGGAGGACGGTCTACGTATCGCGCACGAGCTGGGACGGGGAAGCGTCCCAGGCGCCGCCGGGCACCATCACACGCGCCGCACATCCCGTGCGGATCGCCGCCGGACACGGCCACCTCGTGATTGAGGCGGCGCATACGGCCACTGTTTTCGCGGGCTTGTGGCCGGGCCTTTTCAAGCGGCCGCGCGTCGGGGAAAGGCTCGGGTGACGTGGCTGCGCGGCCGATTACGATCATTGTCCCTGCGTTCAACCAGCTCGCCTGCTGCCGGCAGTGTGTCGAGTCCGTTTGCAGGCACACCGCCGGGCGGCCGTACCGTCTGATCCTCGTTGACAACGGTTCGACGGACGGCGTGGGCGAGTACTTCGAGAGCGTTCCCGGGGCGGTCGTGGTGCATTCCGAAACCAATCTCGGGTTTGCGGCCGGCGTTAACCTGGGGCTCGAACGCGCGGAAGGCCACGCGCTGCTGCTCAACAGCGACACCATCGTTCCGCGCGGCTGGCTCGATGTGCTTGAACGCGCGCTGTGTTGCGAAGACGATATCGGCCTGGTGGGTCCAATGAGCAACTGCGTCTCGGGGCCGCAACGCATTCCGGGACTCGAATTCGGCTCGCTCGACGACATCAACGCCTTCGCGGCCCGGCTCGCCACGGATCACGCGGGGCAGTATGAGGACGTGGACCGTCTCGTCGGCTTCTGCCTGTTGATCCGCGAAGAGGCGCTCAGGCAGGTGGGGCGGTTTGACGAAGCCTTCGGTCTCGGGAATTTCGAAGATGACGATTACTGTCTCCGGGTGCGCCGGGCGGGCTACCGCTTGCGCATGGCCCGCGACGCGTTCGTGTTTCATTACGGCAGCCGGACGTTTCTGGGCATGGGCATTGTGGGCGACCGGTGGTCCGCGCTGATGACCGAAAACCAGCGGCATTTCGCCCGCAAATGGGATGTGACCCCGCCCGGCCGGAAGGACGCCGTGCAGGAATCGCAGCAGTTGAACGCGCACGCGCGGGACGCCCTCGAAGCCGGCAACCTTCAGGAAGCGCTGACGCTGTTGGGCAAGGCGATCGGGGTCTGTCCCTGGTGGGAAGTGAACTTCAACGATCTGGGCGTTATCCTGTGGCAGTTGGGGCGGCACGACGAGGCCTACACCCAGTTTGTGCGGGCGGTCCGGCTCAATGCCGCATTCAACGACGCGCGCGAAAACCTGATGCAGGCCGCGGCGGCGCTGGGCCGGTTGAGCGGCGCGCGCGAAGTGCTCGGGGAAGCGGACGGGTAACCCAGGTGCGCTGGGGGGGAGGCGTCATTCGACATGGACATCGAGATCCGCGAGTATCGACCGGAAGACGAGGCGCAATGGATGCGCACGCATGCGATCATCATGAGCATTTCCCATGCCTGGAACTACAGCATCCAGCAGCGGCCGGTGTACAAGCGCCCTTCAACGTGCCTGGTGGCCGTCGCCGACGGCGCTATCATCGGGCTGACCGATATCGAGTATGACACGCAACCCGGTGAACTCTGCTTCCTCAAAGACAGCTGCGGCGGATACGTGCTCGAATTCGGACGTCTTCCGGAATATGCCGGCCACCAGCTCGGCGCGAAACTCATCGCGGCCTCGGTCGAAGCGTCGAAACAGAAGGGCATTCACCGGCTCGAATACTGGACGCAGGATCGCAACGCCGCCCGTTTCTACCAGCGCTTCGGCATGAAGGAGATCGGCCGGCATTGCCGGTTTCGCATGAAGCCGACCGAGGAAATCGAAAACCTCCTCGACAAAAAGTATATCGGGATCGAATACCTCTACGCGTGCTGCCTCGTCGAGGAGTTTCCTCTGATAAAACAGAAATACACGGTGATCGAGGATCATCCCCTCGAACCCCACGTCTGCATCGGTTACGAAATACGGTTCTAGCGCGCCCCTGGATGGTGCTGAGATGAAATCCCGGCACTGACTCACGCCGGCCGCCTGACGTGCCCCGGGCTGTTCTCTTGTTATTGAAGAGCGCCGGGCGCCAGCTCGGCATCCTTGTTTCTTGGAGCGCAGGCGTCTCGCCTGCATTCTTGTCCTCTGTGGACCCAGTAGACCCAGTGGCCGGGGTGGACGGGGTGGACGGGGTGGACGGCTCTGCCCGCGCGACTTCGCTGTAGTCAGTGCCACGGACGTAGCCTGCGTCGCGGAAATCGTCCGTATTCTCCGAACGACCCCGCAAGTGTCGAATTTGAGTAGCCGCGGGCGAAACCCGGGGATCGGGCGCGGCCAGATTCCGTCCCGTCAGGGACGAAAGACAACGGGATTAGCGCCGTGTCCACAGTGAGTCCCGTAGGGACGAAAGAGAATAGCCCTGGCTTTGAAGCCGAGGATCACCGGCATACACAGGTCAAGTCCCGTAGGGACGAAAGAGAACGAGATTAGCCCCCCGTACAAATGGAGTCCCGTAGGGACGAAATACAATAGCCCACCACTTCAGTGGTGGGAACCCCCGCATCCCTCCAACCACGAGTCCCGTAGGGACGAAAGAGAATAGCCCCGGCATTGCAGCCGAGGATCACCGGCATACACAGGTCAAGTCCCGTAGGGACGAAAGAGAATAGCCCTGGCTTTGAAGCCGAGGATCACCGGCATACACAGGTCAAGTCCCGTAGGGACGAAAGAAAATAGCCCACCACTTCAGTGGTGGGCCCCCCCCGCATCCCTCCAACCACGAGTCCCATAGGGACGGCAGAAAATAGTGCCACCGAAATTCAAAATCGTCGTGCGCGTCGTGTCCCGCGCTGGCGGGGATGGCCACGCGGACCCGCGTGGCCGGGGCTGGATGCCCACCGGGATTCTGGGCGAGGGATGCGGGGCTTGTTCAACCCCATTCAGGGTTGTTTTTGGGGGTGCACATCCCCGGGCTGCGTCCGGTGCTTCGAACGGGGACACGTAGCCGCGCCGCAGACGGCGCTTGGAACATGTCCCCGTTCTTAGTCCGGGGTTTTCAAACGCTAAGTTTTCTGAGCCCTCTGTGGCTGTTCTCCAGTGCGAACGGGGACACGTGGTCGCGCCGGGGCGTTTTCGCGGAATAGGCGTGTGTCCGGTTCCGGTTTACTTCAGGAGGACCCTTCGGCGAACAGACCGGGAGAACATTCCATGAAAACGTGTCTTGTTGCGGTTCTGGCGGTGGTGTTGTCCCTGGGATGCGGCAGCGTACGGGCGACGCGGCAGGCGGTGGACCCTGCGCGTGAATCTGAGACCATCGGAGAACAAACCATGAATTCCAGTTCGGACGGTATGGAACGGCTCGAGAAATCGGATGCGGAATGGCGCGAACAGCTGACACCGGAGCAGTTCTGCGTGGTGCGTGAGAAGGGCACCGAACGCGCGTTCACCGGTGCGTACTGGGACAACAAGAAGGCCGGTGTGTACCGGTGCGTGGGCTGCGGGCTGCCCTTGTTCCGTTCCGAGGCCAAGTTTGATTCGGGGACGGGCTGGCCGAGTTTTTTCCAGCCGGTCAAGGAGGACCACCTCGCGAAAAAGACCGACACCAGCCACGGGATGATTCGGACGGAGGTCCTGTGTGCGCGGTGCGACGCGCACCTCGGGCACGTGTTTGAGGACGGTCCCGAACCCACGGGCCTGCGCTACTGCATCAATTCGGCATCGCTCACCTTCGAGGAGAAAGGGCCGTAATGGCGGCTGTGCCGGGGAGCACGGAAACGAGCCGCGTACCCTGCGCCTGACGAATGTAGTAGAATCGAGCGGTCTGGAGTGGGTGTGTTTTCCGGCACGTACTGAATCGGGGATCTGGCATGATGAAACGACGCACTTTTCTGGGAACGGCGGCCGCTTCGTTGGTGGCCGTGGAAACGGCGCAGGGCCAGCCGGCTGAGGATTCGGAGCGCATGCGCGCGGGATTTGCGCGCGTGGATATCACCCCGCCTCTGGGCACCACGATGATGGGGTTCGGGGGCCGCGATATGGAACACGGCTGCACGGGCGTACACGACCCGATCTACACGCGCGCCGCGTATCTGGAGCATCGGGGAGAGGCGGCCCTGATCATGGGCTACGACATGTGCTTCCTGGGCCGTGAGGACGCCGACCGGTTCAAGGGCGCGATAGGACGGGTGATGGAGCTGGCGCCGCGTCAGATCTTCTTCAACACGTCGCACAACCATGTGGGTCCGAAAGCGGGGACGTGGTATTCGGCGGGCTACGAAGCGCCGGACCGCGATTACCTGAACCAGCTCGAACAGGCCACGGTGAATGCGGCCCTCGCGGCGCGCGAGCAGGCCCGGCCCGTGCTTATGCGCGCTGGCGTGACCGTCTCGCAGCTGCCGGTGAACCGCCGCCGGCGCATGGCCGGCGGCGCCATCGAAAACCGTCCCAATCCTACAGGGCGCACTTACAACAAGCTGCCTGTCGTGCTGTTTGAGGAGCCCTCGGGCGAGGTCGTGTGCCTGCTGTTCTCCGTCTCCTGCCACCCGTCCATGATGAGCGGATGGGATATCTCGGCCGAATATCCCGGCGCGGCCATGGACAAGCTGGACGCGCATTTCGGAAAACCCTGCAGCCTGTTTCTGCAGGGCGTGGGCGGCGACGCCAAGCCCCTCGTGATTGGCCGCGGCACCGATGCCTGGATTCCCGGGACGTGGGACCTTATGGACGAAGCCGGCGCCATCGTCGCGGGCGAAGTGCTTGAAGCCGTGGGGAACGGGCTGGAACCTGTTGCCCCCGGGCTGGCCTCGGCTTCCGCGGAGATGCGCTGGGCGCTCGAGCCGGCCCCGGGCAAGGAGTTTTTCGAGGACATTGTCGCCAATACCCCCGAGGAGACGCGGGCGCGCGACGTGAAGTTCATGTGGGCCCGGAAGACCCTCGAAGACATCGAGAAGGGCCGGCCTCTGCCGGTGGACGTCCCGCTGTCGTTGCACGGCATCCGGCTGGGGGACCATCTGCGCATCGTCGGGATCGAGGGCGAGGCCCTGCACGGCTGGGGGTACTTCATCGAGGAATTCTACGGCGGGAAAGGAGTGACCATTCCCCTCGGGTACACCGACGGCCAGGGCATGTACCTGCCGACCACCGAGCAGTTGCCGGAAGGCGGCTATGAGGTGGTCAGTTTCTGGGAGTACGGATATCCTTCGCAGCTCGCGCCGGGGATGGAAACGCCGGTGCGCGAGGCGCTGGCGGCCCTTCAGAACCGCGGCATTGCGTGAACCGGCGCGGGCGCATGCGGAGTGACCGGCCGGACCGAAGGTTATATGCGGGACATGCTGACGGCGAAGGAGGGCGCTGTTGAGCGCGGGTAACCCGGTGAAGAACGCCCTGAAGCGCGGCGTGAAATACGGCGCGGCGACCGTCGGCAATTTCTGCCCGAAACGGCCCGGCTGCTCGCGTATCCTCGCCTACCACAGCATCGGGTACCGTGATCACGAGACGAACGTTACGCCGGAGGATTTCCGCGCCCAGATGGCGTGGCTCGCAAAGCACCAGACGGTCATCACGCTCGGGGATGCGGCCGAGGGCATCGAGGGGGTCGCGGTGACGTTTGACGACGGCTATCGCGACGTCTGGCTGAACGCCGCCCCGGTACTGCAGAACTTCGGCATTCCCGCCACGGTGTTTATCGTGCCCGGCGGCATGGGCAAAATGCTGCCGCATGACCATGACCCTCTCACGAGCGTATTGCTGAACTGGGATGAAGCGAAGCGTCTTCAAGAGGCCGGCATCGAGATCGGCGGCCATGCACTGACCCGTGCCCGTCTCGCCAGGCTCGACGAAAGCGGCCAGCGGCGCGAGATCGGGAAATGCAGCCGCTACATCCAGAAGCGTCTCGGCGAGGCCCCGAGGGCGTTTGCCTATCCGTACGGCTCGATTCTCGATTACAACGACATGTCGAAGATGCTGCTGGAGGAGTTCGGTTTCAGCATCGGCGTAAGCTCCCGGTACGGCGTGAATTATCCGGATTGCGACCCGCTGGATCTGCGCCGGATTGTCATCGATTCCACCGATACCCTCGAGTGCGTTCAGGACAAAGTGACTGGCCGCCTCGACCCGCTGGCCGTCCTGGATTCGCGGCTCGGGGCGTATTCCCGCCGGTTTGTGAACCGCCTGCTGGGCACGTCGTGACCCATCGGGGGCCAGGAACCGCCGTGGGGCTCGTTCGGGTGAGCCGAGTGATTGATTTACGAAGCTGAGAATACTGTTTTCCGCGAGACCTCCCGGCGCTGCTCCGGTCTGCCCGATTCCCTGGCTCCGCCCGTGTGTATCCAATTAGAAATAAATGTTTTATGTCATTCCACCCTCCTTGCGCACTCACCCGTGCTGTGTTATACTCCAACCTGAGATATTGGCTGTAACAACTATCTTTACAGGGGCTTCCGCATGGCCGACATCCTGAGCCAAGAAGAAGTGGACCTTCTCCTGAACGCCGTGGCCGACGGCGACCTGGAAGTCGAGTCAGAAGAACAGGAACGCCCGGCCGCGGAACTCCGGGACACGACGGTCTATGATTTCCGGCGGCCGGAACGTGTGTCGAAGGAACAGCTCAAGGGGCTTCAGAGCCTGTTCGAGAACTTCGCCCGCGAACTCAGCATCATGCTTCCTCCATTCCTGCGGACGGTGGTGCGGGTCGATCTGGTGTCCATTGACCAGTTGACGTACGACGAGTTTATCCTGTCGGTGTCGCGTCCCACGGCGCTGTCGGTGGTGAATATGAGCCCGCTGGAGGGCAATTGCGTTATCGAGTTGAGCCCGCCGCTGGTGTTTCCCATCGTGGATCGCGTATTGGGCGGAAAGGGCCTGCCGCTGTCGGAACCGCGGGAACTGACGGAGATCGAGAACCGCATCGTGCACCGCATCGTGCTCATGATTCTGGAGAGCCTGAGGCGGTCGTGGGAACAGCTGATCGAGTTCCATCTGAGCGTCGAGACCCAGGAGAGCGATCCGCTGCTGGTGCAGATCGTGGCCGGGAGCGAAATGACCATCCTGGCGGGATACGAACTCCACATCGGCGAGTGCGTGGGTTCCATGAACATGTGCATTCCGTTGGTGGTGCTGAACCCGGTGTTCGACCAGATCACGCAGCAGACGCGTTTCATCCGGCGTCTGAGTCCCCGGGTTGCCGCCCAGACCCGCGCCCACATCGTGCGGACGGTGAAGAAGGCGCTCACGCCGCTGGATGCGGTCCTGGGGCATGCGCGCATGAACCTGGACGATGTGATGCGGTTGCGCGTGGGCGATGTCGTGCAGTTGGATTCCAGCATCGAGGAGCCGATCGGCGTGGAAGTGGACGGGCTGGTACGGTTCAAGGCGCACCCGGGACGGCGAGGCGAGCAGAGCGCGGTGCAGATCAACGTTGTGGTTCACGATGAGGACTGACAAGGGAGCGGAATGATGGATGCTGCGGCATCAAAACAAGTTGCCGAGGGCTTTTTGAAAGGCTTTAGCGACGTCATCGGCGCCATGCTTTCCACCGCGCCCGTGTTCCTCGCAAGCGAACCGGAGGAAGGTGACGCCGGCGTGCTCCGGGACCTGCTGGCAGAGACGCCTTTTCTTGTAGAGTCCGCCCTGAGCGGGGGCGGTGCGGTCCTTCTTCTGACGGCCCTCGGGGATGCGCGCCGCATCGTGTCTGCCGTGAAAGGCGAACCGGCGGCTGCGGCGCCCGGCCTGTCCGACGAGGAACGGGCGGCCATGACCGAGGTCTTCGACCCGTGTATGGGCGGAGGGGCCGGCCATTTCAAGGAACGGTACGGGAAGACGGTGGCCTTGCAGCCAGTGAAGGTCAGGCTGGCCACTCCCGACGAGGCGCAGACGCTATCGCAGACGCTGGGCGCGGCGCCGGCGCTGGTTCGGTTTTCCTACACCGTGCCGGACGCCGTGGACGGGGGGCGGGGGACGCTGCTGTTTTCGCAGGCGCTTGCGGACGCCGTTCTGGCGGGCGCCGGGGGGGAGCGGGGCATGGAACAGGAAGTAAAGGACATCGTGCAGGACAGTTTTGGCGCGCCGGCAGGGGAGCGCAGGGCGTCTCAGGCGCTCTCCCGCGAGTTGCCGGGAAATATCGACATGATCCTGGACATCGGGCTCACGGTAACGGCGCGGCTTGGCCGGATCGAGATGCCCCTGGGCCAGGTGCTCGAACTCGGGCCCGGCTCGATCATCGATGTGGGACACTCCATTGACGAGCCGGTGGAACTGCTCGTGAACAACAAACTGATTGCCCGCGGCGACGTAGTCGTTGTTGAGGAGAAGTTCGGGCTGCGCATTACGGAGATCGTGAGTCCGAGCGAACGCATCGAAAGCCTGCGGTGACTGCGCCAAACGACGAGAAGCGCCTCTGGGAGCGGTGGAAGAAGAACGGCGACGAGAGCGCCCGTCAGGAGTTGATCGTGCGCCACATGCGGGTGGTGCGCTATATTGCCGGACGCATGGCGATTCATGTGCCCGCCAGCGTGGACATGGACGATCTGGTCGGCTGGGGCGTTCTGGGCCTGCTCGATGCCATCGAGAAGTTCGACCATACCCACGACATCAAGTTCGCGACGTACGCCTCCATCCGGGTGCGCGGCGCGATCATCGATCAGATCCGTTCGTTGGACTGGGCTCCCCGCTCGCTGCGGATGATGGCGCGCAAGATCGGCGCCGCGAAGGAAAAGCTGCGCCACGAGCAGGGCCGCGAGCCCACGCCGGAGCAGGTTGCCGAAACGCTGGGCATCGAGGCGGAGCAGGTCGAGGACGTGCAGATGCAACTCCAGACGGCTCATGTCCTTTCGCTGGACGACTACCTCCCCGCCGAGAAGGGTTCCGAGACGCGAAAAGTCGATGTGACCACCGACGACGACATGCCCACGCCCGAAACGGTGGCGTTGGCGCACGAACGGCAGGAACTCCTGGTGGAAGCCATTCTCGCCCTGCCGGAACAGATGCAGAAAGTGTTAAACTTATATTACTACGAAGAGTTGACGCTGAAAGAGATAGGCGCGGTGCTGGAGGTATCGGAATCGCGCGTCTGTCAGATTCACAGCGCTGCCATGAAGAAGCTTCGCAAGACAGTCCGGCAGCGGGAGGTGCAAGATGCCTCAGCCAGTCGATCTTCAGACCGAGATGGCCCGGGTGGCGGCGGCTGAACGGATTCAGCAGCTCACCGACCGCTTGTCGCTGGCGGCGCAACAGCGCGTGGCCGATTCGGCGGAACAAGACCGCATGCGGGATGAGACGCAGGTCCGGCAGAGTCATGAATCGGAGCACCGGGAGATCGAGCGCGATGGACGGCGGCGGAATCCCTTTTCGGGACGCCGGTCCCGGCGCCCGGAGCCGGAGGAAGAGGCGGGCGGCGCGGCGTATGGCGCCGCCGACAGGAAGAAGCCGCCGGATGAGGGCGGCCGGCACTTTGACGTAACGGTGTGAGGAGGCGCATGGTGGGTGCGTGTGTTCTGTGGCTGGACGGAAGCACGTGAAGTACGCAGGGCGAGCGGGTCATGCTTGAGTACCTTTCCGTCAGAATCAACGTGTTCTACGTGACGGCGATCCTGTTGGCCTTCCTGGCCGCCGTGCTGGTCGTGGTGTTTATCGCCACGAAGGTGCTTCGCATGCGGGAGCGCGGGCCGCGTTTCGCGAGCACGCGGAACGCCCAGAACGATCTCACCAATACGATGATCATGTTTCAGACGATGCGCGACATCCTGGAACAGCAGAAAGACCTCGCCCGGCAACTCAATGTCAGTCTCGACAAGAAGGTCCGCTACATCAAGACGGTGGTCGATACGGCGCTTGACGATCTACGCGAGATGCGCGAAACGGCGCGCGGGCTCGCCGACGAATTGACCGCCGCGAAAGCGGAGTTGGCCGCGCTGCGGACCGATCCCGGGCCGGCGGCCGGCGGCGGGGCGGAAGCGGGGGATGCCGCTGCCCGCGATGGCGCGCAAGATGCGCCGGCGGCTCCGTCCACCCTGGAGGCGCTGGCGCGGCCGGCGCTCGAGGAACCGCCCGAAAACGTGCTGGACAACTGGGTGGGCCTGGATTCCGGTGAAGAAGCCGAGGAACCTGAGCCGGAGCCCGTTTCGGCGCCGCCCGAAACGCCGGAAAACGCGGAAGCGGCGCGAAACGCGTTTCGCGCCCTGCTGAACCTCGAAACGACCCCGGCGGATGCGAAGCCCCGCAAAGAGGATGCGGAAAGAGACGGGGGCAACGGCCGCGCAAGCACCACGCCGCTGAAGAAACGCATTTATGAATACAGCGACGTCGGCATGAGCGTATCCGAGATTGCGCGGGAACTCGGCCTGGGGAAAGGCGAGGTGCGCCTGATCCTGAATCTCCGCAAAGACCGGGGAGAATGAGATGGCCGGTCCCGGAGGGATCCAGCCGTTCGTGATTCCGGTCACGGGGTCGCAGGGGCTGCCTTCCGGGCTGCGGGTGGGGCAGGCCTTCCAGGCGGTGCTCCAGGGCCAGCCCGGGGATCTCTCGGTGGTGATTGGCGGCACGCGCGTGGCCGTGGGAGACCTGCCGCAACTTCAGCCCGGCCAGGTGGTGAGCGGGGAAGTGCTGCGGGTGGATTCGGGCCTCCAGATACGCCTGGTTCCTCAACCCGCCGCAGCGGCCGGCCGGTCCGGTCCCGCCCCATCGCTTTCGCAGGTGGTGGCGTCCGTGCTCGACAGCCTTTCCGCGCTGGGCGCGGCGGAGGACGCGGCGCACGTGCTGCATCAATCCATGCCGGCCAGCGAAGGCGCCGTAAGGAATGTGCTTTCGCTCTTTCTCTCCGACGCGCAGACGGGCGCCGACCTCCAGACCCTGGCCAGCGCGATGAACGATGCCGCGCGGGCCGGCGCGTTGCCGCAACAGGCAGCCGACAATTTCAGCCTCCTGGTCAACACGCTGGTGTTTGCGGGCGGACGCGAGCTGGGGGCCATCCTGCAGGCGTGGCGCCGCGCCGGGCGCACGGTCGAGGGCCGGCTGGCGCTTGCCATGCAGTCCGGGCGTCTGGACGAGGTTCTGACCGAAGCCGATGACGACCTGCGGGCCTTGCTGATGCGCGTGCGGCGCGAGGAGACGTTTGGCCGTTTTCTCCGCGGCGCAGGCCGGCTCAGAGGATTCCAGGACGCGGCCGCGCGCGTGCTCGACCGTTTGACCGGCGCCGCCCTGCAGAATCTGAGGGGGCTCGAGGTCCCGTACGTCTACCTTGATATCCCCACGCTCGGGCAGACCGGGGTTCACCGGCTGCACGTGCATTTTCTGGGGGAACAGCGCGGCGGGGGCAGACGCCTGGACCCGCGGAACTGTACCGTGGCGATGGACCTGTCGCTGTCGCGCCTGGGAGACCTGTGGATCGTCCTGAAGATGACTGATGGCCGCTGCGCGTGTCTGGTCCGTGCGACCGAGCCGGAAGCGCTGGAGACCCTGCGCGGCGAGCAGGAGGGGTTCGTGGAGGCACTGGCCGCCTCGGGTTTTGACGCGGCCCACGTGCGGTTCGGGCTGTGGCCGGGCGACCGTCTGCACGAGGTGGGCGAACTCATACGGCAACGGGCGCGCATGGATATGCGGGCATGAACCCCGGGAACCGGAAAGATCAGCGGCGCAAAGCGGCGGCTATCCGGTACGACGCCGAACAGCACGCGGCGCCCCGTATTGTGGCGAAGGGGGCCGGGCTTCTGGCCGAGCGTATCATCGAGGTCGCCCGGGCGAACGGCGTGTACGTCCACGAGGACCCGGATCTCGTCGCGGTGCTGTCGCGTCTGGACGTGGACACCGAGATTCCGGAAGCGTTGTACCGCGCGGTCGCTGAGATACTCGCTTTTGTGTACCGTCTGAATCAGCGCATGGCGGGGTAGGGCGCGTGTTCCGCAGGGCGTGGGAGCCGGCGTGCCCGGGTCAGCCGGACATGCCGGAGGGCGCCGCGCCGGGTTTCACCGCGGCGAGGAGCCGTTCGGGCTGCTGTGACCCAACGATGCACCGGAGGCGGGCGGTTTCCAGCAGGACGCCGCGATTTCCCCGGCAGTTGAGGAAGCGGCATCGTTCCTGCTCGAAGCGGCCGAAACGGATGCCCCAGCCGCCCGCGTCGCGGATGGGGCGGTATTCCACCACGCGGGCCCGCCGGATCTCCTGCAACGGGATTCGCTTCCGGTATATGGGGAAACAGTAGCCGAACTGGACCACAAGCTCATGTCCATCGACCCTCGTGCGCATGAAGAGGACATTCACGGCTATCAGACAGGGAAACACGATCCACGCCAACGTCGACCATCTCTGCCCGGGATCGAGGCTTTCACCGTTGACCGCGGAGGCGGTGAGGACCGCCGCGAACATGCCCCCGAGGGTGAGCAGGAGACCCGCATAGATGATCCAGTGAAAGGCCTGTCTTTCTTCGAACGGTTGTGCGGCCATCTGACGTCAGCTCCCTCCGAGGCCCGCACGCGCGGTCCCAGTTCCCCCGTAAACTACACCCCGGCGTGTCCACCTATTCGCGTACACACAAAAACGGCCGCACGGGCTGCCGTGCGGCCGTGACCGGCGCAAAGAAAGGGCGAGCGCTACTCGATGGAATCAAAGACGCGCTGGAAATGCGTCTTCACTTCCAGTTCCGCCTGACGATCCGCGAGCGCGAGCACCTGGGTCTCGTAGTCTTCGGTGCGCGAGGAGATGATGGTGTTCTCGATGGATTTCTGCACTTCCTGCGGCAGCAAGTCGCGGTATTCGTACACGGGCGGGCCCGACTGCGCGACGTTCTCGTAGGTGCCGATATTGGCGCCGTCAAGCGTCCGGTAGAACACGCTCCAGTTGCCGTTCATCACGCACTCGGCCCATTTCATGTGGGTGACGCCGAAGCGGTCCTCCATGGGAATGCGCGCAAAGAAGTACGCGCGGGTGCTGGCGATCTCGAGTTCGTCGTTGTACAGCGTGGTGAATTCCTCGAGCAACTCCGGCGTGACCCACTGCACGCTCTTCAGCTTCTCCTGAAGGGCGTTGAGGCTCTCCGTCCTGTTCTGGACCGAGAACCGCGGAGGCACCAGGATCATGCCCTCCTTGAGGGTGACCGCGAGGCGTTCCGTAGCGTGGGACAGCGCTTCTTTCGTGGCGACGCGCCGCGCATTCGATTCCTCGAGCGTGCCCACGAGTTCTTCCAGGCGTTCGACTTCGGCGCGCAGCCCGTTGTCGCGAGCGCGCACGATGGAGATCTGGTTGAGCAGTTCCTCGTAGTCCGAGTCCGCCTCGGCATAGGCGTCGAGTTTCTCTTCCAGGTTCTTTTCGGTGGTGGCCAGATCCTGCTGAACCTTGGCCAGTTGTTCCTGAGCGGACTGCGCCTGCTGCTGGGCATCGGCGACCTGCTTATCCAACCCGGCCTTTTCGTCCGTCAGACGCTTGATCTCGGCCACAAGTTCGTTGGGGTCCTTGATCCCGCCGATTTGATCGAGCTGCGTCTGGATCTCGGCCAACTGGCTGGCCTTCTGCTGCAGCCCCGGCACTTCATTTTCCCACCGGGTGTACTGCTCTTGCAGCGGGTTGGTGCTGAGGCCGATCCGCGGTTGAAGCGTGGGCCACAGGAAGTAGCCGGCGGCCAGACCAATGGCGCCAACCACGAGCGCGAGCAGGATAGCGGCCAGCGTGCTTATGCCACCGCCGCCCCTTGCCGGCGCAGCCGCCATGGGCGGCGGCATCTGCGGCTGGGGAGCGAACTGCGGCGGCGGTGCGGCCACGCCCGCCGTTTCCGGTGATTCTGTGCCGAAATCGGGAGCCGGGGTCGAGGAGGTGAACCCTCTGTCGGAACCCGGGGTAAACGCGCCTTCGTCAAAGCCCATGTCTTCATCCGCCCCAAACATAGGTGTTTGCATTGCCCGCGTGGGTGCGCCCGTGCCCGAAATGCCGTGAGGCGTTTCCGGCGTGCCGAACGCACTGTCGAACAGCGGCGTCTCCATGTCCGAATCCGGACCGGGACCCAGCTCGGGCGTTTCGGGCGTGAAATCGCTGTCCGCGGCAAGGTCCTGGAACGCGGTTTCGGGCTGAGGCGTATCGAGCGAAGCGTCCAACGCGGACATGGGCGTGTCGAACGCGCTTGGGGATTCAAAATCCGGCGGACCGGACGGTCCTTTCGGGGAGTGGATGGGGGTCTCGACGGGGATGTCGCTGATGGGCGGCAATCCGCTGGGCACCCCGGAATCCTCGATCATGTCGCCCCCCGAATCTCTTGCATCCAGAGGAGGAAGATTCGTGTCGGATGTGTCCGCCGCAGATTCGAAATCACTCAACGGAGGGAGATTTCCCAGGCCGCTATCACTTTCGAACCGGCCGCCCCCAGCGCCTTCTTCCTCTTCAGGAATGCCGTTGCCTTTTCTCGGCTTGTCATCAGCCATTGGAAAAACCTCCGTTAGACGACGTTGCACTTCAAGACCACAAAGTCCTTCAGTTTCACCATTCTAGCACGGGTTCCCGCACGTGTCAACAAATCCCCTCGGGGGACCTATCCCCCTGTACAGGCTCTTGCCTCCCAAACCCTTAGCCTTGCATAAGGATTAAGTTTTTCCCCGCCGTGGCCTTTGTTTTGGAGGCGAGCCTTCTTAAAATGATAAATTCAAGTATTTCGAGATTTGACGCGTTGTGCGCAGGCATTGAATGGCTCGTGGTGTCTCTGGTGCCCCCCAATCGTGTTCCCCTGTGTCCCCGACGGAACTGATTGTAAACGAAAGCAGTATGGGGTGCAAGCGCGGTTTTCTCTGCGGACGCACACGCACGTCATCACGTATTCCGTGGCATCATCGCCGCAATCTGGGGTTTGAGCTCGGGAATGAGTTCCGCCGCCTTGTCGAACAGGCGGGAGGCCTGCTCGAATTGCCCGAGTTGCAGGCTGCAACGTCCCATGCCGAAGGCGGCCATGCCCACGAGTCCTTCCCGGCCGCCGTCCGGACTGACCGCCAGCACCTGGGCGTAGTGTTCCATGGCCCTCCGGGGTTCGAAACCGGCAAGAATGTCGCCCAGAGACAGGTGGGCCTCCAATTCGTCGTCCCAGAAGATGGTCTGGCTGAGCCCCTCGTTCGTTTTCTTATCGCGGTACAACGCGACAACGCGTTCGAAATGCCGGCGTGCGCCCGCGGGATTATCGAGGAGGTCCTGGTACGTCACGGCAAGATTGTATTGAACGCGGATCGACCGGGGGTTCTCTTTCAGGGTCGCGACGTAAAGGGCCTCATTGCTCCGCCAATCGCGGTTCCGGTCGATGGTCATGGCCAGCAAAACCAGGCAGCATGCGGATATCACGGAAATGGCGGGCCAGGGCACGGGGCGCCGGGCGCAGGCCAGCCACACGAACTCGAGCAGCATCCAGAGCGCGCCGGCCAGGGGCACATACAGCCAGTGTTCCGCCATGGGGGCGTTCAGGGGAATGAGGCCGGAGATGGGGAACCAGGTGATGAGAAACCAGGCGCCGGCCATGGCGATGCGCGGATGGTCTTTGCGCACCGCAAGCGCAGTCGCGGCAAGGATGCCGAGTAGCGCCGCGAATCCCGCGATGGCGGTCCAGGCCGGCATGCCATCCAGCGACCGTTCCATGTGCAGGCCGGTGGGCACAAAGATAAGCTTGATGTATACGGCCAGGGCCTGTCCGGTCTGGAGCAGGCGCTCGGCCAAGCCTTGGGCGGGCGCCGGGGAATCGGAGCCGAAGTTGAGGACCGTTGCGCGCAACCCGGCATAGACGGCTAGAATGGCCGCCATGGCGCCCAGGGCAGGCAGACGGCGCAGGCGCGCGCTGCGAGCGGGCCGGGCGCCGTCGAAACGCGGCGCCCACAGCAACAGCGGAATGTACAGGAAGGGAAGGATGAGCGCGGACTCCTTGCTGAGGACGGCCGTGGCGAAAAAGACGGCGCTCAGGCCGGTTCCGAACGCGCGTTTCCGGGCGCTCCCCTCCCACAGGGCAAACCAGAGCGCCGCGAACATGAAGAACGCGGCCATCGAGTCGCCCCGGCCGCTGATGTAGGCGACCGCTTCGGTGTGCAACGGGTGAACCACCCATATCGCGGGCGCCGCCCAGCACACGAGCCTCGGCGCGCCGGTCCGGCAGAGCAGGGCGAGCAGCCACAACGCCGCACCCACGTGGAGGATCGTATTGGTGAGATGGAAGGGGAATACCGCGGGTTGGGGAACGCCGTGTTCCATGCGGCCGTCGAAGGCCCAGGCGTAGTCGGCCATGAAAGAGACGGCCAGCATCGGGCGGTAGAAGTTGCCCTGGCCGCGGCCGAAGGCGTGCAAATCTTCGCGAAACAACTGCCCGAGTCTGGCCGGGTCCTGCACGTGTTTGTGAAGAAGGATGGACGATGCGTCATCCCATACGAACTCGCCCGTAAACGAGTTCGCGTAGGCGATGCATCCGAGCAGCACGAGCGTGGCCGCGGCGAACCAGCGAAACGGCATTTCGTCAGCAGGTGTGTTCATGGCGGCGGAGAGCCCCCCGGATCCGTGTTGTTTGCATGCGGGGACTATAGCAAATTGGCCGGCGGCCTGTCTTGTCGCGGGCCGGCCCCGGGGCTGCGCGCGCGGGATACGGCTCACGTGTTGGGATCGGCATTCTTCATGGCCGCCCTGCGCCCGGGTCCGTATACGGCGAAGCGGTCTTTGGTCGGAAGGTATTCGAGTACGATCCCCCGTTTTTTCCCGATGATACGGTGGAACTTGAGGTTCATAAATTCCTCGCCTTCCATGACCTTGGGCCGTTCGGTCTTTCCTGTGGCGGGCACGTAGACTTCGAGCAGCACGTAGATCTCGTCTTTTCCGAAGCGGGGCTCTTCAAACTCGAACCAGCCGACGATTTTTACGAGCGGCCGCTCCAGTTGTATCTTGGCCCATTCACGGTACCGGGGCACCTTGGTGTTTTCGGGTTCGATCGTCTCAATGAGGTCGCACAGAAAGAGGGCAACATCCGTGAACATGTTGGCCTTTGCGTCTTCGAGCCGGTCTTCGAGCCGGTTCGCCGTGAGCACGAGGCCCTGGCGGCCCCATTCGGTCGCGCTGTGGGTGCGTCTGGCGTTGTCGAGGTATTCGATGAGCTGATCTCTCAATTCGGGGGTGATCCCGGTCTCGAACGTCACGACTTCGTCGAGCGGCGCGAGCCCCACCGCGATTTCGTCGGCGATCTCCTCCGCGCTGGGGTGTATGGGCGGCGGAAGTTGCTCCGGCGGGGGCGGAAGGACACTTCTGTCCTTCTCGAAGCACCCGGCAACCAGCGCGACGCACAGCACCAGCGCCGCCAACCGAAATATATGGTTTTGTCTCATACGGCCGACCTCATCCCGGACTCTGGGAACCAGAACCGCGGCCCGTCACATACCAGCGCGGGCCGCGGCAAGTCAGCATACATTGTCAAGGACGCTACGTGTCACCGTTGCGCGCCCGGCATGATTCGACGCCCCGGCGTCAGGGCGCGGGGGCGATAAACCGTTCGTTCAGCTTCAGGTATTCCAGTTCAATGGCGCGGTTGTTGCCGAGGGTGTCGACGAACCGCAGACCGTGGAACTCGTCACCCTGGCGCACCTGCACACTTTCGGTGGTTTTGGTCTCGGGCAGATACAGCTGGAGGAACCAGATGGTCACGCCGTCCATGGTGGTATTGCCCGTCACTTTGACCTGCGGCCGGTTGAGCTGGTCGTGGGCCTGCTGGCGGTACCGGGCGATCATGGGATTTTCCGGTTCGAGCACCTCAAGCAGATCGCACGCCGCGAACAGCACCTCGTACATCAGGGGGTTGTTCTTGCCCTGATCGTACGCGGCAATGATGTCGCGCTCGAAGAGGTTGCCGACGCGTTGCAGGCCTTTTTGCCCATAGTCCGTGCTCGAATGGGTGGCTTTGGCGTTCTGGAGGTCCGCCTTGATGCTCTCTTTAAGCTCGGGCGGCGCGGGAAGTTGCTGCTGAACGCCGGAGGGGGACCGCATCCCCGGAGTCGCGGCCTGGCCGGCCATCTGGTCATAGAGCCGCTGGGCTTCCGTGAGGTTGCCGCTGGCAATGCTTTTCAGGACCTGATATTTGGTCAGGAATGTTGTTTTGATTTCGTTTTCGATTTCCTCCGGGGTCGGCGGCGGCGGCGGAGGCGGCGGCGGCGGCGGCGGTGGGGGCGGCGGCGGAGCTTCGGCTTTGCAGCCCGCGAACACGATCAAGCATACTCCAATCAGGAGGGTAACCAGGAGGACTCGTTTCATGCGTAACTCTCCACACACGGTACATAAGCCTGGACAGCGAACAGATTATACTTGACAGCCGCGGAAAGTACAAATCGCACAACAACTTGGGAAATGGAAATCCCGTCGGGAGGAAGTGTATATGGGGAATGACGCCCCAGGCTCGTTCGAGCGGATAGCCCAGTATTACGAGGCGCTGGCCAATGCGCCCCGGCGCCTGGAACGGGAAGGCCCGTTCCTGCGCGAGACGCTGGCGCGCGCGCCGGGAAACCGCGTGCTGGATCTCGCGTGTGGCACCGGGCTGCACGCGTTGTGGTTCGCGGAACAGCATGCGGACGTCACGGCGATTGATCTGAGTGCGGCCATGATTGCCTACGCGCGAACGCACCGCGCTCACGAGCGGATTGACTACCGGGTCTGTGACATGCGGACGCCGCCCCACGGCACGTGGGATCTGATTGTCAGTCTGGGCAATTCCCTGTGCCTGTTGGAGGCCGAGGACGACCTTCGCCGCGTGTTTCTGAACGTGAGGGAGCGTCTTTCGGCGGAGGGGCGGTTTCTGTTTCAGATCCTCAACTACGGGCGCAGCGAGGCGCAGGAGCCGCGTCACCGCATCGAGACCGCTGCGCTGCCTGAAGGCAAACTCACCGCCGTCAAGAACCTCGTGCCGGCGGGCAACCGCACCCTGCTGGCGCTGAATTTCTTCGTCGAGGACGCGCAATCCCGTTTCGAATCGGTCGCGGATACGGCGGTGCTGCGCAACTGGACGAAAGACGTCCTGCTTCCGCTTGCCTGGGAAAACGCCCTGGAGCCCGCGGGGCTGTTCGGGGGGTTCGCCGGGGAACCATTCGAGCCCGAAACCTCGCCGGATCTCATCGTGCTGCTGCGGAAAGCCTAATGAGGGGTCGCGGGCGGTATTGCGTTGCTTTCCGGCGCTTTTTTGTGCTATGACACGCGGAAATTCCCCGATTTTCTGGAGTGCATGCCGATGACGCTGACGGGTGCCGAACGCATCGCGAACATCCTCCGGCGCAAGCCGGTGGATCGGATCGGGCTGTTCGAACATTTCTGGGGCGACACCCAGAAGAAGTGGGCCCGCGAGGGGCATCTCAAGGAAGGGGAATCGCTCGCGGACCATTTCGGTTTCGACATTGAAACCGGCGGCTGGTTCAACATGACCGCGAACCTGGATTTCGAGCCCGTGGTCGTTGAAGAGACCGAGGACACCGTTCTGACGCGCGACGGCAATGGCGCGCTGCTGCGCCGGCACAAGCGCCACGACGCGACGCCGGAACACGTGGATTTCCTGGTGAAGGACCGCGCGGGCTGGGAGGAGCACATCAAGCCGGTGCTGAGGCCCGACCGGCGGCGCACGGATTTCACGGCCTACCGCGAAGCGCGGCGGCACGCCGCCGGGGCGCAACGGTTCTTCTGCTGGGGCGGGACCAATGTGTTTGAGCTCATGCATCCCGTGTGCGGGCACGAATACATGCTGATGGGCATGGCGGTGGATCCCGGCTGGGTAAAGGAGATGGTGGGGACCTACGCGGATCTCATCATTGAGATGATGGAGATGCTTTTCGGCGAGGAAGGCTGGCCGGACGGCATCTGGTTCTATGAGGACATGGGGTTCAAGGGGCGGCCGTTCATGTCGGCGGAGATGTACCGCGAGATCATCCAGCCCGGGCATCGAAAGACCATCGATTACGTCAAGAGCCGGGGCGTGCCGGTGATCATGCATTCGTGCGGGTACGTCGAGCCGCTGGTGCCGGGGATGCTGGAGGCGGGGATCGATTGTCTGCAGGTGATTGAAGTCAAGGCAGGCATGGATCTTGTCAAGCTTTACAGGGATTTCGGCGATCGGTTATCCTTCATGGGGGGAATGGATGTTCGCGTGCTCTACACGAACGACACGTCGCGGATCGATGCGGAGTTGCGGGCCAAGATTCCCGTGGTAAAAGCCAACTACGGCTATGTGCTGCATTCGGACCACTCGATCCCGGACCAGGTCGAGTACGAGAGCTATCGGTATTTCACCCGAAAGGGTTTGGAGCTGGGCTCCTACAACGGCAGGTAAGGCGAAGTCGGCTTCGCAAAGAGGAGACGGACATGTCCGAGGAACTGTTACAACAACTGGCTGTCTGTGTCGAGCGCGGCAAAGTGAACCAGGCCTCGCCGTATCCGCCCGACATGAAGGGTCAGGACGGCGCCGATGAACTGACGAGGAAGGCCCTGGACCAGGGCGTCTCGCCGAACGATGTGCTTGAGAAGGCCCTCATCATCGGCATGGGAAACATCGGCAAGAAGTTCAGCGCCAACCAGGTGTTCGTGCCCGATGTGCTCATGGCCGCCAAGGCGATGACTGCCGCGATGGGGCACCTGAAACCGTTCCTGGATTCCGGCCAGGTCAAGACCCGGGGCACGTTCGTGATCGGCACCGTGCAGGGCGATCTGCACGATATCGGCAAGAACCTGGTCTGCATGGTCATGGAAGGCGGCGGCTGGAAGGTCGTGGATCTCGGCGTGGACGTGTCTCCCGAGAAGTTCCTTGCGGCGGTGCAGGCCAATCCGGGCGCGGCGGTCGGGCTCAGCGCGCTGCTGACCACTACGATGGTGAACATGGAAAAGACCGTCAAGCTGATCAAGGGCGAAGTACCGGGAACGAAAGTCGTCGTTGGCGGCGCGCCGCTGACGCAGGAGTTCGCGACCAAGATCGGCGCGGACGCCTATTCCCCCGATCCCCAGGGCGCCTTGGATTATCTCAACATCAACGTTGCCGCGTAAGCGCGGTTGATACAGGTTGTACTGGCGGACGCGGCTCTTTCCGGTCGGGAAGGAGCCGCGTCGCTGTCTGTGCGGTGGGGCTGGCCGTCCCGAGTGAGCGATATCCGGCGCGATTTGATTCCGCGCGGGTTTCCCCGGATACTTGGTGCAGGCGGCGCACGTTTGCGCGAGCCCGTGAATGGTTAAGGCCGGAAGCATTGGAGACCGGTTCATGCAGGTTGCCGAAGGTGTTCGATATCTCGTGATTTTTGCGGTTGTGCTGGGCGCCGCGGGCGGCGCGGCCTGGGCGGAGGAGACCGGCGGGGACATCGTCTACGTAAGCGATGCCTGGCAGGAACTCGCGCCGGAACATACGCAGGCCTGGGGTTCGCTGGGCCTGAACACGGCTACGAAGCCGCCCGACGGCCGTTCTGCTTCGCCGCTGAAGGTCGGGGACCAGGTATACGAGAAGGGACTCGGGGCGCATGCCGGCGGCGCGACCACGATAGCTTTGCGCAGTGACTTTGTCCGGTTTGAAGCCGAGGTGGGGATCCAGCGCCAGAGCGGCGGCCGCGGCAGCGTCGTGTTTGAAGTGTATGTGGACGACGAGAAGCGCGCGTCGGTGGGGCCGCTCAATGACGACGCCGCGCCGCAGCCCATCGCGGTGGATGTCGAGGGCGGCCGCGTCCTGCGCCTGGTTTCGCACGACAACGGTGACGGCATCGGCTGCGACATGGCGAACTGGCTCAATGCCCGGTTTGTCTACGATCCGAACAGACCGCGCACCGGAGAGCCGTCGGTCACGTTGATGGGCCAACCCGCACCGGAGCCCAGCGCGGCGGTCTGCGGTTTCACGTTGCTCGCCGCGGAAGGCGGCGCGCAACTGGCTGCGTTTGGAGACAATGCCTTTGGCGTATGTCTGCGCGAGGGAGAAGAAGCGGAACTGGCTGTCCCCCTCCTCCATGTTCCCGAAGGCGCGTCCGTGCAGGCGTCGGTCCGGGTGGCGGGCACGGGGAGCGCGCGTGTCGTTGTCAGCGCGGGGAGCAGCACCGCCGAGCATGAACTTGTTGGGGGGGCTGCGGCGCAGATCTCGGTCACGCCCGAGGCGGAACAGGAATCTTGGTTGGCCGTACGCCTCTCGGGGACGGCGGGGGAGATTCTGGTGCGGCTCGCCGACGTTCGGCTTGTTTATGGCGACAGGCAGCTTGCCCCGCGTCTTATGCCCGAGACCCCTTCGGCGCCGGTGGCGCCGCCGCCGGTGGTGCCGGCGCTTCGGCCGATGATGCAGGCGGCGCTCCTGGAATGGGACTGGCGCCTCCAGGACGGCATTGGGACGCCGCGCGAACCCGTTTCGTATGCGGTGGCCATTGATCGGCTGTTCGCGCGGGGCGACGCGCTCATCGACGACCTCAGGGGCAGCGGCGTGGCGCTGGATACGGCCCGGTGGCTCGAGCTCAAGGGCGAATTTGCGGCGCTCGCCGGGGTTCCCGATGCGGATCCGCGGTGGGAGACGTTGTGGCGCGATGTGCATACGGTCCGCCGCGGCCTGGTCTTTTCCAATCCGCTGGCCGACGTCGGGCCCTTGCTGTTCGTCAAACACGTTCCTTCGTATTTCAGCCACCAGTTGACGCAGTATTACGGCCGGTGTGCGCGGGGCGGCGGCGGGGTTTACGTGCTCGATGCGCCCGGCAAATCGATGGACTGCCGCGAACTGGTATCGGGCCAGCTGCCGCTCGGGAATTACATGCACCCCGAGGTCACGCACGATGCGGACCGGATCCTGTTCGCGTACTGCGAAGTGCCGTTCGATCCGTACGACGAGATCCGGGAACAGTGTTATGGGCGCTGGTACCATCTCTATGAAGTGCGCCCGGACGGGACGGGCTTGCGGCAGATCACCGAGGGACCCTATGACGATTTCTCGCCGCGCGAACTGCCCGACGGCAACCTCATGTTCATTTCAACCCGCCGCGGAGGGTATCACCGGTGCGGCCGGGGTCCCTGCGACGTCTATACGCTCGCGTTGGCGGAAGGAAACGGCGCGAACCCGCGCACGGTTTCGTACCACGAAACCCAGGAATGGGATCCCGCCGTGCTGGCCGACGGGCGGGTCATCTACACGCGGTGGGACTACGTCGACCGCAATGCCGTGCATTACCAGCAGCTCTGGTCGGTACGCCCGGACGGAACCGGGCCCGCGATCTATTACGGAAACAACACGCTCAACCCGGTGGGGGTGTGGGAAGCGCGGCAGGTGCCCGGTTCGCCGCATATCATGGCGACGGCCGCCGCCCACCATGCCATGACAGCCGGTTCCGTCATCCTGCTGGACACGACCCGCGGCGTGGACGGGCTCGAGCCGGTGACGCGGCTCACGCCTGATGCGCCGTTCCCCGAGAGCGAGACGCGCGTGCTCCCCGGGGGCTGGCATGCCCCCGGCAGCCCGAAGGAATACGATACGCCCGAGGAGGCCCGCCGCTGGCCGGGCCACTGCTACCGCAGTCCGTATCCCCTTTCCGAGACGTATTTCCTGGCTGCGTACAGTTTTGATCCGCTGATCGGCGAACCGGCGGGCAACAAACCGAACATGTTTGGTCTGTATTTCGTGGACGCGTTCGGAAACAAAGAACTGCTCTACCGCGACCTCAACATTTCGAGTCAATGGCCGTTGCCCATCCGTCCGCGGGTCCGGCCGCCGGTGATTCCGTCGACGTGCGACCCGCAACTGGCCGACGAAGGCACGTTCTTCCTGCAGGACGTTTACGCGAGCGAACCGCGCCTCCCCGAGGTGAAGATTACGCACTTGCGCATCGTGCAGGTGCTGCCCAAAACCACGCCGCATGCCAATCAGCCCGCCGTGGGATTCGCCAATGCCTCGCCGGGGAAACAGGTGCTGGGCACGGTGCCCGTCGAAGCCGATGGTTCCGCGTATTTCCGCGCCCCGGCGCGCATTCCGCTGGCGTTTCAGGCCCTGGACGAGATGGGCCGTGCCGTGCAGGTCATGCGAAGCCTCACCTATCTCCAGCCGGGCGAGAGCATGTCGTGCGTGGGATGTCACGAGCACCGGCTCATGTCGCCCGTGAAGGCGTCCACGCCGCGGGCCCTGCAACGCCCGCCCTCGCGGATTGAGCCGGGCCCCGACGGCTCGAAACCGTTGAGTTACCCGCTGCTCGTCCAGCCGGTGCTGGATAAACACTGCGTGGGATGCCACGGCGGCGAAGTGCCCGCCGGCCCCGAGGGCCAGCCGGTCGTGCTGACGGGCGAACCGGACGGCCGCTACAGCAAGTCCTACAACGCGCTGGCGAAACGCGTGCCGTTCTCGTCGTGGGCCGGCCTCGAAGAGAATGGGGAGCCCCTGACGCATCCCGGCCGGTTCGGCGCACGGGGCAGCCGGTTGATGGACATGATTCTCACCGGGCACCACAAGGTGCGCCTGGACGACGAAGAACTGGACCGGCTTGTGACCTGGATGGACGCCAACGCGCTGTTCTACGGGACCTTCGATCCCGAAGATCAGGCGCGGCAGCTTCGCGGCGAACGCATCGCGGGCCCCGCGCTGGAGTAAACGGCGTTCGCGCACGCTTGACGTCGGAATACAGCGCCTGGCCTTGTGCCAGGCGTTTCTTACGTTTCACGGCGGTCCGCTCAGGATCGAGCGCGGTCTCCCGGCGTAGTCCGTGAAGGGGAGCTACTGGTCCTTCGGGTCGTTGTGGGCATGCAGGGCGCAGGCGTCCTGTGACATGCAGTGGTGGCACTCGGAGCGGGGGAGCTTGCACTCTTCGGGGTAGGTGATGGAGTCCGCCCAGCGCTGGACGAGGAACCACCCGATGACCACGGCGGCCAGGACGAGGGACGCGAGGGTCGCTTCGAGGAGCACCTTATCCTCCGATGCCGGCGAATCCCATGAAGGCCAGCGACAGGATGCCCGCGAGCATCAGGGTGAGCGCCGCGCCTTTCACGACGCTGGGAACGTCGGCCAGATTGAGCTGTTCGCGCAGGCCCGACATGATGATGAGCGCCAGGGTGAATCCCACGCCGCCGCCGAACGAGAACACGACGGCCTGGACGAAGCTGTATTCGCGCATGGTCTGGAACAGGGCCACGGCGAGGATCGCGCAGTTGGTGGTGATCAGCGGAAGAAAGATGCCCAGCGCGCGAAACAGGGCCGGGCTGAACTTCTTGATGAACATCTCAACCAGTTGCACGGCCGAGGCGATCACGGCGATGTAGCAGATGAGCCGCAGGTACTCGGCATGGAACCGGAGCAGCAGGACGTTGATCCCGTAGGCGCACATCGAACTGACCAGCATGACGAAGATCACGGCCAGACCCATCCGGAAGGCGGTGTCGATCTTCCCGGAGACCCCCAGGAAGGGACAGATCCCCAGGAACATGCTCAGCACGAAGTTGTTGACGATTGCCGCGTTAAAGAAGATTTCCCACACGTTCTGGTCCATGTCGTCCTCTTATTCCGCTTCTTTGAGTTTTCGGGCGCGGCGTTCGCGCAGCCAGTTAAAGAACAGGAGCCATGCGCCAAGGGTGAAGAAGCCGCCGGCGGGCAATCCCATAACCCCCCACTTCTCGAAACTGTCGCCGAACAGGCGAATATTCAGCAGGGTGCCGTTGGCGAGGATTTCCCGGACTCCGCCCAGGCACAGGAGCGCAAAGGTAAAGCCCAAACCCATGCCCAGCGCATCCACAAAGGACTTCCAGACGTTGTTGCGGGAGGCATAGGCTTCCGCGCGGCCCAGGATAATGCAGTTGACCACGATGAGCGGGATGAACGCGCCCAGGGCCTGGTAGAGGGGCAGGCTGATGTACTGCATGACGTAGTCGACGATCGTCACGAACGTTGCGATGACCACGATGAACGTCGCGATACGGACCTCTTTGGGCACAATCTTCCGGATCAGCGAGACGACCACGCTCGACATCACCAGAACAAACGTGGCGCACGCGCCCATCGCCAGGGCATATTTGACGGTGCTGGATACCGCCAGCGTGGGGCACATGCCCAGAAGCATCACGAACACGGGGTTCTCCCGCCACAGCCCCTTCACGAATTCATCCATGGTCGTTGCTGGATTGCCCTGCGCCATCAGGATGTCCCTTTCTGCAGTTGGTCCAGGTGGGCGCGAATGAGAGGAACCGCCTCCTGGGCGCTGTCGTTCAGCATCCGGACCACCGCTTTCGACGAGATGGTTGCACCGGAAATGCCCTCCACCTGATAGGGCTTGCTCTTCTCGCCGTTCTTGGCAAATTCCACTGCGTGAGCCAGTCCACTGGCGTCCTCGGTCAATTCGAGCGAAAGGGTGTCCGGGCTGGTGTCGGAGGCGAAGAAATTGGCCAGGAACTGAGGGTCTTTCCCGATGCGATCGCCGAGGCCCGGCGTTTCACTGCTCTGGAGCACCGCGAATCCGATCAGGCGGCCCGATTCGGGGTTATAGCCATAAATGGCGCGGATGACGTCCTGGTAGCCCTGGGCGGCGGCTTCGATGGCCACGCCGACGAGCGCGCCGCCGTCGTCGTATCCGGCGTAGACCTTCTTCATGCCGGGCGTGGGATCGTCGATTTCGACGGGCCGGAATCCTTCGTTTCCCACGGCGAAAGCCTGGCTCGACGTGGCCCCGGGCAGGACCTGGAACACGGCGCCGCGGAGCTGCTCGAGGCGGTTCTGCTTGATGCCGGCTTCGGTGGCCTGAACGGCGAAGAAGATGAGAAAGCCGGAGAGAAAGGAGAACCCGCCCAGCACGGCAATCATGTGCAGGCTGTTGGGCTGGTCGGCCTTTCGTGCTGCTGGTGTGGTGTTGCTCATTTCGCTGCCTTCTTGACTCGTTTGGTTCCGAACACCCGTGGCTGGGTGAGGTTTTCGATATGGGGCGACACGGCGTTGCCGAGGAGGATGGCATACATGACGCCTTCCGGCAGCCCGCCCTTGACGCGGATCAGGATGGTCAAAAAGCCCATCAACGCGCCGTAAATCCAGACGCCCAGCGGCGTGGTGGGGGAGGCCACCATGTCGGTCGCCATAAACACCGCTCCCAGCATGAGGCCGCCGGAAAACAACATGAACGCCGGCGTCGGATTGGTGTTGTCCGTGAGATAGAAAAGCCAGCTGAAGAGGTAGGCCGAACCGAGCATGGCCGCGGTGATGCGCCAGTTCATCATGCCCCGCGCTACGAGGTAGGCGCCGCCCAGAAGAATGAAAATGGCGCAGGTCTCGCCCGTGGACCCCGGAATCATGCCGGTGAAGAGGTCGATGGCCGCGGTGGTCTTGTGCTCGAATTTGATGAGCGACAGGGGCGTGGCGCCGCTCCAACCGTCGATGGCGGCCTGGGCGAGGTAATTGGTCAGGGCCTCGGCTTTGGTCTCGGGGCTGAGGAAGGGGATGGTCAGCGAGGTCGGGATGAACCGGGTGAAGCGGCCATCGACAAACGCGGGAATCCAGGTGGTCAGGGATACCGGGAACGCGGCCTGCAGAAACGCGCGCGCGACGAGGGCGGGATTGAACGTATTGAAGCCCAGGCCCCCGAACAGCGCTTTTCCGAGCAGGATGGCAATCACGCCGCCCGCAAACCCCATCCACAACGGCAGGCCGGGGGGGAGGGTCAAGGCGAGCAGGAGGCCGGTGATCACGGCGCTGAAATCGCCGACGGTCGTCGGTCTGCCCGACACCTTGCAGACCAGGTGTTCCGTCAGGACGGTGGCCGCGGTCGTGGCGCAGATCAGCGCGAGCGCGCTCAGCCCGAACGCCCAGACCGCGAACGCGCACACGGGCATCAGCGCGTATACGACGTTGCGCATGATCGCGTCGGTGGTCACACTCGCCTTGATATGCGGCGAGGTGCGGATCTCGAAAGCTCCCGGGGTGATGACCGTCACGAAGCAGCCTTCCTTTCACGGATGATGGACTTGGCGACCCGGAACCGTTGGACCAGGGGGATGTTCGAGGGGCAGACGTAGGAGCACGACCCGCATTCGAAACAGTCCATCAGGTTGAACGCGTTAGCCATGGTGTCGAATTCGCGTTTGCGGGCCAGTTGGCCCAGACGCGACGGATTCAGGTGCATGGGACAGGCGTCGAGACAGCTTCCGCAACGAATGCAGGAGTATTCCGTGCGGTTGCGTTTCTGCACCTCGGCCTTGTCGAGCACCAGGATACTCGTGACGCCTTTCGTGATGGGGATGTCGAGCGAGGGTACCGTGACGCCCATCATCGGCCCGCCGAGAATCACCACCGAGGCGTCCTCGCCGCGGTAGCGGCACTGCTCGAGAATAAACCGGATGGGCGTGCCCAGCGCGACGAGGTAATTGCCGGGATTGCCCACGGCGGGTCCCGTCACGGTGATGACGCGCTCGATCAGGCCCCGTTGCATCGGCAGGAGCTCCCCAATCTGGGCCAGGGTCGCCACATTGAACACCGCCGCGCCCACGTCCATCGGAAGACCGCCGGAAGGCACTTCGCGGTCCAGCAGCGATTTGATGAGCATCTTCTCCGCGCCCTGCGGATACTTGGTCTCGATCGATTCCACCTCGATCGGTTCCCCGTCCGGTTTGGCGAGGCGCATGGCGTCCACGGCGTCGGGTTTGTTGTTCTCGATGCCCACCACCACCCGGGCCGCCTGGTAGGCCCGCTGCACGACGCGGATGCCCTCATAGACATCCTCGGGGTGCTCGACCATCAGACGGTGGTCGGTGGTGAGGTAGGGCTCGCACTCGCATCCGTTGACGATGACCGTGTCGATCGTCTTGCCTTCGGGCACGGCGAGTTTGACGTGCGTGGGGAACGCGGCGCCGCCAAGGCCCACCACGCCCGTCCGCTGCACGGCTTTCACAATCTCCGGGTTGGACATGCCGTCGACGTCGACGGGCGCTCCGTAGAGGATCTCCTGGCCCTCGCCGGGATACAGTTGCAGAAAGAGGGCGGGGGACATGCCGCCGCGCACGTCGCGTGCGAGGGCGATGCGGGTGATCCGGCCGGTGGCGGGCGCGTGCATGGGCACCGACACAAAGCCGCCCGGCTCCGCGATCGGCTCGCTCCGGACGACTTCCTGGCCTTCGCGCACGATAGGCCGGGCCGGCGCGCCGGTATGCTGCGAAAGCGGAATGATCATCTCGTCCGCAAAGGGCAGACGGCGAATGGGCCGGTGCTCCGTCAGCGACTTGTATTCGGGCGGATGCACCCCGTGTGAGAACGTTTTGTCAAGACCGAATCGCGTCAATATGCTCATGGGTACCAACAAGGGTTTTGCGGGCGCGCCCCATGTCCCCCAGGGACGCGCCCGCTCGTTTTGGCCGAGCGGGCGCGTTGCCCGCGACTATTACATCTCGTTGAATTTGGCGGCGCGCTTTACCAGCTTGTCGACGCCTTTCTCATTCGGATCCCAGGGATCGCCGGGGCGGATGCACCGGGCCGCGCAGCGTTCCGCGGCCTTCACGATGTCCTTATAGGCGCCGGCTTTGGGGTCAAGCAGTTGGGCCTGCTTCTTGTCATTCCATCCAAACATGTTCGGGTTGATGAGTACGCACTCACCACAGCCTGTGCACTGATTCGAATCGAGGAAAGGTTCCATGCTGCCTCCAGTGGTTTGCCCGGACGCGCCCTGTGCGGGAAGGGCGGCCGCGATCTGCTCCCTGGAGGCCCCACCGTCGCCGTCGCTGCCCGGCGCCGCCACGGCCGCGGGGGCCGGGGCCGACACGAGCTGCGACACGCCGCCGCCGTTGGCCAGCTGGAGCAGGCCGGCCGTGATCTTCTGCACCACTTCAGCGCGCGCCTGGTTTGCTATTTGGTTCACATCGATCTTCTGATCGGCGCCCGTGAGGGACTTGAGCAAGTGCCAGAAGTTACGCCGGTCTTCGGTCGATGTCACGATGGCTTTCGAACAGATCAGGCGGGACAAGCGGTTCTTCTTGTCGACCGCCCACACATACGGATACAGGCCTTCGCGCTCTTCTTCGCTGAGGTTGATGAAGTCGCCGATCGGCACCATGTCCTCGTTCCAGGTGTCCTGCGGGGCCTTGCGGAAATGCTTGCGGAACCGGCTTTCGGTCGCCGCGTAGTCCGCGAAGGTGAGCGGGATTTCCATGGTGCCGGGCTTGCCGTCCTCATCGACATAGCTGAGGGTGAAGGTTGGCCAGTCGCTGTCGAGCGCAGGATTGCCTTCCAGGTCGAGCGCGTCCGGCGGATTCTGGCCGAGGTCGGGGTTGTAACGGAACACGGGGTACGCGCGCGACTCGACCGCCAGGATCGACTGGTGCTTGGCCACATCGTCGCCGATGCCGTGTTCGGGCATGCACGGGCTGTGCACGGAGAAGAAGGCCGGCCGCCGCGTGGTCAAGCCCTGCACGAAGCCTTCGAGCAGGTGGCCGACGTTGGCAATCGTGCCCTGCATCACGTAGGTGGTGCGGTGGGCCATCGCGATCAGGCTGACCTCCTTGCGGATCTCCTCTTTCCCCTGGATGGCCTTGCCGAACTGGGCCATGTCGGAGACCTGGCCGAAGTAGCCCGAGGTGCAGGCCTGGCCGCCGGTGTTCGAGTAGACCTGGGTGTCCAGGCAGATGATCTTGACGGGTTTGCCGCTCATCCACAGACGCGACATGTTCTGGAACCCGATATCGAAGAGGGCGCCGTCGCCGCCGACCGCAATCACGGGCGGGCAGAGCGCGAATTCTTCATCGGTGAACTGGCGCCAGTTGAAGTAGCGGAAGAACTCCTCGTGTTCCTTCGGATTGTAGCCGCCGGCCAGTTCCATCTCGGCCTTGCGAATGGCCTTGAACCCGTCGGCCATCTTGACCATGTGGCCTTCGAACACGCCCATGGCCATCGACGTGCAGTCCTGGAACAGGTGGTTGGTCCACGGGAACGGATACGGGTTGAACGGATATGTCGAGCCCCACACGGACGTGCACCCGGTGGCGTTGACCATGCCCATGGTCGAGCGGCCCCGGCCGGTGACGCCGGTGGTGTATTCCCAGCGCAGGTGTTTGAGCTTGGCGAGGATGTCGGTGGTTGTCTTCAGCCACTCGCTGTCGATGGTGCTGTTGACCTTGCCCGCTTCGAGCGCCGTGGTGAGGTTCGCGAGGGTCAGGTCCTTGCCCTGCAACGAGGTGAGCGCCTTGTTCATCGCTTCCGTATCGCCCACGTTGACCTGCTCGGCCAGCTTGAGCCGGATGTGCTTCTCGAGGCGGTCGACCAGGTCGTCCAGACGCGCGACTTGCGCCTTCACCCGCGGCTGCATGAGCGCTTCGATGACGGACGTGAAGAGGTGCATGACGGTTTTTTCGCCGCACCCGAGGCACGCGCCGTCGCCGCCGACCATCGCCTTGTAGTTGACCTTGTCGAGCAGGAGCGTATCCAGCGCGCCGACGCCCTCTTCGAGGTTGTCGATGCGGATGTACTCGGGTTTCGTGTTGGGCAGTTCCAGCCAGAACTCCCAGTTCCGGCGCAGCTCGTCGATGGTCGCGGGGGTCTGCGTCGTCACGTGAAGGGCATTGGCCGGGCAGACCCGGACGCATTCCATGCAGCCTTTGCAGGTGTACGGATCCACGGTGATGGAGAGGAGCCCGCCGGTGCCCGGCTTCGACTTCTCTTTCAGGGTGTAGTACGGAGCGCTGACGCCGAACTTGAACGGGCGAAGCACATCCATCAGGGCGGCGGCTTCGTCGGCGAGTTCGGTCTTCTTCTCGCCGGTCAGCGTGCTTTCGGCGAGGAGTTCCTCCACCGCGCGGGTGAGCAGCGCGGTGATGTCGGCTTCGACGTTGTCGCCGATGGCCGTGCGCAGTTTCTTTTCGATGGCGCCGGTGAGTTTCGGCAGGTGCTTGAATTCAGTGCCGTTTTCCTGGGCCTTCTTAATGCCCGTGGCCAGCACGTCGGCGACGGTGTTGACCAGACCGGGCAGCGCGGAATCCGGGCAGATGGACCAGCAGTCGCCGCACGCCGTGCACCGCTGCGGATCCCAGACGGGATGCTCGAAGCGGATGCTCGTCATATCACGGAAAATGCCCGAAGCCACGGGAATGCAGCTCATGGCAATGAACGGGTCGGTCAGGTTGTCGTTGCCGCGGCCGGTCGCGTAGAAGTGGCCGGTCTGTTCCCAGTACCGGTGGATGTCGGTCAGCGGCGCATCGCCCTTGGGCTGGCGCTTGAGCATGATCGGCATCGACGGTTCCTTGCGGATGGCCTTGGCATCGGCGTCGATGACGGCTTTCTTGGTGATCTCGGTCAGTTCGGTGAAGCCGCGCTGGACCACCTTCAGGTTGTCGTCGACGATGCGGCGGCCCTTGGCGCCGAACTTGTGTTCGAGCTGGTCTTCGATGGCCTTGAACAGCGCGTCTTCCGACAGGTTCCGCTGCTTGAGGAGCGGGGAGGCCGCAAAGAACGAGCCCATGAACGCGATGCCCTGCATGCGAAATTGCAGTTCGGGATCCGTCGCGATTTCACGCGCGATCTTGAATCCGTCTACGTAGTACACCCGGATGTCGTTGTCCACGATGATCTTCTGGAAGCGCGGCGGGATCTGTTCCTTCCACACCTGTTCCGGGGTGTCCAGTTCGCTCTGGATGATGAAGACGCCGCCCTTCTTGAGTCCCGCGAGCGGGTTGGAATGGCTGAACACGTTGGGGTCGGGAGACAGCACCACGTCCACATAGAAATACTCGCAGTTGACGCGGATGGGTTCCGGCGCCGCGGACAGGTAGTAGGTGGTGGGCTGGCCCTTCTTCTCCGAACCGTATTTCGGATTCGCCTTGATGTGGTAGCCGAGCAGGTCGAAGAGGGTCATGGCGATGTTTTTGCCGGTCGTGATCGCGCCCCAGCCGCCGATCGAATGCAGGCGCGCGGTGATGCTGCCTTTCGGAAGCAGGTTGGGGTTCTCGCTGCCGCTGACGGCCAATTCCTTGACCTGCGGGTATGCCTCCAGAATCTGCTGCTGGTAGACTTCCTGTTTCGGGGTGTAGGCCTTGTCCCGGACGAACTCGATCGAGAGATAGAACAGTTTCTTCTGTTTGCCGTCGGGCAGCATGTTTTCCACCGCGCCGATAACGCCTTCCGGCTGAAGGTCGCGGCTGCCCATGCCGTAGCACCCCGAATACAGCGACGGCACATCGGCCGGTTTGCTGTACGTGTCGTGTTTGGGATACGGAAGGCCCTTGCCGTTGGCCCGCGCGTTTTCAACGCACTTGTTGATCGCGGCGCGCACTTCGCGAATCAGCGGCAGGTCTTCGGCGAGCGGCTGGTCGGTGCGTTCGAGGACGCAGACGCCCTTGCGGCCCTTCAAAAGCGGCGTCAGCAGGTCCGACGGGAACGGCCGGAACATGACCATGTTGACGACGCCCACCTTGATCCCGCGCGTTTCACGCAGGTAATCGGCCACCACTTCCATGCTGGGCACCACGCTGCCCTGGCCGACCAGGACGTACTCGGCGTCTTCCATGGCATAGGTCAGCACACGCTTGTACATGCGGCCGGTCAGACGGGTGAATTCGGCCATGCACTCGTCGGTGATGTCGGCGATGTGGTCGAAGAAATACGGGCGCTGCGCGGCCACGCTCTGCATGTAGGCGTCCTGGTTCTGAACGATGCCGGCCATGACCGGGTTGTCGACGTCCCACAGCAGCGGAATCCGGCGGCGCTTGTCGCCGTAGATGATCCGTTGCGCGGGGGTGGGGGTGTCGATGATGTCGTCCGGATGGCCCAGGTATTCCTCGATCAGCTTGCGTTCGGGCAGGAGCAGCGACTCGATGAGGTGCGTCGTCAGGAACCCGTCCTGAGCGACGATGCCCGGGTTGAGCGCCAGCTCGGCGATCTTGTGCGAAATGATGTTGAGGTCGGCGACCTCCTGGACGTTCTTTCCGAACACCTGGAAGAACCCGGTGTCGTCGACGGCGTGATAGTCGTCGTGACCGGCGTGCACGTTCAGCGTGGACTTGGTGATGGCGCGGCAGCCCATATTCAGAATATAGGTGAGGCGCTTGCCCACGGCCGCGTACAACGACTCGTGCATGTACGCGATGCCCTGTCCAGAGGAGAAATTGCACGAGCGCAAGCCAACCATGGACAGCCCCGCCGTGACCGCCGCCGCGGCGTGCTCGCCCTCGGGCTCGATGAAGATCAACGAGCGGTCCGAAATGTTGATATGACCAGCCGCGGCGGCCTCCGCCCAGTATTCGCCCATCTGTGTGGACGGCGTAATGGGGTATGCGCCCGCGGCGTCACTGGCTTCTCGCTCACACATGATGACGGCGGTGTTGCCGTCCATGGCTTCGCGAATTCCCGGGTACTTGGTAGTCTCCTTGGCGTCTTTCATGTCCTAACCCTTAGTTGTGTCGTTAAACCAGTCTCAACTTCGCCAATGGCCGCCGGTTCAGGCGAACCGGCCGCCCGTCAGTTTCATCAGTGCCCGGGCCCGTCTCCGTCGGCGCGCAATTCACCGCTGGCCGGGGTTCCGGGATGCAGACATCCCTGTCGCGCGCTACGCTCAGCCGATAGGCAGTGGACTCTTGCGCGTGATGCGTTTGGCCTTGACGCCCTTGATGGGGCCCAGGTCTTTGTCCAGCCAGACGATCGCGCCCGTGGGGCAGCGTTCAATGGCGGCCTTGCAGTCGGGCCTCCACTTACTATAGTCCACGCGGGCCAGATTGTTCACGATGGAAATCATGTTGTTGGGGGCGTCCATGGCGCAGCGGCCGCATCCCGTGCAGGCGACGGCGCATTCCGCCTCGGCCAGTTCGCCCTCGGCTTCGCTCTTGCACGCCACCCAGAGCCGCTGGTTGACGGGCAACAGCGTGAACAGATCCTTGGGGCATTCGTCGACGCACGCGCCGCAGGCGGTGCACTTGTCCTCGCTGACCACGGGCAGGCCATTCTCATTCATGACGATGGCGTCGAACTGGCACACGTCCATGCAGTCGCCGTACCCGAGACAGCCCCAGACGCAGCCCTTACCGCCGCCGGCCACGAGGGCGGCGGCGCGGCAGGTCCGGGCGCCGTAATACGTGGCCATCTGACGCGCCACGTTGCTGCCGCCGGCGCAGGCGAGACGCGCCACGCGGCGCACCTGCACGCCGGCGTCGACCCCCAGATACGCGGCGATCTGTTCGATCATGTCCTTGCTGTTTACGGAACACTGGGAGGGAGCGGACTTACCCACGACGACCGCCTCGGCAAAGGCGCGGCAGCCCGCCTGGCCGCAGGCGCCGCAGTTCGCGCCAGGGAGCATCTGCTCGACGTCGTCAATCCGGGGATCCTCGAAGACGAACAGGCGTTTGCTCGCGATCGCCACCAGGACGGACAGCAGCACGCCGAGACCCGCCATGATGAACGCGGCAATTAGAAGATTCTCAAGCATCCACTTTCCTCTGTCTGCGCGGCTTTCTCTGCATCGTCGCCGGCCAGCAACGATGGAGCGGGAAGGCAACGTGTTGCATTCCCCTGGCCCGCCGTTCCGCCCGGGCGGGGCGGTCGTCAAGCGTGCATCATACTGCGGTGAAAACACGCGGTAGGAATAGAGCTTACAATAAGTTAGCGGGACAGTGCAAATTCGTCCCCGGCGCTCGGCGCCCTTTCCCACGGATTCGTGAAAAAAAGCACCAATCGAGTATACCTTTCCTTGCCGTGTAACGCAAGCAGAAACCCGCGCGAACACGAACGGGAACGCGGCGGGCAGATGTCGTTCCTCGCCGGGTACCCCGCAATGAATCAAAGAAAAAAGGGAAGAAGCCACCGTATGGCTCCTTCCCATGATGGGATATGCCTGTTCCCGCCCCCGCGTCTGCCCTATGGGCGGAGGCCGGCAGAAACGCTGCGCCCCCGGCACGAGACGACCGGGAACGAACGCGGTTTACGACTCTTCTTCGAGAGGCAGATCACATTTTTCCGTCATATAGTCAAGAATCGGTGAGGCCCCGCCGAACGCACCCAGGAGATCCGCGATGAACTGGGCGCCGTAGCAGACGATGTCCTGCCAGATGTTTGCCTTCCCAGGTGTCCGTTTTGTCACATACTTAAGGTGTTTCACGGTCAATCCCTCCATTCTGGACGTCCCCAAAATCCGGTTGTACAACCCCATATACGGGAGCAAGAACCGCGCCAGCGCGCCGCTCGCACGCCGTCACGGAGGTGTAAACGTCTCCCCATCAACAATACTATCCCCCGCCCGCCCTCTTGTCAAGTAATTACCCCAATTTAGGGGACACAATACTAAAATATTCTCTTGACAGGGGGTGCCGGAAACGCCCGTGGATTTCCGCGGGGGCGTTGTGGTCAGGCGCGGGTCCGGGCGGGACGGAAGGCTTTTGTGCTGATGGCGTGTTTGCGGACGCGCAACCCCATGATGCGTTCGCTGATGCCGAGGTCGCGGGCGGCTTTGGCCTTGTTCCCGCGGGCATTTTTGAGGGCCTCGATGATCATCTCGCGCTCGACGGCGTCGAGCGCGTTTTCGAGGGTGCCGGCCATGACGGTATTGCTGGCCTCGGCGGTCTGGAGCGTGGGGGGCAGGTGGTGTCCATGCACGACGTCGTCGTTACTGAGGAGCACGGCGCGTTCGATGCAGTTTTCGAGTTCGCGGACATTTCCCGGCCAGTGGTAGCTCATGAGCATGTCGATGGCGGGGGTGGAGATGCGGCGGACGTTCTTTCCGTTGGCTTTGCTGTATTTCTCGACGAAGAAGTTTGCGAGATCGAGGATGTCGCTTTTGCGCTCGCGCAGCGGGGGCAGGTGGATGGGAAACACGTTGAGCCGGTAATAGAGGTCCTGCCGGAAGGTGCCCTGTTCCATGAGCATTTCGAGTTCGCGGTTGGTCGCGGCGATGACCCGGACGTTCACCTTGATGGTGTCGGTGCTGCCGACGCGCTCGAACTCGCGCTCTTGAAGCACGCGGAGCAGGCGGATTTGCATGGCGGGCGTGAGGTCGCCGATCTCGTCGAGGAAGATCGAGCCGCGGTCCGCCAGCTCAAAACGTCCTTTTCGCTCGCGAATCGCCCCCGTGAATGCGCCTTTCTCGTGTCCAAACAACTCGCTTTCGATGACCGATTCGGGCAGCGCGGCGCAGTTCACCTTGATAAAGGGCATGGCGGTGCGGTGGCTGTTGTAGTGAATGGCCTGGGCCACGAGTTCCTTGCCGACGCCGCTCTCCCCGCGAATGAGGACGGTGGTGTCGCTCTTGGCGACCTGGGCGACGAGGTTGTAGACCTGCTGCATGACGCCCGAATTGCCGATGATGTTGGCGGGGCGAAACCGGTCCTGGAGTTCCTGCTGAAGGCGTTTGTTCTGGTCGATGAGGCGTTGCTGGTCTTCGAGGGCTTTGCGGCGCAGCTGGACGGCCTGGGCGATCATCCGGGCGATGATGCTCAGGAGGTGCAGGTCCTCGTCGAGCGACACGGGTTCGTGGTAGATCCGGTCGGCGCTGAGGGCGCCCAGGACCTCGTTCTCGATCTTGATGGGCACGCACACGAAGGCGATCTCATCTTTGCGCATCTTGCTGCGCGCCCCGGTCTTGTCGAGGAACAGGGGTTCCTCGGAGATGCGCGGAATGACCATGGGCCGCCCGGTCTGGATGACCATTCCGGTGACACCCTCGCCGGGCCGGTAGCGCGTGCGCTCTCGCTGCTTCGCGGAGAGGCCGTGGCCTTCCTCGATCAGGATCTCGTCGGTCTCGCGATTGAGCAGGGTCAGGGTGCCGCGCACCATGCCGGTATGTTTGGCCAGGGCACGGAGGATGGCCCCGACCTCGTCGCGCAGATCGAGGCTGCGGTCGAGGATCAGGCTGATGTCGAACAGCAGCGCCAGTTCGTTGCGCCGGTGGGACGCGAGCGGGTCAGCAGGTTCGGACATGGTGACGGTACCTTCCCGGAATGCCTGGAATTTCGGGCAACAAATCGGTAGAAAAGACCTTCAAACCATACATAATTGTACGAAATTGGCCCGGCGCGTTCAAATAGGTCTCATTCCGCGCACAATACCCGAGCGGGGGACACGCGGTCACGCCGGGGGCGGCGCCTGGAGCGCGTCCCCGTTCTTCTCCGGTGCGGGCCCGGCGCCCACTTATGTGGACGCAGCGTTTACCAGGTGAAGCGCACGGTGGCCGGGGCGCGTGGCGGGACGGCCACGGTGAACCGCTTTCCGTTGTCGCGCAGGGCCAGCTCCTCGCCCGGTTCCTCGTTGAGGTCGCAAGCGTGGGCCGACTTCAGGGCTTGCGGGAAGGCGACGACGGCTTCGGCGACGGCAGCGCCGGGGTTCCAGAACCGCACAATGCCGCCATTGCCGTCCGCAGCCGGTTTGAGGGCCGTGAACACCGCGGCGCCGCTCTCGATACGGCAGAAGGACACGGTGTCGGGCAGGGACTTCGCCTGATGGCAGCGGATGGGCGTTTGCGCCTCCTGCACGAGCCGCAGGGCCGCCGCGGGATTGAGGGGCGCGGCAAACGGATACACCAGGTATTCGAAGTCCAGGGGTGCGAGCAGTTGGCCGTCGGGTTCGCCGGCGGTGCCGACGGTCTGGTACGTTGACCGGAACAGGGTGAGCGCCAGCACGCGCTGCGGGGTCCGGGTGACCTCGTATTCGTGGAGTCCGAACGGGCACAGCACGGCGAGGCCTCCGGCGGCGTCCTGAATGCCGAACAGGCTCGTGAACGCCGTTTCCGGATTGACGCGTTCATGCCACTCCGCGGTCTCGGCCGGCGGGTCGATGGGCCGGTCCACCATGGCGAAGGGCGTTTCGGCGAACGAACGGTCTGTCGCGATAGGGGTGGGAAAGAGCACGCGCAGGCGATGGTCCTCGACCGTGTTCTCGACGCGCGTGCGCACCCGTACGAACGGCGCGTCCTTATCGATGCACACCCGATCGGTGATGCGCAGCGGGACGCGGTCGCTGGCGCGCCAGCGGGTGGCCTTGTCGAGCATCCGGGGAAGGTGCAGCTCGCGTTCGATGCGAAACACGGCGCGCAGGGGGCCGTCTTCGTCCACGGCAACCGACACGACGTTTCCCGGCGTCTTGAAGACGATGTCATTGACGAGTGGGCCGCGGGTCCACCCGTCGCCGCAATCGCCGGCATCTTCATAGAGGAAGAGCGGGCCATAGGTTTTGCCGGACGATTTGTGGGTCAGCGACGCGGTGCCGTCGGGATGGATGGAGAGCGCGATGTGGCCGTTGTCTGCGGTGAGCGGTCCGGACAGCAGGGTGCCTGCGTTGCGGTTGGCCGCCTCGGTGGGCTCGATTCGAAGGCCCGTGCAACCGCAGGCGGGCAGGGACAGCTCAGCGGCCACGTGATACACGTCGCCGTGGAAGTTTGAAAACCGTCCGTTGTCTCGGATGCGTTTGTGCAGGACGCCGTGTTCGATGCGCGACAGCTGATACGGGATGGGCGACCCGTCAGGTGCGAACAGGCGGAAGCGGTTGATGGGCTCGCCGGTGACGAGCCCGTCAACGTATTTGGGCGCGTAGTCTTTGGGGAAAGGCAGTGCGAGTTCGAAGACGCCGTTGCGTTCATACGGCAGGGGATTGTGGACGACGGTGTTGGCGAGGGCTTCGGGGGTATCGCTTGCGGCGCCGATGCCGGCGGTAAGGCGGCGCACCAGCCCGTCCGCCAGCATCCGGCACTGATCGAAGCGGTAGCGCATGTCGCGGTGGACCTGGTCCACGCTGCAGCCGCAGATGGAATCGTGGGCATGGTTCTTGAGGAGGTATTCCCAGGCCAGCGCGAGATACTGCAGGTTGGGCTGCCCGCCGCGCATGCGCGCCATGAGGGCGGCCGGTTCGGCCCAGTATTCAAGCAGGGCCTGGCACTCGTCGTTGGCTTTCTTGAGGGGATACCGCGAGGAGAGCGTATGCACGATGAGATACTGGCCGCCGCGGCCGCTGGTGCGGCACGGTTCCCGTAACTCACCCGTACGTTCCGGCAATTGGTCCGCGTGCGCGGCCATCTCGCGTCCGAACTCTTCCAGCGAGGCCCACACGAATTCGACGTCGGGATACATCTCCTTCAGTTTCTGCAGGATGGTCACGCTCTGTTCGTCGGCGGGGTAATGGTCGATGGCGTCGAGCAGAAGCACCAGGGGGGCATGGCCCCGCTCGCACTCCTCCTTGAAGTAGGGTTCGAAGTGTTCCCGGATCAGGTCCTCGGTCAGCTGATTGTTCTCGAGCAGGTTGCGGAACTTGAACAAAAACGGGGCATAACTGCCGTCGTCGCGGAGCTTGAAGGTGGGCATCCGGCTTCCGTCCGGACCGATCCACAGAAACAGGGCAGGGTAGTTTTCATCCTGTGCGCCGCGCCAGCAGATGCCGGCATCGAAGCCGAGTCCGCGCATGAGCATGGGCAGCGCGGCGATATGGCCGAACTGATCGGGCGTGTAGGCGAAACGCATCGCAGGCACGCCGAGTTCGCGGCAGACCGCCCGGCCTTTCATGACATTGCGGATGTAGCTCTCGCCGGAGACCAGCCACTCGTCGGGAAGGACATACCAGGGGCCGGCCACGATGCGACCCGCGCGCATCTGGGCGACAAGCCGGTCGCGGTTTTCGGGCCGCACCCGGAGATAGTCCTCGAGAACGACCGCCTGGCCGTCGAGATGAAAGCACGTGTAGGCGGGCTGACGTTCCAGCAGGTCGAGCAGGTCGTCGACCAGTTCGACCAGCCACATGCGGAATTCCTGAAACGGTTCGTACCATTCACGGTCCCAGTGGGTCCCCGGACAATAGTATGCACGCATTGGTTTTGCCTTTCGTTTTTGGCCCCGAGGGCCCGCTGAGAGGAGATGCCGGCCGGAGGATGGCGCTGCCGTGTTCAATACAGAATACGGCACTCGGGAAGGGCTTTGCGAAGCGCTTCCCAACCTTCCATCGTGACGTCCGTCTGGCGGATATCGAGTTCCTTAAGCCCCGTCAATCGCTTGATGGGTTCGAGTTTCTTGTCGTCAATCTTCACGCTCCACAGGCTCAACACCTGAATGTCATCCGGCCCGAATTTCTCGAGATACTCCAGCTTGCGCGTCTGTATCTGGAGTTTCACATCGTAGCCGGGAGGGATGCCGAGTTTGCCGCGGGCGTCCGCCGCGCGCTCCCAGGGTTCGCGTTCCAGCGCGCCCGTCTTGCGCAGGTACACCACGCCGAGATTCACGTCTTTCGGAAACTCGAGCGTTCGAGCCAGCACGTTGCCGAAGATGGGCCGGACGGGCGCATCGGGCACGGGTTCGGGCGTTTCGGGGACCGCGTTTTCCGTGCTCTCTTCAATGGTGGCGTCACCGGGGGCCTGTTCCGCCGCGCCGGTGTCTCCGGCTTCGGCCTGCCCGGCGTCTTCGTCGTTGTCGAAATGAAACCCGCGCATGATCTCGTCGGTATAACTTTCCTTCGGCTGGGCGCTGCTTTCCAGGGGGGAGATGCCCATCTGGGCGAGCGCTTGCGGGTCGGCCTGGGCCATCATCTCCTTGGTCATCCGGGCGGCTTCCTGGAAATCGGTGTTCTCGAGCTCCTGGCGCATCTGCGCCACGGCCTGCTGGTCTTCCGGAGTCGCGGCCTGCTGAGCCATTGCGTCCACGAGGGCTTTGGACTGGACCTTGATCAATTCCGCCAACTGCGCCGTATCCATCTCCGACATGGTCTTGAACTGCTCGGCCGGGTCCATTTGCTGCAGTCGCGCCGCCAGGGATTCGACCGACTCGCCTACGCCGGGCGCGGCCGGGGCCGGTTCGGCGGTGGCCGCCGGTTCCGGGGAGGTTTCAGCGGCGTCCGCGGCGCCGGTCGGCTCCGGAGCTTCGGAGGCGGCCCCTGCTTTCGGGGCGGCGCCTTCCGTTTCCGGAGATTCCGAAGGGGCTTCGTCCGGGGGCGTGGGCGTCACGGCCGATGGTGTCGCTTCGCCGGACGCGGATGCCATGTGGCCCTCCGGGGGCTGGGGTTTGGGGGGCGTGGCGCCGTCCTTGCCGCCATCTCCCCCTCGCACGATGACGACAATGACCGCGGCCAGCAGCAGGGCCCCCATCAGCCCGAAGCCGACGATGTTCATCATTTTCTTGCTGCGTCGCGCCGAGCCGAATTGGGGCGGCATGGCATACGAAGGGGCCATGTCCTGGTCCGGCAGGAGAGGGGGCGGCCCCGCGGTTCCGTCGCTCCCCGTGGACGGCACGGGCGGTGGCCCGGACGGGACGACCGCGAGCGCGGCCTTCAACTGTTCGCCCCGGGCGTCTCCCAGTGCCGTGAGACGGTCACAGAGCGTGGCGGCTTCCTGAGCCCGGTTCAGCACGCCCAGCACGCGCGCCTTGAAATACAAGATGTCCCGCGTATTGGGCACGGCGTTGTCGAGTCGATCCAGGATCTGAAGCGCCTGGTCGTACTGCTGTGCCTGAAAGAGGGCCGCCGCCTGTTGAAATCCCTGTTTGATCGCTTCGGTGTTCATCGTGTTTCCACCACCCTGGTTTCAGGCAACGAAGGTTGCGTCAGCCGGTTGGCCAGCCCGCGTTGGACACGCTTTACCCATACATGGTAGGCCAATACACACAACGGAATCAAAAAAAGGGAATAGTGCTTTTTGAGAGAAAATGCCCGTCGCAACCGGAATCTCGCTGCACTTTTCGTATTCGAGCGCCGCGCAACGGCCGGCCGGGAAGCGCCGGCGGGCCTGAATTCAGCGTGACAGCGGATTTCCACCGGACCGCCGAGGCGGTGTTGCTCGCTCCTGCGCCGTCTGTTGAAATCGCGTGTTCCCGCACCTACAATGCCGCCGCTGTCCGGACCGATGTCCGGACCGCTGTCCGGACTGATGTCCGGACGGGTGGGTTGTCGCAGGATCGATCAACATCGCCATGGCCGCTATCAGGAAAGAATTGTGGCTTGCCATTGAAGGCGGGGGCAGCAAGACCCGGCTGCTTTTGTCGGATACGGCGCGCAACATCCTGGCCCGCGAGATCGGCGGCACCTCCTCCGGACTGTACGTACAGGCGCCGGACTACGAGGCCTACGCCGGGCGTATGCGCGGCCTGCTGCGCAACATCAAGGCTTCCGCCGATGCGGTGCAGGGCCGCGTGACAGCCGTGGGCCTGGCCGCTCCCATGGTTCAGGAACTGGTGACGAAACTCATTCGCGAGGTCCTGGGCGAGGTGATGTGTGTGTTCACGTCGGAGGCGGCCGTCGCCCTGGCATGCCATGACCTGACGTCGGGCGTCAGCCTGGTGGCGGGAACGGGCGCGAGTTGCGTCGCCCTCAACGAACAGGGGGAGGGCGCGGGCTGCGGCGGTTTCGGACCGCAGTTCGGCGATGAAGGCAGCGGGTACTGGATTGGCCGGGAGGCCATCGCGGCGGCGATGCGCGAAAAAGACGGGCGGGGCCCGAAGACCGCGCTCAGTCCCGCGCTGTGCGCGTTTTATGGGATCGGCCACATCATGGAGATCTACACATTCCGGGATCCGGGCGGGCACGTGTCCGGGCCGAAGGTGGCTTCGTGCGCGCCCGTCGTGTTTGAAACGGCGCGTTCGGGCGACGCGGTCGCCCAGACGGTGTGCCGCCGCGCGGGCCATGCGCTCGGGCACACCATCGTGGCCACGGTCCAGCGGGCGGGCCTCGTTGAACGGCCCGTCCCGGTCGTGCTGACCGGCGGGGTGTTCAACGGCGGCGCGCTGATCCTGACCCCGCTCAAACGGGTGCTTCGCAGAAGCGGCATAGCGTTTCGGGTCTTCCCCGTGGTGACGGAACCGGGGGAGGCCATATTCAAGATAATCGAACAACAGCGCCAGGGAGTTTCGTAATGGGATACCTCGACAGTTTTTTCACGGCGGCGGACGGTGTGTTCGCGAAGATCCGCACGACCCAGCGGACGGCCATTGAACGCGCCGCGGAGGCCATCGCCGCCAGTCTGGCCGGCGGCGGGGCCTTGTGCGTCATGGATACCGGCCACATGCTCAAACACGAGGCCTTTAACCGCGCCGGCGGGCTCATGGCGATCGCCCCGTTTTCGTACGCGTTGAGCGTCGAGAACCCCCTCACGCAGCGTAGCGATGCGCACACCGAGGCCGAGAACGCGGAAGTCGAAGGCCGCACCGTGGCCCTCGCGCTTGATCGCAGCCTGCTCAGGCCCGGCGACGTGCTCATCATCAACTCCAATTCCGGGCGGACGCCCAACGTGATCGAGACCGCGCTGCAGTGCCGCGAACGGGGCATCGTCACCATCGGCATCTCGTCGTCCGAGCAGATGCGCGGGTGTACCGCCGCCCATCCTTCCGGCAAGAAACTGTTTGATGTGGTCGACGTGGCCCTCGACAACTGCGCGCCGTTCGGCGACGCCGCCGTGGAGGTAAAAGACAACGAGAAGATGTGCCCCATGAGCGGGATGGCCGGCGCGTACTGTCTGTGGGCGGTCCATGCCGAGGCGGTCGAACGGTTGCAGGCGCGGGGCGTCAATCCGACGATCTTCCGCAGCGTGCACGTCAGCGGCGGCGGGTTCGTCGAGGAGCAGCGGAAGAAATTCCTGGAGCGGGGCGTCTGATGTTCCGAACCCGGCGCCCGGCCATGCAGAGAGTCGCGCACGCAGCGCGCAAACGCAGGGGGTTTTGATGACGGACAACGCACACCGGAAGACCGTTCACATGATTGGCCACGGCCACATCGATCCGACGTGGTTGTGGCGGTGGACCGAAGGCTACGAGGAGGTCCGCGCGACCTTTCGCAGCGCGCTCGACCGCATGAACGAAACGCCGGATTTCCGGTTCACGGCGAGCAGCGCCTGTTTTTACGCGTGGATACGGGATTGCGAGCCCGCCCTGTTCGAAGAGATTCGCCGGCGCGTCAAGGAAGGGCGCTGGGAGATCGCCGGCGGCTGGTGGGTCGAACCGGACTGCAACCTCCCCGAGGGCGAGTCGTTTGTGCGGCACGGCCTGTACTCCCAGCTCTTTCTGCAGCGCGAATTCGGCATACGGGCGCGCGTGGGGTTCAACCCGGACAGCTTCGGACATGCGGGCACGCTGCCCCAGATCTACAAGAAGATGGGCATCGAGTACTACGTCTACATGCGCCCGGACGCTGCGCATGAAATGCGCTATCCCAATGGCACGACGTTCTGGTGGGAGGCCAGGGACGGCTCCCGCATCCTCGCCTGCAACCTCCAGGAAACGTACAACGCGGATGCGGAAACCCTGGAGCGGATCGGCCGGATTGCCGACAATCCGCACCTGAACCCCGGCCAAACCCACGTCATCGCCTTCTTCGGGGTCGGCAACCACGGGGGAGGACCAACCAAACGCGCGATCGAGCACATCCTCGAGGCCCAGCGCCGCCCGGACCTGCCCAACACGGAATTCTCCACCCTGATCGGCTATTTCGAAGGGTTCATGGCCACGTCCAGGGACGTTTCCATCCCCGTGATTACCAGCGACCTGCAGCACCACGCGCGGGGCTGCTACAGCGCCCACGCGGAGGTCAAGCGCATGAACCGCCGGGCGGAACACGCCTTGATGAGCGGCGAGCGCCTGGCCACCCTGGCCAGCCTGCTCACCGGGCATCCGTTTCCAAAAGATGCGCTCGCCAAAGCCTGGCAGCATGTGCTCTATAACCAGTTTCACGACATCCTCGCCGGCACCAGTCTCGAATCCGCCTACGAGGACTCGCGCGACCAGCAGGGCGCCGCGCGCACGGCCGCCGTCGAAGCCGCCAACGAGGCCCTTCAGGTTATCGCGGGACGGCTCGACACCACCCCGGAGGGCAACACCGTCGTTGCCTTCAATCCGCTTCCCTGGCCGGTCGCAGAGACCCTCGTCGCGCCGCGGAATGCCGCGCGCACGCTCGACGCGCCGGTGCACATGGCCGATGACCGCGGGCAGGCCGTGCCCGTCCAGCCGGTGTCCGGTGAACGCATCGGCCACGTGAATTATGCGTTTACCGCCGAGCTCCCGGCCTTTGGCTATCGCTGCTATCATTTTCGGACGGGCGCGAAAACCCCGGAGCTTCCCGGCATGCTCGAATCCGGACGCGATTTTCTCGAGAACGACTGGTGGCGCCTCGAGTTCGATCCGTACGGCGGGCATCTGTCGCGCCTGTTCGACAAGAAGCACGGCGTCGAAGTGTTGAACAAGGGCAACGTCCTCGCAGCGATGGTCGATTCGTCGGACACCTGGAGCCACGGGTACGACGAGTTCCGCGTCGAGGCCGGCCGCTTTGGCAACGCGTCGCTCGCGCTCCTCGAGGCGGGCGCCGTGCGCGCCACCGTGCTCGTCACGTCGTCGTATGGCTGTTCCCGGGCCGAGACACTCGTGACGCTGCACCGCCTGGTCGACACCATCGACTGCCGGTTCCGCGTGAACTGGCAGGAACGGTATACGATGCTGAAACTTGGTTACGAAACCCGGATCGAGGGCGGCGGGGTCTGCTGCGACACGGCCTACGGTGCACAGGAGCGCACGGCCAGCGGCGAGGAGGAACCGTGCCAGAAATGGATCGACCTCACGGGGACGATCGGCGCCGTGCCGTACGGCCTGGCCGTACTCAATGATGGCCAGTACGGGTTCGACGCTCGCGACGGGGTGCTTCGGCAGACCCTGCTGCGGAGTCCGGCCTACGCCCACCACGATAACGGCCGCCTCGACGCGTCGTATCCCTGGCCGATCATGGACCAGGGCTGGCACCGCATGCACTTCCGGCTCGTGCCGCACGCGGGCACGTGGCAGGACGCGCGCGTGCCGCGCAAAGCCTGGGCGCTCAACGAGCCCCCGGCCGTGCATGTCGAGTCGGCGCATCCCGGAACGCTTCCCCCATGCGCGGCGTTTATGGAAGTGGACGCCGGAAATGTTATCCTCTCCGTAGTAAAATTCAGCGAAGAAAACGGCGACGTGATCGTGCGCGGCTACGAGACGGACGGCGTGGAGACCGGGGTCCGCATTCGCTGGCCCTACTTCCAGAAGGAAATCACGGCCCGTTTCGCGCCGCACGAAATCAAGACCCTCAGGCTCGAGCCCGGCGCCTGGGAGGCGCGGGAAGTCAATCTGCTCGAAGAGTGACGGCCGCGGCTTTCCTGCTGCCCCAACAGTGAGTGTTTCCCATGAACCTGGAAGCCATCGAACAGCGCGTTCTCCGTTTTCTGAAACAGGCGAAGAACCCGCTGGTCCCGTTTGACCAGTTGCTCGAGTACCTCCAGCGCGAGGAGGACCTGGGCGCATTCACGGAGTCCGAACTGCTCGACTTTCTGCGCGACCATGAGTTGTTTGAGGTGGTGGATCCGATCCAGTTCGACGCCCGGGATCTGCAGGAGGCCGACCTGAACGGCGCGGGGCTGCGCCTCGTGCCGCATGTGATCCTCACGACCCGTGTGCCCACGGAGCGCCAGATGGCGGAACAGATGAGCCGGCAGCTCGACGCGCTGATACAGGCGCTGAATGCTGCCATGGTGGCCGCCAAAGACTCGGGGCATCCGGACCGGGCGCAGGCGCTCATCCGCCTGGTGGATCGTGCCCAGGAACTCCAGAAACGCGTGGCCCGGTTCGCGTGAATCCGGAGGCGCTGACCCGACGGCGCCCCGGCTGACGCCGCGCGGCATCCTTTTCCCTTCTCCAGACGGGGACACGCCGTCGCGCTGCGGACGGCGCTACAGCAGGTTCCGCCCCTCGAAGTCCTCGGGCGCGGGCACGCCGGAATAGGCCAGCGAGGTCACGCCGAGATCGCGGATGTCGGGCTCTCCGGCAGCCAGCGGCCTGTTGACGAAGAGCATGCCGGGGATGCGCGTGAAGTTGGCCGCCACGTGATCGCCGCTCCACTTGTCGAGGTTCGGGATCAGGAGCGCCTTCGGGACGGCGCCCTTGGCGGCGCTCTTGGTGTTCTGATAGCCGCGGGCGTAGCCCAGGGAGATATCCGGCGCGTCGTACAGGGCCGCGCCGCTGTACACGTCGCGCGAGTACAGTTCGTCGAAGATGGGCTGGCCCGTCTCCGGGTCGGTGACGGCGAGCAGTTTCTCCCGCAGCTCCTGTATGAGCGCGTCGGCCTGCTCCGGCGGAACGATGCCGTGGCGCTCCCGGCCCTGAATGTTGAGATACAGCGAACTGAGCCCGATGGCGTATGCCCGCGTGTGCGACCAGTCGAAGTCCAGGAGGAATCCCTTCTCGCCGACGGCGGTCGCGGGATCGTCCTGGCCCTGCACCGCGGCATAGCCGTTGCGCACCAGCCAGGTGTTGATGTTGAATCCCTTGCGGAACGTCTCGAAGCCGTGGTCGGACATGACAATAAACAGGTCGTCTTCGCGGAGTTTCGGCATCACCTTGCCCACGATTTCGTCCATTTTCTCGTAGGACTGTTCGAGGGCTTCACCGAAGACCTTGGCCCCTTCGGCGTCGTACATGGGGTGTTCGGGGTCGCGGTACCGCCAGAACATGTGGCCAATGCGATCGGTGGCGGTCCACGCGGCGATCAGGATGTCGAAATCGTCGCGGTCCAGTTCGTCGAGGGTCAGGATGGCGCGCCAGTCCATGGTGCGCAGGGAATCTTCCATGAACCCCGCCTCGGTCAATTCGCCTTCGCGCAGGGCATGGGTCTCATGCGCCCAGCCCAGGGTCTTGAAGAGGCCGTACCGTTCCGCGAGTTCGCGGGTGAACTCGTCGGGACAGCTCATGGGCGCATAGGGGGCGCCGGGGTGAAACTGGAAGGCCGACATGTACAGCCGCACCCGTTCCCCCGCCTCCATGAGGTAGAACCGGCTGATCGCCCTGACGGTGAATTCCTTGGCGGGCTCAAAGGTCCACTCCAGCCAGTCGGACCACGTCCCCTCCGCCAGCGTGACCGTGTGGGCCTGGGCCGACACGGTGAGGGTGCGGGCGTCGCGGTCGACCACAAACTCGAACGGGAGTTCGGTGTCTTCGGAGCGTTCGCGGCGCGCGCCTTGCCCGCCTTTGGGGATGCGGGCGCCGCGCACGTTCACGGTCGCCTTGCCATCGACGAACTCGAGGGCGTACCGCGCGCCGCCCGCGACGTCCTCCTCGAGCTGTTCGGGCCTGTAGGCATCCGAGAAGGCGGAAAAGGAATTCTGCGAACCGCGGATCTCGGGCACATCGAGCCCGCACAGCATCTTGCCGTGCTCGAGCGGGTCCGCGGGGAACGCGTACGGCACATTGAACAGCTTGCAGCGGATGCCGGCGCGGTCGGCCACCACCCAGAACGGCTCGCCTTTGCGGAACCCCACGGCCTTGGCTCGTTCCGTGACCCGGCCGTCGTGCCGTTTGGACGGATGGAGTATTTTGGAAGTGCCGATCTCGGGCAGATGCGTGGCGGGGTTTCTGCGGATGAAATCGTAAATCCCGTGGCCGCCGGGGTTCTTGCAGGTCGTGAACGAGTTCCAGGCCGCCGGAGACTGCGGAGGAATGGTTGACCGCAGTCTGGCGAAAGTCCCTCCATCCCGCAACTGCTTGAGATGGGGCAGGCGGCCTGCGTCCATCATCGCTTCGACAATCGTGGGTTCCGCGCCGTCGAAGCCGAGAATGATCACCCTGCCCTTCCCCCGGGGAGATGGGGCGGCTGGCGGGGCGGACGCTTCCTGCCGGGCCTGTGCAGGCGGCTCGGCGGGGCTGGACGGCCGTTTTCCGCACGAGATCGCCCCGCCCGCCGCGGCCAGGGCTCCCGTGGTAAGAAAATGCCGCCGGGAAAGTCTCCTTTGCATTACTTCGCTCCCCTGCAACTGATTGGCCACACAGTGCTTATCCTGAGCAGACGAAACAGAGGCCCGATCAGGGTTATTCCTGCGCACGGGTTGCGCGCGCGGGCAACACTCGGGTGACTATATCGATGCGGGAGCGTCTGCGCAAGTCACTGAAAAGCGTCCGGGACCGGACGCTGGGGAGGACGCCCGGTCCCGGGGGAGGGAAGGGTCCAAAGTGGGGAACTTCAGACCTGGTCATGCGCCACATTAGGCCGATTCGGATCGCGTGGTTATGAATGCCTCAACTTTCACTGAATTAGATACGCAATCGCGGTGCCAAGTTTCATTGCTTTTCGCAACCCGGTGCTACATGGATGCTTAGCATCTACATGCGGTTTTTCCGTGCGTTTCGCACACCGCATATCGGGTATTTTCGCCTTGACTTGGCGAGTTATGCGCTTCAAATGGGGCAGTGCCGATGCTGAAAGCCGCCCTGTTCCTGCGTCGAAATTGTACCATACCGGGGAATTCTTTGCAGAGCGAGCCTTCGGCGCTGGCGCCATTGATTTTATTGAATTATATTGCGGCCCGGCGGGGATGCGGCAAGGCCGGTCTAACGCCTTTTCCGCCGGTTCAGGCGGCGGTCTGGGAAGACGCGCCTTCGGCCAGCATCACCTCCTGGGGCGCCAGTTCGAGCACGAAACCCCGTTTCGGGATGGTGCGGATCAGACCGGTGCGTGCGGGAAGCACGTTCTTGACCCGGTCGAGGATCTTGCGCTTCTGGAAATGCATCTGGTTGGGTTCCACGACGGCATCTCCCCAGACCGCCTCGTAAATGCGATCGTAGGGAACACATTCTCCCGGGGTTTCCGCCAGCACGCGGAGGAGCCGGTACTGCTTGTCCTGGAGACGGATCACCTGTCCGTCGAGCACGACCTGCCCGGGATGGCGTTCATCGACAATGAGCGCGGGCACGGGCGGGCCGGCCTCGGGGCCGGGCGCGGCACGCTGCACTTCCCGTTGCGCCCAGGCTTTGAGGGTTTGGGCGTTCGCTTTGCCGACCCAGCGCGCCACCTGAGACTCGGCCGCGGCGTGGAGCGTTTCGGGAGAATCGAGACGGTGCGCCTGCAATGCCAGCAGCATGTTGCGGTCGACGGCCTTCAACCGGAGCCGGGCGATGGGCAGGAGCGCATCGCGGATGCCCCATTGCACACGTTCGGCGAAGGTGAGCAGGCGTTTGACGAACGATTCCTGCGCGCCGAAGGCCGTGGCGACCGTGGCGGTGGCGTCGATGAGCCAGCCGAGCTGGTCGGCCGTGGCGAAAATCTGTCCCGCGAACACGCGGAACGTCTCTTCGATGTCGTACAGGCTGGCCTGTTCCATCCATTCCAGCATGACAAGCGTTGCCTTGATGGCCCGAACTTCTTCAAAGAAAGGCATGAGATCGCAATTGCGCAGGCGGTTGAGCGGCACGTTCGCCGAGAGGTCTTCGTCCAGGGTGAGGCGTTTAAGACGGCCGGGATAATCCGCGTGGTCGTATTCCCGGGTGCTGAGTGAGAGGTAGGGGCCGCGGGCGTCGGGGGTGAGCGCCATCGCCAGCAGCAGATCGGTGGGACTCCAGTGGCGGGTCTCCGATTCACGAATCCAGGCGGCCAGTTGCAGGCCGGTGGCGATGGTCGCCCCCTTTGCCGTTACCGCGAGTCCCAGCGGCGTGGCCTCGAGGCCGTGGTCGCCCACGCGGGCCAGCATGCCGGCGTCGATGGCCCGGTTCACGGCGGCGCGGACCCGGAAATCCACTTCTTCGAGGGTCAGGGTCGCGTTCCACCGCCATTGTCCCGTCAGGGTGTTTTCGAAAAAGGTCCGCAGGGTGTCTTCGCTGTGGCAGGCTCGGGCGGCGACCAGGCGCAACGCGTGATCTTCAAGGGCGCCCTCCGCCAGTTGCGGCTGGATGCATTCCCGCTCGCCCTCGACGTAGCGCCGCCAGAAGGTCTCGTGGTCAAACGGCGTCAGGGCGATGAGGATGGAGCGCCCGAAAGGCTTGCCCGAACCGTAGCGTCCCGCGCGGCCGCCCATGTTTTCGTATTCGCCCCGGAGAATGGGGGTCTTCCAGGGCATGCCGAAACGGTTGTCGTATTGCCATTTTTCCGAGGTCATGAAGACGTTGTGCGCGGGAAGATTCATGCCCGTTGCCAGCGTGCTGGTCGAAACCAGCGCCTTGATCTCGCCCTGGCGGAATCCCTCCTCGACGATGCGGCGTTCCTCGGGCGAAAGGTCGGCGTTGTGGAAGGCGGCGCCGTTCGCCAGGGTTTCGAGGAGGGTATCGCGCGAATGGGTGCTCTCGAGGCGTGTGAGGCGCTCGATGGTGCGTTCGGCGGCCGGCAGCGAGAGGCGGCGGGCGAGCAGTTCCGCGCCCCGGCGCGATTCGTGTTTCGCCTTGACGAAGATCAGGCAGGGTTCCTCACGGGCCGCGAAAACCGCGACGTTTTCCATCAGGGTTTCCCAGGCCGAGCATTCGAGATCCGTGTCGGCCAGCCGTTCTTCGCCTTCCGACAGTTCGTTATACGTGCGGTAACGGAACAGGCCCTCGTGAAGCACGCCGTACCGTAATTCGACCGGGCGGCGGTCGTGCTGCACAAGGTCCGCGCGCATCCAGCCGGCGAGTTTGTCGGCTTCCCCGAGCACCGCCGACATGCCGATGACCCGGCACCCGCTCTGCAAAACCTGGGTCAGAAGCAGTTCCGCGTTCGCCCCGCGTTCGGGATCGGACAACAGCTCCAGCTCGTCCGCGATCACCAGCTCGACTTCCGCGAAACGTTCCGGCCGCCGCACCAGCACCTGGCTGAGCTTCTCGTAGACCACGATCGCGATGGAGAAGTCCCCCGATTCCAGTTGCGCGTCAAACTGGCGGTGGTCGCGCGTCGAAATGATGACCTTGAGACCGTAAGGAGTGTATTTCTCGTCAAAATCGAGGTGTTTCTCTTCCGCCAACGCCTTCAGCGGCACCAGATAGACGACTTTCTTGCGGCGCAGGGCCGTTTGAATCGCCGCCATTTCGCCCACGAACGTCTTACCGGAACTCGTGGGAGCCTGAATGAGCAGATTGCCATTGCCAAACAGGCTGTGGCGTTTGATGGCCAGTTCCTGGATGGGCAGGAGGGCGTCGCTTTCCCGGGCCTGCCACAGGCGAATTACCTCCGGCGGAATGTCATACCGGAGCAATTCCGTCATTTTCATCCCAGCATCCTCCGCGGCCGTTTCCACACCGGAGGACAGAATACTGAAAATTTAATCAGATGTCAAATTTCGGGGACACAATACTAAAATTATCTCTTGACAGAATCGATTCCGCTGCCGGGCCGACGCAGACAATTTTTGGTATGGTGTCTTCGAAATCTGGATCGGCGCTGTCAAGAAAATATTTTAGTATTGTGTCCCCGAAATTGGAGAGGAACGATGCGCGTTTTGGGTATGGTGGTGTGTGTGGCGGCCGTTGTCGCGGCGGAGGGTTTTTTCAGCGGGGAGGAGTATCCGCTGCTGGAGGGGGCATGGCCGTCGACATCGGGGGAGAAGTTCAGTTTTGTGATTCTGGGCGATAAGACGAGCGGGGGCGAAGGGAAGTGGCCCATTTTCGATCGGGCCGTGGACGCCATCAACCTGCTCAATCCGGATTTTGTGATTACAGTGGGCGACCACATCCCCGGGCATATGCAGGAGCGCGAGGCGTGGGACGCCGAGTGGGCGGAATACCTGGAACATGCCCGGCGTCTGAAGGCGCCGCAGTTTCTGACGGCCGGCAATCACGACATCGCGAACGTGGAGTGCTACGGGTTCTGGAAGGAGGATTTCGGGCCGACGTATTACGCGTTCGATTACAAAGGCTGTCATTTTCTGGTGCTGAACACCGAAGAGGAACGGTTCGACGGCCGGGGCCCGGTCTGGAACGCGATGATGACGTTCGCGGAAACGGATCTGGACGCGCACCGGGAGGCCCGGCACACGTTTGTCTTTTTTCACAAGCCGATGTGGGACGATCCCCGCTTTGATGAAGACATGCGGCGGCTCGAACGCGCGCTGGGCACGCGGCCGTATACGGTGGTCGCGGGGCATGAGCATTACCTGATGGCCGAACGGCGTGACGGCCGCCTGTACGTCATCCTGAATGCGACGGGCGGGGGGATCGATGTGAGCGAGGTGCGTGAATTCGGCGCGTTTCACGGATTCGGCTACGTCACGGTCGATGGCGATGAGGTCACCTGCGCGATCGTGGAACCGGACGGCGCCATCTGGCCCGTGGACGTGGCCCCGGCCTCGTTCCGAAAGGCCATTGCGCATGATGTCGTGCGCTGGGACGCGCTCGAACCGCCGGAGACGGACGGCGGCACGGTAGTGCTTCGCACGGCCGCCCGTCTCGCCAATCCGTTTGAGGAGGAGATTCACATTGAAATCACCGTGCCTTCGCTCGACGAGTTCATGTGGGACGCCGAGTGGGAGGCGGGTTCGCCGTGGCGGCGCGACGGCGGCGCGCTGCTCGCGGAGACCGTGCTGCCGCCCGGCCAGACCGCTGCCCTGGGAATCGTGTTTCGCACGTCGGAGGAGCACTTGTCGTATCCGCCCCGGTACGCGTTTCGCGTGCGTTACCGGGAGGCCTGGCTGAACGGAGAACGTTATCCCATGGTCCAGGAGAGCGTGATTCCGGCGTATCCTGTGGAATCGTTGCGCGCCGTGCCGGAATGGCAGGTTGTCGGGCCGTTTCCCCTCGGCGAGATCGATACCGGCAAGCTGCCCGGCGAGCCCGCCGCCGCCAATCCGAATTTCTTTCGCGCGTTCGGTCCCGAGGCGGGTTATGATCCGGACCGCGAATACGACGGCGGCCTGCAATGGCAGACGGTGGCCAGCCAGGGCCGCGGGCTGTTGAACTTCAACGGCATCCTCGGGACCCGGGATCTCGCACTGGGATATGCGTTGTGCGGCGTGTATGCCCCGGAGGCCCGGACGACCCATGCGGTCATGTACAGCGACAACTTCTCGTACATGATGCTGAACGGCGAGGTCGTCCAGCAGGGCCAGGATTTCGGCGCGCCCGGAGGGTTCACTTATGTCCCGCTCCGCCTGCGGGAGGGGTGGAACACGCTGCTGGTGAAACTCATCAACAACCGCGGAGACTGGTTCGTGCGGGTGCTTGTCGCCGATCCTTCCGGGAATCTCCAATTCGACAGTAGGCCCCGCGAACGGGTGGCGAAATAGCGCCGCAAACGGCGCTCCAGACAGGTCGCCCTTCGCCCCGGAAACGAACGCGGCGGGCCGTTGCCGGCCCGCCGCGCGCATGATGCGGTCGTTGTCTGGACTACATGTTGCTGACGGCAGCCACGAAGCACGCCCACAGCCGGTGGCCGGGGTATTCCTCGGCCGGGTAGCGCAGGAACTCGACATGGCCGTCCATGTAGAGCACATTGCCGCCGCCGGGCCTGCGGGACCCCGCGACAGCTGGATTCAGCGCCATCCCCTTCTAGTGACCCTTCGTGCGGCGACTCAACTCCCTGCTCCCGGGAAGGAGGCACTGTGATACATTGGAGCGGTCTGGCGGCGTTGTGATGGAGCCGGTTTGGGGGACGTGTGCAGGAGACTCCCGGAATTCCGGTCACTTTTCCGGCCTCAGGGGGATTGGCGAATGGCGGCAACGGAATTCATCACGGATCGCGAGATCTATGAGCGCGTGATTCTCGACGCGGCCCCACGCGCCGAAGAGTTTCTCTGGATAGCGACGGCGGACATCAAAGATCTCTATGTGGCCGGGGGCGGCCGCATGCGGCCGTTTCTGGAGGTGTTGTCGAACCTGATTGAGGATGGGGTGCTGGTGCGCCTGGTGCATGCAAAAGAGCCCGGTCCGGCGTTCCGGGAAGATTTTGACAGGTACCCGAATCTCATCGAGGGGCTGGACCGGCTGCTCTGCCCGCGGGTGCATTTCAAGTCCGTTATTGTGGACGGCGAATTCGCGTATACGGGCAGCGCCAATCTGACGGGGGCCGGCATGGGAGCGAAAGGCGATCACCGGCGCAATTTCGAAGCGGGCATCATCACCACCGACCCGGACCTGGTTGCCCGGATCATGCGGCAATTCGACGAACTCTGGATGGGGGTGCATTGCCCCGAATGTCAGCGCAAAGAGTTCTGCCCCGAACGCGACGTCATGCAGTGAATTTCGGGGACACAATACTCAATTCATCTCTTGACAGAGACCGTCTCGTGATGCTCGATCCTGAACGTGTCCGCGTTCTTCGCGGGTCGGTTCCATTCTCATTCGTCTACGGCTGAGCCGAGAGGTCCGTGCCTGCCTGTCCGGTGTGTTTGAGGATGAAGTCCACGATGGGTTTGGGATCTTCGAGGCTGTGGGGGTGGTGGGCGCATCCTTCCTTGATGATCAGGGCGATGCTGCCGCCCAGCGCCCGGTAGCGTTCGGCGAGGATGGCGGTGTTTTCGGCGACGGGCACGTCCGTGTCGGCTGCGCCGCACACGTGAAGCAGGGGGATTCGCGCCTTGGCGATGGGTTCGAGATGATCGATGGGATTGCCGGTGAATGTCGCGGCCTCTTCTTCGGTGATGCCGTAGGCGTTCAGGCAAGCCTCCCACTCGGGCGGGTTGCCGTTGCCTTTGCCCTTGCCGCCGGGCCAGCTTCGAATGTCGCACACGGGCGCGTCGGCGTAGATGCAGGCCACCTTGTCCGGATTCTTTGCGGCCCAGTTGTAGATGATGAGTCCGCCGCGGCTCATGCCTTCCAGGGCGGGTTTGCGGGCGAAACCGTGCTGTTCCGTGAGAAAGGCGTAGAAGGCGTCCCAGTGTTTGACGGCCTGCGGATTGCCGAACAGCCCGGCCACGTCGCAGTAGACCACGTGAAACCCTTTATCGAGGAGGGCGAGATCGGTCTGAGGCTCATGGCCCCAGAACCGCGCGCGCCATATCCAGGGTTTGCCGGCGGCCGGGGTCTGCGGGACAACCACGTAGCAGGTGCGGCTGTCCACCGGAAAGGTGTACTGACGGTAGCCGTGCCAATCCGACTGCTCGCCGGGAAACGGGGCCTCCGCACCCGCGAGAACGGACTGGACCACGGTTATCGATAGTGCAAGTACGAGCATGGCAAAACTCCCCTGCGCACGGGGGCGTTCACCGGAGGGATCCGCCGGAGAACACCCGCGTTTCGCGCATAGACAATGACGACACCATCTTTTTCTACTGGTTCAGGGCCGCCGGCCTGCCCATCGCGTCGACGGGCGCGACGACGGCGGTGTGCTCGCCGGCGAGGCGCGCGAGATCCGGGAAATCGTACCAGCACAATGCGGCGTGAACCGCGTTGTGCAGTTGATTGTGGGTGATGCCGAGCTCAATGGCGTTGGACCACGAGAGCAGGCAGCCCTCGATTCGAACCGATGCGAAGCGAGCCGGTTCGAGGGCGGCGGCGTGCAGGGCCGGGACGCCCACGTGGCCAACGGAAACGAGGTGGACCGGCGCCGCACCCGCGAGCTGTCCCGCAACGTGCGCGGCGGCCAGCACGTCCTCGGCGCGCATGGCCACGTTGGGCTTCTCGAGGAGGTAGGCCATGAGCGAATCTTGCCAGTCGAGCCCGACGGCCTCGCCGAACGCGGTCTGCCCGGTCTGGCGGGATTCGCCGGTGCCGCGCACGTCGACGGCGAGCACCGCACGCCCCTCGGCGAGCAGGTTTTCGGCGGGCCCGCCGGGCGCGCAGGCGGCGGCGATGCCGGCTTCGTGGAGCAACAGGGTGACCGCGCCGGGCGCGGCGCTGCCTCTCGTGAGGTATGCGGCGGGCAGGGTTATGCCGAGACCGTTGGAAAGGGCCAGTTTTTCGATGCGGATGCCGCCGCGTTCATCGGCGCCCAGGCGCGTGGGTTCCAGCGGGGCCACGGTATCGCTGATGCCGGTGACTTCCCGCACCTTGGCCCGCAGGGCGGCGTCATCGGCGTTCTTGAGGAAGTCCGCGCGTTTGGGTGCGAGCGCCCCGAGGTATTCACGGTTCACGTCGTAGACAGAACGCGCGCCCTCGAGCCGCATGACCTCGCCCTGGGGCGTGCAGTGGGTCTCCTCGACCGACAACAGGTCGAGTTCGGGTTCCGTGATGGGTTTGTCGACGCCGGTCAGCCATCGGGCGAGCCAGCGGACGGCCGCCTCGCGCTGGGACGTGTCGTAGTTGTGTTCGGCGTCATTCTCGAGGATGTCGACCCGCTCGGAGAAGCCGAGGCGCGTGTACAGGCGTTTAGCGTACCGGAAATTGACCCAGGTGGCGTTGATGTCGAAGAAATCGCGGGTCGCGGCCAGAATTTTGACGGGCATGGGCGCGCGCATCATGACGTAGTCGGGGTGTTCCATTCCCCAGCGGAGCTGGCCGTAGATGTTCTGTTCGGCGTCGCCCATGGCGTTTTCCGCCTGGCGTTTGAGGAGGTTCAGGTAACAACTCGGCGCAGCGGCGCCGATGCGTTCGTCGAGGGCCATGAGATACGAGGTCTGGGTGCCGCCGCCGCTGTTGCCGGTGATGCCGATGCGTTCCGGAGCGACTTCCGGGCGCGACTGGAGGTAGTCGATGCCGCGCATGCCGTCCCAGATCTCGTAGGTGGCGGTGTTTCTCCCGAGGAGGATGCTTCCCGCGCCGCTCATGGTGTGGGCGGTGGTTCCCTGATAGGGCGCTTTGCCGGTTTCGTCGAGGTATTGGCACCGTTCCCCCTGCTCGATGGGGTCGAACACGAGCGCGACCATGCCGTTGAGGGCCAGGAGCGCTCCCACGGACTGGTACGGTTCGTGGTGTTTGGCGTCCTGCGCGTGCCCGCACGGCACCAGCACGCCGGGGTATGGCGGGGCGTATTCGGGCTGTTCCGGCACAAACAGCAGGGCGGTGACGTAATGCCGGGGCTGGCTTTCAAACAGGACCTTCTCAACGCGGTAGCCGTTGCGCTGGATTACCCCTGTAATCTGCGGATTCAGCGGGGTTCTCTCGGGAAATCCCCCGAGGCGTTCGATGAATTTTGCCTGAAGCGCCCGGTAATGCTGCGCGATGGCGGCGGGCTCGGTGCGCGCCTCGTACGCCTCCTGCCAGGCGGTCCACGTGGCTTCGACCTCCGTGAGCATGTAGCGGCGGACCATGTTGGACGGGTCGTCGACGCCCGCGGCCTTCAGGATGCCGTCCAGAGGCGGGCCGTCCGCGAAAACAGTTCCGGAGAGGGCCAGTGCCATGAGAATCGCGAGAAGGACCGGTTTGCGCGGCATGATCCAAGCTCCCTGAGTCGGTGTCGTTGTCTTCCTGAATTGGCGTGCTGCTACAAACAATAGCGAAACAGAACTCGGTGTGCAAGAAAGCAGACCGAGCACCGAAGTATGAGGGTCCGTGGTGACATCAACCGCATCCGTCGAGGTTTCTTGCCTGAATACTGTAAATAGTTACTCAGAAATGAATATTTATTATCTAAAGGCAGTCATCGTTACACGCTTCAGACGACAGTGAATAACTTAAAACACTTGGATTCATAGTCTTAGGGATACCCAGGCATTTGGCATGGACCTTGCTCCACCTATCTGCGGGAAAAGTCATATAAAAGTTGAGTGGCCTGGATTTTAGACAGTTAGGTGGATAGACGTTGCACAATGTTAAACAACAGACTAGTAGAGGAGGTTTACACATGCGAAAAGTGGGTTTTCTTGCGCTCGCGACGATGAGTGTTGTGTGTATGGGGGGACAGGCGTTGGCGGACCCGTGCGCTTTCGAGATGGGTGCAGGTTCGTGGATTGACACGTCGGGAACCGCTGACGGACTCGAACTGTGGGCGCATGTCAACAGCTCGTTCGAGAACGTGGTGTTGACCCTGTCTGAAGGCGAAACGAGCGTCCCGATTCATTTTGCGTGGATGGGCACTTATGAGGACTGGGTGGAGGGCGATGATCTTGTCCCGGGATCCGTTGTCGCGCATATCGCATTCGACGTGCCCCTCCTTACGGGCAGCGTGGATGGAACATCGGTCGGTTTTTCGGGTGCGTGGTTTGGGTATGAGCAGGGTTGGGACCTAGTCTGGGACGATCCGGTTGAGTTCAGCTTTGAGAACGGGGGCCGGTTCGCTCTCCAGTTGAGCGATATCAGCCTTCGAAATGGCGTGTGGACTGGACCCGACGGGCTGTTCGGCACCAGCTGCGCGGATGTGTATGCATCGGTAACGCTGCTTGAAAGCCCAGTCGTTCCGGAGCCGGCTACGATCTCCATCATCGGGCTGGGTTTGGCGGGTCTTGTTCTGCGGCGCATTCGGCGCGCCTGACAAACGCGCCTGCCGGACCTCGTTTTGAGTGTCGCGACAGGCCGGAGGCGTCGGCGTGACGGACGGGTCGAGCCCGAGACAAAAGTCCTCGTGTGGTGGCGCGGTCATAAGCAGTGTGGCCGCGCCTTTCTTTTGGCGAGAGCCGGACCTTGTTGTTGAACCGGCGGGATGGCATGGCGAGACCTGTGTTGTGCGCGCGCTTTTACTTTGGCCGATGAATCGGTATGATAAGACCGTTTGCCGGCCAAGACAAAGAACAGGAGGTCATCCCATGTCACAAGGCACGACCCGTCGTCAGTTTTTTCGCAACGCCGCCGTTGGCGCGGCGGCGATCAGCATGAGCGCCGCGAGTTACGCGCGGATCAAGGGCGCGAATGAGCGCATTTCCATCGGTATTATCGGCTGCGGCGAACGCGGCCGCAACGCCCACATGACCAACATACACCGCTACTCTGAAGAGCAGAACGTCGAAATCACCGCGGTCTGCGATCCCTGGAAGGTGAACCGCGAGCGGGCCGCGGCGGACACCAAGAGCTGGTACGGCCGTGAAGCCCGCCAGTTTGTCTCGTACCGGGATCTGGTCGCCCTGGAAGATATTGACGCGGTCATGATTGCGTCGTGCGACCACCTGCACACCACCCACATGAAGGCCGCGGCCGAGGCGAAGAAAGACATCTACTGCGAAAAGCCCCTGGCCATGGATTTCGACCAGCTCAAGGCCGCCTGCGACGCGGTCAAGGCGAATGGCGTGGTGTTCCAGGCCGGCACCCAGTTGCGCAGCATGGCCAGCATGACCGGCGCGCGGGAAGTCTACCGGTCCGGCAAGCTGGGCACCGTGGGACGCATCGAACAGTGCCGCAACGCCGCCCAGCCGTATTGGTATTCCTACGTGAAGGAAGTCAACGAGGCGGATGTGGACTGGAACGAGTTTCTGGCGGACCGCGAGCCGCGGCCGTTCAGTGCCGCGCAGTATTCCGGGTGGTACGGTTACCGGGACTTCTCGGACGGTCCGGTGCCGGGGCTGGGCAGCCATTTCATCGATCTGGTCCACTACATCACGGGGGCGGCGTTCCCGACGTCGGCGGTCTGCATGGGCGGGACCTACACGTGGAAGGACGATTACAACTTCACGTGCCATGACCATGTGCACGCCCTGTGGGAGTACCCGGAAGGATTCATGGTGTCGTATTCGACCCATTTCGGCAACGGCAGCGGGAACTCCTTCAAGTTCTTCGGCGACACCGCGGTGCTGGACTGCCAGAACTGGAATCAGCCCGTGCTGACGTCGGACGGAATCAATACGGCCAAGGGCGAGACCTTTGAAAAGCAGGACGTGGCGCCTGTCGAGCGCGCGGACCACTTCCTGGACTGGCTCCAGTGCCTGCGCAGCCGCGAGACCCCGAACGCGTCGCTCGATGCCGGGTACCAGCACGCCGTCGCGGTGCTGTTGGCCATGCGGGCCTGCAACACCGGCCAGCGGCAGATCTACGACGCGGACAAGCGCGAAATGCGCAGCGCCTGATCTGTCACAAACAGGGTTTACGATGAAGGACATCGCACTATGAAAAGCACTCGACGCGAGTTTCTCGGCCGCTCCGCCCAGTTCGGAGCGGCCGGTCTTGCGGCCGTGGCGCTGGGGGCCTCAGCGGCCGAATCCCCAGCCGGCGGCCCGTGGAAGATCGGCATCTATACCCGCCCGTGGGACAAACTGGACTACCGCGTGGCGCTCGACGCCATCGCGGCGGCCGGTTACAAGTATGCGGGGCTGATGACGACCAACAACGATACCCACCTGGTCGTTTCAGTCAAGACCACGCCGGAAGAGGCCCAGCAGGTCGCCGAAGAATGCGCGAAACGCGGGCTCCAGGTTCCGTCGGTATACGGCGGGGGCATTCCGGTCAACGAATCGCTCGAGGCCGGCATCGCGGGCATGCGTACGCTCATTGACAACTGCGCCATCGTGAAGGCCGAAAACCTGCTGATGGGCGGCATCGGAGACGAGACGCTGTACGCGCTCTACTACCAGGCGATCGCCGAGACCTGCGACTACGCCGCGGAGAAGGGCATCGGGATCAGCGTGAAACCCCATGGCGGGCTCAATGCGACGGGGCCCCAGTGCCGCAAGACCGTCGAGGAGACCGTGGGCCACAAGAATTTCCGGATCTGGTACGACCCGGGCAACATCTATTACTACTCGGATGGCGCGCTCAGCCCCGTGGACGATGCCGCGACGGTGGACGGCCTGGTCGTGGGCATGTGCGTGAAGGATTACGTGCATCCCAAGGAAGTCGCGGTCACGCCCGGCGACGGCATGGTCGACTTCGCGAAGGTGCTGGCCCGGCTCAAGCAGGGCGGGTTCACGAAAGGCGCGCTGGTTGTGGAGTGCCTCAAGCCCGGCGACGAAGCGCAATTGCTGGCCGAGGCGAAACGCGCGCGCGAATTCGTCGAGCAACTCGTCGCGCAATAAGCGCGGCGCTGGCGGCGTGTCCGGAAGCGCATGAGCGCGCGGAGAAACTGGGCCATGCGTGGTGTCGTGCTTTGCGTGGGTCTGGGGATCGCAGCGGTTCTTGCGGGCGGCGGTGCGGCGGCCGCGACGGATTACGCCGCGGACGCGCAGCGCACCATCGCGTGGGCCGAACGCGCGTTCGCGGCGCGCACTCCGGACAGGACGCCGCGCAACCGGCTGGTGGTGGTTCATGAAGACGGCGCCGGAGAGACCAAGCTCCGGCGCTGTAATTTCGGGGGCCCGCTGCGCCTGGGCGAGCGGGTCTACGAACACGGCATTGGCGTCAATTCCCACAGCGTCCTGCGGGTGAGCCTTGCGGAGCCGGCCCGGGAATTCGCCGCGGACATCGGGCTCGACCGCAATGTCGACGGGAGCGCCGCCTCGGTGCGGTTCCAGGTGCTCGTGGCCGGTGAGACGGTTTTCGAGACGGAGGTGATGCGCCCGGGCGATCCGGTGCAATCCATCGAGGTTCCGTTGAGCGGCGCGCAAGAGTTCGACCTGGTGGTCGACACCGGCGGCGACAACCGGTACTTCGACCAGGGAGACTGGGGCGATGCACGGGTGACGCTCGCCAGCGGCGCCGTCCTGTGGCTCGACGAACTGGATTTCACTCCGTCGTACCTCGATCGGCCTCCGTTTTCGTTTGTGTATGGCGGGAAGCCCTCCTCGGAATTGCTGAGCGCGTGGGAACAGTCGGTGGACGGCCCGGCGCCGGGAGACGGGCCGCGCACGCGCACACTGACCCTGCGCGATCCGGCCACGGGCCTCGAAGTGCGCGCCGTCTGCACGCTGTATACCGATGTACCGGGGGTGGACTGGACGCTCTACTTCACCAATACCGGCACTGCGGATTCGCCGGTGCTCGAAGCAATTCGTTCGCTGGATGTCGTGATCCCGGACGTCGCGGAACCGGTGCTGCACCAGCTCGAAGGGAGCATCGCAGGCGCGACCGACTGGCGTCCCTTCTCACAGGGGGTCGCAGACGGACACGCGGTCACGATTCAGCCGCAGTCGGGGCGGTCGTCGAAAGGCGCGTCGCCGTTTTTCACCTGCGCGTGGCAGGGCGGGGGCGTGGTCACGGCCATTGGCTGGACGGGGCGCTGGACGGCCTCGGTCGAGCACAGCGGCCAGACCCTTCGGCTTCAGGCGGGCCTCGAGAAGTTCCGCGCGAAGCTGAGACCCGGCGAAACGGTGCGCGGGCCGCGTATCCTGCAGGTCTACTGGCAGGGCGACGATGTCTGGTACGGCTATAACGCGTTCCGGCAGGTGATGCTGCGCCATATCATGCCGAAGATTGACGGACAGCCCGTTGTGCCGCCGATCGCGCACATGAGCACCTCGTTCTACGAGATGGACGACGGCACCGAGGCCGACGTGATGGCGCATCTCGAATCCGCCAAAGGCCTGGGGTTCGAATATTTCTGGCTGGACGCGTACCGCGGCATCACCCGCTTTCCGGTCATCGGGCATTACGTGTTGCCCGTCGACCGCGAAGTCGACAAGAACCGCTTCCCGAACGGGCTGGCGCCGATTTCGAGGGCCGCCCACGACGCCGGCATGAAGTTCCTGTTGTGGTTCGAGCCGGAGCGCATCTCCCCGGGGTCCTTGATGGACCAGGAGCATCCCGAATGGGTGGTGATGCCTCCGCCGGAGCGCATGGGGCATGGCGGCATGATCAATCTGGCCATTCCCGAGGCCCGGCAGTACGCGACGGAGTACCTGAACGCCGCTATCGACGCGTACGGCATCGAGTGCCTGCGCATCGACAATGCGGTGGATTACGATGTGTTGTGGGGGATTCTCGATGAACGGGACCCGGACCGTGCGGGCATCGACGAAGTACGGTACGTCGAGGGGCTCTATCGCATGTGGGACGATCTCCTGGCCGCCCATCCCGGCCTGTTCATCGACAACTGCGCCTCGGGCGGGCAGCGCATCGATCTCGAATTGTGTGCGCGGTCCATCCCCCTGTGGCGGACCGACGGCACCATCATACCGCTGTTGGAGAAGAACTACGCGGAGGCGGCCCTGCGCAACCAGGTCATCACCGCCGGACTGAACCGGTACCTGCCGTTCCACACCAGTGGCCAGATGGGCGTGACGCCGTACCTGTTCCGCAGCGGGTTCAACGGAGGTATGGCGTTCAGCGAAGACATCCGCGCGGCGGATTATCCGCGTGACCAGCTCGCCGCGGCAATTGCCGAGGGGAAACGCATTCAGAAGTACTATCCCGGCGATTTCTATGCGCTGTCCGACGTCTCGATCGAGCCCTCCGCATGGCTGGTGATGCAGTATCATCTTGCCGGCTCCGGCGAGGGGATGGTGCTGGCGTTCCGGCGGCCCGCGTCGCCCTACACCGGTTTCGCGTGTCCTCTGCGGGGGATTCGTCCCGACGCCGAATACGACGTCACCGTGTCGCGCGGGTATGTGCCCGAGGCGCCCGTCCGGATGACAGGGGCCGAGCTCGCCAATTTCGATGCGCGTATCGAAGAAGCCCCGGGGTCGCTGCTGATGGAGTACCGGGTGGTGGAATGAGCGTCGGTGCCCGTGCCGCGCAGGCGTCTCGCGGTTCCATTGCGGGCATCCAGGACGGGACGGGATGGCCCCTGCCAGGGCCCGGAGCCTGCACTCACGGATTCCTGACGTTCACGCGGAAGGTCTGCTCGGCGCGGTTGCCGGCGAAATCCGTGGCCTCGATGCTGATCGCATATTCCCCGTCGGGGAAGAGCGGGACGCCCTCCGTGTTGCGTGCGCCCGTGCGCCAGCAGTGGTTGCCGTCCACGGTGTTGACGGTCTGGGGCGGTTTGTCGCCGGCGCAATTGGTGATGATGTAGTAGGACAGCGTCTTGTCGTAACGCGCGCGGTGTCCCTCGAACAGTGCCCAGTGCTTAAAGACGAGCGCGGTCTGCCTGGTGTTGAATTCCGGATTGTCGTACGCCTTCTTGATGTAGAGGCGGCTGAACTCAAAACTGCGCCGGCGGACAAGAGCGTCTGTGTCTTCAGCGCGGTGAATGGCATAGTCGAGCCGGTCGACGCCCAGCCGGTCGCCGAACCCGTTCTCTCGCGAACGGGCCATCTCGCCCGGATCGCGTATGGCGGCGACGATGTCGACGTCGCCGGTGACCGTGACCAATCCCGAAGCATCGATCGGGAAGGCCTCGTCCGTGTTGTTCTTGAAGAAATGGACCGACGCGATGACGGGCGGCTCGGTGTCGGTGCAGGCAAAGTGGGCGTTGGGCGCGCAGTAATAGTGCCAGGCCCCCCAGTACGGGCCTTCTGAAAACACGTTGGCGAGGTGGATGTGTTCGAGCCCTTCGAACTGCACTTCACCAACGCAGGCGCCGCGTTTTATGAATTCGCCCTCTCGCACCTGGAAATTGCCGAGGTGGGTATACTCCCAGCCGTAGCAGGGCGCGCCGTCCCGGGCGTCCGCGATGTAGACCGTCGAATGGCGAATTGCCTTCACCCAGCCGTCTTTCACCGCGTAGATGGGGGTGCCATTGGGAAGCACAACGTCGAAGGCGGCGTGAAAGTAACAGTTTCTGCCTTCCTGGTCGCCCTGAAAGATGGGAAAATCGTTGATGACCCAGACGTCGCGCGCCAGGCGCTCGGCGTCGGCCGGCTGCATGTCGGGGGACTGATGCGGCCAGGGCAGCTTTTCGGCCCGCGCTTCGTCGAACGGCAGCGTCAACGCGGGCTCGTGCGTGGCGGGCGGGGGCGCGCTTGTGGCCGGGCCCCCTGCGTGGGTCCGGAGCTGCTCCTGACGCTCGCGGGACCGGGCGATCTCACGCAGAACACCCGGATCGCGTTCGGCCAACGGCGCCTGTTCGAGCGCGGCCAGCGCCTCAGGGCTGCTGAACGAGCCGAGGGCGCAGGCAGCCACCCCGCGGACCAGGGGGGAGGGGTCCTCGCGCAAAACACGGTTCAAGACAGGCACGGTGCGCTCGTCGCCGGAATCGCTGAGCACGTAACAGATCATCCAGCGCTGGTTGATGCCGCGGGATGTGTCCAGGACGATGTCCTGTCCTTGCTGCAGAAGGTATTCAGCCATTTCCGGGTCCGCGGACTTGGCAAGGTCGGCCAGCCGCTTGATGTTCTCTGCCTTCTGTTCATTCGTATCGAACTTGTCGATGGTGTTGAAAAGCTCGTCGACCTGCGCACGTGTTACAGTCACCGCGGGGGCCGGGGGCGCGGTTGCGAATAGCGCGGCCAGCCGGTCTTCATCCACCGCGAGGGCTTCGGCCGTCTCACGTGGACTGTACCGGGCGGGGTCGGCCAGTGTTTCCAGGGTCCAGAAGACATGCGGGATGTTCTCCGTTTGTGCCGCGGCCTGGAAGTCGCGGAGACGCTCGGGTGAAACGCGCTCGCCGGATTCCCAGGTCACTTTGGCGAGAACCGCTTTCAGGGTGTCCCCCATCGACGTGCGCATGACACGGAAATTCCGCAGCTCTTCCTCGATAGGGGTATGGTCACGTAGCACAAAGAAGGGATAGGCGGAATCGAAGCAGTTGCTCCCGCGCTCCCAGAACTCCGGGGACGGCATCGCAACGACGCCCGTCTGGATGCCCGGCCGTACCGCCTGCCAGGCCGCGCGAGCCTCTTCCATGAAGGTCCAGATCGCGTCGTCGCGGGCATGGGGGTTCCGGGCGAGCTGTTCCCGCGCTGCCGGGCTGTCGTCGAGATTAAGCGGGTTGTAGATGATCAGCTCGTCGAAGACAGGACACTGTCTGAGAATCCTGGTCCCCCATTCGATGCCCCATTGACGGGCGGCCGGGTCGAAGTAGTTAATCTGGTACCCGTGGGAAAAGGCATTGCTGCCGTCGGCTTTGGTCTGCGTCGGCACGGTCGGATCCGAGAGGAAGCGGGGACGGTACATGGCGGCGGTGCGGATGCCTTTGGCATGGAGTGCGGCCACCAGCGTCTGCAATTCGTCGAAACGGGTCTGTTCCCAGTGGTGAGTTATCCATGCCCAGTCGACGATCACCAGCGCGAACCCGCCTTGTTCCGCGAATGCGGCCACGTCCTCGACATGATACGTGCTTCCGACGGACGAGGCGAGCAGTGCGAAACCTCTGTGCAAGGGCGGGGCCGTCGTGGCGGGAGACGGAGGAGGCAATGTGGCCGCGTCACGCGCGCGGCGCTCTTCGGGGCCGGTCGTGCCCCTTCCGAGCAGCATACCCAGGCCCATGAGCACGACCGCGGCGGCGAGGGCGACCGCGCCCAGCAGAACGGGTTTGCCCCGGGCCTTTCCCGGCTGTGCGTACCGGCCCGGCTCCTGCACACGCGCAACCGGAGCGTGCGGACTCGCTTGTCTCGTCAGTATTTGCACTTTGAGCCGCTGGGCATTCTCGTGCCTGAAATCGCGGATGAGGCGGTCGCAGGTCTGGACCGCTTCGCCAAGGCGTCCGAGCCGGCTGAGACAGAGAGCCCGGGCGTAGTGGAGTTCGGGCGCGCCGGGATGGCTGTTTAGCAGCCGGTCAAGAAGCGCGAGGGACTCGGCATAACGTTGCTGCTGGAACAGAACCTGGGCCGCCTGGTACCCTTGATCCGGGTTCTCGTCCCCCATGGCTGTCTCCCCCTCCCTCGACACCGCCGGCCCCCCCGACACCTGCAGTATACCCCCCGAGTGGGTGAAATACGCAAGAGGGCACGACAGGCGCTAGTCGCATCAGGGCACGCGCGGCCATGCCGCGATGCGGGGGCAGGCGCTCACGAGCGGAGGACGCCCTGTGGCATGGGATACGGCCCGGCCTACCACGGTGCGGTGCCGTCGGGCCGGGTGACGCGGAGCATGAAGTTCCAGCCGCCGGCGCCCTGGCTGATTTTGACGAGGATGCGGTTCTTGCCCTGCAGGAGCTGGCAGGGGGCTATGTCCTGGTCGGGCGCGGCGCCGCGGTCCACGCGGTTTTCCCAAATCTTCTCGCCGTTCAGCCACACGGCGTTGCCGTCGTCGGAGCCGATGCGAATCTGTGCGGGCGTGGCTTCTGGAACGTCGATTTCCGTATAGGCATAGGCAAAAACGCGGTCGTACTGACCGATAGTGCCCATGAGATCGACCAGACCGAGGGCGTCGCCCGAGGTGACGGCGGTCCAGCGGCGTTCGGCGTCGCCGTCCTTGTATACGCCATCGAGCGTGATGTCGGGCTCGCCGACGAAGGCGGCCGTCCAGTCGTCGTCGCTTTTCCATTGGAAGGGGCCGATGACATGCCACTGCTTGACGACGCCCAGCAGTTGGGTGGTGTCGAGCGCCGTCTGAAGCCCCTGCAGGCGCGACGCCATACCCACGAGGACGTCGGGGGCCGCTCCGCCGCGGAGCACGCGGTCGAAGATCTCGAGGGCCTTATCCTGTGCGCCGGATTTGACCAGCGCTCCGAAAAGTCCGGGCAGGGCGGCTCGTGCCGTGTTGGCCAGGGCCTCGTCGGCAAGCGCGGAGACGACGGTGTCGTGCGCAGCCGCGACGGGATAGCGTGCGAGGCCTTCCAGGGCGGTACGCCGCACGGCGGGGTCGCCGGCGAGGGCGTAGAGTTCCAGGAAGGCGTTTCCGGCGGCTTCAGCGTCGCCCGCGCCTCCAATGCTGCCCGCGACGTTGGAAGCGGCATGGATGGCGAGGGCGCGTTCTTCCTCCGAGCCTTCGCGCGCCAGGGTCACGAGCACGGGCAGGGCGTCAACCGAGCGCGCGGAGGCCAGCGCATCGAGCGCGGCCCGGCGAAAGGCGGTGTCCTGGCCGAGGGCGGCCTCTTTGAGGATGGGAAGAAACGCCGGATCGTTTTTGCGGCCAAACATCTGAATCATGCGAAGCTGGGTGGCGGGCTCGAGGTTCGGATAGGCGGCGAGGATGCGCCGCGTGGCTGCGGGCCCCCGGAGCTGTTCGAGCGCGGGGACGACGGTCGCCTGCACCAGGGGAGCGCCTCCCGCCGCGGCAGCAACGATGGGATCGACCACGGTTTCGTCGCCGAACCGGCCGAGTCCCATCATGGCGGCCCGTTTGATGATGTCGTGCTGCGTTTCAGCGAGGATTTCCTCAAACACGGCGAGGGTATAGTCCCAGCTGCCGCCTTTCCGGCCCATGTTCCCGGCGAGCCGGATGAAGGCACGCTCGCATTCGAGGCGGGTGGCCTCGTCGGCCTTTGCGCGGACGTCGCGGAACAGGGCGGCGAGCGCGGGGTCGCCGGTCCAGGCCAGGGCATGGAGCGCGGCGGCGCGGACTTCCGGGGCGGCATGCTCGGCCGCAATGCGTTGCAGCGGTTCGATGCTTGATGGTTCGTGGATGCGGCCGGCGGCATCGGCCAGGGCGCGCGCGAAGCCCGGGTCGGCGCCGGGAATCGCCGTGAGCAGCGCGTCAGACGCTTCCTGCGTGCCGATGTGTTCGAGGCATTCACGGGCCTTTTCGCGCAGCTCCGGGTCCTGGAGCAGCACCGACACCGGGTCGAGCGGCACGTCCGGAGGCATGATCAACGGAAGCAGCCGCATGCCGGTTTCCTTGATGGCCGGCGTCTGATCGGGCTGGAGCAGTTTCAGAAGCTCGGCGGTGGCGAAGAGGCGGTCGTTGAAGCGGCCCGGCGCACCGGCCATGTTGACGAGATCCTCGAGCACGTTGAACGCGGTCTTGCTGACCGCCATGTCTTCGTGGCTGAGCAGCGGGACGAGTCTGGGGATGATCTCTACGCCCTGCCGGGGCAGAACTTGGCGCGCCACCGCGCGCGCATGCTCGTCGCCGCCCGCGATATCGGCAAGGAGCTGGCCGGTTGTCGCGGCGAACGCGCCCGCAGCGGCCGCGAACCCGAGAATCCCCGCGAAGAACAGTCTGTGGATGCGCATGATCGGCTCCTTCTATACATCCAACCGCCACGGCGCGCGATAGGGCCGGGTCAGGTGTTTGTTGGCTTCCGCGTCTCCGATGAAGCGTTCGGCGTCGCCGTCCCACACGAGCTTGCGCGACACCTTGAGGGCGACCCCCGCGATGAGGATGGCGGACGTCGAGCGCACGCCGATCTCGACATCGGTCCGGGGTTTCCTGCGCGCGCGGATGCACTCGAAGAAGTTATTGTGGTGGTCGGGGTTGGCCCAACTGAGTTCCGGGGCGCCTACAACCTCGCCGGGGGTAAGATCGGAATCCGGCGCGAGGTTCTCGAGCCAGTACGAGGCGCGGTCGAGGGTAAGGCGGCCGCGCGTGCCCTGGAACCGCATGCCGTAACCCTTGGATGAATGGGTATTGCTGTGGCGCTGCTCCCAGGTCACGGTTGCGCCCGGGTATTCGAGCAGGGCGTCGACGACCTCATAGTTGTCCGCGCCCGCGCCGCCAAGATAATTGCCGCCGACGGCCTGGGCGGTCAGCGGGCGGTCCTGGCGGATTCCCCAGTGGAGGATGTCGACGAGATGGACGCCCCAGTTCGCGAGTTCGCCCCCCCGCGCGTAATCCATGAAGGCGCGGAAGGCCGTAAACCGCTCCTGGGTGTAGTCGTGCCAGGGAGCGGGACCGAGCCACAGGTCCCAGTCGAGTCCCCTGGGGACCTCGCGCACGCTCTCCTGGACGAGCGAGCCGTTGGTGCCGACCCATGCCGTGGCGGAGGTGATGACGCCCAGCCGGCCCGAGTGGATGATTTCGATCGCCTGCTGAAACAGGGGCATCGAGCGCTGCTGGATGCCGACCTGCACCACGGACCCGTACCGGCGGGCGGCGTTGACCATTGCGCGGCCCTCCTGAACGGTCGTGCAGGCGGGCTTCTCGACGTACACGTCTTTCCCAGCCTCGCAACCGAGGATGGTCAACAGGGGATGCCAATGGTCCGGCGTGGCCACGAGAATGGCGTCGATGTCGTTGCGTTCGAGGACGCGCCGGAAATCCTGGTAGCCGTCGGGTTTCCTGCCGCTTCGTTCCTCGACCACCTTCTGCTGGTCAACGTACCGCGGGATGTAGACGTCGCAGAGGGCGGCGAGGTTGCAGTTGTCGTTGACGGCGAGGGCCTCGATGTGGCGCGAGCCCATGCCGCCGCAGCCGATCACGGCCAGGTTGATCTTCTCGTTGGGCCCGATGCCCGCGCGGGCGGTCCGCGGCGCCAGCCCGGCCGCCGCGGCGGCGCCGGCAAGGCCCAGAAATGTGCGCCGGGTAAAGCGCTTCATCGTCATGGGTGGTTCCTTTCGTGTGTACGCTCCGGGGGCGCATCATACCGTGAGCGGCCCGGGGAATGTCCAGTCATGGGCGCGGCGCCCGGAATCATGGCTTCGCCGCGAGGGCGTCGGCCCGGGCGAGGATGTGTTCGACGATCGCCCGGGTGTCTTCGTAGGTGCTGAAATGGCCCTGTTCTTCGCGATAGATGACGAGGACGTCGCGGCCCATCTTCCGCAGCACGTCGGCGAGCCGGAGGCCGCTCTGCGGGGGGACGGCCTCATCCTGGCCGCTGAGCGACATGGCGAACGGCATGGTGAAGCGTTCGGGCCAGTATTCCGCGCTGCGCTTTTTGTATTCCTCCGGGATCTCGGCTTTTGTGCCCCCGAACGATTCCCGGATGGCATCCTGGTAGTTCTCATATTCGAGATGGTTGGCCGTGCCGTTCATCGCGGCCACGCCGGCGATGAGATCGGGATGCAACGCCGCGAACGTGAGCGCGCCGGACGCGCCCATGGAGCCTCCGCAAAGGAAGAATCGCGTTACGTTGTATTTTTCCCGCACTGCCTCGATGATCTGCACCAGATCGGCCTCGGCGTTCGGGCCCATCCAGGAGGTCGTGGCGCGGTAATCCGGCGAGATAAAGACCATTCCACGTTCCTGGGCGATATGGCGCGGGGCCGCGCATTCGCCGCGTTCTTCCCGGACGAATTGCCAGCGGTCCGAGCCATGGCCGTGGAGGGCGATCAGGGCGTCATGCGGCGCGCTCGCATCCAGCCCCGGCGGGAGGCCGATCACGTAGCGCTGCTCGGTGCCGTCGCAGCGTGCCGTGAACGCAATGTCTTCGAACGAGAGCTCCGCGGCGCTGGCGGTAAGGGCCAGAAGCATGGCCAGCGGTACGAGAATCAGGCAAGGAGTGTGCATCGAACGCCGTTCCTTTCTGTTGCGGGAATGCATGCAGCGGAAGCATACCTGCACGCGCCGCCGTGACGCAAAACGAGGCCACCCGGCGGACCCGGTAACGGGGACCGCAACGAAGGGCGGTGAAGGGCGCGGGCGTCTAGGGTTCGGCGGCGTAATCGGGACCGGTTTCGAGGGCGTTGTTTTCCCAGGTCATGCTGCCCGCGCCGGTCTGGTTGAAGCGGATCGGTCCGCCGCTGCAGTTGTAGATTGTGTTGCCCGTGACGTGGAACCCCTTGCTGCCCTGGTCGAAAAAGATGCCGTTGTTGGGCGCGCCGCCGTGCGCAAACGCGCTGCGGTGGGCGTCATGGAAGACGTTGCCCCGGATTACCGCGCCGGGCTGCCAGCCGAGGGTGTAGAGACAGCCGCCGTCGGCAAGCATGCGCATCGTGTCGTAGACGTGGTTGTATTCGATGACGGCGCCGCGCTGGCTGGTGGGGGATTCGTCCCAGCGAAAGCCCGCCGAGATGCCGGTGTAGGGCATCGCGTGCACGACGTTGTGGGCGATGCGGGTTTCCGCGCAGAAGGCGTCGAAGATGCCCACGCATCCGTGATTGACGGCGCCGCAGGTCTGGACCTCGTTGGCGACGATCTCGTTGCCGGTGGGCACGTCGTCCGGGTTGGCCCAATCGGCCGCGAGGTGGTGATCTTCGGCGGGGGCGGAGCCCGCCAGGCTGCCCTTGCCGCGCCAGCCGGTCATGATGCCGTTGCCGCCGATGTCGGCGAGAGCGCAGCCGGCGACGCGGTTGTGGCGGCAGCGGGGGCCGAAGCCGATGGCCGAAGCCCCGAAATGCTCCACGCGGCAGCGTTCGAGCGCGCACCGTTCCGCAAAGATGAATTCAATGCCGACGGGAAGAACGTAGGTGCGGTCCGCCGTGGTCGTGCCGTAATGTCCGGCCTGGATGCCCAGGTAGCCGAACGGGGGGAGGGCCCATTCGGCATGCGCGAAGGTCAGGCCCTCGAACCACAGGTTGATGACGGGGGCATCCGGATGCCCTTCCACGACGAGCAGCTGTTCGAGTTTCGGCGCGATGAACGTCTTCGCGTTGGGGTCTTCGCCTTCGGCGGCCTGGTACGTCAGCAGGCCGGACGTGCGGTTCAGATACCATTCGCCGGGCTGGTCGACGAATTCCAGCGCGTTCTCGATGATGGCGGGTTTGCCCGGGCTGGCCGTGGTCGCATCGCCGTGGCCGATCCAGCCCATCGGGTTGGCGAGTTTGAGCACGTTGTTTTCGGAGGAGACAATGGCCGTCCGCGAAATGGACCAGTTCTGGTACATGACCAGTTCGGCGTCTTTGCCGGAGAGACTGGCGACGGGCGGGGCGGTGGCGAGGGTGATCCCGGTCACGTCGGGGGATACCGCCTCGACGCGAAGCAGGTCCGGCGGGTTCGGGAAGCGTCCGCGCGGCAGGCGCTCCCCGTCGGCGAACAGTTGCCGGAAGGGCCACGCTTCGCCGGCGGCCTCGGCCACGTTGAGGGTCCATTGGTTGTTTTCGCCCTTTGTCCAGCCGGTGAGGCGGCGTCCGCCCGAGAGGACCGGCGTTTCGCCGGGGTACGCGGCGTAGCGGACGATGAAATTGGCGGTGCCGGAGTCCGCGGGGCCGAAGACCAGGGGTTGCTCCAGGACGTATTCGCCTTCCCGGAGGAACACGGTCACGTTGTTGTCGAGGCCTTGGGCGAGCAGGCCGCGCACCGCCTCCTGCGCGCGCTGGATCGTCGCGAACGGCGCTTCGAGCGAGCCGGGGTTCCCGTCATTGCCGTCCGGTGCGACCACGAAATCGGCTTCCGGCAGATCGGCGGCGGTGAAGGATTGCGACAGGAGCAGCAGCAGCGGCATGACCAGGACCATGGCGGGGTTCTCCTTGCGTTGAGCTTGGCGAGAGGATACTGGAATGGCGCCGGGAATGCACGCGCGGGAAGGTGCTGTCGACGGGGCCACGGCCTCTGTCCGGCGGACTGTGGTCGGCGCACCCGGCGTGACGAGGCGACGGACCAGGCCTGCCTGCAATTGCGGTTGTTGAGGTACGTATGAAGCCGCCCTGTGGCAAAACACGGCGTTCTGTCTGGAGTTTTGTCCTGTTGACTTCTTTCCGGCGCCTCTGCTTGAGTAAGGCAGGACGGAACAGGCGCAACACGAGGTGGGATACGATGTCACCCAGATTCGCGGATTTCGCAACAGTCGTGGTGGTTCTGTGTGTGATGGCGGCAACTTCACCGGGCGCCCGGGGCCAGGAACCGGCCTGGCCGGAGATCACCCGGGAATGCCGCCCATGGACGTATTGGTGGTGGATGGGCAGCGCGGTGGGCGCGGCGGAGCTCGAGCGGCACGTCAACCTGTATTCGAGCGCGGGGATGGGGGGCATGCACATCGTTCCCATCTACGGGGCGCAGGGTTGTGAGGAGCGTTACATCAACTACCTTACGCCGCAGTGGATGGCCATGCTCGATGCGGTCACCGCAGCGGCAGACGGCGCCGGGATGGGCATTGACATGACCACGGGGACCGGGTGGCCCTTCGGCGGGCCATGGGTCGACGACGAGAATGCGGCCGCGCGGGTTTTCGTGGAACCGCACGAACTGGCTGCGGGGGAGTCCCTGGCGGAGCCTCTCCGGTGCGGGGAGCAGCCGGAGGCCGCGCTCCGGGCTGTCGTAGCGTTTTCGGCGGACGGCGCCTGCGCCGATGTGACGGACCGTGTCACCGCGGAGGGCCAACTGGACTGGTTTCCGGATCGTGGGCGCTGGACGGTCTACGCCGTATACCAGGGCTGGACCCGGCAGCAGGTGAAACGGGCCGCGCCGGGCGCCGAGGGCAACGTGATGGATTATTTCTCGAGAGGGTCTCTCGACCGCTATCTGGCCCCATTCGACGCGGCGTTCAACAGCTATCGCGGCAAGCCGCCCCGCGCTTTTTATAACGACTCCTATGAAGTCTACAACGCCAACTGGACCGGCGATTTCTTCGAGCAGTTCACCGAGCGCCGGGGCTACGATCTGCGCGCGTTCCTGCCGCAGTTGGTCGGCCGGGGCGAACCCGACGCCGTGGGCCGCGTGCGTTCCGATTACTGCGAGACGGTCAGCGATCTGCTGTACGAACGCTTCACCGTGCCCTGGGTGGCGTGGTCGCATGCGAACGGGGCCCTTACGCGCAATCAGGCACACGGTTCGCCGGGCAATCTGCTCGATCTCTACGCGGCCGCGGACATTCCCGAAACCGAGGGATTCGGCCGGGGCGGGGCGGAGATCCTGATGACGCAGTTCGCGTCGTCCGCCGCGCACGTATGTGGAAAACGGCTGGTGTCGTCGGAATCCTGCACGTGGCTCGACGAACATTTCCAGGTGTCGCTGGCCGAGGTGAAACCGGCCATAGACCAGCTGTTCCTGGGTGGCGTCAATCACGTGTTTTTTCACGGGATGGCGTTCTCGCCGGCGGATGTGCCGTGGCCGGGCTGGCTGTTCTACGCTTCGACGAATTTCGGCCCGTCCAACACCTTCTGGCCCCATCTCCCGGAACTGAACGCCTACATCGCGCGGTGTCAGTCGTTTCTGCAATCGGGCGCGCCCGATAACGATGTGCTGCTCTATCAGCCCATTTACGATTACTGGCATCTCACGGACGGTGAGGGGGTGCCGTTGAAACAGTTCTCCGTGCATTACACCGGCGACTGGCTCCATAAGGGCATGGTCCATTTCTACAACGCGGCGAAGACCATGGACGAGCTGGGTTTCACTTTCGATTACATCTCGGACAGGCTGCTGATCGAGCGCACGCGCGTCGTAAACGGCCAGCTGGATACCAGCGGCGGCCGCTACCGCGCGTTGATCTTGCCGGCGTGCACGCGCATGCCCGGCACAACCCTGGGCACGATTGTGAAACTGGTCGAGGCAGGGGCGACGGTGATTGTTGTGGATCGGTTGCCTTCGGAGACGCCGGGACGGGCGGTTCGTGACGGGGGCATGCCTCTCAAGGCGCATCTGGAGACCATCGCGTTGGCAGCCGGGGGCAACGCGTGCGGGCCCGGGGATTTCAAGGAAGGGCGCGTGATCCATCTGGGCAAGGGTCGTCTCGTGCTTACCGGCGCGCTCCCGGAGGCGCTCGCGGCGCAGGGAATTGCCCGGGAGACCATGACGGACTCGGGCGTGGGGTTTGTTCGGCGTTCTCACGAACGCGGCAAAACGTATTTCCTCGCGAATCGCAGCGCCGAAACCGCGTCGCTATGCTTGCCGCTCGCCACGGCATGCACGAGCGCCGTGCTTTTCGATCCGCGGCTTGAACAGATGGGCGCAGGCCGGGTGCGCACGGGAGCGGACGGCCGGAGCGAGGTCCGGGTGGACTTCGAACCGGGCGGCACACGAGTCATCTAGACGTTCGACAACGCTGCCGGGTGCCCGCCCTGGCCGTATCTGGAGCCGGCCGGGGACCCAGTGCACGCGCACGGGCCGTGGACCGTTACCTTCCTGGACGGCGGCCCCGCGACGCCCGAGGGATTCGGCGCGCAAAATCCCGTCCTGTGGACCAATCGCGGCGATGAACTGGCTGACGCCTTCTCGGGCAAGGCCCGCTATGAGACGAGGTTTGCGCTGCCCGAAACGGACGTTGCGGACTGGATCCTTGACCTTGGGGAGGTCCATGAAAGCGCCGCGGTATTCGTGAACGGAGAACCGGCGGGGATCCTGTGGTGTAAACCCTACCGGTTGTCGATAGGCCATCTTCTGAAACCGGGGGAAAACACGCTGGCGATCGAGGTCGTGAACCTGATGGCCAACCGGATCCGCCACATGGATCGCGCCGGCGAGAACTGGCAGAACTACTTCTTCGTCAACATCGATTACAAGCCGTTCAGCGCCGCGGAATGGCCTGTGCTCCCGTCCGGGCTGGCGGGGCCGGTGACGCTCGCCCCGCAGCGAGCGGCTTCCTGAGGGGCGTGCGCTGCCTCAGGGCGTGTTCAGGAGTATCCACAGCCGAGCCTCGTGCTGCCGTGAACACGCCCGCGCTCGAACGGGGGACACGCCCTCGCGCCCCGGACGGCGCCCCGGGCTCGCCGGGCGCCCGCTCGGCATGCTTGTCTTCTGGGGGCGATCCGGATGCAGGCGAGACGCCTGCGTTACACCGGAGGGCCCCCGGAGTTTTCACGGTCCACGGGTTCGCGGTCCCCAAAAGCGCAGGAAGACAACATGCCTGAGGGCAAAGATCACCCTCAGGCATGGGAACGCTTCCGATGTAGCCGGCAGTTTCTATACCGTCATGTTGATGGAGTTGCCAACGTCCGGGTTCGCCATTGCAGATTGAACCAGTTTGATGGCCGCCTCGCTGATTCCTTCCGCGACCGCGTCCTGCCTGGCCGTAACCGCGGCCTGCTCCTGCACACGAATCTGCGTCTGGCTGGTCCCGGCGCCGCCAATGGGTGTGATGATGTCCATTGCGTTGACCTCCTGACGCCCGAATCGGAGAAACCTCCTGCTTCTCCGCTCGATCTATCTATCGGCAGATTGCGGCCAAATCTTGATAAGAATTACGCGAATCGGCCAGGCGGGGCCTGAAAAATACTATAAATATTAAAATCGATAGATATAACTATTTGTTGCGGAGTATGCGGCGGGCGATTCCGCCCGGATCAACGCATTTCCTGGCCGCCGGTGACGTTGATGGCCTGTCCGGTCATATACGAGGCGTCATCCGAGGCCAGAAACACGACGACATTCGTGACGTCGCGGTACTGGCAGGCGCGTTTCATGGGGACCTGGTCGATGTACTTCTGGCGCACTTCGGCCTCGCTGATCCCCTGGTTGGCGGCGTACTGCTTGAACAGGCTGTCAACCCACAACGGCGAATCCAGGAGATTGCCCGGACAGACGCTGTTGATTCGCACGCCCTGTTCGGCGAACTCCAGGGCGAGGCTCTGGGTCACGCCAATCCCTCCGAACTTGCTTGCCGCGTAGGCGCTGTTGCGGAAGCTGCCCTTCTTGCCGGACTTGGAGTTGATCTGGATGATCGAGCCCCCGCCCGTCTGCAGCATGGCCCGTGCGGCCTCGCGCGCGCAAATGAAGTAGCCCACCAGATTCACATCGATGACCCGCCGCCATCTCGCGACGTCGAATTCGAGGGAATCGCCCGAGATCAGGATGCCCGCGTTCGAGACGAACACGTCCAGGCCGCCCAACTCCCGCACACTCTGTTCGATCGCGCCGCGGACCGCCTTGGGGTCGGTCACGTCGACGGCCGTTCCGGCGACCAGGCGCCCCGTTCGGGCGCCAATCTCGCTGGCGGACTGCTGCACCTTGTCGAGCTGGACGTCCCACGCGATGACATCGCAGCCTTCCTCTGCCAGGTGCTCAACGATGGCCGCGCCCAATCCCTGGGCCGCGCCGGTGACGATCGCCTTTTTGTCGTGGAGTCGTTTCATTACAGGTATTTCTCCAACAATGCGGCCTCAGCCTCCTTGGTCCAGCAGCCTTGGGGGCCCAGCTTATCCTTGAGCTCGGGGATGCGCTCGGGAATTTCATCGAGGCCCATCAGGGGCAGGTCGATGATCTGGGTGTAGATGACCGTCTTCCCGGGGAAGCGCGCGTCCCGCACGCCTTCGAGACCTTCGCGGGCGCTGTTCAATCCTCCGATGGCGGCGACGCTCATGTCGGTGTTCAGCTCGCCCTGCTCGACCATTTCGAGGATGCGGCGCAGGTCCCGGATCCGCGAGCCGCTGGATCCGATGATCTTGATGCCCCGGCACAGGTCGCCGAGCCGGATCTGGGCGGGGTTGCCGATGGGAATGCCCGCAAACACGTTCACGAGCGCGTTGTCGGCCGCGAACCCGCAGGCCTGCGTGACCAGCGGGGCGACCGGGGCGAGCACGCACACGTCGTTGTAGCCGTTGGGCGACAGCTCGCGGATCTTCGCGTTCATCTCATCCTGCGACCCGAATTCAGAGGGGGACAGGGTGAACAGTTCCACGCCTTTGGCTTTGGCCATCTCGCCGAATCGCATTTCGATGTGGTCGAGCCGCTGGCGGTCCAGGTCGGTCACGACGACGCGTTTGGAGCCGCAGGGGAGTTCGATGGCCCGCTGGACGTGCATCTGCCCCATGGGGCCGCCCGCGCCGATGAACAGCGAACTGCCCTGGGGCAGGAGGTCTGCGCGCGCATTGGCCTTGCCTGCCGCGGCAACGTCATCGCCGCCGCCGAAGAACCGCATGTTTTCGTAATGGATTCGGCCGATGTCCAGGGTGACCATGCCGTCTTCGGCGGGGTCTCCGAGCAGGAACATGACGCCGCCCGGCGCGAGTCGGCCGGCGAGGGCATCCACGACCCCCGGCGTGGGCTCCGTGACGACGATGTCGTCAAACGGGCCGTCCGGCATGGTGTCGGGGTTGGGCAGGGCGACCTTCGCGCCGGGATAGGCGCGTTTCGCGGCGTCGGTATCGGTGGCGACGACGAGCATCGCCCCGCCGGATTTCGGCTCGAGCCGGTCTTCGAGGTTGTAGGACATCTCGACGCAGGCCCAGGGTTCCGAAAGGGCCGACTGGCTGTAGCCGGTCTCGTCGCGGACGGGCAGCAGGTAGCAGCCTTCGTCGCCGGCGAGGGCGCGTTCATCGAGGTAGCAGTACTGGGCCAGGCCGCCGGGGATGAGGTAGCCGAAGGCGTAGTTCAGACCTTTGTAATAGATGTCGGCCTGCACGATGTACCGCTCGCCCTTCTTGAACATGTCCTGCCACTGCGTGCCCACGGCGACCACGGTCACGGAGCATTCGTGGCCGAGTACCGTGGGATCGGTGGCCAGGTCGCGGCCGCGCAGCCGGGGATGGGCGCTGCCCTGCCGGATGATCTTGATGTCGGAAAGGCACAGGCCCAGCGCGTCCACCCGCAGGAGGATCTCATTGTCCTTCGGTGGACGCAATTCGAGGGTGGTCGGTTTGCCGTCCTTGCCGATATTGTCAAATCCCGCGCCGAAAATCTGCCACGCCTGGTAGGTCTTTGGCAAGGGGGAGCCGGCCTCGCGATAGTCATTTATTGTACCCACAACGGCATCTCCTTCTCGGTGTTCGTGGTTATTGATTTCCGGTGATGGATTTCAGGCGGTAGGCCTCGTCGGGCCGCGTGAAGATGCGCTCAACGTCTTTCGGCGCAAGAAAATGCGGGCCGCCCATGGCATACGTGCCCACAAGGACCTTCGACGCTTTCTCGGTCATGTCCGTGGCGCTGGCCACGGCGCGGGGGGTGTTGCCCATGACGATGAGCCCGTGGTTCTGCATCAGGATCACCGAAGGCAGCACGCCTTCCTCGTCCACGAACGCCTCGAAGCGCCGCTTGACCTCGCGGGCAAGCGGCAGGCCCGGGTCGGTATACGGCACATAGACCGACTTGTGTTTCATCGAAACGATCTGGTCGGGGAAGAGGCGGCCGCGCGCGGCCTCGGCGCAGTTCCTCGAACACAGGATCATGTTGGTGTAGCTCGGGTGGGTGTGGCCGACGAACGCGAATTCGGGCACCTGAAGCAGGATGGCGTGGAGGATGGCCTCGACCGACGGCCGTTTCCCTTCCGGGGCGTCAATCATGGCGTTCTGGAAAACCTCCTGCACTTCCGCGTCGCCCGCGTCCGGAGCGTCCAGCAGCGCAATCACCTTGGAAATCGAGACCTTCACGAACCCGTTGGCGTCGATATTGACCATCGAAGACCCGGAGGCCTTGACGTAAAAGGTGTCGTCATCGATGCGCGCCGACGTGTTGCCTTCTCCGAGGATGGCCAGACCTTTTGCGGGGTCGGCCAGGTAACGCGTCATCTCGATCAACTGGGGCAGTACATCGCTCATAATCCGTTCCCTTTGTTGCCATTCAGGCGGCGGCTCTCCGCGGGGATTGCCGCGCGGCGCCGCATCCGTTCCCCCCGAACAGGGGTCTCATGCGCGGCATTCGCAGAATACGACAGAGTATAGCAAGTCCGGGGAGGCGTTATGAAGTCCGCACCACCCGGGCGTTGCGAAGCCCGGCCGAAGACCGCCTCAGTTCCGGTGGGGGCCGGGTTTGGGGTGCTGGGAGGCGTCTTCGCGGATGCGCCGGAAAAATCCGCTGAGGAGCGCGCCGCACTCGTCGGCCAGGAGACCCGGGTACAGTTTCGGGTTGTGGTTGAACCGGGAATCCTCGAGGAGATTCATGAGGCTGCCGCAGACGCCCGCCTTGGGGTCGTAGGCGCCGAAGTAGACCTCGGCGATCCGGGCGAGGATGATGGCGCCGGCGCACATCGCGCACGGTTCGAGCGTGACGTAGAGTTTGGCGCCTTCCAGGCGCCAGCTCTGGAAGTGCGCGGCCGCCTGGGTGATCGCGAGGATTTCGGCATGGGCGGTGGGGTCCTGCAACAGTTCGCGCTGGTTGTGGGCCTTTCCGACGATCTGCCCATCGCTGACAATGACGCAACCGATGGGCACCTCGCCGATGTCCATGGCGCGCTGGGCTTCACGCAGGGCGTAGCCCATGTATCTCTGATTCTCGTCCTGCATAACGCGGGGATTCTGTCGTCTGCCCTGCTGAATGTCAAGTTGCCGTGGCCTGTGGCGGCCTTCGAACGGGAACCCGCGGCTGCCCCCGCGGACGGCGTTCTCCGGGCCGGACTGACCGCGGCGGCCACGAATATCGCGGTGTTGCGGGTTGTTCGATTTATGCCTGGTGTGGCGTTTGGCGCTCGCCGCTCGCGCGCGTGAACCGGCACTTCGAGCGGGCCCGTATGTGAAAACGTTGAAAAGGCGCGAAAGGTACGGCCCCTGCGCCGTGAAAAGCCCCGGAAATGAGCTAAATCGTTTGACAAGTTGCAGTAAACCAGACTACCTTAAGTCGTTGCAGGTGGTGAAAGCCGTGCACAGCCCGGCGGGATCTCGCAAGTCCGGGTGCGTTTTTGCACCGCGTCGGGCGCGGTGTACAACTGGGGCAACAGCATGCAGAAGGTGAAGGACGGCAGCTTAAGCACCTATCTGGGCGAGATCTCAAGGATTCCCTTGCTCTCGACGACGGAAGAGGTCCGTCTGGCCCGCCGGGCGCAGCAGGGAGACGGCGAGGCGCGCCGCAAGCTGATCGTTTCCAACCTTCGCCTTGTGGTCAGCATCGCGAAGAAATACCTGTATTACGGATTGCCGCTGCAGGACCTGATCGAGGAAGGCAATGTCGGGTTGTTGAAGGCGGTGGAACGCTACGATCCCGAGCGCGGCTGCAAGTTCTCGACCTATGCCACGTGGTGGATCCGCCAGGCGATTACGCGCGCGCTGTCGAACTATGGGCGCACCGTGCGCATCCCGGTCTATGTGACCGACAACATCGCGAAATACAAAAAGGCCGCCGAGGAACTCTACATCAAGACCGGCAAGAAACCCGAGCCGGAAGAAGTCGCACGTGTGCTGGGCATCAAAGTCGCGGAAGCGAAGAAACTGCAATCGTTCGTGGAAGATGTCAGCCCGCTCGATAAGCTCGAGACCACGGACGAAGACGCGGGCCGCGGCATTCCCGAGAGCCTCGAACCGCGCCGCATCGACGAAGCCATTGCGCAGATCGAAGTGGATCAGCAGCTCGAGCAGCTCATGCAGCAGCTGACGGGACGCGAAGCGGAGATCATGCGTTTCCGGTACGGATTGATGGACGGCGAGGCGCATACCCTCGAGGAAACGGGCAAACAGTTCGGACTGACCCGGGAACGGATCCGGCAGATCGAGAAGGACGTGATGCGCCGGCTGCGCGTGTTTGTTGCGGAACACTCGGACGATTTCCGGCCGTAAGGGCGCCGGGATGGGCTGTCAGGCGCGCCCGGCGGTTGAATCGCCCCCCGTCCCGCCTGTATAACGCTGCGCGCCGCCCCGGGGGCGGCCGTCTGTTGCCCGTAGAGAGAGGGACCTTACCGGATGGACTTGGCGCCGCTGATTCGCAATGTGCCCGATTTCCCCAAACCGGGGATACAGTTCAAGGACATCACGACGCTGCTGAAGAACGGCCCGGCCTTCCGGAGCGTGATTGACGGCTGGCGGGAACGCTATGCGGAGCAGCGCCTGGACGCGGTCGTAGGCGCCGAGGCCCGCGGGTTCATGTTCGGCGGGGCGCTCGCGTACGCGCTGGGGGCGCCGTTTGTGCCGGTGCGCAAGCCCGGCAAACTCCCGGCCGAGACGATCTCGGAGATGTACCAACTGGAATACGGGTCGGACTCGCTGGAAATTCATAAGGATGCGTTGAAACAGGGCGACCGGGTCGTGCTGATTGACGATCTGCTGGCGACGGGCGGCACGATGAGCGCCGTGGCCCGCCTGGTTGAGCGGCTCGGCGCGGAGATCGTCGAGATGGCATTCGTGATCGAGCTGCCGTTGTTGAAGGGCCGCGAACAGTTGCAGGGGTATCCGGTGCATACACTGGTCAAATTCATGGTGGAATAACGAGGTTCTATGAAAGGCACAAAACTTCCCGGAACGGAAATCGAAGTCATCAACGAGGTCGAGCGGGGCCGTTTCAAGCACGTCCTGTTCGACTTTGACGGAACGGTCAGCCTGTTGCGCGAGGGCTGGCAACTCGTCATGGGCCCGCTCATGGTCGAGATGATCAGCGGGGGCGGCTCTCCGTCGTGCCTGCCCGAGATCGAAGACGAGGTGCGCGAGTACATCGAGGAGTCGACGGGCATCCAGACCATCCTGCAGATGGAACGGCTGGTCGAGATGGTGCGCGCCCGCGGTCTCGTGCCCGAAGACCAGATCCTCGACGCGCAGGGATACAAGCAGATCTACAACGATCGCCTGATGGAACGCGTGAACGAGCGCATCAAGGAACTGGAGACCGGCACGCTCACGCCGAAAGACGTCACGCTGCGCGGCGCGCTGGATTTCCTGGAGCGCCTGTCCCGGAAGGACGTCACGATGTACATCTTCAGTGGTACGGACCGTGACGACGTGCGCAACGAATCGCGTCTGGTGGGCGTCGCGCCGTATTTTCAGGAGATCTGGGGCGCGCTCCGCGAATACAAGGACTACAACAAGGAAATGGTGCTCAAGGAGATCATCGCCACCAACAATCTCCACGGTTCTGAGGTGCTGATTGTAGGCGATGGCCCCGTCGAGATTCGCAACGCCCGAGACAACGACTGCGTGTCGGTCGGCGTGGCTTCGGACGAAATCCGGGGCTACGGATGGAACATGGACAAGTATCCGCGGCTGGTCAAGGCGGGCGCGGACATCATGGTGCCCGATTTCTCGGACGGCCCTGCGCTGATAGACTATTTGTTCCCGCAGTGAGCCGGCGGGATGCGCGCCGGCCGGATACCGGGAGAGGGGAGTTTATGGATCAGCACGACCTGAACTGCGACATCCTGGTGGCGGGCGGAGGCCCGGCGGGCGTCCCGTGCGCGCTGGCCGCGGCCCGGCTGGGCGCCAACGTGATCCTGTGCCAGGATCGCCCGGTCCTGGGCGGCAACGCCTCCAGCGAAATCCGCATGCACATTGTCGGCGCGGACTGTTCGGGCGGGCGCGGCGCGGAACTCGAGACCGAGACCCGCGAAGGCGGCATCATCGAGGAGATCCGGCTCGATACGACTGTGCACAACCCCCAGCGGTCGGCGTCGATGCTGGACCTGATTCTTTACGACAAGTGCCGCGCCGAACCCCGTCTCCAGCTCATGCTGAACACGGCGGTCGTCGGCGCGAAGACTCAGGGCACGCGCGTCACCCACGCCATCGCGCACCGGGAATCCACCGAGGACCGCTTCACCATCGCGGCCAAGGTGTTTGTGGATTGCACCGGCGACGGCCGTCTCGGGGTGGAGGCGCAGGCGCCGTTCCGCGCGGGACGCGAGGGGCGCGACGCGTTTGGCGAGTCGTTTGCGCCCGAGACGGCGGACGACAAGACCCTGGGGTCATCGCTCCTCTTCATGGGACGCGACCTGGGCCATCCCGTGCCGTTCACCCCGCCGCCGTGGGCGCGCAAGTTTACCGAAGACGACCTCGAGCACCGTCCGCACGCGCAAGTGGGCATCGATCGGGGTCTCGAATACGGCTACTGGTGGCTGGAGTGGGGCGGGCATCTCGATGTCATCAAGGACAACGAGGTCATTCGCGATGAGCTGCTCGCGATTTTGCTGGGGATCTGGGATCACATCAAGAACGGCGGCGATCACGGAGCGGACACCTGGGTGCTGGACTGGTTTGGCTTCGTCCCCGGGAAACGGGAGAGCCGGCGGTTCATCGGCCAATACACGCTGACGCAACAGGACCTGCAGGAGTCGCGGCCGTTTGACGACGCGATCGCGTACGGCGGCTGGCCCATCGATACGCATCCCCCGGAAGGGGTGGACGCTCCGGACGAACACCCGTGCATGCAGCGCCAGCTCGAGCACGTGTACGACATTCCGCTCCGGGCCTGCGTTTCCGCCGGGCCGCGCAATCTGATGTTCGCGGGCCGCAACATCTCGGCCACGCACATCGCGTTTGCCTCCACGCGCGTGATGGCGACCTGCGCCGCCCTCGGGCAGGGCGTGGGCACCGCGGCGGCCTATGCCGCAAAACACAACATCGAACCCGCGGACCTGGTCGCGGACCCGCAGAGCATGACCACGATCCAGCAACGCCTGCTGCGCGACGACGCCTACCTGATCGGAGCGGTGAACCTGGACCCGAACGACCGCGCCCGCGACGCCAAGGTGGCCGCGTCGAGCGCCCAGCCCAATGGAGGGGCGGCCCAGGTGATCTCGGGACCGACGCGTTCCACCCACGGGCCCCGCGGGGTGAAACCCGAGCGCGCGGCGCCGGGCCTGCACCGCTGGATGAGCGATCCGGGCGCCGGGCTGCCGGCGTGGATCCAGTTGCGCTGGGACAAGCCGGTGCCGCTATCCGAACTGCAGTTAATCTTCGACACGGGCATGCACCGCGTGTTGACGCTGACGCAGTCCGACGCGTACGCCGCCCGGATGGAATGGGGCCGGCCGCAGCCCGAAACCGTCCGAGATTACACCATCGAGGCGAAATGCGCGGACGGCTGGCAATCCCTCGTCGACGTCAAAGGCAATTACCAGCGCCGGCGGGTGCACAAGGTGAAACCGTCGGGGGACGTCTCGGCGCTCCGGGTGACCGTGACGGCGACGAACGGCCTCGACCACGCCCGCATTTTTGAGATTCGCGCGTACTGATTCTTCTGGACGGTGTTGACGGGGCGGCGTGTGTCTGAACACGGTGCGGAGGGGCGGGTCATGAGAACGGGTATTCCGGTTCGAGTGGCGGTGACGGGCCTCTGGCTCGTGGCCGCGGCGGGCATGGCGGCCGATGCGCAGGCGCTGGCGGAAGGGCGCACGATTCGCGAACTGCTCTGGGTCTGGGGCAACGCGGAGATGGCGGAACCGGGGCCGCATGGCCTGGGCGCCTTCGCACAGGCGTCGCCCGCGGAACGGGCCCAACTTCTCGGTGTCCCCAATATCGCGATGGCGGGGAACGGTCTCCCGCGCGATGAGGCCGCGGCAATGGCCCAGATGGCGGCCGTGGCCCATGCGCCGCGGCTGGTATGGGAAATCGGGTGCGATGAGGCCAACGGCGGTCCGCCATTCGAGTACACACAGACAGTGGCGCGTCTCGCGACCGTTGCGCGCGCCTGCCCGCAGCTCGAGGGCGCCCTGCTCGATGATATGACCAGCCAGATGATCGGACGGGGCTTCCAGCCCGGACACCTCACCGCGCTGCGCACGCTGCTGCGAGCGCAATGCCCCCAGGTGAAACTCTGGGGGGTGGTGTACACCATGAACCTCGACATTCCCAATCTCGACGATTACCTTCGCGAACTTGACGTGATCACCCTCTGGGTATGGCATGCCACGGATCTGGGTCAGATCGAAGAATCGGTCGCCCGTCTCAAGGAGCGGTTTCCGGAAACGCCGATCGTCCTGGGGCTGTATCTTTACGATTACGGCAACAACAGGCCCATGACGGCGGCGCAGTTCGAGCAGCAGACCGCCACCGCGCTGCGACTCGCGCACGCGAAGCGGATCGAGGGCATGGTGTTTCTCACGATCACAAACGATGCCGCCATCGTGGGCCGTGCGGCGGAGTGGGTCCAGCGCGTCGGCGGGCAGACGGTGGGCTCTCCGGAAGCGGCCCCTGAAGCACCAGGCGCGCCTCCCGCCGAGGCACTGGCGCTGGACGAGCATTGGCGGTTCTCCGGCGACGCATGGACCCAGGATGCCGAGGGCGTCATCCGGCCGCCCGATGCGCGCAACCTTCACAGCCGCGCATTCCGGCTCGCGAACGGCTACGGCGATTTCGAACTCGAATTCGAATTCAACGGGGACTATCGCGAGACCGGCACGGGGAGCGCGGGGGTGCTGCTGCGCGGGCAGGACCTTAACCACGCGTACCTGGTGTATTTCCCGTGGGGCGGGCAACAGCTTCGTGCAAAACACTTCTGGGCCGCCGTGGCCAAGCTTGAGGGCGACGCCTATCTTCGCCATCTCGCCGCTGAATGGGTGCCCGGCGTCCCCAGCGAGACCGACCGCTGGTACCACGTGCGCGTGGCCGCGCGGGGGCCCGCGCTCGACGTGTGGGTAGACGGGCGCCACGCCCTGAACGCGGAAGACGGGACGTACGCTTCCGGTTTTGTGGGGCTCGCGGGCTATGGCTGGTACCGCTTCCGCAACCTGCGGCTCTCCGGACCATCCACGGAAGCCCCGCCGTGGAATGAGGGAATCGAGATTCCCTCGCATGCGTTCACGGTCGGCCTGTCCAGTGCGGAGATGCCCAGCGCCTGTGTGGCCCCCAACGGGGACGTGCTGATTGCGGCGGGAAATCAGCTTGTGCGTTCAACGGACCACGGCCGGGCCTGGCAGGCGCCCGAATCCCTGCCTGAGTTTCTGGGGACGATCACCGATTACGGGAACGGCCTGTTTACGGCGCCGTCCGGGCGTCTCATGGTCATGTTGTACAGGCCCCCGGCCGAGACGGGGAACCCCGTGCCGGAGATCTCCATCAGCGAATCGGCAGACAACGGCGTCACGTGGTCCGAGCCGGTCGCCTCATCGGTCGCGCCCGAATGGCCGGTCACACCCAAAAACCTCGTCCCCTACGGACCCGTGACGGAAAACAGTGACGGCGTACTGATGCGCTTCCTGCTGGGCAATGCAATGGACGAAGGGGCGACGTTCACCGACGTCCGCACCTGGAGCGCCATCCATTGCAAGGCGTATGTGATTCGCAGCGCGGACTCGGGTGCGACATGGTCGGCGCCCATCGAGCTGGATCGGCCGTCGTGGACCGGCACCGAGCGGGGGACCGTCCCGGGTTCGCTGGATTTCACCGAGCCGACCGCCGTGGTGATGGGGCAGACCGTGACAGCCCTGATCCGGCCGGTATACAGCCCGTACATGTGGCAGTGCTGGTCTTATGACGGAGGAGCAACCTGGGATGCCGCCAGCCGCGCAACCTTCCCGGGATACGCCCAGTCCATGGCGATGACGGCTTCCGGAGCGATGGTCTGCGCGCACCGGTATCCGCACTACGCCGTGAACGTCAGCCGCGACGGCGGTCTGCACTGGGACGCGGGCACCGTGATCGATTATCCCGTCTGGGCCATGGGGACCGTCACCGAGGTGGAGCCGGACGTGTTGCTCTGCACCTACATGAACGCCGAACGTGCCATGCCGCTGCTGGCGCAACGGGTTCGCGTGCTGCCGGACCGGATTGCGCCGTGTGCGCGGGAGTAGCCGCCGGCGGTTCGACGGGATAGTCAGGGGCATCCCGCGACCCGGTCCAGGACGCCGTACTTGCGGGCGGCGCGATGGACCCACTCGCGCAGGGCGTTGACGTAGGCGGTCCGCACCACGGGCGCGAAGAGCATCCGGCGATAGCGTTCTTCCAGCTCCGGAAACTCGCGGTGCACCATTGCGCGGACCGATTCCCAGACTTTCGGGCGGGGATTGAGGGTGTCCACCCAGATGACATCGACCTGATGGCGGGCGGCCAGCGCGAAGAGGGCATCCAGCGAGGCTTCGCTGTCCGAAAGAAACGGCAGGAGCGGCCCGAACATGATGCTCGTTTCGATACCGGCGTCGCGGGCCCGCGCCAGGACGTCGAAGCGTTCCGCAACCGTGCTGGCGCCGGGTTCCCAGAGCGCGGCGAGGCGTTCGTCCGGTGTGGTGACGGTCACGCCGATGCGGGCGTTGCCGTTGGCGAAGATGTCGAGGTCGCGCAGAATCAACGCGCTTTTGGTCAGGGCCTGGACCCGGAATCCGTGTTCGAGGAGGATACGGCAGCAATCGCGGGTAAGTTCCCAGGTGCGTTCAAGCGGCTGCCAGCCGTCGCAGGCGCTGCTCATGAACACCGAACCGGGGGGCAGGCGGCGCACCTGTCTTTTCAGCACCTCGACCGCGTTGGTCTTCACGTCCACGAAACAGCCCCAGGGTTCCTGATGGGGATGAAACCGTTGCATGTAGCGGGCATAGCAGTAGGCGCAGCCGTGCGCGCAACCCACGTAACAGTTCAACGAATAATCGCTGATGCTGCACTTGTTCAGCACCGTTTTGCAGGAGATCTCGCGCACCACGGGGACCGCATGGCGCGATGGCATTGACGCGGCGGTATCCATGCAATCACTCTATCACCGGCGGACCGGGCACGCCAGTGGGCTCCCCCGCGGAAACCGGCCGACCCAGAGGCTCCGGTCCTCCCATACGTCTCATTCCTCCCCCCAATCCGGCCTCTTGGATTTCCCCCGGCCTTGCCGCATACTGAAGCCAATTCCACCGCACCTGAAGGAGAATCTCATGCTTCGCACTGCGCCCGCCATTCTGGTCCTGCTCCTGGGGCTCTGTCTCACGGCATCGTCCGCTCCCCCGGAGACCGTCGGGATCCCGCTGAAACCCGATCCGCCCATCGCGGTGGACGGCAACCTCGGCGACTGGGAGCGCGTTCCGAACGCCCGCGGCATCAGCGCCCCGGAACAGGCGGTCTGGGGGGCGAACAGCTGGACCGGTCCCGCGGATCTGCAGGGGACCGTGCGCCTGGCGTGGCGGCAGGAATATCTGTTCATTGCCGCTGAAGTGGTCGACGACACCATCCACCAGACCCAGCGCGGGGCGAACATCTGGCGGGGCGATCATATCGAGCTGTATCTCGACGCCGCGCCGGACCTCGACCCCGGGCGGGAGACCTTTGGCCCCGGCCAGTTCCAGTTGGCGCTGAGCCCGGGCAATTTCCAGAACTCCGGCGACGCATTCACGGATTGCCCTCCGGAAGCCTATTGCTACCGTCCGGAAGCCCAACCCATCGAGGGGGCGCTGGCCGCGTCGGTGCGTACCGCCGAGGGATACATTCTCGAAGCGGCCATTCCCTGGACGTTTTTCGGTGTCACGCCCGAAGTAGGCGCCTTCCTCCGCATCGAAGTGACCCTGTCGGATACGGACGGCCCGGAAGCGCGCCAGGAAGCCATGCTGGCCCTGTCGAGCGCCCCGTGGGGCCACAGCCGTTCGCGTCTGATTCCGGCGCTGCTCTCCGGGACGGATGGCGTCCCCCCCGAACGTGCCAATCGCGTGCCCCTGTTCGACGAAGTGCGCCTGCAACGGGACGAAACGAAGGCCATGACCATCACCGCGCCGCCCACGCCCGAGGGCAAGCTGGCCGTCCTCTTCCTGAAGGCCCGTCTCGATACCGGGCGCGTCGCGGGACATACCCCCGCGCTGCGGCTGCTCCTGAATGGCCAGCCGCTCACCGGCGAGCGCATGGTGGACAAACCGGCGCGCGTCCTGTCGCGCAATGGCGCCATGTATTCGATGCACTCGGGCGAACGGCTCACCACCTACTACGCGCCCGACTTCGAGAAGGCCGACCAGGACACCCATTACGGGCTCCTGGAGGGCGTCAAAGCGTGCGAGTTCCAGCTCGACGTGACGGGCGTTCTGCACGAAGGCGAGAACACGCTGACCATCGAAAACGCGGCCGCCCCGACCGTCGAGCGGGTCCTGGTGGCCGGGGACGGCGCGCTCGTGTTCCGCACCCCGCCGCCGCCTCCCAGGCCCAAGGCCGGACCGCCCACGGGACCGCTCGAGGTCTATGTCCCGCTCCAGGCGCGCGACACGGCCTTCGACTTCCGCGAACTGGAGAATGCATGCATCGAAGTGACGGTCGCCGGCGAGTCGTTTGTCGTGGAAAGCCGCTTCTCGTGCCCTGAACCGGCCTGGAAGACCGGTTCCTGCGATTACTTCCGCCACAGCCGGAAGGTGACGCGTCTTCCCGAAGGTCTGGAGGTCACCGACACCTTTACCAACCTTACCGGGGGCAACCTTGCCCTCATGCACCGGCATGAGGTCCAGGTGGAGGGCCTCCAGGGCCTCTGGCTGGCGGGGCTGCCTCAGCCGGGGCTTGCCGGGAAGAGCGCGTCGTCCCACAACCCCACCACGTTTGGAACCACCTCGCGGGCCGGTGTCGGCCTGTTGCCGCGTGAAGACGTGTTTCGCATTCACGTGGCCAACTACGCCATGAATAACAGCCTTGGGCTGGCCGACAACAACCTGGTGCTGCCTCCGGGCAGGGAATACAGCGCGCGATGGCTTATCGTTCCCACGGAAACGCCGGATTACTGGCGGTTTATCAATGCCGCGCGCCGTTTGATGAACGCCAACTTCTGCGTCGACGGCGGATTCGCGTTCCTGCGCGCGGACACCATCACCGATAAATGGTCGGATGAACTGCTCTCAAACTTCCTGAATTTCAAAGATCCGCTGTACGTCTGCGCCAGTATCGGCCACCTGACGGTCAACGGCGAACCCTGCCACGGCACGGGGTTCCAGCAGGTGCCGCACGATTCGTTCAAGACCTCCTTCGCGCGGTTCCGCGGGCTCTACCCGAAGGCCAGATACCTCGTGTATTTTCACTGTTTTCTCGACGTCACCGAGGACGGGCCGGAGCGCTTCGCGGACGCCCGCACCCTGGGCGTCGACGGCAAACAGGCCGACTACGGCAGCCCCAAGCTGCGCCTGTTCATCCCCACCGAGACCAACAGCTACGGCCCCGCCGTCGCGAAGAACGTCGACATCATTCTCGACGACATCGGCGCCGACGGCGTGTATTGGGACGAACACGGATACAGCCGCGTCATGTACCATTTCGGCGGGCCGTGGGACGGCGTCTCGGGCGATATCGATCCGAAGACCATGGATATCGTGCGGCTGAAATCGTCGGTGACTCTGCTGAGCGAATCGTGGCGCGTGGCGCTGGCCAAACGGATCCTGGCCCGCGGCCCCCTGATCGGCAACGGCGCCCCGTTTACGCAGGCCATGGCGGATCTGCACTTCCCGTGTTTCGTCGAGACCGGCAGCATCACCAACTGCACCCACAACCACCTGTACTCGCCCATCGCGCTGGGCGATCATCTGACCGAGCGCAGTGAACTTGATGCGTACCGCGTCATGCTTTCCGCACTCAATTACGGATGCCTCTATCATTGGTACAACGACGTGCTGGTCATCCCGACGCACCATCACCTCACCCGCTACATGTATCCCTTCACGCCGCTCGAGCTGCACGAAGGGTATGTCATCGGCGAGGAACGCATCATCACGAACCGGAGCGGCCTGTTCGGATGGGGCGACGCTTCCCGCCACGAGGTCCACGTCTTTGACGGCGAGGGCCGCGAAGTCGAGGGCTTCGAAGCCCCCTGGGTCAACCAGGATGGGAAAACGTACACGGAACTCCGGATCGCCGAGGACTGGTCGGCCGCGATCATCCGGAAATAACCGGGCCGCCGGCGGTGGCCTGCCGGCCCGAGGGGCATATGTTGTCGCCGTAACCGGCCAGGGAGGGTTTGGGCATGCGCGTGGGTGTTGCTGTTGTGAGCGTTGCCGCCGCGGTGGCCTTGTCTGTTGCCGCACGTGCCCAGGAGCCCGCCGCGCCCGGACCCGAGGTGCTGCGCGAGCAGATCCAGTACCGTCCGTTCACCATCCGCATTTTCGGGCCGAGCGACCTGTATTGGCAGAGCCGCATCGAGTTCACCAGGGGGGAAGAAGTGGTCTTCGAACACTCGGTGGACGAATTCGTGGAGGTGCTCAAGCGGTGTGCGACCGTCTGCGACATTGACGGCGATCGCCAGGAGGAACTGGTCCTGCAGACCTTCAGCGGGGGGGCGCACTGCTGCTTCTCCTATCTGGTGTTTTTGCTCGGGGAAGTCCCCGCGCTGATGGCTCGTTTCGAGGCCCAGGATTCGGGCGCCATGCTGAAGGACGCCGACGGGGACGGCATCACGGAGTTCCATTCCGAGGACATGGCCTTCGCGTATTTCGGGGCGCCCTTCGCGGCCTCGGCGCGCACGCCCATCGTCGTGCTGTACGACAACGGCGCATTTCATCTCGCCGAACATTTCATGCGCAAACCCGCACCCTCCGAGGACGAATGGAAAAAGCGCGCGGCTGCGGTGCGTGCGGACTGGGAGAATAGGGAGGTCATGGACATGACCTTTGACGACGAAGAGTGGGGGAGGGTGCCCCCTTCGCTGTGGGGCGTCATGCTGGACCTCATTTACTCCGGCAACGGCGAGCGGGCATGGACCTTCCTCGACGAACTCTGGCCGGGCGACAAACCGGGCAAAGACGCGTTCCGGAAAGACTTTGAGGCGCAACTCGCCACGAGCGAGTATTACGGCGACGTGTTAAAGCTGAACGCCTGGACGCAGGCCGGGGAGGAGCAGCCTTGATGAAACACCGGGGAACGTGCGGCGTGTCCAGGCGCATGATTGCGATGGCGTTCGTGGGCGCGCTGGCGGGGCTGCTCATGCCCGTCGTGGCGAGCGCGGAGGAGTCCGGCGCGGCGCGGGCGATGCGCTACACCACCCGTGCGGCGGACGCTGTGGCGGCGTGGCAGGGGGAACTGCGCACGCGCCTGTTTGATCTCATGCGCATGCGCGATCTGGCGGAGACGGGCGCCTCGCTTCCGCTGGATGCGCGCATGCTGGCCACCGGGGAGCGCGAGGGGTTCCGGCTGGACACGCTCGAACTGCGGGCGACGCCGGGACGCGTGTTTCAGGCCATGCTGGCGGTTCCGGCGGAAGCCAGCGGGCCGATGCCCGCGGTCGTTGCCATTCACGGGCACGGCGGCAACCGCATGACGCCGTTCGATCCAGAACAGGCCATCTACAAATCGTTTGGCAGCGAATTGGCCCGGCGCGGCTTCGTGGTCATCAGCACGGACGTCGGCCAGCATGACGTCTATGAGGCCGGCCGCACCGTGATGGGTGAACGGCTCTGGGACCTCATGCGCTGCGTGGACTACCTCCGCAGCCGCGCGGACGTCGATCCGGCCCGCATCGGATGCGCGGGGCTGTCGCTGGGCGGCGAGATGGCCATGTGGCTCGGCGCGATGGACCCGCGCGTGACTGCGACCGTCAGCGCGGGATTCCTGACGTTCATGGACCAGATGGAACAGAACCATTGCATGTGCTGGAAGTTCGATGGCCTGCGTGAACTCGTCGATTTCCCCGACGTGTACGCCTTGATTGCCCCGAGACCGCTCCAGTGCCAGAACGGCCGTCAGGAGCCCCCGACCCAATTTACGCCCGAACTGGCGCGAAGGGCCCTCCTCGAAATCGTGCCCGCCTACCGCGACGCCGGCGCGCCCGGCCACGTCGAACTCCTCGTGCACAACGGCGCCCACGAGGTGGCCCTCGAACCGCTCCTGGCGTTTCTGGAAAACCACCTGCGTCCAAAGCACTGACGACGCGGACGGCGCTCGCGCATTTCCGTGGGGCGGCCGTGCTGACCGTTCCATGCCGCATCCGCGGCATTCGCCGGGGTGGGCTGCGAGAGAGTCGTAAGACTAATCAAAATAAAGACTTGTGAGCGCGGACACCTCGGGGCAAAGTTGTCTATTCGTCAGTGTCCATGCCCTCGACTGGCCTCTGCGCGGTGAACCGCGGCGCGTACCCTGGCGGCATTCCGAGGCTGGATCCGGCCACAGGGTCGTCCGGATTCGGGCAAGAGTGGGGGTGCCGGCTTCGGTGCGGGGTTTTTCGGCCAGGGCGGACGGCGCCGGGAGATTCCAGAAATTCGCCATTTTCGCTTGACAGATGCTGTCATCTGTGTTCGAATGTATAAACATGAAGGGGCCTTTGGTTTGCATACGGAGTTACGACTATGCCTACCGGTACCGTGAAGTGGTTCAATGAGCAGAAGGGGTATGGGTTCATCATTCCGGATGAAGGCGGGAAAGACATCTTCGTTCATCGCTCAAACGTCGCGACGGTCAATCGCACGTTGAAAGAGAACGAAAAGGTGGTCTACGAGGTGGGCGACGGGCGCAAGGGGCCTGAAGCGAAAGAAGTCCGCACTGCCTGAGCCCGGGCAACAGGGCTCTCAGCCCTGTTGGCGGGGGCGCCAAGTGTCCTGACCGGGGTGTGGGTACCGTGTCTGCACGCTGAAGGGGCAGCTGTTTCACGCCGGCGCGAAACCTGACGTTGTGGCGGAGCAGTGAAGTTGTGTCTCGCGGGGGGGGATTCACACGGGCCCGCGTGCGCCAGTCCGGCATGTTCCTTTCTCCGAATGAGGATCGGCGCCTGTGTCGCGTACAGCGCCGAGGTTGCGGGGTGGGCGCCGGGCGTTCTCAGGCACGCGTTTCCCCATGCTCCGGCAAATCCCGGTCGTGCACAACAGATTGCGAATAAACGACTTGTAATAATTCGCGCAAAAAGTCTTCTATTCTGGAAGCATTTCAGGTATCGTAATGTTCAGGCTGTGGAACGGCGTATGCGGTGCGCCTTCTCGACACACGACATTTCTGACACGACCATTCCATCTGCAGGAAGCGCGACATGGGCGAACGTATAGCTGCATTGGCGGCGTTGAGCCGCATCCGGGCACTGGTGGAGCAGATCCCGACGCAGGCGGCCTCTCCGGCGCAGGCGCCGATTGAGGTGCAGGAAGCGGCCGTTCCGCAAAGCGCACAGGCCATTACGGCATCGCGCCCGCTTCAGGAACTGGCCGGGCTCCGGCAGATGGCGGAGACCACGTCGCAGAGCACATCGCCGAACATCAACGCGCAGCGGGTTGACCGGCTGGGCGCCGCGCTGAGCCGTCTCGCGGAGTCGACGGTGGACCCGCCGAACGCGATCGAACCCCGGCAATCCGTGGCGGATGTGCTTGATGCGGGCGCGGGCAACCGCTTGTCCTACAACCGGGCGATTCTGGAGATGCTCCGCGGCGGCTTCGAAACGGCCCGCCGCGCGGTGCCGGCGGTCGAGGCGCAACGCGAGGCGTTCCGTGAGGCTATGCTGGCCCGCCGCGCGGAGGCCCTGCGCCGGGAGGCTGCCGCTCCCGCGGCGCGTTCAGGCGCGCAAAACCTCGCGGCCGCTGTTACCCGGGCGGAAGCCGACGCGCTGGGGCTCTTTGCCGGGGCGTCAGGCGTGCCGTTAACACGGCCGCCCCATACGCCGTATCGGGCAGTGAGGGAGGCGCCCGAGGGCGCCGGCAACCGGCTCAATTTCCTGGTCTGACGCGGGTCGCGCACCGCTCCCGCCGCGGTGCGGGGCGCAGCGCTGTTTCCACGGCGGCAACGACAGCGGAAGATCCCGGCTCTCTTTTTGTGTTCCTTCCTCGGATAAGGGGTCTGTAAACCAGGCTTTTCCCTCGGGATCCCGGCCGGGTTCAGGCGCGCGTCTGGTACAATGAGAATGCAGGGTTGGGGTGTGCGGGCACGTATGCACGGATATTCCTTCGCGGAGGCGCGGGTGCAACTGGTTCGGAGCGGAAACGGGCATCTGGCAGGATTTCCTCTCGGGCGAAGACGCGTGGGTGGACGCGTCGCTGCTGCTTACCGCAGCCGTCCTGCTGATCGGCCTGATCTATCACGTGCACATTCGCCGGGCGGATGCGCGCCAGGCGCTGGCGCATGACCTCGAGCGGCGGCGCTTCCTGGAAAACGTCCTCGAGTCGCTGGCGCATCCCTTTTACGTCATTGATGCCGGGACATACGAGGTGCTGATGGCGAACGCCGCCGCGCGGTCCCATGCCGCCGAAGGACCGTCGACGTGTTACCAGCTCATCCACGGCCGCGATCACCCGTGCGACGGTGAAGAGCATGCCTGTCCCTTGCGGATCGTGAAAGAGACGCACGCGCCGGCCATCACGGAACACCGCCACCGGATGGGTGGGGGCGAAGCGCGGATCTTCGAGGTTCACGGTTACCCGGTTTTTGATGAAACGGGCCGCCTGGCGCAGATGATCGAGTATTCGCTGGACATCACAGAGCGCAAGAGCGCCGAGGCCGAACGCGAAAACCTGATACATGAACTCGAAACCGCGCTGCGGGAAGTCAAGACGTTGAGCGGCATGCTCCCGATCTGCAGTGCGTGCAAGAAAGTGCGCGACGACCAGGGCTACTGGAAACAGATCGAGGAATACATCAGCCAGCGCTCCGGCGCCCAGTTCAGCCACGGCCTGTGTCCGGACTGCATGGAACAGCTCTATCCCGAATGGGCCGGCAAGACGAAGCCGCGCGAGTGAGCGCGGCAGGGGACACGCGGGCGCACCGCCTGCGTTCTCCGGCGGCCTGGACCACGGGGCTGCCGCTCCGGGGGAAAGGGACCGGGCGGGGCGAAATCTGATACCATAGGATCGAAGTCGCCTGCAGCACGGAAAGGAGCATCTCATGCACGCGTGGCACGCCGCGGTTCTCCTGGGGGTTTCGCTGGTTGCCCTTCGAACGGGGACCGCAGCCGCCTCTCCCGGGCTTCCGCCCGCGGCCGGCGACGGGGACGCCCTCACGGCGATCACCGCCATGCGCGACTGGGAAACGCATCAGTTCACGACGTTCAACCCCGACACCCGGCAGAAGACCGTATCGGTGCCGGCGGGGAAACGGGTGACCCTGACCGAGGTGCGGGGCGAGGGCCATATCGCAAATCTGTGGATGACGTTTCCCGGCTGGTTCTGGCAGCACTGGAATACCGAAGCGCCGGTGGATCAGTCCATCCTGAAAACGCTGATCCTGCGCATCTATTGGGATGGCGCGGAAAAGCCCGCGGTGGAAGCGCCCGCGGCGGACTTTTTCGGGCTCGGGCTGGCGCAGGCGGCGAATTATGCGGCGCGGTATTTCGGCGCCTCGAGCGGGGGGTTCTTCTGCAAATTCCCGATGCCGTTCAAGCAGGGATTCCGCATTGAACTCGAGAATATGGACGCGAAGATCGACACCGGGGTCTTCATGAATGTGTTGTATCAGCTGAACAGCGGCGTGTCGGAGGGGGCGGGCTACTTTCACGCCCAGTTTCACACCGCGCGCAACCAGGGGCCCGACCCGGTGTTCATCGGCCAGTTCGAAGGCCGCGGCCATTACGTCGGATGCACCTTGTCGATGCAGGCCGAACCGCTGAACACCCTCGTGTATCTCGAAGCGCCGGAATACATCTACCTGGACGACGATTGGGACCGGGCGCGAATCTTCGGCACGGGCCTCGAAGACTACTTCATGGGCGGATGGTATTTTCGCGAAGGCACGTTTGCCGGGCCGTATCATGGCCTGCCCATCAAGGACACGCTCGAGTCGAGCGTGGCCATGTACCGCGCGCATGAGGCCGACGCGATTCACTTCCAGAAACGGTTCCGCATGGAATTCGTGAACCCGTTCGACCCGGAGCGGCTCGCGCCGTACGCCTATTCCTCGGTCGCGTTCTGCTACCTCGACACGCCCGGCGGACAGGGGCCCGGCATTCCCGAACGCGACCGCTTGCTGTGCTGGTACCGCGTGAAGAACACCGACCACCAGAGCATTCCCTGAATGCGCGGCCAGCCGGAACTCTGACGCATGACGCTGATTACCATCGTGGGGATCGCCCTGGGGCTTGCCATGGACGCCTTTGCCGTGGCCATCGGGGCCAGCATCCGTCTCGGGCACGTATCCGCGCGGCAGGTGTTTCGCTTCGGATGGCATTTCGGCCTGTTTCAGGCGCTGATGCCCGTCATCGGATGGTATTTCGGGACGCATCTCGAGGACCTGATTGTCACCTGGGATCACTGGGTGGCCTTTGCGCTGCTGTCGTACGTGGGCGCCAAGGCCATCTGGGGCGCGCTCGCGGCGGACGGCGGCGGCGCCGATGCGCCCGCGATGGATCCCACACGCGGCTGGAGCCTGGTCACGCTTTCCGTGGCGACCAGCATCGACGCGCTCGCGGTGGGCATCAGTTTCAGCATCATCGCCGTCGATATCTGGTATCCCGCGGCAATTATTGGCATTATAACGGGTACACTGACCACCGTCGGCATGCTGTTCGGTGCGCGGCTGGGCCTGCGTTTCGGCCGGCGCATCGAGATCGCCGGCGGGGCTATACTGGTCGCCATCGGCGTGAAAATCCTGCTCGAGCATCTCCTGGCCGGATGATCCGGCACGGGCGAGGCGGAAGATCATGCCCGGCAGGGTTCGGGAGGCGGGCGGAGCGAACGGGAAAGACAATCGGCGTTGAAGGAAGGTTGTTTCGATGGAAGTGATTATCCGTGACACACGGGACCAGGCGGTATCGTTGGCGGCGGCCCTGATTGCGCGGGCGCTGGTGAAAAAGCCCAATCTGGTGCTGGGGCTGGCCACGGGCCGCACCATGGAATCGGTGTACGAACTGCTGGTGGCCATGTACGAGGACGACGGGCTGGACTTTTCGCTCGCCCGGACGTTCAACCTCGATGAATACGTGGGGCTGCCTCCGGAAGACCCCAATTCGTACCGGTTTTACATGAACAAGCACCTGTTTCACCGCGTGAACATCGATTTGCGCAATACCCATCTGCCCAATGGCATGGCCGAAGACATCGAGGCGGAATGCTGCCATTACGAGGAGGAAATCTGCGACTGCAACGGCATCGATCTCCAGGTGCTGGGCATCGGCCGCACGGGACATATCGGCTTCAATGAGCCGTTGTCCGCCATGCATTCGCGCACGCGCGCCAAGGCCCTGACGCCCGAAACCGTGGAGCAGAACGCTCCGTTGTTCACGGGAGGCACGCCGATGCCGCGCCGCGCGATCACCATGGGGGTGGGCACTATTCTGGAATGCCGCCGGTGCGTGCTGCTGGCAACGGGCAGGGAGAAGGCCGAGGTGATCGCCAAGGCCGTCGAAGGACCCGTTACGGCCATGATTTCCGCGACGGCCCTCCAATTGCACCCGAATTGCACGGTCATTGTGGACCAGGAGGCGGGCTCGCTGCTGCAGAATACGGACTACTACCGCTGGATTTTCGAGAATGAACCCGACTGGCAGCAGTACCATTAGCCCGGGATTTCCCGGCGGTTCGCGAACGTCCCCGGCTTCGCGGCCATGGCCACGGGGATGTTGCGTTCGTGATTTGTGGCATACTATGATTCAGCCGTCTGGCGGCCCGAAGGCGAAACGAAAGGATGTTTCATGAGTCATATCATGCTGGTCGATGACGACGTTGACCTCGCACAGCTCATTCGTACCAAACTGGTTGCGGAGGGAAACGAGGTCTCCGTCATCCATTCGGGCGATGGCGCCTTTGAGATGGCCAAGCAGGTGAAGCCGGATCTGATCATCCTCGATATCATGTTGCCGGGCGAGACGGGGTACCGCATCTGCAGACGGCTCCGCAAGGATCCCGAACTCTACAAAGTGGGCATCCTGATCCTGACGGCGCTGGGGGAAGAGCCGGAGGTGCTTCACGGACTGGAACAGGGCGCCGACGACTATTTGTCCAAACCCTTCAAGCTCGACCACCTGATGGACAAGATCGTTTCGCTGGAGGCCCTGCTCGAATCGTCGCAGCGGCGGCATGGCTCCACGGGGCTGCCGGGAACGGAAGCGATCAAGCGCGAGATCAACCATCGGCTGGCGCGGAACATGGCGCTCGCCTGCTGCTATATCGACGTGGTGGGGTTCAAGCCCTACTGCGCCATGACCGGTGCGAGCGGTCAGACCCGCGCCCTGGAATTCATCGCCCGCATGATCACCACGCTCACGCGGGACATGGGCGTGTATGAGAGCTATACCGCGCACCTTGGCGGCGAACATTTTGTGGTCATGCTCAATCTGGAAGACTATGAGCGGTTCTGCAACACGTTCATGGAAATGTTTGACCAGCGGGTCAGGGAGCTCTACACCCCGGAGCAGGTGCAGCAGGGCTACATCACCGCGACCGACCGCCGCGGCAAGACCGGGCGGTATCCGCTGATGATGCTGTCGATTGGCGTGGCCCACAACCAGTTCCGGCAGTACAAAAGCGCCAAAAAAATGTTCGAAGTCCTCGCGCAGACCCGCCAGATGGCTAAACCGGTCAATAAGAGCGTGATGTTTGTCGACCGCCGGCAGACCGACCGGTAGGCGCCCGATGCGGTCGCGGCGCCTCCCCGTAGCAGGACTGGCTGTTGCCGGTGTGATGGTGCTGGTGCTGTTTCTCACGGGGCGGGGGCCGATTTCCGGTGAGGAACTCGCGCGCCGCGTAGCGGAGTGCGAACCCTCCTGGAGCAATTACGACGAAGACCTCAAGGCCCAGATCGGAGCCGCCCCCGTAGCGGAATGGAAAGGCGAGGTCGCGTGGGCGCGATGGGAGGCGGGCGAGCTGCGGGTGGCCTTCCTTGTGCGGGGCGCATGGGCCGGCCGCGACATCGCCATACCCGTCCTGCTGAAGCTGCCCAACGGCGAGACGCGCAGAAACGCGGATGCCGCCCGGGAGGACGGGAAGCTCGTCTACCGGTTCACGACATCGCTGGACACCCCGCCGCAGTGGGTGGTCGTCCGGTATCCCTTCTACGGGGAACGGCGCATCGTGCTGTCTGAAGACGGCCGGTGGGAGAGCACCGGCCCGTGACAACCGCCGGCGCCGCGGTTTTTGCGCGGCCCGTCTGAAACCGGCTCTGCCGGCCGGGCCATGCGCGCGGGCGCCATCAGGAGGTGCAGGTCATGTCTGACGGGATGATTCCCGGCTCGCCGGAACTCGCGCCGGAGCTGCGCCGCCAGCTGCTGGCCGTGCAACGGAATGAAATCACGGAATACCACGTCTATACGCGTCTCGCCCAGCGCCAGACCGACGCGCATAATCGCGGCGTTCTGCAGCGGATAGCCGAAGAGGAACGCAGCCACCACGACTTCTGGCGGGGGTACACGGAGGCCTCCGCGAAACCGAACCGGCCGAAAATCACGCTGTATACCCTTATGGCGCGGCTGCTGGGCCTGACCTTTGCCGTCAAACTGATGGAACGGGGCGAGGAGGCCGCGCAGATCAACTACGAGGCGATCGCCACCGTCATCCCCGAGGCGAAGCGCGTGCTTGAGGAGGAAGAAGAGCACGAGCGGCAACTGCTGGCCATTCTCGATGAGGAGCGGTTGCAGTATATCGGCTCTATCGTGCTCGGGTTGAGCGATGCCCTGGTCGAGTTGACGGGCGCTCTGGCCGGGCTGACGCTGGCGCTGGGCAACAGCCGGCTCATCGCGCTGATCGGGCTGATTACCGGCATCGCGGCCGCGATGTCGATGGCCGCTTCCGAATACCTGTCGAGCAAGGCCGAGGAAAAAGAGGGCCATTCGCCCTTGAAAGCGGCGGTCTACACGGGGATCGCCTACATCGCGACCGTCGCCCTGCTTGTGGCGTCCTATCTGTTGCTTCCCAATCCCCTGATTTCCCTGGCGATCACGCTGTTTTGCGCCATCCTGATTATCGTGATGTTCACATACTACCTTGCCGTGGTCCGCGATATGCCGTTCAAGCACCGTTTCCTGGAGATGGCCGGGCTGTGTCTCGGGGTGTCCCTCATCAGCTTCGGCATTGGTTTTGTCTTGCGGCAAGCCTTCGGGATCGACCTGTAAGCGGGCCGTTTCGCGCCGGTGAGACCATCCCGTTCCGGAGGCCAGTCCGCTCCAGCCTGCAGGTATCCGGGTTGAAACGTTATTGACTCGTGGTGTGTTCCGTGGTAGAATTTCACTGAAAATAATTTTAGGTGCGCGCCATGGAACGGCATATTCTACACATCGATATGGATGCCTTTTTTGCGTCGGTGGAGCAGGTGCTCAATCCGGCGCTTGTGGGCAAACCCCTGATTGTCGGCGGGTTAAAGAGCGACAAGCGGGGCGTGGTAAGCACGGCGTCGTACGAAGCGCGCAAGTACGGCATTCACTCGGCCATGCCCCTCGCGGAAGCAAAACGGCGGTGTCCCCACGGCATTTTCATCCGGGGCCATTTCGAGCATTACCGGGAGGCCTCCGAAAAGATCCGCGCGGTTCTTGATGGTATATCCCCTTGTGTCGAAATGGCTTCCATTGACGAGGCCTATGTGGACATCACGGGTTCCCAGCGGCTTTTCGGCGGTGACGACGCCATTGCGCGCTATGTCAAGGAGTCGATTCGCGCGGAGACCCGGTTGCCGTCGACGGTCGCCATCGCCCCGAACAAACTCGTGGCCAAAATTGCCTCGGATGAGGGCAAACCCGATGGCTACCTCCGGATAGACACGGAGCGGGTGCGCGATTTTCTCCGGCCGCTTCCGTTGGCAAAATTGCCGGGCGCGGGTCCCCGGACACGGGAAATCCTGGAGCGGCTGGGCATTATGACGGTGGGATGTCTCGCTGACGTTCCGGTGGAGGTGCTGATACAGGCGTTTGGCTCCATGGGGTACGCCCTTCAGCGCGCGGCCCGGGGGGAGTCCACTACGCCGGTCCAACCGTGCTCACGGCCCAAATCCATCAGCCGGGAGACGACGTTCGAGGAGGATTTGCTGGATTGGGAACGCATCGAACGGATTGTGGCCTATTTGTCGGAGCGCTGCGCGCATGCGTTGCGCGAAAACGGCATGGAGACCCGCTGCGTGACGCTCAAGGTGCGGCACAGCGATTTTTCGACGTACACGTTTTCCAGAACACTGCCCGAGTCCACATGCCTGGAGCGGGATATCGGCCGGGCCCTCGACGAACTGCTTCCCAAGGCCCGCCAGCGCCGGGCCCGGGTGCGTCTGGTGGGTGTTGCCCTGACCTCGTTGAGCTACGACCAGCATCAGTTGCGGTTGTTTGACGGCAAACAGCCGGAGAAGTGGCTGCGGGTGATGGAAAGCGTCGACAACATTCGCGCACGGCATGGCTTTGAGTTCATCCGGTTCGGCAAATCGATGGAGCTGGGACGTCACGTTGAGCTCGCTACACCGTCGCTTTCGAGATAACGCGTCCGCCTTCGGAGCAGCGCACCGTGAGTCAGCGGCGATCTTGATTGACCAGAGAACGGCCACAGAGGGCTCCGAGAACACAGATTTTCAAAACACCGGACTAAGAACGGGGACATGTTCCAAGCGCCGTCTGCGGCGCGACAACGTGTCCCCGTTCGAACCCTGCGCTACAAGAAACCGCATGCGAAGCTGACGCCCGGCAACACGACAATCTTGGTGTCTTGGTGTGAAATACGATGCAATGGATAACCGCCTCACACAAAGACACCAGGCCACCAGGGAGGATCATTCCGGACGCGCTGCGGTTTGCTCCGTCGCGCGGGCCCGCGGGGTCCCGCACCGGACAAGATCGGAGACAAATGATTGCCGGGGGCGGCTGGGAAGGCCGTCCCGGATTTTTGCGGAGGTGCTTGATACCGTGATTCCGTTGCATGTACACAGCAATTACTCGATGCTGGAAGGGACGGCGCCGGTGGAGCGGCTGGTGGAGCGGGCCGCGTCGTACGGGCTGCCGGCGCTGGCCCTTACCGATACGGGGGGGCTGTATGGAGCGGTGCCGTTTTACCGGGCGGCCCGTGCCGCGGGCATCAAGCCCATTATCGGGGTATTCCTGGAGCATACCGTCTTGCTGGCCCGCGACCGGGAAGGCTACGCCCAGTTGTGCCGCCTGGTGACCGCATACCATCTCGAGGAGGCCTTCGACCTGGCGGCCCGCTTGCTCGAATGCGGCCGCGTGTTCGTGCTCGCGGATGACGCCGAACGCATCCGGCGGCTTCACCGGAATGGCCTGAACCCGCTGGTGGCCCTGACCCATCATGGCGACGCGGTCTCGCGTTACCGGGCGACCCGGCTGCACGATTTGGCCGCCGAACTCGGGTTGCGCTGCGTCGCGGTGAACCCCGTGTACTTTTTGCAGCCCGAGGAGTACCGCGTGCACCGGGTGTTGTCGGCCATTCGCTGCAACGCCACCGTCGATACGCTGGAAACGGGCGATGCCGCGGACGCCGCCTGCTGGTTCCGTCCGCCGGAGGAGATGCGCCGCCTGTACGTCGATTGGCCCGACGCGCTGCGCAATGCGGAATGGGTGGCGGAGGAATGCCGGCTCGAACTGCCGCTCGGCAGGCCGTTGTTTCCCGGGGTGGAACTGCCCGGCGGCGAGACGCCGTTTTCGCACCTGTGGAAACTCGCTTTCGAGGGGGTAAAACGCCGGTACACGCCGCTGAACCGCCGCGTTATCGAACGGCTGCATCATGAACTGGACATCATCGAGCGTCTCGGGTTCGCCCCGTACTTCATCATCGTGGAGGACATCGTCAACTTCGCCCGTGCTCGCGACATTCCCGTCGTGGGACGCGGTTCCGCCGCGAACAGTCTCGTGGCGTATGCGCTGGGCATCACGCGGGTGGATCCGTTCAAGTACGATCTGTATTTCGAGCGGTTTCTGAATCCGTCCCGGAGCGATTGTCCGGACATCGATCTCGACATCTGCTGGCGCCGCCGCGACCGCGTGGTGAATTACGTGTATGAGCGGTACGGGGCCGGGCACGTTGCCATGATCGCCACGTTCAACACCTTCCAGGCCCGGTCGTCGGTGCGGGAAGTCGCGAAGGCCATGGGACTCACCGGCAGCGAGATCGGGGAGGTGACGCGCCGCTTGCCTCATTACCACGCGGGCGACATCCAGACCGTTGTGCGCCACCTGCCCGAGTGCCGCGAACTGCCCATCCACGAGGAGCCGCTGCGGTCCATCGTGGCCATCGCCGAAGCGATAGACCAGTATCCGCGTCACATCGCGCTGCATCCGTGCGGGCTGGTGATCGCGCCCGAGCCGCTCACGCGATTCGTGCCGCTTCAACGGGCCGCGAAAGGTTTTGTGGTGACGCAGTACGATATGCATCCCATCGAGCACCTGGGTCTCATCAAGATGGATCTTCTGGGTCACCGTTCGCTGACGGTGATCGACGAGACGGTTCAGCAGGTGTGGGACAACCGGGGCATCCGGCTCGATGTCGAGAACCTCCCGGAACCCGACCCGAACACGGCGGACCTGATTCGCAACGGGCGCACCATCGGTTGTTTCCAGATCGAGTCGCCTGCCATGCGCACGCTCCTGCGCAACACGCAGGCCGCCGATACCGACATGCTCATCAAAACCCTGTCGCTGGTCCGGCCCGGTCCCTCGGGCAGCGGCATGAAAAAGCGTTTCATCGCGCGCCACCTTGGCAGGGAGCCGGTCGAGTACCTGCACCCCGCGCTCGAACGCGTGCTCGGCGATACCTGCGGCGTGATGCTCTATCAGGAAGACATTCTCAAGGTGGCGAATGTCATCGCGGGGATGGACCTGGCCGAGGGCGACCTGTTGCGCCGCGCCATGACCAAGAAACGCTCGCCCCGGGAAATGGCGAAGAGCATGAAGACCTTCATCGAAAAGGCGGTCGCGAACGGGATCGCGGAGGCCGTCGCCGAGGAGATCTGGGGGCTCATTGCCAATTTCGCCGCATATTCGTATTGCAAAGCGCACGCGGCAACCTATGGCGAAATCGCCTACCAGTGCACGTATCTGAAGGCCCATTTCCCGGCCGAGTTCATGGCCTGCGTGCTGTCGAACCGGGGGGGCTTCTATCATCCCGCGGTCTACGTGGAAGAGGCCCGGCGGCTGGGCATCGAAGTGCGCCCGCCGGACATCAACAAGAGCCGGTTCGAATACGTCGCCGAAGGCGATGCCATCCGGGTGGGTTTCGTTGAAGTGCGCCAACTCGCTCAGGACACTGTCGAGGCCATTCTCGCCGGGCGCGCGAACCGCCCGTTCGAAAGTCTCGCGGACGTGTGGGCCCGCGCCGGCATCACGCGTCCCGAGGCGGAGGCGTTGCTTCAGGCCGGCGCGTTCGACGCCTTCGGCCGGACGCGTCCCGCGTTGTTCTGGGAACTGCATCTGCTGTCGCAGGGCGGACACGGGGAAACGCCTGCCGGCGCGGACCGCCTGTTCCGCGAACATGGGGGAGAGTATCGTACCGTGCCCCGGCTGCCTGACGTGTCACGGAAAAAGCGCACCGATCAGGAATGGGAAGCGCTGGGACTCGTCGTGTCGACCCATCCGCTCGAGTACTATGCGTCGCTGTTTCAGGAACGCGCCCTCGTCAGCAGCGCCGACCTGCCGCGCTACGTGGACCGCGTCGTGATGCTGGTCGGATGGCTGATCGCCGAACGGCGTGTGGGACTCAAGGGGCGCGGCTGCATGAAGTTCTGCACGTTCGAAGACCCCAAAGGCGTGTTCGAAGGCGTCCTGTTTCCCGAAACCTACCAGCGGTACGGGCGCCTGCTCGATTCCCACGGGCCGTATTTTGTCCTGGGCAGGGTGCAGAACGACGACGATTACTGTTCGCTCATCGTCGAGGAACTCGAACGGGTGGACGCCACGCCCAAGTCGCCCGGGGCGTCCGACATTACCCCGCCCAAACACTGGATTTTCCCCGGCGCGCGGGAAGAGTAGGGGAGAGACGCGCAGGATGCCGGCGTCCCGCCGGGCGGCGGGGAGAGACCAGGGTGTCGCGCCCGGCCACAAAAAAACGGCCGCAAGCGGTGAGGCTTGTGGCCGTTTGGATGCGGACCCGGTCACTTTTTCCGGCGCCATTTCCAGGCGGGGTCGCGAATCTCTTCGGGGTGGGTCATACTGCGGAAGAGCGCGCGCTGGGAATCGGGGACTTCCGGAACGGTGTCGATCTTGTCGTGGCGCGTGCGCTGTTCGGGGCTGAGTTCCGGCAGTTCCTTCTCAACGACGTTGCAGGTCATGAAGACCAGCAACTCGGTGTTGACCTTCTCGATGTCGTTCTGGCTGAAGAGGAACTTGGCGATCGGGATGTCGCCCAGCACCGGCAGCTTGCTGACGTCAAGACGGTCGGAGACGTTGCGCAGGCCGCCGATGAAGATGGTGCGTCCATTCCCCGTGAGCAGGGTGGTGGCGGCCTCGCGCTTGTCTTCGATCGGGACGCCCGTTTCGGACAGCCCGCTGATGGAACTCTGTTTGGTCTGGACATCCACGATGATGTCGTTTTCGTGGGTGACGCGCGGCGTGACCTCGAGGGTTACGCCGATGGGCTTGAACTCGGTCGAAGCCACGGACCCGCCCTCGGTGGACTGGGTCAGTTCCTGGTAGGGGTACTCCTGGACAATCTGGATCTGGGCGGGCTTGTTTTCCACCGTTACGATGACCGGATTGGCCAGGATCTCCGCATTGCGGCTCTGGACCTCCGCGGCGATGTCGGCGCGGAAGTTCCAGTCGCTGCTGAGCGTTCCGATCGAGAGTATGCCGGCGTCGAGCAGGTCGCCGCCGATGTTGCCCATAGTCGCGTCGAGGGCGAGTTCCTGCAGGTTGCCGATGACCTCGCCGCGGCGGTTGCGATCCGGTATGTGTTCGACAAGCCAGTCGACGCCCGTCTGGGACGCGTCACGCATGACCGCGTCGACGATCATCGCGTCGATCGCGACCTGTTTCACGGGGGTGTCGAGGTCCTTGATCAACGCCTCGATCTGCTCGACCACAAGCGGGGTGTCGGTGACGACGATGTGACGGCCGCGCTCGTCTTCCTCGACCATGCCGATGTCTTTGGTGATCATGCCTTCAATCACGGGGCGGACCCCCTGGGGTTCGGCATAATTGAGCTTGATCGCGCGCGTCACGGTGGGGATGACCGGCTCGGCGATGTCGAGCTGGCGGGCAATCTGTTCCAGTTCCTGGACGCGTTCGTCGGGCCCGGCCAGCACAACGACGTTGGTGCTGGGATTGGCGGCGACGGAAATCGCCTGGGCGTCCGGATACCCGATAACGATGGCGTCAAGCGTGGTCTTGACTTCGTCGGGCTTGGCCTTCTCGAGGACCACGAGCCGGGTGGTGCGTTTCGCGGCAATCGCCTCGTCGATGCTGACGATGCGGTAGATGGAGCCTTCCTTGACGATGCCCAGGCCGTTCATCCCCAGGACGACTTCCATGGCTTCCATCAGCGGGATGTTCTTGAGGCTGGCCGTCACGGTGCCGGTGATTTCGGTGCCCGCGATGACGTTGATGTCCGCCTGCTGCGCGAGGAGGGCCACGACATTGCTGAGATCCATCTCACGGAACTCGATGGTGACGGGCTTGCGCAGGGGGTCGCCCTTGTATTGGGGCGCGGGCGCGGTTTTCAGTTCGGCCGGGGCCAGACTGGTGCCTTCCACAGGCACGGGAATGGGCTTGGCTTCCCGCGTGACCGGTTTCATCTCTGGCCGGGCTTCCCGGGGGGCCGGAGGTACCGGCGCCGCCGGCGCGGGCGCGGGGGCGGGCTCGGGTGAGGGTGAGGCCGGGGCGGAAGCTTCCGCGCCTTCTGCCTGGGCGGGCTCCTCCGCGGGAGCCTCCTCGCCTTCTTCCGCTTTCTCCGTGGCGGCGAGGCGGATCATGGGCATGCCCTCGAGCCTGATGGGCACAGCCTGCACAAGCGCCATCGGCGCTTCGAACGGCAGTGCCGGTTCGGGCGTGGCCGCATAGACCGGCTCAGTCGCGGGCCGGGGCGGCGGGGCGGTCAGGCTGGTCAGCGTGATCACCTCGACCGTGGGCGGCGCGGCGGATGCATCCGCGGATTCCGCCGGTGGCGCGGCGAAGAGCGCCTCGATAAGACTTTCGGCGGAGCGGCAGGTTTCGCCCGGGCAAACGCCCCCTCCTTCGGCGGCTTCGATGGTGGACGCCGACAGGATGGTCAGCCCAGCAACAACACCCACCGCGGCCAACGCAGAGACATAAGCTTTTAGAGACATCACCTTACCGCTCCTTCAGCTCCAGGGTGATTTCCGAGTCTTTGTATTTCAGAATCACGCTGTGTTGCGTCATGCTCTTGACGGTAACCGCATCCTCCAGGCCGCTTGCCGAGCGAGCTGTGCGGAACATCTCGTTCGGGAAGGTGTAGCCGGCAGGAATTGCTTCATTGTTGATGATCGCGACGGGTGCGGTCGGGTGCCACATGATCCCCGACAACAGCAGGTTGCGGCGAATCGCGGACACGATGGCTTCGTCGTTTGTGTTGGCCGCTTCGCCAGGCCCTGACGCCGCCATAACGGCCGGCGCAACGTAGGGACCCACCAGCGGCGCCATGGGATTGCGGCGCTGCTCGGTCTTCCGGATGGCATCGTAGTCGAACTCGATCTCCTTGATGCCGGAGGCGAGCTGCTCGAAGTCGATCGCCGCGGTACTGGCGGCGGCGGGGCTGCCGGCCGCCGCCGGGGCCGCGGTCGATGCGCCGCCGGAACCGGCTGCCGCGGTGGCCGCGGGCGCCTGGCCGCTTTCGCGCGCCTTCTGATTGGCCTCGTACTGCTCACGCCACTGTTTGTCCTCGGGAGACTCGGTCAGTACGCGGGTCACCACAAAGTACGCCGCAACCAGGCCAAGGATCGCGAGGAACACGATTTTTGTGATCTTCTTGTTCACGCCGCGCCCTCCGTATCGTTTTCTACGAAGGTATAGGTGCTCAGGGTGAATTCAGCCTCCGACACCCCGTCTTTTTCGGGCCCGACCTGGAGTTCGGAGACCTTCAGGTACCGCTTGAACCGTTCCAGGCGGTTGATGAACTCGGCAATGTCGTGAAAACTTCCACGAACCACAATGCGGTAAGGGATGGTGAGTTTGGCGCCCTCCGGGCGGGCGATCTGGGCGCGCATCTGCACATCGAGCCCGCCCACGTCTCCGGCGATGTCCTCGAACTGGGTGAGGAGCGTGGCAATCTCGCGCTCGGAGGGCAGGCGTTCCTCGAAATCGCTCACCAGTTCCCGGATCTGGGCGGTGTCCGCACGCAGGGCGTCGATGTTCGCGGCCAGTTGCTTGCGGTTCGCGAGCTCGGTCTGCGCGTCGGCCAGCTCTTTCCGGGTCTGGTCGAGACGCTGAAGTTCCGGCTGGTAGACCAGGAAGTAGAAGACGGCGCACAGCAGGGCGGTCAGCCCCAGGATAACGCCGACGAACATCCAGTCTTTGGGAGTGACGGTGCCTTTCAGGAAACCAATCATGACGATTCGCCTCCCTTCTTGATGATGAATTCGAAGGAGAACTTGCGAACCCGGTAGCCTTCGTACGTCGTATCCTCGACGCGCGGCGGCTCGATCTGGAAGAGCGACGAGAATTCCTCGTCGGTCTCCGCGGCCCGGGCAAAGGTGCCCGTGTCGAGGCGTCCGTCAGGGGTCTCCATGACGTATCCGGCCACGCGGAGCAGGGGGATATCGACGTTGACCTTGCCCATGCGCGGTTTGTTGGTGTTGGGATCCAGCACCGGCTTGCCGTCTTTGCCGATCACCGGCACTTCTTTTTCGATCCGCTTGGTATCGACGGCGATGTCGGTGTACCAGAGATTGTCGGGAGCCAGACGGTTCAGGTTGTACAGTTGCCGCGACCAGATTATGCGGTCGCGGGTGATCTCCTCGATGGCTTTGATCTTGCTGGCCAGCTTCGTCTTGTCCGCCATGAGCTGGTCATACTCGTCCTTGACGGCCTGCAGGCCGGCGAGGTCTTTCTGGACGCCGTCGAGTTCGCCCCGCGTGAGCATGAGCCGGGCGTGGACCGCGCCGAACACGACCACCATGCCCGCAATGGCCGCCAGCAGAACCAGGATGCTGAGGATGTGGGGGATGGGGGTCCGTTTGACGGGCCGCAGATGCTTTGGAAGCAGGTTGATCGTAATCATAGTTCCGCGGCTCCCCGTGCAGCCAGGCCAATCGCGACCATGAACTGGGCGGGCCGCCGCCGCAGTTCGGCAACGGCTGTCTCCTGGCCCAGGATGAGGGCGCTCGAGGCCGGGTTGGCCACTTCCACATTCTCGAGCCCCAGCTCTTCGCCAAGGGCCTCCGGAAGACCCGGCAACTGAGCGACGCCGCCGCTCAGGATCAGCCGTTCCACCGGTTTTTCGTACAGTTGCTGTTCGTAGTAGTCGAACGAACGGCGAATCTCGGTGACCAGCCGCGTCAGCGGCGAGGTCAGCACTTCGCGCAGATCTTTTTCCTCGGGTGCGCCGCCGCCCACGCCCATCCCCATGCTGTGGACCGGAGGCTTCGGGGGCGCCGTCTGGCTGCCGCCAAAATCCCCCAGCTCGTCGTCAAAGGGATCGAGAAGCGAACCGCCGCCCCGCGACGGAGGCGCGGGCGGAAACGGACCGGGCGCGGGTTCGGACGCGGCCTGCCGGTCGGGAACCGGAGGCGGCGTCAGCAGACTGGCGCTGGTCAGCACCTTCTCCGCCTCCACGAATTCGCACCGCCGGCTCTTGGCAATGGCCTGAATCAGTTCGCGCCCGCCCCAACTGATGTCGCGAATGAAGTTCGAGAGGCCGCCTTTCATGAAATGGATGCTGGTGGTCGAGGCCCCGAGATTGAGGAGCGCCACCGATTCGCCGGTCCGCAGGTAATCGCACGACTCCGCCGCATCGGCCAGCGCCAGCGAATCCACCCCCAGCACGGTGTACTGGATCTGCGCCGCGTTGGCGATCTGCACCCGCGACTCGATCACCTCGTGTTTCGCCGCGACCAGCAGGACCCGGAGCGTCGTCTCGCCATTGTCGGCGACCTTCTCCAGCAGCGACCAGTCCAGATAGACCTCCGAAAGCTCGTACGGGATGTTCTGGCCGGCCTCGTTCTCGACGGCTTCCGCGATCTGGTTCGCGGGCATGTCCGCCAGATGCGGGTAGCGGATGACCACGTTCTGCCCCGGGAGGGAACCCACGAGCAGGCTCTGGGGCAGGTTCATCCGCAGCAGGGCGTCGCGAACCGCCGCGGCTTGGGCTGCAATTGGGTCGACGTTGATCTTGTTGCGGTCGACGGCGCCGAATCCGACCTGCTCGACGCGCAACCGCCCTCCCGATTTCGTCATCTGGACGGCTTTGACAGAATGGGAGCCGATGTCGACGCCAATGGCTTTACTCGGCTTGGAAAACAGCATTGGCCTTGATACCCCACTTTCGAGGCGTTTGCGTGCCCATTGCCGCGGCAAGCTCCCCTGAACCTGGCAAGTGGTGTGCTGGGCACACAGCGGCCTGGATTCCGCTTCTTCCTACAGTAGATACTACCAAAACTGCGAAACTTTGTCAACTCTTAACTTTTGGAAAGCGTTTATCCCCGGAAGGCATCGCCGGGGCAAAAGCCTCCAAGTGCGCACGTTTACGCAGTGCAAAGCTCATGCCACGTGGGGTATCCAAGGTGAAAAACCCCGAAAATAGCGGTTTTTGTGACAAATATCTGTTGACTGAACGGGGGCGAAGCCGGCCGGAGGGTGCCGGATTCCCGTCGTAGCGGACAAATCCTGCCGTTGTGGCAGTCCCGGGCGGCAGGACCGCGGGCCTGTCGGCCGCGTCCGACATAGACGGGCCGGGAACGCGCCGCGCGGCAAAACAGAAAAAGCGGGATTACGAGAATCCCGCTTCTTGACTTCCCCGCACTGTGCCGTAGACGGGACGAAAAATTGAACCTCACCCACTAAGGGGGTGCCCTCACGGCAGCCTTCCGGCTTCCCCGACGAGGGGGCATGTCGTCAGCTACTCAGATATCGGGCTCCCGGTTCAATTTCTAAGGTACAATTTTCGCCCTATCCCTCGAACACGGCAGGGAAACTCTGAATACAAGGCCACTTTAGCAAATCCGGCCGGCCTCCAGCAACGTTTCGCCGGCCCGTATGCCGGTGACGCCGGTCTTGCCTTTCCGAATCGAATGCATTATACCTTAAAGCCGGTAAGCGGGCATCTCTGTTTCGGGAGGCGCACGCACGGGGAAGAGAATGGCTTTCCGAGGCGCGTTTCCGGGCGACGGAAATGCCCTTGACGGCCGGGTGTCGCCTGTTGTGTGCGGCTCGACTCGCGTGCCGCGCCGGTTCCTCGTTGGACAGTTTTGGTTCAAGTTATTTTAGAGCAATGGTTTGAGGGGTTGCACCCGGTGGGGATGCACTGAATGAAACACCGGCAGTTGGGAGACAGCGCTCTGCAGGTTCCGGCGGTCACATTCGGTGCCTGGGCCATCGGGGGCTTCTGGTGGGGCGGCACGGATGACCACGCGGCCGTGGACGCCATCCGCCGCGCGGTGGATGCGGGGATCACATGTGTTGACACCGCAGCGATTTACGGAATGGGACACAGCGAGCGGGTGGTGGGGAAGGCCATCCGCGGCCTGCGCGACCGGGTGCTGCTTGCCACCAAGTGCGGTTCGCGCTGGGGACTCTCGGGCGAGGAGATCACGTTTGACCCGGCCACCGGCAAGGGCGACGTGGGCGCCATCACGCACATCCTGAAAGCGGATTCCATCAAGGAGGAGTGTGAGGCCAGCCTGCAACGCCTGGGAACGGATTACATCGATCTTTACCAGTGCCACTGGCCCGATGAAACCGGCACCCCGGTGGAGGAGACCATCGGCGCCCTGCTCGAACTCCAAGACGCAGGCAAGATCCGCTGTTTCGGGGTGAGCAATTTCCCGACCGGGCTGATGGAGGCGTGTCTGCGTTGCGGGCGCATCGTGAGCAGCCAGTCGCCGTACAATGCGCTGCGCCGCGACATCGAGCGGGACATTGTCCCGTTCTGCCGGACACACGATCTCGGGATCCTGGCATACAGTCCGCTGGCTCAGGGGCTGTTGACCGGCAAGGTGACCCTGGACCGGCAGTTTCCGCAGACGGACGGCCGCAGCAGGAACCGCTGGTTTTCGCCTGAAAACCGCAGGCGCGTCCTGGACATGCTGGAGAAGGTGCGGCCGATTGCCGACGGTCACCGCGCCACGCTGGCCCAGGTCATGCTGTACTGGACACTGTCGCAGCCGGGGATCACCACGGTGATCGCGGGCGCGAGGAATGCACAACAGGTGGAGGAGAACGCGGCCGCGGCGGACCTGGATCTGAGCGAAGACGAACTGGCCATCATCCGCGAGGCGGCGGAGGAGACGGAGGGGCCCGCCTGAAGTATGAAGACTACGCGGCGAGGATTTCTGAAGGCGCTATCGGGGGGACTGGCCGGGATCACGCTGGCGCGTGATGCGCCGGCCGGCGCGTCACGCTCGGTGACGATCGCCAGCATCGAGGTCATCCCGGTGTGGTATCCCACCGTGATGCGGTTCAAGTTCTTCGAAGGGCCGACGGGGTACGGGCGCGCGTCCGCCGTGGTGAAGATCACGGCCGACGACGGCACCGTGGGGTGGGGGGAGAGCATCCCGAGCCCACGGTGGAGCTATGAGACGCTGGAGAGCGTGACCACGACCATCGACCTGTATCTGCGGCCGGTGCTGCTGGGCCGGAACCCGTTTGACCTGAATGCGCTCCACGCGGCGATGAACCGGGAGATCGCAAATTCGTTTTCCACGGGCGCGCCCATCGCGAAAGCCGGCGTGGATACCGCCCTCCACGACCTGATCGGCAAGGCGCTGAACTGCACCCTGGCGGAACTGTGGGGGCGGACCGTGCCGGACGCCTTGACGTTGAGCTGGACGCTCAATCCCAGGACCCTGAATGAAGTCGAACCGCTGCTCCTGAAAGGCCGGGAGGCGGGCTACGAGCATTTCAACGTCAAGCTGGGGCCCGAGCCCGCCTTTGATCTGGAGATGTGCCGCATCGTGAAGCGGCTCGCACCAGAGGGTTTCCTGTGGGGCGACGCCAATGGGGCGTATGACGTGACGACGGCCCTGACCTTGGCGCCGAAGCTCGCGGAAGCCGGGCTCGACGTGTTTGAACAGCCGTTGCCGGCCAACCGGATCACCGGCTACCAGGCCCTCCGGCGGCAGGGGGCGGTGCCCATCATTCTGGACGAAGGGGTGGTGTCGCCGGACGACCTGGTCGAGTTCATCAAACTGGAGTGCTGTGACGGCGTGGCCATGAAGCCGACGCGCTGCGCCGGGTTGTTGCCCGCGCGGCGGGAGATTGCCCTGCTGGAAGACGCCGGGCTCCTGTTTTTGGGCAGCGGCCTGACCGAGCCGGACATCGCCCTGGCGGCGTCGGCGCTCCTCTACGGCGCGCACGGTCTGCGGTATCCCGCGGCCTTGAACGGGCCGCAGTTCCTCGGCGAAAGTGTGCTCGCGGAGCCGTTGCGCGTCGAGCAGGGCAAACTGAGACTCCCGACAGGCCCCGGACTCGGCATACAGGTGGATGAAGTCAAACTCCGGGATCTCGCGGAACGGTCGAAGCATTCCGCATGAAAGGATGACGATGCGCAAGTGGTATGTGATGGTGTTCACCGCGCTGGCGCTGGGTTTGGCGTGGGCGATTCGCGGACATTTCGGGCATGAATGGGGCGCCGCGTGGGCTGGTGGTTGCGGGGGGCTGGCGCTGCTGGTCGGCATGCGCGACCCGCGGTGGATGCGCCGCGCCCCCACGCTGGCGGCGTTGTGCGCCATCGGCTGGGGCGCGGGCGGGATCATGAGCTATGGAATCGTCATTGGCTACTGCCGGGGCAACGAATTCATCGATGTGATTTACGGCTTCTCGATGCTGGCCGTGATCGGCGGGCTGTATGGCTTTCTCGGCGGCGGGCTGTTTGGGCTCGGCCTCGAATCAGCCGATGACCACAAGCCCCAATGGGCCGGGCTGATCGCCGAGATGGTGGCCGGGGGGTGGCTCGCCTGGGGGCTCTTCATCTACCAGTTCGAATGGCACATGACCCCGCCGCGCTCGGAATTGTGGGCGGCCTGCTTCGGCGCCTCGGCCGCGCTCGCCTGGTACCTGTACCGCGAGGGCTACGGCCGGGCACTGCGGGTGGCGGCCTACAGCGCCCTGGGCGCCGGGCTGGGATTCGCTGTCGGCAATTTCCTGCAGGTGATGGGTTCCTCGCTGGACATCGCCTACAACTGGTGGAACGTGATGGAGTTCACGCTGGGGTTCTGCGGCGGACTGGGAATGGCCTATGCCGTGGTCACCCGGACGTGGCCCGCATCCATCGCGCCGTCACGGCCGGCCAACTGGCTCGCACTGCTGTTTCTGTTTGTGGCGATCCCGTTCGTGAACCACCTCATGGCGGTGCGCGCCGACGAACTGACCAGCCTGGCGGAGTCGCTGCAGATTGCGGACGCAGCGCGGTTTGCCGTGCGGCAGCAGGTCTACGCGTGGCTGCTCGCGGCTCTTCTGGCGGCGGGCGAACTGCTCTCGTGGCAGCGCTACGGAGAACGGAAGTCCACCCTGACCGTCGCCGTGGTGCCGGGCATGTTTTTCGGGTATCTGACCCTGTATACCCTGTTCTCGTACATCACCGCGGGCTTGTTTTACAAACCGGTTGATTTCGGCATTTCCCACACGGCCTATGTGCCGGTTCTTCTGGTGCTCCTGGCGTTGTGGATTGTCTGGGGCCGGACCGACCGGCACGATGCGGTGATGGAGCGGCCGGAAAGCGGGCTGCAGTGGCTGTGCACCGTCGCGTGTGTCGCGCTGCTGCTCGTGGGCATCACCTTCGCCTCCATTCACATGCATGACACGCCTCTGAACGGCGCGCACCGGCGGTTCTTTGCCGAAACCCCGGTCGAGGAGTAACACGTACGGCGGCGCGGTGCGCGCGGGGCAATCGCACTTAAAGCCAGATGGAAACCGTCAGTTCGCCGGAAGAATAGCTATTCTCTATCTGCCGCAAGTCAGCGGATTCGCCAAGAGAAAACACAAAATCCCGCAGGAAACGGCATTCCTAAACGTCTTTCCGCGCAAGCAGGAATCCAGTGGGCTTCTGGACCCCTGCTCTTGCAGGGGAGACGGAGGCAGGGGTCACACAGGAATCCTGCAGGCCTGTCGGCGCACGAGGGAACGGCATTTTTTAACGTCTTTCCT
>ERZ747221.21-NODE-21-length-163327-cov-7.315069_pt1 | contig 163327 bp, 116 predicted proteins | sample MGYA00374949_ERZ747221 | MGnify/ENA primary metagenome ERZ747221 (study PRJEB28779, sample SAMN05720172) | bioreactor metagenome | isolation source: Anaerobic biogas reactor | place: USA:Washington, USA | collected 2015-08-08 ... | reverse complement strand
GCGGCCCCGGGGTAACGACTCGATCGCTCCATGGGCCAGGGGGCTCCGGCCTCGAGTGTTCTTGATTTTCCGCGGCGAAAACTCCACGATACGTTCGGGCACGCAACAAGGAGGACGTAGCATGCGCACGGCGGTTTTGCTTGTTTGTTTTGGCGTTATTGCGGGAGGTCTTGCCGCGGGGGCGGCGGAGACGGCCCCGCTGGAAAAGGCCCGCTTCCTCGACAAGTGCCGGGGCGCGTGGGCGGGGCAGATGTTCGGGGTGTGTTTCGGCGCGCCGTACGAGTTCCGGTTCAACGGCGTCGCGATCGACGAAGAGCTGCGCCCGTGGAAGCCGGAATACATCGCCGGGGCCATTCAGCAGGACGACTGCTACGTTGAGATGACGTTCCTGAAGGCGCTCGAAGACCATGGCCTGGATATCACGTACGAGCAGGCCGGCCGGGCGTTCGCGAACACGGAGTACCCCCTCTGGCATGCCAATTATTACGGCCGCGAGAACGTGCGGGCAGGCATCATGCCGCCGATGTCGGGCCATCCGCTGTACAACCGCCATGCCGACGACATCGATTTCCAGATCGAGGCCGACCTGTTCGGCATCCTGTGTCCGGGACTGGCCGGGGAATCGAACCGGCTGTGCGACGTATTCGGTCGCATCATGAACTATGGCGACGGGCTGTACGGCGGGATGTTCGTGGCGGGGATGTACGCGGCGGCGTATTTCGAAGATGAGGACGTCCGGGCCGTTCTCCAGGCCGGGCTTGACTGCATCCCCCCGGAATCGCTCTACCGGCAATGCATCGAGGACGTGATTGCCTGGCACGACCTGGCGCCCGGCGACTGGCGCGCGACATGGGAGCGCATCGAGGAAAAATGGCAGGACGATGTCGATTGCATGCCGGGAACTCCGTTTAACATTGACGCGAAACTCAACGGGGCCTACATCGCCATGGGGCTCCTGTACGGGAAGGGCGATCTGCTGCGCACGGCGGAGATCGCCACGCGTTGCGGCCAGGACGCCGACTGCAATCCCTCCAATGCGACGGGCGTGCTGGGCTGCATGAAGGGGTTCAGCGCGATGGGGGCGGAATTCACCGCCGGCATCGACGCGATTCGAGACGAGAAGTTCATTCATACCGACTACGGATTCGATACGCTGATCGAGGCCTGCCAGACCGTCACAGAGCAGATCATCGCACGGTCCGGCGGAAGGATCGAAGGCGACGTGTACCACATTCTGAGGCAGCCGGCCGCGCCGCCCCTCACGCTCGAGCAATGGGTGCATCAGGAGGAACTGCTGCGCACCGTGATCACGCCCGTCGAGATGCGCCTGTGGAATCCCGCGTGGCGCGTGGCGGCATGCGGTTTTGAGATGGACCCGGGGGTCCGGACCGGACAGGACGGCGTGGAGAAGATGCTCGTCCTGCACCCCGTGAGCCCGGAGGAACCGGCCGCGATCGAAGCCGCGCTCGACGTGCCCGCCGGCGCGAAGGCGCTGGTGGCGACGGTGGCCTCGGACAATCGGGGCGATTTCCTGCTGCGTGTGCTGGTGAACGGCCAATTGGCGCACGAATCGCTCATCGACACCAAGGGGAAATGGCAGGAGGTCGCCGTCGACCTGACCCCGTATGCCGGCAAGACCGTGCAGGTTCGCGTCGAGAACGCCGCCAACGACTGGCGCTTCGAGGCGGCCAGCATCGCTTCGATCGCGGTGCGGTAGCCTGCCGCACGACCCGCCTGCGCCGCCCGCACGGAGCGCAGGACGTGGGCCGGCAGGACCGGTTCGCCCGGGAGGGGAGGTCTCTGACATGCAGTTTCTGGCAATTGCCCTGATGCTGACGGCGGGCGCCGCTGGCCCGCGCATCTATTCCGAAGGCCTCAGCGTGGCCGCGTCCTCCGAGACCGGCGGGACCTACGCGAGCGCCATGGCGGTCGACGGCATGCCGGCAACCCGGTGGGCCAGCGCGGACAAGACCCCCATGCCGCAATGGTTCGAGCTGCGCTTCGCTGAACCGGTCGAGCTGGACACCGTGCTGCTGCATATTGCCGTGGACTCTTTGTACGCGGCGTGGAAGGACATCGAGGTCTCCTTTTCCGACGGGGCGCCTGTCATGCTGGCCCTGGAGGCAGACGTCCCGAATCCCGTCATCCGGTTCGAACCCCGTACAGCGCGAACCGTGCGGGTGACGGTCCATTCCGTGCATGAAGCGCGCAACTACGTCGGGCTATTCGAGATCCAGGCCGCCCTGGATCCCGACCGCCGGCTCGAGGGGCTGGGCGGCACGTCGCAACCGAAACAGAAGGCGAACATCGCCGTGCGCGGCCGGGCGGAGCATCCCTGCGTGAACCTCACCCCGGCGGATGTGGACGCCGCGAAGAGACGCTGCGAGGAATTCGAGTGGGCCCGGGCCAGACGCGACGCCATCATCCAGGCCGCGGACGAGTGGTTGCGCGAGCCGGACGACTACTGGCTGCAGTTTCTTCCCGAACCGGGCGCGGCGTATGCCTACGGGTTCACGGGCGATCCATCGACGGGGAGCCGGTTCGGCGGCGCCTGGTCGGGCGCGCGCTGCAGTTGGGACCACCCCCGCCAGGTCCGAAACGACGAAGGCCGCTGGTTTCCCAACGACGAGTACCCGGATCCAGGCACGGGGTACCGGGCCGAGGACGGGCGCATCCACTATTTCGTGGGCATCTACAACGCCTGGGTAACCGAACAATGGACCCTCAACGCGTTGCCTGCGCTCTCGGAAGCGTATCTGCTGACCGGGGACGAACGCTATGCCGAGCGCGGCACGCTGCTGCTGGACGCGCTGGCGTCGATCTATGCGGAATCCACCGCGGGGTCGTGGGATTATCCGAGCGACCCGCCGAGCGGGCGCCTGGCCCGGCCGTGGTACCAGGTGGCCCGGACCCTCGTGAAGTATGTCGACCAGTTCGATTTCATGTACAACAGCCCGGCGATGGACAAACCGTCGCTCCGGGAAGGCATGACGCGCCGCGAGAACATCGTGAACTACCTGCTCCTGGATGGCGCCTACTACTGCTACGAGCACAGCTATCACGGCGCCTTGCACAACGGACACGCGGACTATGTGCGGGGCGCGCTGGCGGTGGGCTGCCTGCTCGACATCCCCACCTACATCGACAACGCCGTCAGCAGCGCGTTTTCGATCTACACCATGCTGGAGAACAACATTGACCGCGACGGCCGGTATTACGAGACCGCGCTCGGATACGCCATCCATGCACGGAGTCTGTACCTGACCTTCGCCGACCCGCTCTACAACCTCCGGAACGAGGAGTATCCCGACGGCATCAACCTGTACGACTACCCGAAGATGCAGTCGTCGCTGTATCTCCCCGAGTTGACGGTCATGATGGCGGGACGCATGCCCAATTTCGGCGACGCCGCTCCCGACTACGGCCACAAGCCCCTGCCCGCGCGGCCGATGTCGATCACCGACTACGGCTACCTGGAACGGCTGTATGCGCGGACGACCGGGGCCGAACAGCGCGCGGCGTATGGCGCGACCCTGCTTTGGCTCGCCGAGGGCGACGTCAACCGCCAGCGGAGCGAGCAGCGTGACCCGTGGCTGCTCTGGCACGCCGCCCCCGCCCCGGAGGGCAGCGCCGAGTTGCCCCCCGAAGCCGCGGACCGAGTGACGGGCTCCTGGGTGGCCGGGATGAAGGGCATGGCGATGCTGCGTTCGGACGGCCAGGCGGTCTTCATGCGGTTCGGACCCAGCCTGAACCACGGCGATCCCGACGACCTCGGCCTGCTGTATTACGCCAACGGCTACGAACTCAGCTACGACATCGGATACGGTCTCGGCAGCACCCACACCCACTGTGGCTGGGCATCGAGCACCGTCAGCCACGGCCTCGTGACCGTCGACGAATCCAACCAGCTCGAACAGCCCGGTTCGGGCGGCAGCCTTCTGCTCTTCGCCGACCTGCCGGGCGTAAAGCTGGTCCAGGCCGCCAGCGAACTCAGCTACGCCGCCTCCAATGTGACCGAGTACCGCCGCACCCTGGCGCTCATGGCCCGCGGGGGCTATCTCGTGGACCTGTTCCGCGTGGCGGGCGGCAATACGCACGACTACGGTTTCGGCAGCATCGGCACAGCCCTTGAACCGTTCGCGGTGGAGGCGCTCGAAGCCCGGGAAGGCAGCCTCGCCGAGGGGTACGACTGGGGCCGCAGCATCGGCATGGACGGCGATATCCACGGATACCCCAACAAACCGTACTGGAATCCGCCGCCGGGAACCGGTTATGGCTTCTTCTTCGATGTGCGGACCGGCACGCCCGCAGGGCTCTGGGGCGGCGCCTGGACCATCGACGGCGAGGTCCCAACCACCCTCCGCATGCATGTGGCCGGGGATCCGGCGCAGGCCATCTTCGCCTCCGCGCCTGGACTCTATCCGCACATGCCGCTATCGAGCTACGTGATTGCCCGGCGCCGATCCGAAGATGGAACGCCCCTCGAGAGCACGTTTGTCACGGTCTACGAGCCCGGCAGCCCGGACGCCGCGGCGCCGCGACTGCACTCCGTGAAGCGCCTGGGGGAGCACGCCGTCGAGATCGTTCGCGCCGACGGGTTTGTCGATGTAGTGGCTCTGTGCGGCGGCAGCTTCGAAACCGCCTGCGGAAACGTGGTTTTCCGGGGCGACATGCTCCACCTCGAAGGGAAGGGCCGGGCACTGACGCTCGTGGAAACGCTCGGGGCCAGCCACCTGGAAGCCGGCGGAAGACTCCTCCACGACGGTCCCGGCGCATTCGAGGCGACGGTGACGGGCGCGGACCAGGCGGAACGGTCGGTGGTGCTCGATGCGGAAGTTCCGGAGGGGGTGCAGGGCTGTGTGGCCGTCTTCTCCAACCCCGCGTGGACGCGCACCAGCGCCTACCACGTCGCGGGGGCGGAGGGCGCGCGGCTCTTCCTGCGCGCCAGCACGCTCGCCCTGGGCGCCGGCCGCGTGAGCGCAATACCCGGCGAGAAGACCATCCACAGCGAAATCACCCATGAATACACCCGCACCGTGAAGAAGGGGCATTCCACGCGCTTTTTCGACGGGAAACGCATCGTGGGCGCCAACGGCGGCGAAACGCGCGTGACGGCCACCGTGCCCGGCACGCCGTTGCGAATCGACGTCGAGGACAGCGCCGTCCTGACGGTCGGCGAATCCTTCGCCTACCTCGACCTCGGGCCCGGGGACCGGGTACGCATCGCCCGGCCGCGGGTGCATCTCGGCGGGAGACAGTAAGCCGGCCGCGGATTCCTACATTTTCGTCGGTTCCGGGTTCGCGGTCAGACACTTGCGTCGTTTTCTTCGCAGACGGGAACCGCATCCGGCCACACAGGAGACAGAAAAAACGGGGTAAAACGGCCCGAAATGTGCCTGAAACGGCGCAGATTCAGGAAGTGGCACATCGCTTGCTTTACGGGGCAGTCGTATCGCGGTCGAGAGCGCCGCTTCCTTTTCGGGTCTGGGTACGCTACCCTATCTCCGTATAGGTCACATCGGGTGAGCGGAACACACTCCCCAGGCACCATGGAAAGGAGATGCTCGTGAAGAAAGTTGAAGCCATCATCAAGCCCTTCAAACTCGAGGAGGTGAAAGAGGCCCTCTCGGGCATTGGCATTCAGGGCTTGACGGTCTCGGAGGTCAAAGGGTTTGGCCGGCAGAAAGGGCACAAGGAGCTGTACCGCGGCGCGGAATATGTCGTGGAGTTCCTGCCCAAGGTCAAACTCGAGATTGTCATCAGCGACGACAAGCTGGAAGCCGTGGTCGACGCGATCGTGAAGGCGGCGTCGACCGGCCGGATAGGCGACGGCAAGATTTTTGTGTCGCACATCGAAGAAGCTATCCGGATTCGCACGGGCGAAACCGGTGAAATAGCGATTGGATAGTTTGGTTGCAGACGCGGACGTCCTCTGCGAGCCCGGGACGTAGCCCATCAACCGTTTGCATCCAAGGGGTTGAGGGAGTCTCGCTGGAGTACGCACGGAGGACACGATGATTAAAGATTACAGTCCCAAGGATGTTATCGAGCTGGTCAAAAAGGAGAATGTGCAGTTCATCGACATGCGGTTCATGGATTTCCCGGGCCTGATGCAACACTTCCACATTCCCGCGGCCGAGTTGAGCGAGGAGACGTTCGAGGAAGGGTTGGGCTTCGACGGTTCGAGCATTCGCGGGTGGCAATCGATCAACGAGAGCGACATGCTGGTGATGCCGGATCCCACCACGGCCAACCTGGATCCCTTCGCGGACATCCCGTCGCTCATCCTGTACTGCAACATCCTGGATCCGATCACGAAGGAGCGGTATTCGCGGTGCCCGCGCTGCATTGCGCAGAAGGCCGAGGCCTACATGATCTCGACCGGCATCGCGGATACGGCCTTCATCGGCCCGGAAGCCGAGTTCTTCATCTTCGACAGCGTCCGCTTCGACCAGAACGCCCACATGGCCTTCTACGAAGTCGACAGCTCGGAGGGCATCTGGAACAGCGGGCAGGACGAAATGCCGAACCTGGGCTACAAACTGCGCCACAAGGAAGGGTATTTCCCGGTCCCGCCCGCGGACTCCCAGGCGAACCTGCGCAGCCAGATGGTGGCGACGATGCTGGCGTGCGGCCTGGAGGCCGAGTGCCATCACCACGAGGTGGCCACGGCCGGTCAGGCGGAGATCGACCTGCGCTTCGACACCCTCGCCGCCATGGCCGACAAGATGACCATGTACAAATACATCGTCAAAAACACGGCCCGGGCCGCCGGCAAGACCGTGACGTTCATGCCGAAACCGCTGTTCAGCGACAACGGGTCAGGCATGCACACGCACATGAGCCTCTGGAAAGACGGAAAACCGCTGTTTGCGGGCAATAAATACGCGGGCCTGAGCCAGGAGGCGTTGTGGTACATCGGCGGTCTGCTGAAACACGCCCCGGCGCTGGTGGCCATCACCAATCCCACCACCAACTCGTACAAGCGCCTGGTGCCGGGATACGAAGCGCCGGTCAACCTCGCGTATTCCAGCCGGAACCGCAGCGCCTGTATCCGCATCCCCATGTATTCGGCCAGCCCGAAGGCAAAGCGGGTCGAATTCCGCGTCCCCGACCCGTCGTGCAACCCCTACCTCGCCTTTACGGCGATGCTCATGGCCGGTCTTGACGGCATCCAGAACAAGATCGACCCCGGCGAACCGCTCGACAAGGACCTCTACGACCTGCCGCCGGAAGAGAAGGCCCTGGTGCCGCAGACCCCCGGCAGCCTGGAAGAGGCCCTGAAGCGGCTCGAAGCGGACCACGAGTTCCTGCTCAAGGGCGACGTGTTTACCCGGGACGTCGTGGAAACCTGGCTGAGCTACAAACGGAAACACGAGGCCGAACAGGTGGCGCTGCGCCCGCACCCGTACGAGTTTTACCTGTACTACGACATCTAGACGGCGCGAAGAGCAACCAAGCGAGAGGCATCCGGAGACCCCGGGTGCCTCTTCTTCGTTCACGCATGCGTGTGGGCAAAAAGAAAGAGCCGGCAAGCGGCTCTTGGGCGAATCTTCGGTCTCGGGGACGTTGTGCGTCCCGGCAGGCGGGAATCAGTTGACCTCGACGCCCACGCGTGCCAGCGCACGGCGCAGGTCGTCGGGCGTGAACGGTTTTCTGAGGCACAGGGCCGCGCCATTCTCGAGGGCGGCCTCCACCATATCCGGATCTTCCGAATTGACCATCGCGATGATCTGGGTGCTCGCGTAATCGGAGTTGCCCTTGATGCGGCCGCAGATGTTGCCGCCGCTGAATCCCGGCATGTGCAGGTCCATGAACAGCACATCCGGCCGGAACACGGCGATTTGCTGTCCCGCCTCGAAGCCGTCGGTGGCGACGGCTACCTGAAACGAGTTCTGGGACCGTTCGAGGAAGCGCTGGATGACGGACACGACCGATTTTTCCGCATCGGCAACCAGAATCTTGGTGCCGGCCTCGCGCAGGTCGGCGTGAATGGGGATCTTGTTGTCGCGCAGAAACAGAATGAGATCTTCGTGCCGGATGCGGCGGTGACCGCCCGGCGTCTTGAACACGTGAATCCGGCCGGCCTCCGCCCATTTGCGGATGGTATCCGGCGTAACGTGACAGTATTTTGCAACCTCTGACGTGCTGAATGATTGTTTCATCGTGACCGTTTAACCAAGGTTTGCCGCTGCACCGAGGCAGCAGACCGCTTTACGCGTTACGGACAAGTATTCTATATTCTACCAAAAAGGATAGCAAATCCCACACCTGCGGCGAACTCCGCAGCGAACTCACGAAAAGGAAAACTTCTGCCCTGCCCTGCGCTTTCCCACGAAGGACATCGGGTTACCTGCCCCCAAAAGACAGGGTTTTATGGTAGCATACCCGAATATCCAAATGCAATGATGAATACGCAGTGAAAAAGACGTTTTCGCCCTTTTGACACGTCTTATACCTTGATGGAATCACAGGTTGCAGCCTTGGACGGCAGTCAGTGCCGAATTCAATGAATAAAATGAAATCTACCGAACCAAGTACCCTGATTTGGAGTCGGAAGCGCCAGAAAAACGGCGCGGGGAAAGACCCGCGCCGGAGCGAGGCGCGCCGGCTGCGCCATCGGTTACCATTGGCGGACGCGCGGGTCAAGGGAGGACGTTCCGGCCCGGGGCGGCGATCAGGGCACGTTCAACGGCCGTCTCCCGGCTCCGATGCGTTTCCGGGCAAGTCCCGGGCGAACACCGGACCCGACGCGCTGTATGCTGTATATGGATGGGCCCCGGCGATTTCTGCTAAGGTGTGGAGCCGATTCCGAACACCCCGGCGGCGCTGGTTGCACGAGTTGAGCGGCGGGCCGGACAGAATGCAGGCAGGATGGACACCGACGAGAGCCGTACACAGCATGAGTCGCGGAGCAAGGGCCCGGGCCGGGGGGCGTGGCGGCGCTTTGGCCTGGTGCTCGCGCTCGTGGCCGTTTCCGCGGTTCTGGTGGCGGCCAGACCCCAGGCGATTTCGATCGACTATGTCCTGACACTGCTCCGTCAGGTCGCGATCAACGGCATCCTGGCGGTGGGGGTCACCTACGTGCTGCTGACCGGGGGCGTGGATCTGTCTCTGGGTTCGGTGGTGGCCCTGACGGGGGTGGTGGCGGCGACGTTCGCCCACCCCGGCGCGTACCCGCTGGCGCTGCCCCTGGGCATGGGTCTGCTCACCGGCGCGCTGTGTGGAACGGTTAACGGCCTCGTAGTGACCAGGGGGCGGGTGGCCCCGTTCATTGCGACACTGGGCATGATGACCGCGGCGCGGGGGCTGGCCTACATCATCAGCGGCGGCCGCCCCGTGTCGCAGTTGCGTCCTGAATTCAATGCGATCGGAAGCGGCAATATTCTGGGGATACCGATTCCGGTGATCCTTCTCGGTGTTGTGGCGGCGGTGTCGGCGGTGTTTCTGAGGAACACGCGGGCGGGCCGGCACCTGTACGCGACGGGAGGGAACGAAACCGCGGCGTATGCGTCGGGCATCAACGTTCACGCGGCCAAGACGCTGGCGTATAGTGTGTGCGGCGCCCTGGCGGGTCTGGCGGGGATCGTACAGGCTGCGCGCAGCACCACCGGCCAGCCCAATGCGGGGATGATGTATGAACTCGACGCCATCGCGTCGGTGGTGATCGGCGGCACCAGCCTGGCGGGCGGGGTCGGCGGGGTCGGGGGCACCATACTCGGAGCGCTGCTGATGGGCGTGATCAGCAGCGGACTGGACATGCTGAACGTCCCCTCCTACTATCAACAGGTCGTGAAGGGACTGATCATCATTGGCGCGGTGATGCTGGACCGGCGCGACTCGAAATGAATCCGCCCATAAGAGGCGCTACAAGGGAAGAGCGATGAAGGGAATCGTGCGAAACGCTGCAACCATAGTGACAATCCTGGCATTAGCGTCCGGGACGGGCGGGTGCGGGGGGAGCGGCACCGCGCCCGGCGCAGACCGGCCGGATGCGGCGGACGGCACGATCGTCGTGGGCGTGTCGCTCCTTAACTTGTCCAACGAATTCATCGTGTTGTTGGAGGAGGCGATGCGGGAAGAGGCGGAGAGACTCGGCGTGCGCCTCATCGTGAATGACGGGAACCGCAGCGCGGAACGGCAGGTGCAGCAGATCGAGAATTTCCTGCTTCAGGGGGTGGACGCCATCATTCTGAACCCGTGCGAACACGAGGCCAGCTCGCCGGCCGTCGACAAGGCCGTCGCCGCGGGCGTCCCGATCGTCAATGTCAATTCCCGGACCCGTTCCACGCCCACGGCGTTTGTGGGTTCCCGCGACGAGGAATCCGCCCAGATCGCCATGAAATACATCGCGGAGCGCCTGAACGGCACGGGCAACGTGGTGATGATGCAGGGGTTTATGGGACAGACCGCCCAGATTGACCGGGAGCGCGGCGCGCAGGAGGTGCTTGCCCGGTATCCCCAGCTCAAACTGCTGGCCGTACAGACCGCGGAATGGGACCGCGCAAAAGCCGTGACCCTGATGGAAAACTGGATCCAATCGTACGGGGATCAGATCGACGCGGTCTTCGCGCAGAACGACGAGATGGGCATGGGCGCCCTTCTGGCGCTCGAACAGGCCGGAATCAAGGACCAGGTGGTGGTTACGAGCGTCGACGCCATCGCGGACGCGCTGGAGGCGGTCCAGGCCGGCCGCCTCGATGCGACGGTGTTTCAGGACGCCCGCAAGCAGGGGAGCACGGCCGTCCAGACCGCCTGCGATATCGTGTCCGGCAAGCCTGTCGAAGCGGAGGTCTACATTCCGTTCCAGCTTGTCACGCGGGACAACGTGGAGCAGTACCTGCGATAGCCGGTTCGCCGGCCGCCGGGTTCATTTTGCGATGGTGAGGCGGTCGCGTTCCTGGCCGTCGGCGCTGAAGGCGCGCAGTTCGAGGGTGTTTCCATCGATGCGCAGGGTTTGATAGAGCGCGGGCCCGCTGAAGATCACGTCGGCGTATTCGGGCCCGCCGCCGCTCCAGTCGCGCGAGGGGATGCCGACCGAAACCAGGTAGATGGTGCCTTCCGCGGGGGACGCGGCGGGTTTTCCGTCGCGCATGGGTTTGCTGCGCAGGTAATGGTGCACGTGCCCGCTGAACACCATGTCGACGTGGTACGTGTCGAAGACGGGCCCCCAGACGGCGCGCATGCGCGGGTAGTCCTCGGAAGGCGCGTACGGCGGGAAATGGACCATCGCGAATTTCCATGTGGCGGAGGAGTCTGCGAGGCGCGCTTCCATCCAGGCGGCCTGGGTTTCCAGGGGAGCGGCGATATCGAGAATGAGAAACAGGGCGTTGCCGTATTCGAAACTGTACATCCGTTCCGGTTCGATCCCGTCGGGAGCGTTCCGGGGCAGGCCAAACAGTTCGAGATACATCCCCGCACCCAGCCCATCCTGATCGTCGTGGTTTCCGAGGCACGGCATGACGGGCCGCTGCCGGAACACGCTGGTCGAAACCGCAAAGAACTGGTCCCAGTCGTCGCGGTAGAGTCCCGTGCCCACCAGATCGCCGCCCAGCAGGTAGAAGGCGGTCTCGGGATGGCGGGTAAAGGCCGTGCCAAGCATCTCGCCCCATTGCGGCGATCGGTGCGTGTCTCCCATGAAGACAAACGTGAACGCCGACGGGGACGCCGGCGCAGTAATGAACTCCGCTTCATCCGACCAGGTATCGGCGGCGGGGTTGCCGGCGCGGTAAACATAGGCGGTTCCGGGTTGGAGGCCGGTCAACGTGGTGGTGAACCGGTGACAGACGGGGTCGTTGGCGAGCAACCGGTCCTTGATGACCGCCCGTTCGGCGTTGACCGATTGCCAGGGGGCGCCGTCCGGGGCGTGGCGGAGCCTGTACTGGACGACGCCGCTCTCGACGGCCGCGTTTGTCCGCCACTGGATGGTCTGTGTGGTGGCGGGGTCGGCGCTCCAAGTCAGCGCCAGGTGATCGGGCCGGCCGGAAGCCGGATACGGCGTCTGGCGAAACGCGCCGATGAGGTGGGCTTCGCGGGCCCGCCCCCGCACCGTCGTGAGAAGGACGTGGCCGGTGAGCTCGGCGGGCACGTCTTCCAGGACGAGTTCGGTCCAGTCGTGGTAGGTCAGCGCGCCGGTGCACATGAGGCCCTTGGAATACCCGGCGGGCATGAGGCGGGTCACCCGGAGGGGCGTGCCCGTGCGCTGGGGGCCTACGGCGACGAAGTAGTGCGGGCGGTGCTTGTCGAAGCCGTTGATGCCGAGTTCGACGGGGCCCGCGTCGAAGCGTTTCTGCCAGACCTCATAGGTGTTGTGCTCGTTGCGGACGGTGAGCGGGGTCTTCTGAAAGCCCGCCTCGACCAGCCAGAACGGCGCCGCGGCCTGTTCGTTGTGCCGCATGACCGACACCACCACGGGGACATTCACCTCGAAGGTCCAGTATTTGGTGGCAAGAACCGCGCGCTCTTCCGGGGTGATGAACGTCCAGACGGATTCATTGTCGAGCGCGGCCAGTTCGTCGAGGGTCAGGGTCTGGTACATGCGTTCGACGACGCGGTCCATGACCGCAGCCACTTCGGGGGCCGGTTCGGCATGGACCCCAACCGACAGAAGGATGGAAAACAGGCCGGCGGCGACCGCGGCTTTTCGCAGGAAGTGGGGTTTTGACGGCATCGCTCTTCTCCCTGATTCGCGACCGATTCTGTACCAACCGTCAGTATAGCGGTTTTATGTCCTGTCAGGGCAACGAACCGTGCGCCCTGTGTTCACGGGTTGACGCTGAAGAGCATGGCCGGCGAGGGCGCCGGCCCCACACAGGGAGGATGTTCGGGGCCGGTTCGATGCACCATCCGGGGCGCGGGGGTGTATTTCCGCGTTCGGAGGGAAGAAGCATGCGGGGTTGTCGCTCCCCCGGTTGAGACCGGCATTGTGTGTATAATTCCTGGGGCGCCGCCGTTCCGCGCCCGGGGGAATGCAGACGTGTGCATACCGGCGGGGTACACAACACCGTGTTCGGGCACAACGAGCCTGTTTAAAGGAGTCTTGCCGATGACCGGCCGAGCCACCTGGCAGTACGACGAGTTTACCTACACCGGCACCGATTACGGAGACCCGGAAGAGGTGGCGCAATACGAGGCGCGGATGAGCGAACTCCGCGATTTTGACGTGGAGGCCGGGGAGATCATGGCGGCGATTGGTCTTGCCCCCGGGCACACGCTTCTCGAAGTGGGCATGGGCACGGGGTGGTTCGCCCTGCGGGCCGCGGCGCACTGCCGGCAGGTGTACGCGTGCGACGTGTCCCGGGCGATGGTTGACCATGCGCGCCGGCGCGCGGCGCGGGAAGGCATCGGGAACATTGCCATCCATCACGCGGGGTTCCTGACCTACGTGCACGAAGGCGAGCCGGTCGACGCGGTGGTCTCGCAGCTTGCCATGCACCACATTCCGGATTTCTGGAAGGCCATTGCGCTGCGGCGCATCGCGGCGGCCCTGAAACCCGGCGGCATGTTCTGGTTCAAGGACGTGGTCTTCGGGTTTGACCCCGGCGAGTACGAGCAGGCATTCGACGAGGCGCTGGCATCGTTTCCGCCGGCGTTTCGTGCTCCGTGGGTGGGCCACGTCAACCGCGAATTCAGCACGCAATCGTGGATCATGGAGGGTCTCCTCGAGCGGGCAGGGTTCCGCATCGAGTCCGCCGGGCCGGGCCCGCTCCTTACGCTGAGCTACCTCTGCCGCAAGACGGGATGACCCCGGCCGCCGTCACCGGGCGGCCAGATGCACCACGGCCTCCGCGGACGTGCCGGTGGCGACGTCACGGAAGACCAGGCGCCAGGCCCCCGCAGGATCGTTGAGCGCAAACGGGATGGTCCCCTTCCCCTGGCCGTCCGCACAGGCGAGGTTCTGGCTGTATTGTCGGTGCGGCCGTTCGCTTCCGGGCGCGAAGACGTCGACGCGCACCACGTGAAACTGGGGTTGTGCGCCATCCGCCGCCACGGCCGCGGCGATGTCGAGCGTGTCGCCCAAAGCGCATTCCGGCGCAACGGTAACCGCGAGGCCCGAGACCGCATACGGCATGAGCGCGAACAGCTGGGGATTTCCGCGTGAGATGACGGCGTCCCAACGATCGACAGGCGCCTCCGCCACGGCGCGTCCCGCCCGCACATCGTACACAAACGCCGGCGTGTCCATGGCAATGGCGAGACTCTGCGGTTCGAGGCCGCGAACCAGGATGTCCTGCTGCAGGGCGAGGTAGCGCACCTTGCCGTCCACGAAGAGGGTCTGTTCGATGCAGCGGGCCGGTTTGCCGTCCACGGCCAGGTGCGCGGAGGGCGCGACGCCTGCCAGCGCCAGATACCGCGCGAGCGGGTCCAGCAGCGTGCGCTCGCGCTTCTCGGTCCGCAGGGCAGTAACGGTCGAGAACGGCACATTGAGCAGCACGGCGTGTCCGTTGCCGAAGGCATGGGTTACCAGACAGGGCGTTTCCCCGACGGTGTATTCCGTGGCCCCGCCTGCCAGTGTGAGGCCGGTTTCGAGCACGAACGCCTCCACCGGCTCGCCCGCCAGAGCGAGGGCCGCCGGTTGTGGGTGCGCCTTGAACGCCTCGATGCCCGCGGGAGACTGCACTCCGAACAGCTCGTCCAGCGGCCGCGGTTCCCGGAGCCCGCCGTTGCCGGTGAGCAGGCCGGGACGGCCGTCGGCGATGACCACGCCGCCCCGCTGCGCGAACGCGCGTACGGTCTGGGCCACGTCGTCCGAGATGCATGTGGCGAGCGGCAGAACGAGCGCCCGGTACCCGTCCAGACGGCCGGGATCGGCCTCGAGTTCAGCAGCGGCGATGAAGGCATACTGGCACCCGATGTCCTCCAGGGCATGCACGACGCCGATCAGGTTGGCCTGCCAATCGGGCAGGGGCGTCTCGTGGGGCATGGCGTCAAGCAGCCGCGCGGCGAACAGGTCGGCCTGGTTGTAAAGGACCGCGATCCCCGAATCGTCCCGGCGTGCATGGAGGAGCAGGCGGCCGGGTCCGGCCTTGACCTCCGCCGCGCTGTCGAAGAACCACTTCCCCATGTTCGAAACGGACATGTCGGGGTTGAAGGGGATGTAGTCGCAGCCCCACGAGGTCCACCACCAGGCGGAATTGTGGCCGCGAAAGAGGTTGTGCCAGAGAATCGCGGAGAAGCCGTCCTCCTTGTCGGCGACGGCATTGCCCCATTCGCCGGTGAGGGCGCCGGGGCGTTTGAACGAGCGCACCAGCTCGCCCTGGAGAGGATAGGCGGTGTAGACCTGGTTGAGCTCGAGGTTGCGCGAGAGTTTGTAGAAGTCGTAGCCGGCGAGCCAGTGATAGCCGAGGAATCCGTCCCATCCGACCTTTGCGCCGGGGTCTTCCCTGCGCACACAGCCCGCGAAGGTCTCGTGCAAGTCCGCGAACGCGGTATCCATGAAGGACCGGAAATCGAACCAGGGCGCGAACGAGGCGGTCTGGTTCCGCGCCTCGTCGAGAAGCATCGGCGCGGCGATGGTGTCGAAACTGGTGTAGCTGGTCTTCCACACCGCGTTCAGGGCCTCGATGCCGGGATACCGCTGTTGCAGCCACACCTTGAATGCCGCGACGTTTTCCGGCGACAGGTCGACCTCGATGCTGCTGTGGGCGAGGTAATTCTCGTCGCCGAGGGTGTAGGCGGGCGGCTGGTACGGCGCCGCCTGACGGCAACAGATCTCGATCGAGGCCCGCTCGCGCTCAATCCAGGCCGCATCAAAGAGGCTGGGTTTCAGGAGGTGGTCCTCGCCCGCATCGCCGGCAATGCGCGTCACGTAAGGCACAATGCGCTGGCCCGATTCGGCGGCCACGGCATATTCACGCGCTGCGCCCGCATCGGTGTATCCGCGCATATGGCACAGATCCATCATGTCCGAGCCGAGCAGGTAACAGAGACGGTTTTCGGTGCGCAAGGTGAGGTCGCCTTCCGCGTACGACCACATCAGCACCGTGAAATCGTCATAGGGATAGGGCGCCGCGGCGGTGAACGGCAGGTGGGCCGTCGCCAGCAGTTCCTCCCCCGCCAGGAGCCGCGCGACCAGGCGGTGCGGCACGACAACCGGGCGCGGGAAGTTGACGGCCGCTTCGACGCGTCCGTCGCCCGCCACGGGGCCTTCCGCACGGGCAGTGGTCCGCCCCAGACAGTCCCGGACCTCGAATTCCGCGCGCAGCGTTCCGGGTTCGGGCGCGGGAGTCACGGCGGCCGTGATGGTGAGTGGACCGCCGTCCGGCAGATCCACCAGGGGCGGCGCGGTCTCGTGGTTTTGCTGCGAGGGGGACACCGCGAGCGAGGCCAGAGTGTATTCCGGGGCGACGTGCAGAACCGTCCCCCCCACTCCGACACACTCGTTGGCGCCGTTCAGCGCGACGATATCGAGATAATACGCGTGCATCGCGGGAAGGGGCGGAATCCGGAGGCATGTCCCGGTTTCATCGAGCAGGTCGTCGCGCAGGATGTGCACGGCGTCGGTATCGTCCTGGATACGCACGAGCGCGCGGGCGAATTCGGCGCCGGAGAAATCGACGGGCAGTTCGCTCGCGGTCGCGGCCATGATCGGCGCCAGAGACTCGCCGAACGCGATGCGGGCGGGAAGCGGAGCGCCCGCCGCGGCGGCCCAGAACAGCCCGTGCAGGGCGAGGAGGCGGTCGTCGGCTCCGTCGAGGCCCTGTTTCAGGGAGTTGAGCGGCAAGAGGGCGGAGTAATGGGCGATATTCGCCTGAAACACGAGCACGCGCCCTTCGCCGCAGCGGTATGCACGCAGCGGAGGCGCCTCGCTCAGACGTCCGCGGCTGCCTTTTCGCAGGCTGGGCATGCTGTCCCACGGCAGATACGCCAGGAGCGTGTTGACGAGTTCCGTGTCCTCCACCGCGAACAACTGCTGGGGCCACCCGGCGGTGGCGTCCGCGCCGCCGGTGATGATGAGCCCTTTTCCGTCGCGGACCTGTCCCAGGATGGCCTGCTGCAACCGCGGACCGATGGCGTCCCCCTTCAGGGCGGCCGCGACGATGACGTCGCGCTCGGGTTCCAGGCAGATGGCGACGGCGTTTCGCATGGCCAGGCTGGCGTTGAGGGCGCCGATGCCGGTCTGCGCCTTGTAGTGCCACAGGTTAGGATTGGTGATGGCATTCGGCGAGTCGAAGTACTGGTGGCGCACGTTCAGTTCCAGCCGGCGGGCGAGTTCCATGGTGTCGTAGGCCGACCATCGGGGCGCCAGGAGCGCCGCGCACACCGGTTCACCGGGCAGGTCTGCGGCCCAGGGGAATTCAAGCGGCTCGGGATTGGGGCGCCAGAGTTCGGCGGGCCGGTTCAGGCTCGCCTCGTCTTCCGCGCGCACCTGCGTCACGCGCTCTTCGTCGACCGGAAGCGGCGCGAGGGGCTGGTCCCAGTCCGCGGTGGCCAGGGCGGCAAGCGCGTCGGATTCGGCATTGGCAATGCGGCGGAAATACGCGCGCACGGTCTCGAACTCCGGCCTGGAGGGGGCTTCATAGAATGCGAGGGCGAAATCGCGCCGTCCGGGGTTCAGGACGAGGTCCGTATACTCGGCATAGCCCCCGATGCCGCTCACGGCGACGCTCGCGAACGCCGAGGCATCTCCCAGCAGCAACCCCGCCGGTCCCGCACCCGTCCGCCCGGGTTCGACGTCCTCGAACAGCAGCCAGCGTTCCTGTGCAAGATCGATGTCGGCCGCGCCTTCCGCGAGGGTACGCGCTTGGCTGGTGACGCGCCGGTTCCAGGGCTTTTCGAAAGTGGCGGGGTAGGCCATCAGCCGTAGACGGACGTCGCGGATCTCCTCCCTGGGCTCATACCGTCCGAAAAAGAGCAGCTTGTCGCTGCGCGAGGTGACAGCGAAGCGCGCAATCGCCTTGACCTTGGGCGTGTCCCAGACATACTCCACCATGGCATCCGGCCCGAATTCGCGGATGACCCGGAATTGGGCCTTGTACTCATTGATGTTGAATCCGTCGAAGGTCCACTGGAAAAACCCCTGGTTGTACCAGTTTTCCAGGGACGGTTCGGCGATGCCCAGGGGCACATATCCGAGTGTGGGCGCCCATTTGGAAAAGCCGATGCGGGCGGGGTCGTCCTCGCGTTCGAGGTATTCGTACCGCAGGGTGTAACCGCCCGTGGCGGTTGCGAGCGACACATCCTGCACGACACGCGTCCCTTTGTCCGTGGGTTCGGACCGTTGACTCACCACGGCGCTGGCGTCCTGCATCGCGGCGTAAGCGCACGAAGACGCGGCAAGAAGTACCGGGAAGAACCTGGCCGTCGTACTGAACATCGTATCGTCTCCTCCCGGGCAACCCGGGACTCTCGCCGAATGCCTGTTTCCCCGGCCGGCGGACCGTTTCGGCGTATCGTGGGGCATGTTGCGCAATCGCGACCGTGGCCCGCCCTGAAGCGGCGCCATTCGCGGCCGCGGCCAGTGTGCCCGAATTGAAATCTCTCGAGCAAGCACGTAGCGTGTGGACGAAAACCCGATGGAAGAGACGATGAAAACGTGTTCCGGGTTTTCAATTGAGGGCATGGGCACGAACACAACGGGAGCTTTGAGGCCGTCATGACATCCGCTATATGTTTTCTGGCGTTGTGGGCCGTCCTGCCGGGGGCGGCGTCCGGCACAAGCGATCCGGCGCCCGCGGAGGGGGACGCAATCCCCCCGACGCTGTGGTACCGGCAACCGGCGAGCGAATGGGTCGAGGCCCTGCCCGTGGGCAACGGCCGTCTGGGCGGCATGGTCTTTGGAGGCGCATTCGAAGAGCGGATTCAGCTCAACGAGGAGACCGTCTGGGCGGGCGAATACCAGACCTACACGGACAAGACGGACACGGCCCCGCGGCTCGCGGAAGCCCGCAGACTTTTCTTCGCGGGTCAGTACGCCGAGGGCGAAGCGCTGATACAACGCGAGATCATGAACACACACATCACGCCACGCAGTTACCAGACGCTGGGCGATTTGCGGCTCATCATGAAGAACGTGGAGCAGGGCGTCTCGGAGTACCGCCGGAGTCTCGATCTTGACTCCGCAATTGCGACGACCCGGTTCACCTCGGACGGCGTCACGTACACGCGCGAAGTGTTCGCGTCAGCGGCGGACGACGTGCTTGTTGTGCACATCACGGCCTCGCGGCCCGGCGCGCTCGACCTGGAGATCGCGCTGGATCGCCCCGCGGACTCCATGACGCACGCGATGGGCGGGCATGCGCTGGTCCTGTCCGGGCGCGCCACGCAGAACGGGGAACAGAAAGGCGTGAGCTTCAAGGCGCTCCTTCGCGCGCTTCCCGACGGGGGAACACTCCAGGCGGCAGACGGGCGCCTGGTGCTCGAGAAGGCGAACGCCCTCACCCTGCTCCTTTCGGCGGCCACCGACTACAACCGCCGGGAACCGGGCGTCCCCCTCGACCGCGATCTGGCGGCAACGTGTTCGGCGACCCTGGCCCGGGCCGCCTCGAAATCGTACGCGGAACTGCGGGACGCAGCCATCGGGGAACACCGGCGCTTGTTTCGGCGCGTTGTCCTGGCCCTCGGCCCTCCGCCGGCTCAGGACCTGCCCACCGACCAGCGGCTCGCTCGCGTCAGAGAGGGTGAAACCGATCCGCATCTGGAAGCGCTCTATTTTCAGTTCGGCCGCTATCTGCTGATTTCGTCTTCGCGGCCGGGCAATCTGCCGGCGAATCTGCAAGGCCTCTGGAACGAACATCTGGAGGCGCCCTGGGACAGCGACTATCACATCAACATCAACCTTCAGATGAATTACTGGCCGGCGGAGGTGACGAACCTCTCCGAGTGCCATCTGCCCTTCTTCGATTTCATCGAAGGCGTCGCCCGGCGCGGGCGCGAGACGGCGCGCGCCACCTACAGCTGCGGCGGGTTCACGGCCCACCATACCACCGATGCCTGGCACTCGACCGCGCCTCACGGCCAGGTCGTCTGGGGGATGTGGCCGATGGCCGGCGGCTGGTGCGCGCAGCATTTCATGGAGCATTACCGCTACACCGGGGATCGGGCCTTTCTGGAACAACGCGCCTATCCCCTGCTCAAAGACGCCGCGCTGTTCTATCTCGACTGGCTCACGGAGGACCCTGCGAGCGGACGGCTGGTCTCGGGACCCAGCACGTCGCCCGAGAACACCTTCTTCGTACCCGGCGGCCAGCGTGTCAGCCTGTCGATGGGCTGTGCGATGGACCAGGAAATCATCTGGGATACCTTCACCAACTTTCTGGAAGCCGCAAAGGGCCTGGGCATTGACGACGACTTCACGAAACGCGTGGCCGGCGCGCTCGACCGGCTCGCCCTGCCCGAGATCGGCGCGGACGGACGCCTGAAAGAGTGGCGGCACGAGTTCGAGGAGGCCGAGCCGGGCCACCGTCACATGTCGCACCTGTACGGGCTGCATCCCGGCCGGCAATTCACCGTGACGGGCACGCCCGCATTCGCCGCCGCGGCCCGGGCGTCGCTGGACTACCGCCTGGCCCATGGAGGCGGGCATACCGGATGGAGCCGCGCCTGGCTCATCAACTTCTTCGCGCGGCTCCACGACGGGGAAGCGGCCCACGAAAACGTGCGGCTGCTCTTGAGCAAATCGACCCTGAACAATCTTTTCGACAACCATCCGCCGTTCCAGATAGACGGCAATTTCGGCGGCGCCGCCGGCATCGCGGAGATGCTTTTGCAGAGCCACACCGCCGAGATCGCGCTGCTGCCCGCCTTGCCCGCGGCCTGGAAAGACGGCTCGGTCTCGGGTCTGGTCGCGCGGGGCGGATTCGAGGTGGCCATGAAATGGGCGGATGGCCGGCTCGTAACCGTAACCGTGCACTCCCGGTTGGGCAATCCCTGCGCACTGCGGTACGGGCAGCGCACGCTCACGCTGCCTGGCGAGAAGGACAGCGTGCTCGTTCTCGACGGGACGCTTCAGCCCGCGGCGGGTGCGTCCGGACAGTGAAGTACGGCATCGTGGCGCCGGCACAGGCAGCCTGCCGCGTGCGCCGGCGCGTTCAACTCTGCAAGCTCAGTACCTCAAGAACGCGCCAAGACCGTCCGCGGCCTCCTTCAGGCGCAGGCCGGCTTCCCCGTGCAGCACCTCGACTTTTGCGCCTTCCCGCGCGGTGTTCTCGACCAGCAGATCCAGCAGATTGTCCTCGGGCTTGATGGGTTCTCCCAGAAACTCGGTCAGGGGCATCCCGCCGCCTCCATTCGCAGGCACTGTGGGACAATCCTTCGCGAACACGGCGAAATCGCGGGGATACACCAGGGTGCGCACCCGTCCTTCGAGCGCGGCTCGTACGGTGCCGGCCACTCCGGCCGTGGCCATGCGGTTCTTGGCGGCGGCAGTCAACAACGCCTCCGTCAACGACATCTCGGTGCGGTGTTCAAACTCTTCATCCACCCGCAATGTCTCTTCCAGCACGGTTTTGCGATCGGCCTCGACCGGCAGGGTGACGGCGCTCACGACACGATGCCTCAGCGGCTCCGAGAGCAGACGTTCCAGCTCGGCCACGGTGCGGGAAGGCCCACCAAGGATAAGCCGGTCGAACGGCACGGTTTTGTCGAGGTCTTTGAGTGCGGCGACGACCTTCTTGAGATGGTGTTTCGCATGTTCCTCGGCGTTGCGCTGGAACCGCATCTGCGACCGGGTCTGGTCTTTTCCGGACGCGTCGAAGTGCCGCACGTCTTCCTCGGCGACCAGAGTCGCGTCCTGTTCGATTTCTCCCATGCAGACGCTCAGCAAACGCGTCTTGCCGCGGTCCGTGAGGGCGACCACATAGCGCGGGTGCTCGTCGCGGGCCTCGAGAAACGGCCGCACAAAGGGCCGGGGAAGCCACCGGACCTGGCTTTCAATGGGCATGCGGAAGTCCCGCGCCCAGAAGAGACCGCCCGGTGGATCCGTGAACAGGGCGAGGGTCCGGCCGGCGGGACGGTAACTCTCGACGTACTGGCGCACCCGCGCGGCGCAGGCCTTGAACGCCTCGCGCTCCCCCACATCGCCGATCCCGCATTCGAGGTCGCGGAGCATGTTGTGGAGCGGAACCCGGTACTCCCGGTTGAGGTTGTCGGCGCGGCCCTGGTCGACGTTCAGGTAGACGCTCAGCACGTGACGTCCCTCGGCGGCGGCATGATCCATCAGTTTCTGCAGGTCGTCGTGTGTAATCATGGGTTGCCCTCCATAATTTCGAACACACAAACCAGCCTTCAACAAGAAACAGGGGGCGCGGCCATCCGTGTGGTCCGGTCCCCGGTACATCCGGAGTTTGTGTCAGGCGCACCTGTGGGGAGTGTGGCGATGCGGAGCGTGACCGCGCGCAACACCCACCGCGCGCGGTCATGGGGGGATGGGTGGCGCTGCCGGGCCGAGGTATCAATCGATGCCATGGAAGAACGACGCCGGCATCGCGCGTCTGCGGCAGGTTCGCAAGGCTGCAGCCCTCGAAGTAGAGGCTTCGAATCGGCATCGGCACTTCCGCAGCAAGGTTCATCGGTTCATCCGCGGGATGGTTTTCCCGCACCCTCTATCATACACCAGTTGGGACCCATTGACGCACCGGCAAGACCCGCGTCAGCCCGGGTGTCTGTAATGCACTGTGCAGCAAAGACTTCAGGAGCATTACCCCATCGACTTCGGGGACGGCGTGAACCCGCACGTTCCCTGTGATCAACACCGTTCGCGTCCTCGGGATGCCCGCGACCGCGCATTGAATCCGCCCGGTGCGTCCCGTACCATCTCCGTGTGGGTCCCGGCGGGCGGCATGCATGTGGTCCGAGCGCGTAAGGAGTGGGTCATGGCTTCGACATCGCGGGAACGGGTCTATCAGGCGTTGCAGTTCGAGGGCCCGGACCGTGCGCCGCGCAATCTGTGGAGCCTGCCCTGGGCGGAACTGCATTTTCCCGAGGCGTTGAAGAAGATCCGGAACGATTTTCCCGACGATTTCGCGGGCGCCCCCGGCTATTGCCGGGAAACCTCCAGAACCATCGGGAACGAGTATTCGGTTGGGCGCTATACGGACCCGTGGGGTAGCGTATTCGTGAACCTCCAGGAAGGCGTCATCGGCGAGGTCAAGGAACCGCTGATCAGCGACTGGACCATCGACGCCGCCAAGGTGCATATCCCGCGGGAATGGCTGACCATCGACACGGACCGGGTAAACGCGTTCTGCGGGCGCACGGAGAAATTTGTGACCGGCGGCTGTTGCCCGCGCCCGTTTGAACGGCTGCAGTTCCTGCGGGGAACCGCCAGCCTGTACATGGATCTGCTGGATCCGCCGCCGGGGATGGCTGCGTTCGTGCGCGACCTGCACGCATTCTATTGCGAATTACTGGAGACCTGGGCGGCAACCGACGTGGACGCGTTGAATTTCATGGACGACTGGGGGGCGCAAAACGCGCTGTTGATCGACCCGGCCGTCTGGCGTGAGGTCTTCAAGCCGCTTTACCGCGACTACATCGAGATTGCGCACGGGGCGGGCAAGAAGATCTTCATGCATTCCGACGGCCACACCCTCGCCATCTATCCCGACCTGCTCGAGCTCGGGCTCGACGCCATCAACTCGCAGCTGTTCTGCATGGGCGTGGAGCATCTGGCCCCCTATGCCGGCAGGATCACGTTCTGGGGCGAGATCGACCGCCAGCACCTTCTCCCCCATGCGGCTCCGGGCGAAATTGACCGCGCCGTCCGCTCGGTCCACGAAACGCTGTGGAAGAACGGGGGGTGCCTCGCGCAATGTGAGTTCGGCCCCGGCGCAACGCCGGAGAACGTGCGCCAGGTGTTCGCCTCGTGGGACCGGCTCACGACTCGCGCGTAGCCGATCCGCCAGGCGCGCACGGTGCCCGGTGAACGCCGAGGCCGTCTTTCTTCGGCCGCCTTTTCGGGGTTCGCGGAAGGCAGCGCCCGGGTCAGTTCTTGAGGCTGTGAAGCGGCGCGGGGATGCGCCCGCCGTAGGCGACAAACCGCGAAGACGTGCCGGCGTTTCGCACGTCGACCACGTCGCCCTGGCCGAAGAGGCCGCCAAAGACCGCTTTCTCCCCCACGCTCTTGCCGGGAGCGGGGATGAGGCGCACCGCGGTCGTTTTGTTGTTGATGACGCCAATGGCCATCTCGTCGGCGATGATGGCGCTGATGGTTTCGGCGTCGACGTCGCCGGGAATCACGACCATGTCGAGGCCCACCGAGCAGACGCTGGTCATGGCTTCGAGTTTCTCGAGCGTCAACGAACCCTCGGCGACCGCGCGCGAAAGGGCCTGGTCCTCGCTGACGGGGATGAAGGCCCCTGAGAGACCGCCCACGCTCGATGAAGCGAACAGCCCGCCCTTCTTGACCGCGTCGTTGAGCATGGCCACGGCGACCGTGCTGCCGGGCGCGCCGATCTTTACAATGCCCATGGTCTGAAGGATTTCGCCGACGCTGTCGCCGATGCGGGGCGTTGGCGCGAGGGACAGGTCGACGACGCCGAATTCGACGCCGAGTTTCCGGGCCACTTCGCGTCCCATGAGCTCGCCCACCCGGGTGACCCGGAAACTCGTCCGCTTGATCTCTTCGGCGATCGTGCCCAGGTCGACGCGCCGTCCGCTTTCGAGCAGGCGTTCGAGTGCGCGTTTGATGACGCCGGGACCGCTGACTCCGATATTGACGACCGTGCCGGGCTCTCCGGGCCCGAGAAACGCGCCCGCCATGAACGGGTTGTCTTCGGGAATATTGGCGAAGACGCAGAGTTTGGCGGCGCCGAAGCCGTCTTTGTCCGCGGTCAGTTCCGCTACGCGTTTGATTTGCCGGCCCATGAGAAGGACCGCGTCCATGTTGATGCCCGCTTTGGTGCCGGCAACGTTGACGGAGGCGCAGACCCGCTCCGTGTTGCTGAGGACTTCAGGGATGGAATCGATCAAGCGGCGGTCGCCGTCGCTGAACCCTTTCTGCACCAGGGCGGTGTAGCCGCCGATGATGTCCACCGCGACGCCGCGGGCGGCCTCGTCGAGCGTGTGTGCGAGGGGCAGGCACACGGAGGGGTCGTGCGCCTCGAGCAGGGAACTGATCTTCGAGACGGCCAGCCGTTTGTTGACGATGTCGATCCCGTATTTGGCCGACACTTCGTCGCAGCAGGCCACCAGATGGCCCGCAACGCTGTGGATGCGCTGCCGGATCTTGTGCAGCATCCGATCGGAGTCGCCGTCGGCACAGCCCATCAGGTTGATGCCGAGGGTGACGGCCCGTACGTCCAGGTTTTCGATCTGGACCATCTCGAGCGTCTTCAGGATGTCTTCGGTGGGAATCACAGGTCATCCTCGAGACCGCGCAGGCGTTCTTCCATCGGATCGTAAATGCCGAGTACAAGATACAGGTGCCCGGCTCCGTCGAGAATCAGGGTGTCTTCAAAGCCGTCGCCATTCAGGTCTTCGCGGGTGGCCGAGGCGGCGCCCGCGGACATCTCAATCGAGTCGGTAAGGCACTCGGGCTTGCCATAGACGCCCTCGCCGTCGTTTTCGACGAGGAACACCCAGCCTTTGGTGTTCACCACGACAACGTCCTCGCTGGTTTCGGCGTCAATGTCCGACATCGCCAGTATCCGGCTGCCGCCCTCGGGCCCGAGCGGGGGCGCAATCTGTTTGGGGGTGGACGAGAAAACGCCCTTTCCCTTGTTTTCGAGCAGCAGCACCGCTCCGGTCGCGCCCAGGATGATCAGATCATCGTCGCCGTCGTAGTCATAGTCGGCGATTTCGATATCCACGGTTCCCGGCGCGCCGGTGAGGGGTCCGGCAATCTTCCTGGGGGCGCCGAACCGGTCGCGGAGATTCTCCAGCAGGAACACGGTCTCTCTGGCGTCGATCAGGACGATCTCCTCGTCGTTGTCGAAGTCGAGGTCGGTGAACACGTAATCGTAGGGGCCGGGCGCCAGGCCGGGGATCCGGGTCAGCGCGGTGGCGCCGCCGAACTTCCCCATGCCGACGTTTTCAATCTTGTACAGGATGCCCTCGGCGTTGCCCACGATGATGTCCTCGTCGTTGTCGAGGTCAACGTCAGTCACGCGCACCTGGACGGCCCCGCTGGCGGTATTGAGCTCGTTCGAGATCTTCGCCATGTTGCGATACCGTCCGCGTCCCTCGGACACGACCAGGTAAACGACGCCCATCCGGTTTGTGATGAGGATGTCCTCGTCGTTATCGAGGTCCACATCCGAAAGATCGAGCGAGACGGGGCCCGGGACGTCGTTGACCGGCCCTGCGATCATCTGGGGTTTGGCGAACTTGCAGTCGCGCTCGTTCAGCAGCAACCAGACGGTTCCCAGCTCGTCGATAAGCAGGATGTCCTCATCCGGGTCCTGGTCGGAGTTGATCGTGGCCACGGAGACGAACCGGGCCTTGGCGCCGGTGGCATCGAGAAGCTTGAGCGTTTCCGCCTTGGTGGCTTCTTCATCATCCAACAGCGATTCCGCGGCCGCCCAGGCGGGACAGGGCGCCCCCAGGAGGAGCATCAGTACGGTGGTCAAAAATGTTCGCATCATCATGGTCTCCGAACAAGCTTTGCGGAAGCGTTTTAGTGCGGCCGTGTGTGAACGGACAACGAATTCGTGGCAACGAAGATATCCTGGTGGCGCACGACCAGCGACACGTTGAGTTCGCGGGCAGCGGCTTCCAGTTCATTGCGCAGGTCGCCCGGCTCCACCGCGGGGGGCATGGTCACGCGGAAGATCACGATGAACTGGCCGTCGTGAACCTCAAACCAGACGTCGTCAATGTTGATGCCTTTTTCCGAGAAGCACCGGGTCAACCTGCGGACGATGCCGGGCTTGTCGTCGCCTTTGACGGTCACCACAAACGGTTCCCCCGGGCCCGGCGCCTGCGCGCCTCCCTCGCGATGGGGCAGGACGATGGCCCGGTAATCGCCGGCGTTTTCGACCGCCGTCGCGATGTCGCCCGCCGCGACGTCTTCGGGGAACGTGCCGCACACGATCATGGTGAACCATCCCCAGACGACCGTCTGGCTGAGGGCTTCCAGATTGCCGCCCAGCCGGAACAGGGCGTCGCTGACGTTCGCGATGATGCCGACCTGATCACGTGTCACGACGTTTATGACGTATTTTGCGGTCCCGGTATTCATGAAAACGTCCCGTCCACTCCGTCCGCTCGGCGCCCTATGCCCTTGAACCTGTAAGGAAGAAGTATGCAAGCACCGCCAGAGCCAATGCAATCCGGTAGTATCCGAACACCTTGAAATCGTGGCGGCGGATATAGTTCATGAGAAAAGCCACGACGCCGTACGCCACCACGAACGAGACCACGGACCCGATGGCCAGCAGCACCCATTCCCTGGAGGTGAAGGCCGCGCCGCCTTTCGCGATTTTGAGGGCCGTGGCCCCCAGCATAGTGGGGATCGCGAGGAAGAACGAAAATTCCGCGGCGGCCGGCCGGCTCGCCCCGAGCGCCATGCCGCCGATGATGGTGGCCGCGGACCTCGAGGTGCCGGGGATCATGGCCAGGCATTGGAAGAACCCGACAGCCAGGGCGCGGCCGAACCCCGCATCGCCCGCGCGCTCGAAACGGGGACGCCGGTCCGTACGTTCGAGGAGAAGCAGCACCACGCCGCCCGCCAGCAGGGTCACTGCCACGACCAGTGGGTTGAACAGCCGTTCCTCAATGAAATCGTCGAACAAAAACCCCAGCACGACCGCGGGAAGCACGGCCACGGCGATCCGGGCCCAGAGCCCGAAGACGGCGTCGCGGTCTTCCCGGGGTTTCCCGAACGGCCACAGGCTTGACCAGAAATAGACCACCACCGCCAGGATGGCCGGCAATTGAATGATCACCATGAACGCGGCCGGGAACTGCTCGCGTTGCCGGAATTGCAGGAATTCCTCGAGGAGGATCATGTGGCCGGTGCTGCTGATGGGCAGAAACTCCGTCACCCCCTCGACCACCGCGAAGATCACCGCCTTCAAGACTTCCATGCGCGTAACGCCCATCCTGTGCCCGGGAAACCGTCCACCCCATGCCCGTCCGGGGAAGCCGGCATCGTTGCCTTTTTGATACGGCGAAGTATAGCCGCCGCGCACCCGGCACACAACGTGTTCGCCGCGACAACGTGTCCCCGTTCGAATGACCGGCGTGGGCGCCGGTCCCACACCCGATCCGGATGCAGCCCCATGCCGAGCTGGCGCCCGGCAATCCCAGGGCGCCGTACCCGGCGCGACTGGGTGTCCCCATTCGAACGCGTTGGGAAGGGGAATTCTCGCGGCAGATGACACTTGGCATTCGGGACAACCCTTTCTATAATAGGAGGTCCAGCAAAGGCAGTAACCTCACAACTGTGGAGGAGGGAGACGTATGGCCAAGAAGAAAGTGAATGTGGCCCTGGTGGGCGCCCAGTTTATGGGGAAGGCCCACAGCAACGCGTGGCGAAAGGTCGGGATGTTCTTCGACGCCCCGGTCGAGCCGGTGATGAAGGTGTTGTGCGGGAAGTTCAAGGAAGAGGTGGCGGTCGCGGAGAAATGGGGCTGGCAGGAGACCTCGCTGGACTGGAAAGAGGTGGTGAACCGGCCGGACATCGACATCGTCGACATCTGCACGCCAAACTTCCTGCACCCGGCGATTGCCATCGAAGCGGCCAAAGCGGGCAAGCACATCGTGTGCGAGAAGCCGCTGGCGAACACGCTGAAAGAGGCGCAGGACATGCTGAAGGCCGCCGATAAGGCGGGCGTAAAGCACATGTGCGGGTTTTCGTACCGGTTCGCGCCCGCGGTACAGACGATCAAGAACATGATCGTCAAGAAAGAGCTGGGCGACATCTATCATTTCCGTGCGGCGTACCAGCAGGACTGGATCGCGGATCCGGACTTCCCGATGGTGTGGCGCCTGAAGAAGAAGCACACGGGCAGCGGGGCGCTGGGCGACATTGGGGCCCACATCACCGACCTGTGCCACTTCCTGGTAGGCGACGTGTCGGAGCTTGCGGCCACCATGGAGACCTTCATCAAGAAGCGCGTCATCGCGGACAGCGATGTGGGCGCGTGGGGCGCGAAGGGCCGCAAGAAGCAGAAGAAATACGACACGGTAGACGTGGACGACGCGGTGGCCTATGTAGCCCGTATCAAGGGCGCGAACACGCTGGCGACGTTCGAGGCGACGCGTTTCGCCCCCGGCCGGCGCAACTACAATTCGATCGAGATCTACGGCAGCAAGGGTTCGGTGCTGTGGAACAAGGAAGACATGAACGTGTTCCAGTATTACAACTGCGCCGACCCGGCTACCGCCCAGGGGTTCCGGAAAGTGCTCGCGACGGATTCGGGCCATCCGTACACCCATGCGTGGTGGCCGCCGGGACATCTGATCGGCTACGAACACCTGTTCGTGCATGAGATTTTCGAATTCCTGTGCGGACTGAACCGCAAGAAGAACGATTTCCCGACCTTCGCGGACGCGGTGAAATGCCAGAAAGTGCTCGACGCCGTCGAGCGGGCCGCGAAGACGAAGCGCTGGGTCGCTGTGAAGTGAACCCAACCCGGGCTTCGGCCTCAGGCGACGATTGACCGCACCGGGTTGGCGTGAGCCAGCGCCAGCCCGGTGTGGTTCGTGAGACGGTTTTGCTCGCGCTCGTGGGTGCGCCGGCTTTTTTGGGTGAAATTTGGGGAAGGTGCGATTACACTGAACGAACCGCAAATGCTGAGGGCATGAACACGGAAAGCGCGCGGCCGGGTGCGCGGCGCAGGGTGTCATGTCCCGGAAGGTTCAAACCCGAGGAGGGAGAACGACCATGAGATTAGGTTTTCTCACAGCGATGTACAGCAACATGCCGCTCCAGAAAGTCCTTGAAATGACGCGGCCGCTGGGGCTTGAGGCGGTGGAGCTGGGCACGGGCAATTTTCCGGGCGACCCGCACGCGCCGCTGCAGGACCTGCTGAAATCGAAACCCAAGCGCGACGAGCTGCTGGCCATGCTCAAGGGCGAGGGGATGATTCTGAGCGCGCTGAGTTGCCACGGCAACTGCCTTCATCCCGACACGAAGTACGCCCAGAAATGCCAGCAGGTGCAGACCGACACCATCAAGCTGGCCGAGATGTTGGGCGTGAAGACCGTCATCGATTTCTCGGGCTGCCCGGGTTCCGATGAGAGCGCCAAACGGCCTTCGTGGATTACCTGCCCCTGGCCGCCGGACTACCTGGAAGCTCTGGATTGGCAGTGGGAGAAGAAGGTCATCCCGTACTGGACCAAGCAGGCGAAGTTCGCCAAGGAGCATGGGGTCCAGGTGGCGTTTGAACTGCATCCCGGTTTCGTGGTGTACAACACCGAGACCATGCTGAAACTCCGCAAGGCCTGCGGCAGCAATCTGGGCGCGAACCTCGATCCGAGCCACCTGTTCTGGCAGGGCATGGATCCCATCGATGTCGTGCGCGCCCTGGGGAAGGCGATCTTCCACGTGCACGCCAAGGACTCGCTGGTGTACGAGCAGAATGCCCGCGTCAACGGCGTGCTCGACACGAAACACTACGGCGACGAAATCAACCGTTCGTGGATCTTCCGCACCTGCGGGTACGGGCACAGCATCGAGTGGTGGAAGGATTTCGTGTCCACGCTGCGCATGGTCGGTTACGACCACGTGTTGAGCATCGAGCATGAAGACTCGCTCATGTCGAACAACGAAGGGCTGCGGAAGGCCGTCGAATGCCTGAGACAGGCCATCATCTCGGAAAAAGTCACCGCGATAACGTGGGCCTGAGCCTTCGTCCGATGTCTTTTATGCGGGAGCCCCATCGCGTGGGCTCCCGCAGGCATTTCAGCCGCGCCCGGGGCCGCGCCACACGGCGGCCGCGGCGCCCGGAATAGCCTGCGCTTCTCGGAGGGAACGTCGCCATGCGGATTTCGGTAATTGGAACCGGCTACGTGGGCCTTGTGGCCGGCACCTGTCTTGCCGATACAGGCCATCGCGTCATCTGCGTCGATGTCGACGAGGAGCGGCTCGCCCGGCTCAAACGTGGCGAAATGCCCATTTACGAGCCGGGACTCGAGGAACTCCTCACCCGCAACATCGAGGAGGAGCGCCTCAGTTTCACCGGCGACACCGGCGACGCCGTGGCCAAGTCCCTCCTTGTATTCCTCTGCGTGGGCACGCCGTCGCTCGAAAACGGCGCGCACGACGTCTCCGCCCTGATGGACGCCGCCGGGCAGGTTGCCCGGGCCATGGACGGCTACCGCATCATCGTGAACAAGAGCACCGGCCCCGCCGGCACCACGGCCCGCATCGCCGCGCGCATGAACGAACTCACGGACCACGAATTCGACGTGGTCGTGAATCCCGAGTTCATGAAGGAAGGGGCGGCGGTCGACGATTTCCTGCGGCCCGACCGTATCGTGGTAGGGTGCGAAGACGTGCGCGTGCTGGAGATCATGCGGGAGCTCTACGCGCCCTTCCTGCGCACGGGCAAACCGTTCCTGGCGATGGACCTGGCCAGCGCCGAGATGAGCAAACTCGCCGTCAACGCCATGCTTGCGGCCCGCATCTCCGTGATGAACGAATTCGCCACGTTTTGCGAAGCCGCGGGCGCCGACGTGTCCCATGTGCGGGAAGCCGTGGCCGCGGACGGGCGCATCGGCGCCGGCTACCTGTTTCCGGGACTGGGCTTTGGCGGCTCCTGCCTGCCCAAGGACGTAATCGCCTGCGCGGCCTGGGCCGAAACGCTGGGGCTCGAGGCGCCCCTGCTGAAGGCCACCGCCGCGGTCAACGACGCGGCGCTGCGCCGGTTCATCGGGCGCATTCTCTCATTCTATGGCGAACCGATCGCGCGGAAACGCATCGCCATCTGGGGGGCCACGTTCAAACCGCGCACCGACGACCTCCGCGGCGCGCCGGCCCTGCGCGTTATCGACGCCCTGCTCGATGCGGGCGCCGCCGTTCACGCCTACGACCCCGTCGCCGGCAAGAAGCTCGCGGCCCTGTACGGCGACCGCATCCAGGTCGCCGCCAAGAATTACGATGCCCTCGCGGACGCCGACGGGCTCGTCATCTGCACCGAGTGGAACGAGTTCCGCCGCCCCGACTACGACCGCATGGCCGAACTCATGCGCGAACGGGTCATTTTCGACGGCCGCAACCTCTACACCCCCGCCACGCTGAAACAGAACGGGTTTCAGTATTTCAGCGTGGGGAGAGGGTAGAAGGCGAAGCCGGCGTATCGGGCGCGGCCTCTATTGCTCTCAGACGTCCTTGCTTTTGCATCCCGTTCCGGCGCGTGCTACCATTGCGCCTTCCCGGGCGCGGTGCGCGCGTTCGGGACCCATTCGTCCTCAACATCAAGGGGGAGCCGAGCATGTCGAAGTATAAAATTGCACTGATGGGTGGCGACGGCACAGGCCCGGAAGTGCTGGCGGAAGCGGTGAAGGTCGTTCGCGCGGCCGCCGCTCGCTGCAACATCACCCTGGATACCACGGATTACGATTTCGGCGGCAACCGCTACCTGGCGACGGGCGAGATTCTCCCGGATTCCGCGCTGGACGAATTCCGCCAGCACGACGCGATTCTGCTGGGCGCGATCGGTCATCCGGACGTGAAACCCGGCATTCTGGAAAAGGGCATTCTCCTTCGGACGCGTTTTGAACTGGACCAGTACATCAACCTGCGGCCGGTCAAGCTGTATCCGAACGTTGAGACCCCGATCAAGAACAAGGGCCCGGAAGACATCGATTTCGTGGTGGTCCGCGAGAATTCGGCGGGCCTGTACACGGGTTTTGGCGGGGTGCAGAAGAAGGGCACGCCCCATGAGGTGGCCGAGCAGTGCATGGTCTACACCCGTTTTGAGGTGGACCGCTGCCTGAAGTTCGCGTTCGACATTGCCCGCAAACGGAACAAGACGAACACGCTGACCCTGTGCGGCAAAACCAACGTGCTCACCTACGTCTACGACCTGTGGGAGCGCGCGTTTCATGCGATGGGCGCGGCCGAATACCCCGACATCAAGCGCGAATACGCCCATGTCGACGCCATCACCATGTGGATGGTGAAGAACCCCGAGTGGTTCGACGTGATCGTGACCGGCAACATGTTCGGCGATATCATCACGGATCTGGGCGCCATGGTGCAGGGCGGCATGGGTATTGCCGCGGGCGGCAACATCAACCCCGAGGGCGTGTCGATGTTCGAGCCGATCGGCGGCAGCGCGCCGAAATACACAGGCTTGAACGTGATCAATCCGCTCGCGTGCATTTTCGCGGGGCAGATGATGCTGGATTACCTGGGCGAACAGGAAGCGGCGGATCTGGTTGAGAAGGCTTGCGTCGATTTTCTGCAGAGCGGCACGCTTTCCGGCATGTCGGCCAAGGAGATTAAGGAGTGCGGAATGTCGACCACCAAGATCGGTGACGACATCGCCAACCGGGTCGCCACGCTCTGATCCAACGTGGTGGGGCTTTTGGCAAGCCGCCCTCTGGACGCGTCCAGAGGGCGGCGTTTTTTTGTGCGCGAGGCCCCGGGCCGGGGCGCCCCCTTTACAGGCGCAGCAGTTTCTCGATGGCGCGTGCGATGGCGTCACGGCGCGCCTCGAGCGGAGCGGGATCCCGGGTGAATTCGGTCAGGTTCTTCGAGACACTGTCGGGGACGTCCAACAATCCCTCATAGATGCCGCGCTCCTGGGCGGGAATCCGTTCCCGGCGCGACTCGACGAGCCTTTCCAGAATGACGAAATACTCGTAATCCTCGACGCCATCGCGCAGCATTTCCCAGCGGATGCTGTCGACGGGTCCCTCCAGGACGGGTTCCGCGGGATTGCCGCCGGCCGCGGCCTCGGGCGGATAGATGAACCGCCCGTCGCCGTTCCCCCAGGGCTGGCGGGTGCCCGCCGGAGTGCCGTACCCCGTCACCCAGCCCATCGGGTCGTCGTACGGGTTCTGGGGCGAGTCCGGATAGGCGACGGAACTCGTCCAGTAGTTGCTCTGCCAGACCAGGATGCCGTCGACCTTGTTTTCCCAGGTCTGCCAGAGCCATACGCGCAGCTCGGTCGCGGGATGATCGATGAACAGGGTCGCGTAGGGGGCCTTGGGTCCGGTGCAGACGTACCACCAGAATGTGTCGCCGGCCGCGCGGCGTTCCTCGGCGACGTCGAAATTGTAGGCCGGCGTCAGGGGACACCAGATGTTGGGGCCGCCGATCAGGGCGGGTTCGACCTGCTCGGTGAGCATGCGGTGGATGTCCGGGGCGTTTTCCTTGAGCTTGCGAAACCCGTTCATGACGAATTCGTAATCCTTGGGGTCGGGCTCGTCAAACCAGTAGACATAGGCTTCGTCGAGCCAGCCTTTTTCCCGAAGGTGTTCCTGGAGCCCCTGGAGGTACGCCCGGAACAGGTGCTGGTACTGGGGCGTATCTTCGGCATACCCGAGCAGCGATGGCTCGTAGCGGGCGTGGAAGGTACCGCCGCCCAGTCCAAGGACCGGCAACTGGAACGAATTGAAACCCAGTTCGTCGATTGCGCGGGTCATGGCAAGATCCCAGGCGGTCCAATCGAATACGGGCTGGAGTTGCCCCGGCGCGACGTCCTCGAGCCCGCCCTCGCCCGTGAGGGGCTGCCCGGCGCCTGCGTCTTCGAGGACGATTTCGTCAAGCCACAGCGCGCCGGTTGTGTTGCCGGTATCAGACCAGGTCGTGGGGTAGGCGGCAAATGCGCAGGACCGCGCGCCCTCGGGGAATTCCGTGATGGTGCGCTCGAACAACTGCCACGAGCCGTCACCGGAAATGACGATGTCGAGGTTCCGGCCGGACATCCACGTGCCCGCCGCGTCGAAGTGCCGCAGCGACACCAGAAACCGCTGCTCCGCCTCCTTTGTCCGGTACCAGAAACGCACCCGCAGACCTTTGCCGGGGATGGGCAACTGGTCGGCGTAGGTGAGCGAAACGCTCCGGTCCGTATGGGGATCGTTGAGGTAGCGGGAAGCATTGCCGGCCTGTTTCGACTCGGTGTCCGTCTCGCCGCCCTGCCACTTGGGCAGGCCGGTCCAGCCGATGCCGATCTCGTCCATCGGCGTGGGGTCATAGGGGGCGATCCGGTGTTCGCTGAAATTGGCGAGGTACTTGTCCATGACCTCACGCCGCTGACCGGGCTCGCTGAGCTTCTGATAGTCGAATACGAGTCCGGGAGACAGGCCGAAGGCGGATACGCAGGTCATGCGGTTTGGCAGTTCGAAATCGTAAACGTCAACCTGCAGGGGCGTCTCCGCGTCGAATCCGTCCGCGTGCACACGCAGCGAACCGCGATAGGTGCCCGCGGGCAGGTCGGAGGGCGTCTTGACGCGGACCCACAGGGGCTGGTTGGCGCCCGCGGCCACGTCAATGGGCTCGCGGAACGGCGGCAACGGGTCGGGCCACGGCGCGGCCACACCGGTTTCATCGGTGGGAAACACGACATCCACGTAGCGCACGCGCAGCACATCCACGGCCGACGCGGGCAGCACGGCGCCGGACGGCCCGGTCAGATCGCCCGCGGCTACGGTCAATCCCGTCAACGGCCGCTGGGGCGAAATCACCAGTTGGACGGCCTCGGTCTCGTTGCGGGCGAGGCGCAGCTCGACGGCCTCGGCCTGGCGGGACGGCGCGGGGCGGGTCCGGGCGATCTTCCATCCCGACGACGCGCGCCACAGCACGACGTCGGCCGTGGAGCCGGGCACGCGCTCGCCGTAGGCGGTCTCGAAGAGGTGCGGCACGTGGAAATCGGCCCGGAACGCAAACGTGAGCCCTGGTCCGAGCGAGCCTTCGAGGATGAACGCGCCCGAGCCCGGAACCTCATACGGGATCTCCAGGGTGCTGGTTCCGGCGGGTATCTGCACTTCAGGGCTGTCCAGGACGAGCTGTCCGGCTTCCCCAGTGAGCGTCACCGAGGGCGCGGCGGAAACCGGGCCGCCTGTGCCATTGTCGATTTGAAGGCGGATGGCATTGGCGCCGCCGGGCACCGCGTCGCCGAGGCTGTCGATGACAACCGTCACGTTGGGCTCGACGGCGGTTACCGCGACGAACCGGGTTTCTCCCCGCAGCGTAACGGGTGCGCCGTCCAGCGCGGCACGGTATGCGTAGGTGGCGAGGGTAAACGCACACGGGCCGGCATCGCCTTCCGCGGCCTCGCTGGCCAGCCCCCGCAACCGGACGTAGACTTCTCCGGCGGGGAACAGGGCCTCGGGCAGCGTGAGCGCGGCATTGCCGTCGGAGGCGGCCTCTCCGGCCGGCAGCCAGTCGTGTCCGTCCCGGGAGGCCTCAACGACGAGCCGGCCGGCCGAATAATTGGTAATGCTCACGTCGATGCCGGCCTCGGTGTGGTTGCGGCCCATCACCTGGTGCCGGTAGACAAGTTCGCTGCCACGTCCGAAACTCCACCGGTTGGTGTTAAAGGCGCACTGCTGCCGGATGAGCGGCCGGCTCTGGTTGCGTGAAACCGAATAATGCGGCGCGGAAAACGTGTAGGAGTTGCCATCGATGCGCTCGCCCTCCCCCAGGCGGATGCCTTCCTGTTCGGTGTACAGGGGATGCGCGGGAAAAACGGCCACCTGATCGAACGCCATGGCCCCGCCGACCTCCCACTGACCGAATCGAAGCCAGCCCTCCCCCGGTCCTATGGTCGCGGGGGTGAAAAAGACAGAGCTGTACGACTGCCACGACTCCGTGAGCGCACCGAGGTCGCGGTTGCAGAAATGCGGGCCGCTGATGGCCGTGCCACTGCCGCCGCCCCAGCCGCGCGCGTCAAACGTGACGATATATACGGACGACGGTTCGAGCGCGAGCGGCGCGGATTGCCAGTAGTTGGAATCGCTGCCCGTCCCCGTCACCTGAATGGCGCGGGCGCCGCCGGAGGCTTCGCCGTCCAGCCATTTCCCCGCGCCGCCGGAGAGGGTCCAGCCGGCCGGCCCCTCCTGCCCCGCTTCGAACGACGCATTAGGCACTTCGACGGTCTGCGCCAGAGACGCCGGAACCGCAACAATGCCCGCGGCAAACAGAAGCACCGAGACACATGCCCGTCGCACCCTCATCAGTCGATCCTCCGTAATGATGAATGCCCCCTGGGACTGCATTCAGGCCATTGTAACAGCCACGGCGGGAGATTTCCTCAACGGGCACGGCGAGCCGCGGACGCACGGGACAATGCCGGCGCCTCACGCCGTCCCTGCCGTGCACAGCCCGGATTGCTTGCTTGTACCGGACACAGCGGCTACCATGGAATCAAACCCTGGCAAGGAGATACACGATGCTTGCTGCGCTCATCACCGTAAGCGTTCTCTGGACATCCGGCGCGGCGGAGACGCCGAAAACACCCGGGACGGAGCAATCCATGAACAGCACGTACACGATCGCGGCGTATTACTTTCCCAACTACCATCCGGACGCGCGAAACGCGCAACAGCATGGCGAGGGCTGGACCGAATGGGAGCTGGTGAAAAACGCCCGGCCGCGATTCGAGGGGCATCGGCAACCGAATGTTCCGCTCTGGGGATATACCGATGAATCCAATCCCGAAGAGATGGCCCGGAAGATCGCCGCGGCGGCCGACCACGGGATCGACGCGTTTATCTTTGACTGGTACTGGTTCGACGACGGCCCGTTCCTGCAGCGTGGCCTGGAAGACGGCTTCATGAAGGCCGCCAACCGCGATCGCCTGAAGTTCGCCCTGATGTGGGCCAATCACAACTGGCTCGACATCCACCCCGCCCGGCTGGATCAACCGGGCGCATTGCTGTATCCGGGCACGGTGACGCCCGAGACGTTCGAGCGGATGACGGACTACATTATCGAGACCTACTTCAAGCATCCCTGCCACTGGTGCATCGACGGCCGCCCCTATTTCTCCGTCTATGAGCTGCACACGCTCATTCAGAGTTTCGGGAGTCTCGACGCGACCCGCGCGGCGCTCGACCGGTTCCGGGCCAAGACCGTCGCGGCGGGCTTTCCCGGGCTGCATCTGAACGCCGTGACGTTCGGCGTGCGCATCCTGCCGGGCGAAACCGCGGTGTCGAAACCGGAAGAGCTGGTGTCGCTGCTGGGCTTCGACAGCGTCACGTCGTACGTCTGGATTCACCATGTCTCGCTGCCGCAGTTTCCCCAGACGCCTTACGCGTATGTGCGCGACAAATACATTGAACACTGGAACCAGGCCGCTCCCCAGTATCCCGTGCCGTACTTTCCCAACGTGACCATGGGCTGGGACTCGTCGCCCCGCTGCCATCTGGACGACGAGTTCAAAAACGCCGGGTACCCCTTCATGGCGACGATCTCGGAAAACACGCCCGAGGCGTTCGAGGGCGGGTTGCGCGCGGTCAAGGCGCTCGCGGACACGCTGCCCGAGTCCCGGCGCGTCATTACCATCAATTGCTGGAACGAATGGACGGAAGGCAGCTACCTCGAACCCGACACCCGCAACGGCCTCGCGTATCTGGAAGCCGTGCGGCGGGTATTCGAAGGCAGCGAACCATAAGCCGCTCTGACCGTCCGTGGATGATTCAAGCACGACCCGGGGAGACGAATGCCGGGCGGGCGCCGGTCGCGCACGGGAGACAAGCGGGGACATGGCGACGGGGCCGGCGCACTAGGGATTCTGTACGGCGGGCCTCGTGGAAAGCCCCGTCCGCGGGGCGGGGTATTTCTTGATGCGGATCGGCACGGGCAGCCGTTCCCTGCCGGGGACGTCGGTCAGGATCACGATGTCTTTGCCCTCGAGGGCCGGGTCGACCGGAAGGTTCTGCAGCTTGACCAGATAACGGTTTTCCGGGCGCGGGATGATCTCCGACACGATGCCCTCCACCGGCGTTTCGACCCCGGTCACGGTGAATTCGGTCACGCTGCCGGGCATGATGTTCAGGAAACGAATGGCGGTGTCCGCTTCGCCGGTTCCCTTGTCATACACGACGACTTCTTTCGGAACGATCTCGATCATGTCCACCACGCGGAGCGCCACGGGGATGTCCAGCACGGGGTAGTTGTCGTTGTCGGTGAAGACGTGAATCTGAGCGGGATGTGTCCCCAGGGGCAGGGGCGGCCGGGTCCGCACATGAATCGTATGTTTCAGGCCGTCCTGGGCGGTTTCGACGGTTAGTTCGAGGTAGGGGCTGTCCGTCCTGGCCTCGCGCACGTTGAATTTCGCGGCTTCCTGGAGGAACTCGATGGTAGCGGCGCTCTCGACAGGGCGGTCCATGGCAGAGTAGCCCAGATTGACGGTCGGCGGGCTGATGCGGATGCGTTCGATCGCCTTGCCTTTCATGGTGAGACGGGTCTTCTGCTTCGTATCGCCGCCGGAAAGGACGTAGACGTGTTTTTCGAATGCGCCTTTGCGGCCCTCGAACGACACCGCGACCTCCAGGGGCACGGTCTCTCCCGGAGCAAGTATCTTCTGCGTGAGATTGGCGACGGTGCAGCCGCAGGTGGTCAAGACGCGGTCGATAACCAGGGGACTGGTCCCCGCGTTTTTCAATTGAAACACGTGGTTGACCCTGGTGAAATTGTCGCGCTCGCCGAAATCATAGACCGGCGCGTCGCATACCAGCGGGCCGGACGGCGTTTGCGGTCCGGTTGCCGGGGAGGCCGCCGGCGGCTGCGCCGCGGCGGGACAAAGCCCCGCGCAGGCGACGGCCAGCATCGCACACAACACGCACCAGGGCAAAGACTTGCATCCAGCGGCAAAATGGTGTCTCATGAAGTCCTCCGCCAGCCAGGCTGGGCTGCCATTATGTATATCATAGCAACCTGGGGGCGGGAGGATCATCCAGCGGCGCGTTTGGTTTTCGGAGTGGGTCAGTCCGGCCAGGAAACAGCATGCGGAACGTCCACCAGATTCGCGAGGTTTCGACGCTCTCCTTTAACGAGCGCGTGCTTCAGGAAGCCGAAGACCGGCGCAATCCGCCCATGGAACGCCTCAAATTCCTGGGCATTTTCTCCTCCAACATGGATGAGTTCTTCAAGGTGCGCGTCGCCAGTGTGCAGCGCCGGATCGAGCTGGGGCACAGCGGCATGCAGGACGTGCTCGAGATCCTCGCGCACAAGGCCCGCGAGCTGGACGAGCGGTTTCGCGCGGCGTACGGCGACATCACGTCGGTGCTTGCGGCACAGGGCATCCGGATCCTCAACGAACACGACATCGAGCACTGCGCCCGGGAGATGGGTCCGTGGCTGGGCGACTATTTCCGGGAGAACGTGCTGCCGAGCCTCGTCCCGATCATCCTTCGCAAGTCGCAGCCATTTCCGCAGTTGACCGACGGCGCCCTGTATTTCGGGGTGAAGATGTGGGGCGACCCGGTGCGCTACGCGATTCTCGAGATTCCCTCCGAACTGCCGCGTTTCGTGGAATTGCCGAACGGCGCGATCATGTACGTGGACGATCTGATCCGGCATTCGCTGAACGAGGTGTTCTACATTTTCGACTACGAGCGCATCGGCGCCTACGAGTTCAAGATTTCCCGCGACGCCCAGCTCGACATCGACAACGATTTTTCCGAGGGCCACGTGCGCAAGATGGAGCGCGTGCTCAAACAGCGGAAAGCGGGCCGGCCCACCCGCCTGGTGCACGACGCCACCATGCCGATGGAACTGCTTCAGCTGCTGCGGGAAAAGCTGAAGATCACCGAATACGACACGCTCATCGCGGGGGCCCGGTATCACAACATGAAAGACCTGATGGGGTTTCCGAACCGCCGCGGGGATGTGTCGTTTGAGGAGATGGAACCCGCCCCGCACCCGGTACTGGACCGCGGCCGGCGACCCATGATGAAGATCATCCAGGAACAGGATCTGCTCCTGACGTACCCGTACCAGTCGTTTGACAACGTGATCCGTTTATTGCGCGAGGCGGCCATCGACCCCGAGGTCGAGGAGATCAAGATGACGCTGTACCGCGTCGCGCGGCGCTCGCAGGTGGTCAACGCGCTGATCAACGCGGCGCGCAACGGCAAGAAGGTGTTCGCCTCGATCGAATTGCAGGCGCGGTTTGATGAGAAGAACAATATCAAGATTTCGGAAGTATTGACCGAATCGGGCGCGACGGTGGTCTACGGCGTTCCACCCATGAAGGTGCACTGCAAGCTGCTGCTGATCAAGGGCAAGAGAACCCGCCTGGCGGGCCTGTCCACGGGGAACTACAACGAGGCCACGGCGCGACAGTATGTCGACACCGCCCTGCTCACTTCGGACAAGCGGTTGACGGACGAGGTGGATCTGGTTTTCGACTATCTCGACGCCGCGTCGAAGATGCGGGCGGTGACGGCGCCCCGATTCAAGCATCTGCTCGTGTCCCCGTTCAACACCCGCAAGGTGTTTCTGAAACTCCTCAACCGGGAGAAGAAGAAAGGCAAACGGGGGTACGTCTTCCTGAAAGTCAACCATCTCACGGACGAGAAGATCACGGACCGTCTGCGGGAAGCGGCCGACGCGGGGGTCAAGATGGATTTCGTCGTGCGCACGACGTACGCCATGCTGCCGCATCCCAACATTCGCGCCATCTCGATCCTCGACCGCTTCCTGGAACATCAGCGCATCTACCTCTTCGGCCGGGGAGAGGACCGGGCCGTGTACATGAGTTCCGCGGACCTGATGGAACGCAACATCGACTGGCGCGTCGAGGTGGCGTTTCCCATCTTCGATCCGCGATTGCAGCAGGAAATCCTGGACACGTGCGAGATCCAGATCAACGACTCCTACAAGGCGCGCATTCTGGACGAGATTCAGTCCAACCAGTATGTGAACTTCGGCCCCGACGGCCAGCGTACGCAGTATGCGACACACGCCTATTACCAGCGCCTCGGCACGGAGGCGCCTGCCGTCCCCACAACCGCGGAAGGCATCTGACCGTCCCGCGCGGCACGCATCCGCTCACGCAGACCCGTGTCCCCTGCGGGGCGGATTGCATTTGTGGCCTCCGGCCCGGACGGGGTAGGATTGGCCGGGCGGATACGCCGCCCTCAGCAACAGGCTTGCCAACGCGTTCGAGACAGGGGAACCGCCGGATGCTCTCCCGCGACCGGGTCATACAGGTGCTTCGACATGAGACGCCCGACCGGATACCCGTCTATGCGTGGGTGAAATTCAACATGACGCCGCAGATCGAACAGGTGTTCGGGTCGGTTGCGGCCTTTGAAGACCGGTACGAGTTTGATTTCGCCCACATTTTCGGCGGTCCCTCGACCTTTTCGGAGTCCGCGGTAACCGCGTTGCGCGAATCGAACGGCGGGCGGCTCGACCCGCGGGCCGCGCTCGACCTGCCCGTGAGCGATCCGGGCATGATGGAAGACTACCGCGAGATTATCGCCGAGATCCGGCATCACAAGCAGGAACGCGACCGGTTTGTCTATATGCAGACGCCGGGGAGCTTCGAGGTGGTGAACAGCATTATCACGCTTGAAGCGCATTTGCGCGGCCTGCTCGAGTACCCGGAGCAGCTGCGCGAGCTGTACCGGCGCCAGACGGCGTGGAGTTGCGCGTTTGCCAGGAATTGTCTTGAGCTGGGCGTGGACATGATTTTCGTGGCGGACGACTGGGGCGCACAGAACACGCTGCTTTTCAGCGAAGCCGCGTGGTGGGAGATGATCTACCCGTATCATCGGACGCTGGTGACGGCGGTGCGGCAGAGTGGCGGGTACGTGGGCCTTCACAGTGACGGGAATGTCGCGGCCGTCGTGGACGGGATCGTCGAATTGGGGTACGATCTGGTGCATCCATGGCAGGAATCGGCCGGGATGAGCCTGGCGGCGCAGAAAGCGCGGTACGGCGGCGAGTTTGTGGTGATGGGCGGGCTCGATGTGCAATCCACGCTTGGATTTGGCAATCTGGCGCGCGTCGAGGCCGAGATCGAGCGGGTGTTGGGGCTGTTTTTGGATGGCGGCCTGCTGTTCTGCACCTCGCATTTTGTTCAGGACCACTGTTCCATCGAGGAACTGCTCTTTGCGTATGATATGGTGTACCGCCGGGTGCGCGAACTGGGCCGCGCCCGGCGGGGAATGGGTTGAATGCGTGTGCCGGTGATGCCCCCTCTGGCCCGGCAGGATACAGGAAGGAGAATGCGATGACGTTGGCGATCTTGAGCGCTGTGCTGTTGAGCGCCGTGGAGCTTCCCGTAGGTTCCGCGCCCGAACCCGTGGCGTTTAGTCACTTTCCGACCCGGCTGCACGCGTGCGTGTGGCGCAACTGGACGCTGGTGCCGATGGACGCGCTGGCGGAGGTGTGCGGCGCGGAGACCGCCGAGCTGCTGGACATGGGCCGGAGCATGGGTCTCGAAGGTCCGCCGGAAATCACCCCGGATCAGCGGCGCCGGTCCTACATTACCGTAATTCGGCGGAACTGGCACCTCATGCCGTACGAGCAGTTGCTGCAATTGCTCGGATGGACCGCGGAGGAAATGGCGTACACGCTGCGCGAAGACGATTTCCTGTACATCAAGCTGGGCAGCCTCAAACCGGCGTGTGAACCGGTGCGGTATGAGGAACGCACGGCGGTGGTGCGCGCGGCGGAGGCCCGGCTCGCCGGCTGGGTCAAGGACGCGTTCCCGGACGGGGCGGGGATTCCTGAAGACGCGTTGTTCGCGTTCGTCGAACGGTTGTCGGAAATGCCCGCGAAGCGGGCCGGCGCCGCGCGGGACAGCCAGTTCGATCCGCGGTACGGCCCGTCGTATTTCGCCCTGTACGGCGATCCGCTTCTCGAGGACGATCCTCAAAAGGGCTCGTTCCCGGACGGCTACCTGGCGCGCCTGGCGGATTCGGGCGTGAACGGCGTGTGGATGCAGGCGGTTCTGTACAAGCTGACGCCGTTTCCCTGGGACGAATCGCTGAGCGAACACTATGAGAAACGCCTGGAGAATCTGAAGGCCCTGGTCGCGCGGGCAAAGGCTCAGGGGATCGGCATCTATCTGTACCTGAACGAGCCGCGCGCCATGCCGCTGGCGTTTTTTGACAGCCATCCGGCTCTGAAGGGCGTGGTGGAAGGCGACCACGCGGCCATGTGCACCAGTTCGGAGGAGGTCCGAAATTACATTCGGGGGGCGGTGGAACGCATTTCCCGGGAAGTGCCGGATCTCGCGGGGTTTTTCACGATCTCGGCTTCCGAGAACCTGACCAACTGCTGGTCGCATCACCGGGGCCAGGACTGCCCCCGCTGCGGAACGCGCGCGCCGGACGAGGTCATTGCGGAACTCCACAGCGCCATCCATGAGGGCATTCAACGCGGCGGCGCGAACACCCGGCTCATCGCATGGGACTGGGGCTGGCAGGATCCCTGGGTCGAGGGCATCGTGCAGAAGCTCCCGCTGGAAGTGGCGCTCCTGAGCGTGAGCGAATGGAGTATTCCGGTGACGCGCGGCGGCGTCGACAGCATGGTGGGCGAATATTCGATTTCGACGGTCGGCCCGGGCCCGCGGGCGACCCGCCACTGGGGATTCGCCAAGACGCGCGGACTGAAGACCCTGGCGAAGGTCCAGACGAACAACACGTGGGAACTGTCGCCCGTACCGTACATCCCGGCGGTGGCGAATGTCGCGCAGCATGCCGCCAACCTGCGCGAAACCGGCGTGGACGGACTGATGCTGAGCTGGACGCTCGGAGGCTGCCCGTCGCCCAATCTCGAAGTGGTCGCCGAATTGGGCGCGGACCGCGCTCTGAGCGTGGATGACGCGTTGCTGAAGGTGGCGCGCAACCGCGTTGGCGAGCCCCTGGCCCCCGCGCTGGTCGAGGCCTGGAAGGCGTTCAGTGTGGCGTTCAGCGAATACCCGTACCACGGCGGCGTGGTCTACTCCGCGCCGGTGCAGATGGGCCCCGCGAACCTGCTGTTTGCCCAGCCCACCGGCTACGCCGCGACCATGGTGGGGTTGCCCTACGACGACCTGGACCGCTGGCGCGCGGTGTTCCCGCCGGAGGTGTTTGCGCAACAGTTCGAAACGATGGCCCAGGGATTCCAGCAGGCGATCGCCAAGGTGCGTGACGCCCTCGGAAACGCGCAGGTGTCCCTGGAGCAACGGGCGGCCATCGACGAAGAGATGCGCGTCGCGGAAGTCTGCGCCATCCACTTCCAGAGCGTGGCCAACCAGACCCGGTTCGTCATGAACCGGAACGCGTTCAACGAAGCGCCCGCCGCGGAGACGGCGCCGCAGCACGCCGCGGCCATGCACGCCCTGCTGGACAGCGAGATCGCCCTCGCGCAGCGCATGCATGCCCTGCAATCACAGGATTCGCGGTTTGGTTATGAAGCGTCAAACCACTATTTTTATGTGCCGACGGATCTCGTCGAAAAGGCCGTCAATTGCCGCAGTCTGAAGGAGGACTGGCTTAAGACACCGCAGTAAACCGGGTTGAGCGCGAAAAGCCGCCCGGGACGACCCCGGGCGGCGTGTTACGCAGAGGGCATTGCCGGAGAGCGGCATCGCTTGGGCCCGAGGCGCCGTCCCCCGCCCGGGCCGAATGAAGAGATTCGTCACTGAGGGAGCCGCGCAGGATGTACGCAAATGCGATAGACATCGCGCAATTTGCGCTGCCGAACACGCCCCCGAACGAGCTCTGGTTCGAGGAGCCGCACAATGTCGCGTCGCTGGTGATCGAATTCGCCGCGCACAATCCTCAGGTGATCGCGGTGTCGTATTGGCGGAAGACCTGGCCGGAGGTGCTGCCCGAGGATGTGTGTGAAGCCGCGGATCCGTCCGCGGCGGGATGGCTGCCTCAGGATGACTGGTTCAACGGGTGCTGGCAGTCCGCGGCGGCGAAGATCGAGCGGGACGGGGACCGCCGCCTCCTTGTGAGTTTCGAGCCGCTTGAGGCAGAGCGCCCCGGGTGCAGAAATCCGGATGCCCTCCATCGCCGGACCCTCGCACTGCGCATCGAGGTGCCGGAAACAGGGGCGATCGAGCGCGTGGCCGTGTTCACGGCGGAGGATGCCACCGCGCTCCGCCTGCAGGTGGAACTGGACGCGGGACGCGCAACGCCCTCGCGCACCGTGCGGCTGGAGGGCTACCTGGCCATCATCGGGGCGGTACAGACCGGACCGGGCCTGCAACGCCTGCACGACCGCCTGGAAACTCTGGGCAATGCCGAACGCACCTTTACCGTAGCGGTCCGGTATCCCGCGCCCGCCCCGGGCGCGGGCGCGCCGTTGCTGACGTTCACGCTTGAGAACGACCGTTTCAGCATTTCGTTGCAGGAGCTGGAGACCTGCCCGATCTGGTGCGCCCATCTGGGGGTTTATGTCCGTGCACTGGATGAAGGCGGTTCCGGCGGCCCGGCGTTCGAGGCGTACCGAGCCAGCTGCCACGCCGGACAGACGCTTGCGGACCGGGTCCGGCAGCACAGGGAGCAGTCGCTCGCGGGCGCGATGAACGGCCAGCCGCGTCCCCATCCGGGCAATTACGCCCTCGGCTGCACGCACGCACGGCAGAGCTTCCGCATTGAGTCCAACGGCGACATCGTGTTGTGTTCGCCGGCCGTCACGCGCGTGCCGGGACGCGATACCCCGCGCGTGAAACAGCATGCGGCGGCCCGGTTCTTTTTTGGTCTGGAAAAGTGGGTGCCCACGGCACGGTATCCCGACCCCGAACCGGTGCTCGCGTACAACGTGGAAGTCCGCAAGGAGGGCCTGGCCCTGTCGCAGAAGAGTTTCGCCGTGCCGCTGCAAGGCAGCTTGCTTGACGAAGGGTGGGCGAGCGACGACCCGATGGTGGCGATGGTGAAGTTCCGGTTCGAGAACCGGGGATACGCGCCCGCCACGGCGGTCCTGCCGATACGCTACTCGGACGATTCGCGCAGGACCGAAAACCGGTACACGCGCTCGGGAGCGGACGCGGGCGACGATCTCGTGCCCGGGAACCCGCTGGCGCCGCTGCATCTGGATGGGAAGCAGGTCTGGAGCGACTGGGACGGGGCTCCGGCGCTGCGGTGTGTGCTGGACACGCCGATGACCGCGGCCGCGCGCGACGGGACCGTCGCACTGTCGCAGGAGCTGGCCCCCGGCGAATCCTGCGAGGCGGTCGTGAAGATCCCCTACCTTGCGCTGGATACGGCCGAGGAACGGGCGGCGCTGGCATCCCTCGATTTTGCGCCCTGCTACGCCGCCGTGCGGACCTACTGGCTGCGGAAAGCCGGCCGGGGCGCCGTGGTGCACACGCCCGAACCGCAACTGGCGTCGCTGCACCGGATGCATTTGTGCCACGCGTACATCACCGGGTTCGAGATGCCCGACGGCAGCGGGTTGGTGAACACCTCCGTGGGCACGGCGACCTACGGCAACTTCACCAACGAAGCCTGCATGATCGTCCATGAACTGGATCAGCGCGGGCTCCATGACGAGGCCCGGCGCCGGCTCATGCTCTGGGTGAAGTATCAGAGCACGGCCGCGCAGCCGGGCAACTTCACCGATTTTCAGGGCCTGTTTTGCGGTGCGAACGGGTTCGAGTCGGGCGCGTACAACCAGCATCACGGATGGGTGCTGTGGTGCCTGGCGGAACACCTGTTTCTCACGCGCGACCTGGAATGGTACCGAAGCGTAGCCGACGCGGCGGTTGCGGGGGCCGACTGGGTCTTCCGCCAGCGGAAACATACGATGCGTGCACTCCCCCACTCGCGCGGCTGGGAACACGGGTTTCTGCCGGCGGGAAGTCTCGAAGACGTCGAGGAGTTTCAGTACTGGCTGTCGACCAACGCGCTGACGTGGCGGGGCGTGGAGTGGACCGCGCGCGCGCTCGAACGCATCGGGCATCCGGAGGCCTGGCGGATGCGCAGCGAGACCAACGCCTACCGGCGCGATTTGCGCGACGGGTTTGAAACCATGCGTCAATACGCGCCGCTGGTGCGCCTGCGCGACGGGCGCTGGGTCCCGCAGTATCCCAGCCGTCTATACCGCCGGGGGCGCGATTCCGGATGGATCCGGGAGACGCTCGAGGGCTCGGTATACCTGCTGATTTCCGGCCTCTACGCCAGCAGCGCGCGGGAAGCGGAGTGGATTCTCGACGATTATCAGGACAACCGGTATCCGGCGCCGCCTTACGGCTACCTTATTCCCCATTTCGAGCAGACCTGGTTTGACCGGGCGGGGTTTTCGATCCAGCCCAACTTGCTTGCGGGGCTGATGCCCTACCTCGAGCGGGACGAACCGGAACTGTACATCTGGATGTTCTACAACGCGTGGGCGGCCTGCTACCGCGAGGAACTCAACGCCATGGTGGAACACCCGCTGCCGTTTCCGGGTTTTTCGAACGCTGCGAACTTCAAGACCAGCGATCAGGCCAACGCGGTGTCGTGGCTGCGCAGCATGTTCGTGTACGCCGAAGACGGCCTGCTCCATCTCGGCCGGGCGATTCCGCGGGCGTGGTTTGGCCAACAGGAACCCTTCGAGGCTCGCGATGTGGTCACGTATTTCGGCCGGGCGGGCGTCCGGTACAGGGCCGACGAGGAGCACGATGCGCTGCACGCGACGGCCTGGCTGGACCTGGCGGAAGCGCCGCCGAGACTGCTTCTGCGGTTCCGGCACCCCGAAAAGAAGCCCATTGCGCAGGTCCTGGTTGACGGCGCGCCGCATCCGGCGGCTGACGCGGAACGCGGCGACGTCGATCTGACGGGAAAGTCCGGCACGGTGCAGGTGACGGCCCGCTACGAAGCATAGCGGCCACGCGCCGCTCAGGCGTAGTGGCGAATAGCGGCACGCAGCGCGTCGAGTTCCCGGTTTACCTTGTCGAGGGTCTGCATCCCCGTCTTGAACAGGCACAGGTGTTTGCGGTACGCCTCGACGTTGGGACAATCGCCTTCGCGGTAGGCTTTCACGCGGCCTTTGTAACGGGGGTCGAAATTCGGCGCGCGTTCGGGCGCTCCATAGAAGCTGAGGTCCCGAAACACGGGTTCGAGATGGACGGGGGTCCAGAGCCCATACAGGCCGTCGCCGCCCTTTTCGATATACGTCTTGCGGAACGCGCGCCAATCCACGCCGAGCTTCTGTTCATCGAGCTTGCAGGCGTAGCACCAGTAGGCATGCACACAGTCGGCGGGGACATGCGGCGGGATGAGCCATTCGCACTCCTCGTCGCGAATGACCTGCTCGTACTGCCCGGCGATGTACATCCGGGCGGCGACGAGGTAATCGAGGCGTTCGAGCTGGCCCAGGGCGAACGCGGCCTGCGGAGCGGACATGCGGAAGTTGTAGCCCAGGGCGTCGTGGCGGCAGTAGCTCCAATCCTGGCGGACGTCCCTCGGCACCATGGTGGCGCCGGGTCTGGCGTCGACGGCGGCGTAACCGACCACCGCCGCCTTGCGGATGCCGCGGGCATACGCCTCGTCGCTGGTGATCACCATGCCGCCGTCGCCGCCGCTGGTCATGTGTTTGGACGCCTGGAAGCTGAAACTGGCGGCGTGACCGATGGTGCCGACGAGCCGCCCCCGGTACGCTCCCAGAAAACACTCCGCATTGTCTTCGACCACCGTAAGGTTGTGCTGCCGCGCGAGTTCCATCAGCGGCTCGTAATCCGGGGCCAGGCCGAACACGCTGACGGGCAGGATGGCCCGGGTGTGTTCAGTGATCTTGCGCCTGACGTCTTCGGGATCGATGGTAAACCGGTCCGGATCGCAGTCGGCAAAGACCGCCACCGCGCCGCACTGCACCACGACAAACGCCGTCGAGGCCATGGTGCTGCTCGGGACGATGACCTCGTCGCCGGGCCCCACGCCCGCCGCGAGCAGACAGGATTGCATGGTGCCGGTGCCCGAATTGTGCGTGATGGCGAAGGGCACGCCGAACCGGCGCGCGAAGGCCTCTTCGAGACGCCGCAACATGCCGGCGGACTCGCCCTTGTTGCTGAATCCGGCATCGAGGATCTCGGCCAGATAGCGGCGCTCGGCGTCGCCCACGCGGTTGGCGGGCAGATGGGCAAACAGCTCGCGGGCGCTGTGGGCTGCAAGCAGTTCGCGCGGGGTCATGGCCTCACTCCGGCACCAGGACATGCACCCGCTGGCCGGGAATGGTCAAGGTCAGTGCACCGTCCTTCACGATCGCCTCGCCTTCCGTGTAGTTCTCCACATAGCGCGCGCCGTTGAAGTCGTCCAGACCGGCAATGGTGTAGGTCAACGGCTCCGTCCAGTCATTCACGACCAGGAACCAGACCTTGCCCGAAACGGTCTTGGGCAGAACCTGAATGCCGCGGTCCACCGAGCCGTAGGTTTCGGCGAAGCGGGTGGGGAACGGGCCGGGGGCATCCGGCGCCGACAGCACCGGCTGCAGCGCGTTCAATTCGGCGATCACGGTGAGCAAATCCTGCCACAGTTGCGAGTCCTTTTCGATATAGGCGCTGCCCCAGTAGAGAATGCCGCGCGCGCCGTGCACGATGGCATCGTAGGCCATGAACCGGGTTTCCTCGAGCGTCGGCCGCCGCCCGTCGTTGGGGTCGGGAGAGGGGTCGTCACTGATATCGCGCCACCCGAACCCCTGGAGGACCATCCAGACCGGTTTTCCGGGCGCGGCTTCCTGCATGCGGCGCGTATAGGCGCCGGCGGCGGCCGGAGTGCGTTCCATCAGGTCGGAATGGCCGGTTTTGAAGGCGGGTACCGGGTAAATATCGCAGCCAACGATATCGGCAGCGCGGTTGAACGCGGCCAACTGGTTCACCTGGTTGCGGGGCGCGTGGTTCATCCAGACGGGGTGATTGGGGTCGGCTTTCTTGAGAAGCTCGTAGCCCTGAATCATTCCCGCGCACATTTTCGCGGCGCGTTCCGGGGCGTTCGACAGGTTGAGGCCGGGATTGGGCGGTTCCTGGCCCAGTTTGCGCCAGATGGCATTCGCCGTCTCTTCCGCCTGGGCATAGAGCCCGTTGTTCCAGAGGTCGCTGGAGCTTGCCATCATCTCACGCAGCTCGGTCTGGAGCGCGGCATCAGAGAGGGCGTCGATCGCGGTCCTTAATTGCGCCGGCTCCTGGCTGCGCCGCCACATCGTGGCGCCGTAAAAACAGTTCCAGAGGGCCTCGTCCGGCACTTCCCAGACGAGCAGCGCGGGATGTTCACCAAATTCGGCCACCATGCGTTTGAGCTCCTCTTCCCGGGCGGAAGGGTTCTCACTGAAGTCAATGCTGGCGCCGGTGTTGATCCATGCCCACAGATTGCGGGCGCTCAGACGGTCCAGCGCAGCAGCATCGGCGCTGGCGTGAACCAGGTTGAACCCGGCCTTGGCGGCGGCATCGAGCACAGCGTCTTCCGCGGGGTTTTCGTACAGGCCGATGATGAACGTGCGCTCGCCATCGACCACCAGCATCCGGTCCGGGGCAATCGCGGCGGTTGCCGCGTGAGCGGCCGTGACGGGAAGGGCGCAGACAGTCAGCAGGCAGATGATCTCCAGACAGCGCATGGTGATACTCCTTCGGTTCAATTCCTCCTCACGCATGGCAGCATCGTAGTTCATTACGGTTCGTCACGCAAGGCGACCGCGATAAGGATATTCCGCGGAGTACAGAAAGGGGGTCAAGCGCATTGACCCCTTCTTGATCGCCCGCGTACGGTTTACGGTTTGGCGCCGCAGGAGGCTGGTCCGGCTGATCAGAGGCATCCCAGGCGGCCATAGTCAGGTGCGGGCGGGGCGAAGGGTTTGTGAATGCCCTGCCGCCATGGGTATGATTAGCGGTTTGAGGGCGCGGGTGAACCTTCCGCGCGGTACAGAATGTCTAAGTGGTTAACGAAGTGGGTCTTCGGAGGGCATCCTCCGCAAGACCGCGGCTGTTGATACGCAGGAAGCCGTGGCTCGAAGTCATAACGCACCAGAACGGTTCAGCCCGTTCCAGAAAATCGTGGCCATCTGGATTGCCGTCGGGGCGGCGATCGTGCTGGCCTTTTTTCTGACGTCGCGCAAGGAACCGCCGCCCAAACCCTCGACGATCTCCTATGGCGAAAGGCCCAGCGACCGCGCCAGCCGGTCCCGGCTGCACGATGGGTCCCGGCGGGGCACACCACGCACGGTCGAACCGCCCCGCCGGGTCGGCGCGAATACCGAGCCCGAGGATCCGCTGGCCATCATCGGCGTCGTGAGCGAGGCGGATACGGGCCAGCCCATCAAGGACGCGCATCTCCGTTCGGTTCTGCTCCCTCCGCGAGAAGAGGGCACGGCAGCCGAAACGGCGGTAGAAGAAGCGGCGGCCGCGGCGGCCCGGATGACGCCCGCTTTTCTCGATACGGCCCAGGCGGCCCGGCGAAGCACCAAAACAAACGACACGGGGCACTATGCGCTTCCCGCCCCCCTGCCCGGCCGGTACCTCGTTCAGGCGGCCCGGACCGGTTTTGTCACGCACCGCGAAATCGTAGAGCTTGCGGAAGGCGGTGAGAAGCGGGTGCGGCTGGATGTGGCCTTGTCCAGAGGCGCGTCGATCGCCGGCCGGGTGACCGAGGCGGGAACCAGCACCGGCATCCCCCTGATCCTGATCACCGCCAACAGCGAAGAGGGCACATCCAGCGCGGAAACAGAGACCGCGCCGGACGGAACCTATACGATCAGCGGCCTGCTGCCGGGGACGTACCAGGTGGCGCTGGACCTGGCGCGCCAGCCCTACAAGGCGCCGGAACGCATCCCCGTGCAGAACGTGGTGATCGAGCGCCCGGACCAGAACGTGACGGACATCAATTTCGCGCTTTCGCCCGCGGGCACGGTCTGGGGATACATCACGGACCACGAAAAGAAGCCCGTCCAGGATACGCAGGTGTACCTGTGTACGTCGGAAAGCCTGATTTCCCAGGCGCTGAACGCGGCGGTGCATCAGGCGCCGCCTCTGCGCAACCGCTCCGAGGAAGACGGGTACTATGAACTGGTCGGCGTTCCGCTCAACCAGGAATGGCGGGTCTACGCCACGTCCGACGAATACGCGCCGCAGCTTACGGACCCGTTCATCGTGACGGAGTCGGCGCGGAGCATCCGGGTGGATATTCACGTGCTGCGCGGGACGTCGGTATACGGGCGGGTGCTCGATCAGAACGGCACGCCTATCCCCAACGCGGAGACAGTCTGCGTGCCGTCGTATTCAAAACTGTTTCAGCGGCTGGATGAGGCGCGCGCGTTCCGGCACTGCAAAACGGAGACCGACGGGACCTACATGATTGCGAACCTTCCGCCGGGGGACTATCAGCTCCTGGCACAGAAGGACGGCTACAAGGTCGCGGTGATGGGCGATCCGCTGTATGCGGACGGATTCAATGACATCCGGGGCTTTGACCTGACGCTCTCGTCGGTAGACAGCGGCAACTTCGTGGTGTACGGGATGGTCATGGATGCCGCAGGCCGCCCCATTCCGGGCGTCAATCTGACCTTGTCCGGCCTGGGAACCGAATCGATGAGCGCGACCGAGATCGAAACCCGGTCCGATGAGCGCGGAGAGTTCGGTTTCTATGGCGTCGAATCCGGATTCCTGGTCATCATCGCCGAGAAGGAAGGCTACACCTCGCAGCAGGTCAGCGACGTGAAACTTGACGAGCCGACGAACATTGTGATGCAGGCCACGGGGATGGTTCGCGGCACGGTCCTGGTGCGGGAAACGGGGCAGGCGCCGGCCCGCTACAGCGTGCGGGCGGTGCCCTCGGAAACGCAACAGGGCGGCATCGGGCTGGCGCTGTTGTCGAGCGGCGATCCGCGCGATCTGCGCAATTTCAACAACGCCGACGGCAGTTTCGAGCTGGCTTTGTCGCCGGGCGACTACACCATCGAAGCCACCGCGCAAGGATTGACCCCCGGGCGTCAGACTGTCTCGGTTGTGGAGGGGCAGCGCGTCGACGGCGTGACGCTCTACGTCAGCCAGTCGGGCGGAGTCATCCAGGGACAGGTGCAGACCACGGACGGCGGGATCCCCGCGGGCGCCACCGTATGGATCGGGGGCGCGACGGAAGCCCAGTTCGGACGGCTCGTCGACATGGTCGCCCAGACCCAGCGCCGCGGGGTGCAAGTCGGCTCGGACGGCCGGTTCGAGTTCCGCAACCTCGCCGATGGAACCTACACGGTGTTCGCCCAGGCGGAAGGCTATGCGCAAGGCAGCAGCGGCCCCGTGCAGGTGGCGCAGAGCCGGACCGTCACGGGGGTGGTGGTCGTGCTCGGCGGCGGGGGCCGGCTGCAGGGCTACGTGACCCGGAACGGCGTTTCTCTGCCCGGAGCGATGGTCACCGTGATCGGGAACGGCATCAGCGAGATGGCGTCCGCCGACCAGAACGGCCAGTACGCCATCGAGGGCCTGGCGGCCGGCTCGTATATGGCGACGGCCGTCTCGTTCGAGGGCCAGGGCACGGACCTGTTCGCGCCGATGCACGCCCAGGTGGAGATCCGGGAAGGCGAGACCACCGTGCACAATTTCGGCGAAGAAGGCGGGGCCACGGTGCAGGGATTGTGCACGCCCCCGCCCACCGGCGGGATAATCGGGTTTGCGGTGTTGCGTGTACCGGGCAGTGCGAGCGCCCTGACCGGCCTGAACCTGACGAACCCGGCCGACTGGTTCGGCGGAACCGAGGCTGGCGGTGCGCCGACGGTCCTGGGCATGTCGCCCATCCGCGACGACGGCTATTTTGAGATCGAAAACTGTCCCGAGGGGAACTATCAGCTTGATATCCTGTATGTGAACCTCGGAGAGGCGATGTCCGGCACGGGGAAGCCGCGCACGAGCCAGACTGTGTCCATAAGCGGCGAGGAAACCATCGAATTGAACATCAGCGTTCCAGGATCCTGAACACGCCATGGCCATTGTCGAACTGAAAAACGTGGAAGTGTCGTACGGCGCGACAAAAGCGCTCCGGGGCGTGACCTGCACCGTGGAAGGCGGCGCGGTGGGGCTGCTCGGCCCGAACGGCGCCGGGAAGAGCACGTTGCTGAAAACCCTGCTCGGATTCATTCGGGCGGATGCGGGCGAGGCGTCGCTGTTCGGGTTCCGGCTCCCCGCGCAGGCCCTCGAGGCGCGGCAACGGCTGGGCTACATGCCGGAACGCGACGCGGTGGGCCGCAAGGTGAGCGCGGTGTCGTTCCTGACCTACTGCGGATGCCTTTTCGGCATGAAACGCACCGACGCCATGGAACGCGCCCACGAGGTGCTCAACTACGTCGGGATGGGCGACAGCCGGTACCGGAAGATGCAGACGTACTCGACCGGAATGTGCCAGCGGATCAAGTTTGCCCAGGCCCTCGTCCACGACCCCAAACTGCTGCTCCTCGACGAGCCGACCAACGGCCTCGATCCCGAGGGGCGCATCGAGATGCTCGAGTTGATCAAGGAACTGGTGACGAAGCGCGGCGTGACGGTGCTGCTGTCGTCCCACCTCCTGCCGGACGTCGAGCACGTATGCGATCACATGCTGGTGATTCACCAGGGCCGGATCGTCCGGGAAGGGTCGATCGGCGCCTTGACGACGGCGCGGGAAAACCTGTTCGAGATTCGCGTGCGCGAACACCAGGAAACCTACCGGACCGCGCTGGAAACCGCGGGATGTGTGCTTCAGACGCTGCCGAACGGCAATCTGCTGGTCGAGAAACCGGCGCTGCTGGATCCTCGCGTGTTCTTCGAGATCGCCCGGGCCCAGAATACGCACGTGCGCCATTTTGTCCCGGTCCGGCACCGGCTGGAAGAGGTGTTCATGCAGGCTATCGGGAGACACTGAGTGCCGATTTACGAACAGACATACCGGGCCTATGACGGCAAGCCGCTGCAGGGGTTCCGGTGGTGGGTCATGGTGAAGCAGGAGCTGCGCATCCTGTTTGGAACGCGCGCGTTTGTGTATCTGCTTATCGTGGCGGTCATTCACACGAGTTTCCGCGTCTTTCAGATTACCGTGTACGACATGGTGAGCGTGTCGAGCCAGACCCCGGCCCTGATGGCGTTGAAGAACGTGGCCATGATGCAGGTCGACGAACGGACCTTCTTCGATTACCTGCGGATTCAAAGCTCGCTGGTGTTCATCGTCACGCTGTTCGCGGGCTCGGGCATGATCTGCAACGATTTCCGCGACAACCTCATCGAGATCTATTTCTCGAAACCGCTGACCCGGCTGGACTACATCGCGGGCAAGACCATCACGCTGGTGCTCGTGGGCGCGCTGTTGACGGCGATACCGGACACGCTCCTCGTGGTGCTGCACAACCTGCTGGCCCCGGGCCGGGAGACGCTGCGCGAGACGTATTGGATTCCATTCTCGATCCTCGCGTTCAGCGCGTGCATTGTCCTGCCGTGCGCGCTGGGCGTGCTGGCCAGTTCCGCCCTGTTCTCGAGCGAGCGCTACGCGGGCATCGCGGTGTTCATGATCCTGTTCGGCAACTCGGCGCTGGGGACGGCGCTTCCGGAACTTGTGCGCAACCCGAACTTCTCCATTATCTCGCTGCCCATGGCGGTCAACCGCGTGGGAGAAACGCTGTTCGCGCAGCCCCGAAAGAGTTTCCCGCTGCACTGGGGCTGGTCGGCGCTGTTTATCGGGCTGGTCTGCGCGTTTTGCTGCTGGGCGCTCGCATCGCGGATCCGGCGCGCGGAGCGTGCGTCATGAGCGCGATCATCGAGGCCCAAGGCCTGTCCAAATGGTTCGGCGAGGTGGTGGCGGTCAACAACCTTGATGTGTCGATTGAGCCGGGGGTCACTGGCCTGCTCGGCCCCAACGGCGCGGGAAAGAGCACGTTCATCAAGCTGGCCCTGGGGCTCTACAGCCCCAGCCGAGGCACGATGTCGGTCTTTGGCGAGCCGCCGCGCAACAACCTGCGGGTGCTTCGCCGTATCGGCTATTGCCCGGAGTTCGACCGGTTCCCCGAGAACACGACCGGCTACGAGTTCGTCTACTGGCTCAACCGGTTTTACGGCATGACCGGCGCGGAGGCCACCAGACGGGCCGAAGAGGCGTGCGAACGCGTCAAGATGACCGAGCGCATGGACGACCTCATCGAGACGTACAGCCGCGGCATGCGCCAGCGCATCAAGATCGCCCAGGCCCTCGCCCCGTCGCCCGAACTGCTGTTTCTGGATGAGCCCATGGCGGGCCTGGATCCCGAAGGCCGTGAAGAGATGTTCGCGCTGATCCGCGAACTCGGAGAGAACGGCCGGGCCGTCATTGTGTCCAGTCACATCCTCTACGAAATCGAACGGGTCACGAGCCACGTGGTGCTCCTGCACAACGGGTGCATCCTCGCGCGTGGCCGGGTGCACGACATGCGGGAACTGATCGACGAACATCCCCTCGCCGTCACGGTGGGATGCGGCTCCCCGAGAGACCTGGCGCGGCATTTCGCGGAAGACGGCGCCACGTTGAGCATCGAGTTCGAAGACGGCCGGGTCACCGTACGGACCAGGGATCCGAACGGCTTTTTCGAAAAGTTGAACCGGCTGGTGGCCGACAAGGCCGTGGACGTCACGAGTTTTGCCTGCGCGGACGCCGACCTGCAGTCGGTGTTCCAGTACCTGGTGCGGTAGGAGTTTCATGAGCGCGACACTGGACAAGGTAGAAGCAATGCCGGCGGCCAACGCGCCGTACCTGCGTTTCCTGGCGATGTCGGCCCACCACGCGCTGGTCACCACATTGCGCCGGAAACGGACCATCCTGGCGGGCGTGGTGGCCCTGCTGCCGGTCGTGATTCCGCTGGTGCTCACCGTGTTCACGGAAGGCGCGTTCGGCCGCGAGGGCAACAAGATATTCGTGATGCTGATGGAAGACATCTACGTCAAGGCCCTGCTGCCGCTGCTGGCCATGTTTTTTGGAATCATGCTGATCGGGGAAGACGTCGAATCACAGACCATTCCGTACCTGCTGACGCGGCCGGTTCCCCGGTCGGCGATGGTGCTGGGGCGTTTTGCGTCGCTTCTGCTGATTGCCGCGGGGCTGATCGTGCCGGGGGTGTTTCTCACATTCGCGGCGTGTACCGCGCTCGGGAACTTCGCGTTTTCCGCCGCCAACCTGCGGCTCATGCTGCACTACGACGGCGCGCTGCTGATGGGGCTGCTGGGGTACGGGGCGTTCTGCATGTGGCTGGGCGCCTTCTTCAAACGGCCAATCATCACCGGCGTCATGGCCCTGTTTTTCTGGCAGCGGCTGGCCCTGTATGTGCCGGGCCTCATCGACTTTTTCACCATCGAGAAATATGTAGTGGCGCTGTTGCCGCCGCTTGCGGAAGCGCGGGAAGCCCCAATGCTGCGCACCGCCCTCGCGGAATACCAGAAAAAACTGTTCCTGGTGGGCGCCACCAAGTCCGCCATCGCCCTGGTGATCATCGCGTCTGTTCTGATTCTCCTGACGGTGCTGGTCGTTCGGCGCCGCGAATACTCGCAGGCCAAAGCCATGGAGAGCTGAGATGGGCCGCGCGCGGGGGCACAAGCGCAAGAGTCGCCGCGAAATACGCACGGTTCTCGTGCTGGCCGCGCTGGTCTGTGTCCTTGGTGCGGCCATTGTATGGGCGCGCGGCCGCGACCCCCGGGGGCTTCGCCCGCCCCCGCTGTCCCCCGAACTCCAGGCCCGTATCGAGTCTCCCGAGAATGCGGCGCATGTCCTGGTGCAGGCCCTGTACCTGCTGCCGGGGGACAACCCGCTTCCCCAGAAGTATCCTGTTCCCGATAAGCCCGGTGAACTGCGGCTTTTCGAGACCGAGAGCGGCTCCATCGCCCGCGCGCTCGACATCTGGGCCCCCGATGACGCCCCCGAAATCGCCGCGCGCATCGAGCAGTGCCGTCCCGCGCTCGATAAGGCCCGGGAGGCTTTTGACGCGCCGTATTTTCTGTTTCCCGCACAGGACGCGAACGTCCGGCGCCCGATGCTGGAGATTCTTGTCCTGCATTTTCGGATTGCCTGCCGCCACGCGTGGGAAATCCGCGGCGAGCAGGAGACGGCGCTGGAGTCCCTGTTCGATGGCGTCCGCGTGTGCCGGCTGCTCCAGCAAGACGGGACGATTCGCTTTTTGACGACGATTCAGGAGGAGGAACGCAGCCTTTGGACGCTGCTCGGCACGTATCTCGAGCAGAGCGGCGACGCCGCCACCCTGAACCGGGCGTTTGAGGGAATGCTGCGGCTTGGCGAACCGCCTCAGCCGGATTATGCACACATGATCGATGCGGAATGGCAGGCCTATTACGCGGAGACCGAACGTATCCGGTCTGAGGACAGCAGCGGGGGCTTCAACCTGCGCCGCTTGCTGTATGTGCGCTGGCGAACCCAGAGGCTGCGCGCCTTCATCGAGCACCGCGGCGAATGGCAGGAGTGTGTGGCGCTCCCCTATCCCCGCCTCGAAAAGACGCTGGACGCCGCCCCGGTGGAAATGGCCGGGGAACTCAAGGAATACGACAGTTTGGGGTACCAGTTGTGCGTGGCCAGGTTTGCAGCGGCCAATTGCACCGCGGCATACCGCCAGGTACTGCTGCTCGCGCTTCTGGAATTGCACCGTCTGGATCAGGGACAATACCCGGAAACGCTTGCCGAGGCGGCCGCCGGCCGTCTGGAAACCGTGCCCGAAGACCCGTTTACCGGGACCGCGTTCCAATACCATCCGGCAACGCCCGAACGGCTGCTGGTCAGCCCGGGCCCCGGGAAACCACCGCAGGCCTACCGGCGGCCCGAGACAACATGGCGCGCGGAAGTGGTCAAGGGCGTCGTCAGCGTCGAACGAATTAACACGAAGGAATGACCTTGCGTAGCAGAGCGAGAAAGACCGGCATAAAACGCCCGATCATCCTGTTCGCGTGCGCCGTGGGCGTCCTGGTTGCGCTGATTCTCGCGGTGCGCCATTACCGCTCTGAACCGTTGATCGGACCCGAGTCTCCGGAAATGGTCGCGAAGCGGACATCGCCCGACAACGCCTGGTTCGCGCTCCGGGAGCTGGCGAACGGCCTTCCGCCGACGCCGCCCCCGGGCAGGCCCGGTATTCTGATGGACCAGCGCGGCGGCCAGGACGCCGCCTTCATCGCGACGCGCCTCGCTATCCGCCTTCCGGACGACGACCCCAAGGTGCTGGAGTATCTCGAGGCCACGCGCCCGGCGGCCGAAGCCATGCCGGGGATACTGGACACGCAACCGTTCTATTGGCCTCCGCTCGAATCGGTGCAGGCCAACCGGGAAAACATCGCCGCCTTCGAAACCTTGTCGCGGCTCCTCTGCGGCCACGCACTGCATGCCGCGAAAGAGAGCCGGCCGGAAGACGCGGTGCGGTTCGCGCTGGCCGCGCTGCGGCTGGGCATGTTCGTGACGTGCGATGGTCCCCTCGAGAATGCATTGAAGGGCTGTGAACTCACTTCGGATGCGGCCGTTACCGCGATGAGCCTTCCCTGGGGCGCGTATCCATCGGAATTGGGGCGGACATTTCTCGCCGGGATGAAAGAACTGTCCTCGAAACCCATCGACCTGTCGGCCGCGATTGACTGGGAACTGCGCCTGGTCGAGGCGGGCTTCTACACCACCAGCAATCCCAGCCAGCCTGACGGGCTGTCGGGAAATCTGCAGGATGCGGCATTGCGGCGCTTTCTGCGCAAACACGCCAAAGCGCTGCGCGAAGCGGCCACGATTTCGTATGCCGAGTTGCCCGGGTGGTCGAGCCGCCACGAACGCGCGCGAATGATCGAGCAGAAGGCCCTGCCCACGCGGTTCACGAGCCTCGCCGCCGAAGCGGTCCAGAGACGGACGCTTGCCGCAACGCAGGTCGAGGGCCTGCTCGCCGTCGTGGCGCTCGAGCTGTACCGCCACGCGCAGGGGGCGTATCCGGAGACGCTGGAGGCCCTCACGCCGGACTACGCGGAGGCCGTCCCGATGGATGCTTATGCCGCGGAGCCGTTTCGCTATTCGCTCAAGGATGGCGCGTACCAGATGTACAGCGTGGGCCGCGTGGCCGGGGATGACGGGGGCGATGCGAAACGGGACCTGCCGGTGCCTCCCGCCATTGCAGCGGCATTTGCATCCTCACTCACGAATCCCGGAGAATGAGCTTAGCGGCGCACGCCTGTCGCGACACGGCGCCGAGGGCGCAAAACATACCAGCCCGAACGGTCACGCCCGGGAACGGGAATTCAACGGCGGGAACGGCCCGCCCTCATCCCGGACGGCCTGAACCGGCCCGGGCTGATCCGGAGGAATGCCCCATGGAACGCACGACGGCACGCAGCACGGAACAGTCCTGGTCCGCGTACAAGCGCTACCGGAAGCTCCTGGCAACGGGCACCGGCACCCTGTCGAAACGGCCCCGCTTCGAACCCGAAGAGCCGTGCTACATGGACCACGGCCGGGGATGCCGGCTGTGGGACATCGACGGCAACGAATACATTGATTTCCGCAACGGATTGGGCCCGATCTCGCTTGGCTACTGCTACCCGGCCGTGAACGAGGCCGTCGCGGCCCAGCTTCAGAAAGGCACGGTATTCTCGCACCCGTGCGTGCTCGAAGGGGAAGTGGCGGAGCTGGTGTGCGAGATGGTCCCGTGCGCCGAGAAGGTGCGCTACCTGAAAACGGGCGGCGAAGCCTGCGCGGCGGCGTTCAAGATTGCGCGCGCCGCTACCGGCCGCGACATCATCGCCCAGTGTGGATACAACGGCTGGGTGAACAGCCTGGCGTCCGGGGCGAACGTCCTGCCCCGGGTCCGGGAGGACGCGCCCAAAGGCGTGCCCGTGGAAATCTCGAAACTGCACCGGGCCCTGCCCTGGAACGACCTGGCCCCCTACGAGAAGCTCTTCGCGGATGAGGGCGCCAACGTGGCGGCGGTCGCGGTAGCCATGGACTATGCCACCGCCGACAAAGGCGCGGATTTCCTGCACGGTCTCCGGGAACTCACGCGAAAACACGGCGCGCTGCTGTTTCTTGACGAGATTGTGTCCGGGTTTCGCGTCGCCCTGGGGGGATACCAGGATTACTGCGCCGTCGATTGCGATCTGGCGGTCTTCGCGAAGGGCATATCGAATGGCCTGCCGCTGTCGGTCATCGCGGGGAAAGCGGCGGTCATGGACGAACTTGAGCGGGCGGTGGTGAGCTCGACGTATTCGGGTGAAGCGCTTTCCCTGGCCGCGGCCCGGGCCACGCTGAATGTCTACCGCGAGCACGACGTCATCGGCCATTTGTATGCCATGGGCCAACGGTTCCAGGAGGGTATGAACGCGCTGTTCGCGCAGTACGAGTATCCCCTCGAGGCGCGCGGTCTGGCTCCGTGCCTGGCCCTGACCGACTGCGCCCGGGGACAGACCGTGGAGAATGCGGTGGACTCGCTGTTCCGTGAAGCGTATGCCCACGGTCTCTCGCTGTATTCGGTGTGTTACATCAACTTCTCGCACCAGCAGGAAGACATCGACGAAGCGCTGTCGCGCCTGGAAGACACCCTCAGGGCGCTGGCGTAAACAGGTATAACGCGCTGTCGCAACTGCCGCAGACGAGCCGGCGTAACCAGCCTATGCGTTGCGCAGGCACGCCAGACAGAGGCGGATCTCGGTTTCGCCCAGGTCGTCGCCCGCGTAGTGCCGGATGGATTTGACCCGTGTGCCAATGACCTGTCCGGCGGCCTCGATCACGCGCTCGAACGTCTCGTCATCGACCCAGGGGTAGGGCGTGACGCGGCCGGTATCGCGCAGGAAATCCTCGAGCTCGCCGACTACCCACCGTTCGCTGCGCCCGAGTTGGCGGCATACGTCTTCGAGGGACGTGTCCTGTTCGAACAGCTCGCGCGCCGTGACGCCGGCCGGCTGGGTATCCGGCGTGGACGTCCTGCCCGCCGCAACGGAACCGGCTTTCCGGCCGCCCGGCGGCGCGAGACCGGCGTCTTCGAGATGTTCGCGGATGGCCGTGCAGAAGACCCGCCAATAGTCGCGGCACTTCTGTTTCCCGACGCCCTCGACCCGCGCAAACGCGGCCTTGTCGACGGGCTTCCTGCGAACCACGTCATGAAGCGTCGCGTCGCCGAAGACACGGTACGCGGGCAGATCGCGATTCCGGGCCTCATCCCGGCGGATGCGGCGAAGTTTCTCGAACAGGGCTTCGTCCCAGTCGCCGGGTTCGTTCGCCGGTGGCGGCGTGGGCGCTTCGATCGTTCCCAGCAGCGCCAGAACGTCATCCGGCCCGGGCTCCGGCGCGGCATCCCCGGCGTGGTCCAGACAGATGTCGCAGGCGCCGCAGCGTTTGGCGGGATAGTGCTCGCCGAAGTAGTCGAGGATGGCCCGTCTCCGGCAGACGCCGCCGGCGCACGCGGCAGCCATTGCATCGAGCTTGGCATCGCTGATGTCGCGGAGCGCGGGCGCCTGGTCTCCCTGGATGGCGCGCCAGATTTCACGGTCGGCCTCGCCGTGGAACAGGTAGCAGTCGGCGGGGCGGCCGTCACGTCCGGCGCGGCCGCTCTCCTGCTGGTAATGTTCGAGCGACTGCGGCATGGCGGCGTGGACCACGAACCGCACGTCGGGTTTGTCGATGCCCATGCCGAACGCGACCGTGGCAACCACGATTGCGGCGTCCTCGCGAAGAAACCGGTCCTGGTTGCGGCGGCGCACGTCGGCGGCCAGGCCCGCGTGATAGGGCAGGGCATGGTATCCCGCGCGTTTGAGAAACGCCGCGAACTGCTCGACATCCGTCCGCCGGATGCAATAGACAATGCCCGCCTGGCCGCGATGCCTGGCCGCAATCACCCGGAGCTGTTCGTGGAGGTTGGTGCGCGGCACAAACCGGTACGTCAGGTTGGGCCGGTCGAATGAGCCGGCGAGCACACACGGCGCTTCCAGAGCGAGGGAGCGGACGATGTCGTCCCGCACGCGTTCGGTGGCCGTGGCGGTGTAGGCATGAATGCGCGCCCGGGGAAACTGCTCCCGGAGGCAGCGCAAGTCGCGGTAGCTGGGCCGGAAATCGTGGCCCCACATGCTGATGCAGTGGGCCTCGTCCACAACGAAATAGGCGAGCTCCCGCGCATGAAGCAACTCGAGGAAATGCGCCTGTGTGAGCCGTTCCGGCGCGACGTAGAGCAGCCGTATCCGTCCCGAGCCAAGGTCCGCGAACACCTTGCGCTGTTCTTCGGGAGATTGCGCGCTGTTCACGCAGGCGGCCGGAATGCCTCGCTGGCGCAGGGCGTCGACCTGATCCTTCATCAGGGAAATCAGAGGCGACACGACGACCGCCAGCCCGTCCAGCGCCAATGCCGGCGCCTGGTAACACAGGGACTTGCCCCCGCCCGTCGGCAGGACCACCAGAGAATCGCGCCCGCTCAGAATGGCCTCGACGGCGTCACGTTGAAACGGACGGAAGGTCTCGAATCCCCAGTATTCACGGAGTATGGGTTGTATGCGCTTCATAGGGGGCCTCAGGGTACCAGATCGCGGGCCGCCACCCCAACCCCGGGCGGAGCGTTCGCGGCGGCTCCCCCGGCGCACGGCCTGGCGCTCCGACCGATGTGGAACAGCGCCCCGGCCGAATCAGTACGCGCCACATTCTTCGAGCGCTTCATACATGGCAACGATGTTCCCGGGAGGCACGTCGCCCTGGATGTTGTGGATGGTGTTGAACACGTAGCCCCCGCCCGGCGCCAGCGCCTCGACATTGCGTTTGACGTCGTCTTTCACCGCCTGCGGCGTGCCGTGGGGCAGAATGTGCTGCGTATCGACACCCCCTCCCCAGAACGTGATCGCATCCCCGAAATCGCGCTTGAGGGCGCGGGGTTCCATGCCCGCCGCGGTCACATGCACCGGATTGAGGATGTCGACGCCGGCCTCGATCAACCCCGGCAGGTACGGCCTCACATTGCCGCACGAATGGAAGAAAAGCCGCACGTGCGGTGCGGCCCGCTTGATGGCCGCGAAAACCCGTTCCTGGTGCGGCCGGATGGTCGACGAATACTGTTCGAACGAAATGAGCTGCGACTGCTGGGTGCCGTAGTCGTCGTTCTCGACCACGATATCCACCTCCGGCCCCAGGGCGCGCAGCGCCATCTCCCAGAACGCGATCTTGAGGTCCGCGAGTCTGCCGTACAGGCGCTCCGCAAACGCGGGGTACTGCAGGGGATCCATCATGGCGTTTTCCATGCCGCGCAGCCGCTGGGCCATCTCGAAGATGCCCGCGCACAGGCCTTTGATCAGAACCGCCTTCCCCTGTTGCCGGAAACCGGCCGCGCGCTCGCGCAGGCCGTCCACGCGACGCGGGTCCGCGGCATCGGGCCACCGATATCCCGCGACCGTTGAGGGTTCCGGCGGGAGTTCCGCGAGCGGGTGTTTCACAATGCTGAACCACAATCCGTCCTTCTTCGGGAAATGCTGCGTCATGCCCCACTCGTCGCGGTAGTTCCAGACCGCTCCCCCATCCTCGAGTTTGTCAAACACGCCCCAATTGTGGCTCGTCAGGGGAAACAGGCCGCGCGTGTCCACGCCGAGCCGGTCCAGAAATGCGTCCGAGGGGATGACGGTCTGCTGTATCACATCCTGCCACAGGGGCGCTTCACCGGGCATGCCCAGATGCGCGCGCAACGCGTCGTACGCCCTCCTGGAGATGCCGGTGACATGGGTGCCGGCGAGGTCCAGAGGCACCCGGTCCGGTTCGCGGTGGTCCATCGCCGTCACGATCCGTTCGCGCGAGGTCATGGTGCGCTGACTCCCCTTATCGAAACGACCGGGAACCGCGGCAGGCCGCGACGGCCGCCGCCAGGCGCGATATACCATACGGTCGCGCACATCGCAAGAATACCCGGCAGCGGTTTCCGTACCGGACAGGGAACCAAACCCCCGGTTTGGAGATAGACATGAGTGTCTGGTTGTGCTTGTTCGGGGTCAACACGTACCATAGAGCGACAGGCCGAACCGGCGAGCGGCAGCGGTCGGGCTGCCCGGGGAACGCGGACAGGCGGTACAAGGAAGGGGCGATTCCATGAAAACACGTGCATGCCTTTTGGTTTTGGCCTCCACAGTCATTCTGGCCATCCCCGTGTGGGCAAAACCCAACGAGGTTCCCCTGCCTTTGGGCAAACGGCTGATTGAATACGGCTGGGACGTGCCCACCACGGAACAGGTGCGCAAGAATATCGGCAAAATGGAGCAACGCCCCTTTGACGGGATCGTGTTCCGCCTCGAGGGCGGCGGCAACGTGCTCGTGCCGGAACCGTGGGACGAGACGCGCTTCAAGAAAGACTACGAAAACGCCGAACGCATTAAATGGAACCGGTTTACAGACAATTTCGTGATCATGTGGGCGGCATCGGATCAGGATTGGTTCAGCGATTCCCAGTGGGAACAGATTGTCAACAATATCCGTCTGGTGGCGCACGCGGCCCGGCTGGCCAAGTGCGTGGGGATCTGCTTCGACGCCGAACCTTACGGGGAGAATCCGTGGGAGTACGCGAAGACGGCGCATCACGAAACGAAGTCGTTTACGGAGTATCAGGCCAAGGTGCGCCAGCGGGGCGCTGAGTTCATCCGAACGGTCGAGGCGGAGCTGCCGGATCCGCAGATCCTGACCTTTTTCCAGTTGAGCTATTTCGCGAACCTGTGCATGCCCATGGATCCCGGCTTCCGGCAGGAGAAGTTGTCGAAGGAGCATTACGCGCTGCTGCCGGCATTTCTCGAGGGGATGCTCGAGGGGTCGCAGGCGGGCACGCGCATCATTGACGGCAACGAGGGGGCGTATTACTACAAAGACCGGCAGCCGTATTTCGAGAAGTACCATCAGATTACCCAGAGGGGGTTGTACCTCATTCCCGACGAATTCCACGATCAGTACCGCCACAAAGTCCGCGTCGGCCAGGCCCTGTATGTCGATCAGTATTTCGGGCTGCGCGAACAGAACGTGCTGGGACATTTCATGACGGCGGAGCAGCAGGCCCAGTGGTTCGAGCACAATGTGTACTGGGCGCTCTACACGGCCGACAAATACGTGTGGTGCTACAGCGAACGCATGAACTGGTGGGAAGATCAGGATGTACCGGCGGGGTGCGAGGAAGCGATCCTCTCGGCGCGGCGCAAGCTCGCCAACGCGCAGGGCCTCGACATCGACCTGGCCCCCATCATCGAGACGGCCCAGAAACGCGAGCAGGATGCCGTCACCGGCGACCTGGCCATCCGGACCGCGGAAATCATGCGACTCGGGCGCGGGGTATCCAGCCCGAAGATCGACGGCGAGCTCGATGACGAACTCTGGCGCAAGACCGAGCCGCTCGAACCCTTCGTGCCGATGAAGGCCGCGCAGGAAACCGTGTCGGCGCAGACGGAGACCCGGGCCGCCTATGACGACGAATACCTGTACATCGCGTTCCGGTGCGAAGAGCCCAAGGCCCCCGAGCTGCAGATTGTGGGCGAGAAACGCGACGATTATGTGTTCACCGGCGACGTGGTCGAGCTGTTTATCAAGCCCAGCGACGAGTCGGCTGCGTTTTATCACTTCGCCATCAACCCGGCGAATGTGGTGTGGGAGGGGCTGCATGTCGACGTGCTGCAAACCGAGTACAATCCGGAATGGCAGCACGGCGCGCAGCGGGGACCGGATTTCTGGACCGTGGAGGCCGCCATTCCGTGGAAAGCCCTGAATATGGCGGCGCCCGAACCCGGCAGCCGGATCCGGATCAACCTCTGCCGGGAACGGTACACGGAGCGCGAATGGACCTTGTGGTCGCAGACCGTCTACCATTTCCTCGAGCCCGAACATTTCGGGACGTTCACCTTCAAATGACGGTGTGAGGAGGCGGATTGCCCCGGGAGACCCGCGTCTCTCGTGCATAGAGCAGAAGGGACGTGCCGACGCAATCATGCCCGGGGTGCGCTGTGAGCCGGGGTGGCCGGATCGATTGCGCCGGCATCCCCGACGCGCGGGTCTCACACCAAGATGGAGAACGAAGGCGAGACGCCTGCGCGCCACACCCGTTTTGGCCGGGCGGATTGAGTGCGTGGCCCGGTCTCTCTACCAAGGCAATCGAACTTAGTGCGCCCCGCACAAATGGTCTTCGTGAGACGGGCCGTTTGCGACCCCGTCCGCCCGCAGGCCTGCTGGATTCCTGCGTGCGCAGGAAAGACGTTGAAAAACGCCGTTTCGTGCGGACATCTGCATTTTCTTTTGGCGAATGCGCTGACTTGGAGTCGGTGGAGGGCGCCTGTTCTTCCGGCGACCTGACGGTTTGCATCTGGTTTTAGTGCGATTGCCCCGGTCTCTCTACTTGCCTTGGGGGGCAGCAAGGCAGGTATGATGTATATTGTGTCCATGGGCGCCGCCGGAGTTTTCAGCTGAGCCAACGGAGGAAGCATGCACCGTAACCTGACGTTGCCCCGCATGATCGGGCGCGAGATCCAGCGATCAAAGTGGAGCACCCTGCTCTGTTTCTGCATCGTCGTGCTGGCCACGAGCCTGCTGGCGATCATGATTGCCGTGGGCCGAAGTTCCGTCGACGCCACCCGCGTCCAGATGAAGGACATGGGCTTCAATCTCCTGATCACGCCGCCGGGCGCGGATATGGCCCAGTACCAGGCGCTCAACTTTGACGGCCCCGACATGCCGGAAAGCTACGTGGACCAATTGGCCGCAAGCACCGTGCTGGCCCAGCATTTTGTCGGCAAGTATCAGAAGACGATCCAGGTCGAGGGCAAGACCATCGTCCTGACCGGGCTCCGCCCGGAAGAGTCTCAAGCGAACGCCTTCCGCAAACCCATGCCTACCGCGTACGACGTGCCTCCGGGGAAGGTCTTGGCCGGAGCGGCCGCCGCGAAGGCCCTTGACCTGGCGCCCGGCAGCCAGGTGACCCTTCTCGGCAAGCCGTTTGAGGTCGCCGACGTCATCGAACCCAAAGGCGCCATTCCGGAAGACATCCGCGTGTTCGCGCATCTGGGCGACGTGCAGGCCCTGCTCGGGGTGAGCGGCCGCGTCAACGCGATCGACGCCCTCGCCTGCATGTGCCCCGTGGACACGAAAGACATTCTGAACGCGCTGGAACAGAGCATCCGCGCCGTCCTCCCCGATGTCGGCGTGCAACCCTACCGGGACATCCTCCTGGCGCGCCACGAACAGCGCGGGATGCTGTACCGGTTACAGCTGGCCACGGTGGCCATCGTGATTGCGGGCGCGGCGACGGCCATCTGGGGGCTTACCTACCTGAACGTGCGCAACCGCCGTTCAGAAATCGGCGTGTTCCGCGCCCTGGGCATTCCCGGCGGCCGCATTGCGGGACTTTTCATTGCGAAGATTGCCCTGTACAGTCTTGCGGGCGGCCTTGCGGGCTGCGTGCTGGGCTACTTCCTGGCGCCGTCCATTGTCGTGACGGAACGCGTGCTGCTCCCGGATATCGGCTCGCTTGCCCTCATCGCGGTCGCGACGCCCCTGGTGGCGGTGCTGTTCGGCCTGCCGCCCATCGTGGCGGGGCTGCTTCAGGACCCGGTGGACGTACTGCGGGAGGCAGCGGCATGATTCAGTTCGACGGCGTATCAAAACAGTTTCGCAAAGACAAAGCCGTTGTGCGCGCCCTCGAGGACGTCACGTTCCAGGTCGAGCCGGGACAGATGGCGCTGGTGCGCGGGCCTTCCGGCAGCGGCAAGACCACCCTGATCAATCTGGCGGCCGGACTCACTCACGCGTCGCGGGGAAGCATCCGCGTGGCCGGAACATGCCTCGACGGGCTGTCGCTTCGTGAACGGGCCGCCCTGCGGGCCCGCGAGGTCGCGGTCGTGTTCCAGCTCTTCCACCTCGTGCCCTACCTGACCGCGCTCGAGAACATCCTCCTGCCGACCCTGGCGCTGGCGAAAGCCGGCAACGCGCCCGACCGCGCCCGGGAACTCCTGGCGGAACTGGGCCTGGAATCCCGCGCAAGCCACTACCCCGATGAGCTGTCGGCCGGCGAGCGGCAACGCTGTGCGCTGGCGAGGGCCCTGCTCAACAATCCCGCGGTGGTGCTGGCCGACGAACCCACCGGGAACCTGGATCCCGCCAGCGCGGACACCGTGCTGGCGCATCTGGACCGCGCCCGCAAACGCGGGGCCACCGTGCTGCTCGTGAGCCACCAGCCCGTTGACAGCATCCGGCCCGACGTCACCTTTGACCTCCGCGAGGGCCGGCTCATATAGCCAGCCAGTCGCCCCGGCACATACGGAAAGCCAAGACCGCAATAAGGTGAAAAATACAGAATTCTCACTTTGGAGCGGCCCGGCCCGAAGGGGGCGTTGAGTAATCGCTCGGAAGTGCGCTCTTGAGACCGGCCAACGAGGGCGCCGGTCCCACATCAACAGGCAGGGCCCTCACCGCCGGCGGGCAAGCCAGGACGCCTCCGGATGCGCTGTCCCAAGGGGTTTCAGCCCGCGAAGGGTTCGAGTCGTGAGCTGGGCGTTCTGTCATTTTTCGGTCAGTAGAAGAATGACCTCTCGTCAAAATGCGGGCATTGGGAGCGTCGAGTACCATCCAGCGGAGGCGGGAGCCTCCCGGATTCACGCTTTTCCGTTCTTTTTCGCTGGTTTCACGCGATCCTGGCGCTGTCACCAGACTCCCAAAGCGGGAAAGGCCCGGATATCGAAATCCCATATTCATTGGAAACACTTGACTTTCTATAATTCTATACGATACCCTAAGTCGCACAACGGGAGCGGATCAGCCTGTTTATACGGTTGGACAGACTCATGTGACGTAGGTGGAGCTATCGGCACGGCATCAGCACAGTCGCAGTGGAGCCGTTGGGAAGACGGGCTGGGGAATGCGGCTGACGGAGACTGAAACCTTTTGGTCTCCAAAGGGATTACACTCTGGGGCTGAAGTATCCGAAGACTGTCCGCTCCGCAAATATGTGTTTGGTGATCAGGTTTCGAAGCTTTCGCAAGAAGTGGTGGCAATAAGCGGTGCAAGAAACCGCGGGCGGAAGGTTCACGCAGCGCTCGTCCCGCAATGTGTGATCCGGAAGCCTTAAAGCAGAGGTGGAATATGACCAACAGCAACGACGTATCTTACTCCGTCAACATAGACAGTCCGATCGCCGTCTATGTCCAGATCGAGAACCAGATTCAATTCGCGATCGCATCCGGACGCATTAAACCGGGATTCACGCTTCCGTCTGTCCGCGAGATGTCGCAGGAGCTTGAGGTCAACCCGAACACGGTCACGAAAGCCTACCGCGATCTGGAACTGCTCGAACTGGTCCACACGCGTCGCGGCGTCGGGGTGACGATTGCCGAGAAAGCGCCGAAGATCTGCCGGGAACGGGTTCGCCCGATGGTGAAGAGCCATTTGGTAGACTCGGTTGCGGAATGCCTCGCCTGCGGGTTGAGCGAGAGCGACGTTCGCAATATCGTGGAGAACACGATCGGCGCGGGCACCCGGCCGTACGAAGCGCCGAAGAAGAAGAAGTAAGACCGGTTCAGCCGGTATCGAATCAACCGCGCGGGGCGGAGATCACCTGCAGGGTGAGCGTCCCGCGCGTTTTTTGTACGCGGCAGGGCACCCCGAACGCGCCGGAGAGCACGGGCGCGCACAAGATCTCGTCGCGCGGTCCCTGCGCGAGAACGGCGCCGTCCTTGAGAACGAGCACGTTTTCAATCCAACCGCCGATTTCCTCGATATGGTGGGTGACATAGATGACGGTGGGCGCATCGGGTGTCGTAGCGAGCGCGCCCAGGTCATCGAGAAGACGGTGGCGCGCGGCGGGGTCCAGTCCCACGCAGGGTTCGTCCAGCACCAGGAGCCGCGGATTGGCGATGAGCGCCCGCGCAATGAGCACGCGCTGGCGTTCGCCCTGCGACAGGGTCGCGTAGGTATGACCGGCCAACGGCGCCCCGTTCATCCGGTCGAGCGCGGCATGCGCACGGGCGCGTTCCGAGTCCGAAAAGGCCCGGTATACGCCGAGGGACGCATCCAGTCCCGACATCACGACGTCCAGGGCCGTGTCGCCTTCGGGGAGGCGGGATTCGATGGCGCTGCTGACCCAGCCGACCGTTTTGCGCAGTTCGGGGATATTGCATTCGCCAAAACGCCGGCCCATCACGTGCACGCGGCCCCGGCTGGGCCATTCGTATCCGGTGATGATCTTCAGGAGCGTGGTTTTGCCCGCGCCATTGGCCCCGAGCAGGGCCCAATGGCTGCCGCGTTCGATGCGCCACGAGACGCCGTGAAGAATGGCCGTTCCCTGGCGGTCAAATCCAATATCGTCAACATGCACGATGGTCATGAGGTCTCCTGCATTCTTGCGTCTGGCGTGATTGCGGCACAGAGTTCAGGCGGACCAGCCTTCCCGGCCCACCAGCGGGACGAACATGCAGCGGATGCTGTCGTATTCGGCAAACCGGTCTTCGGGGCCGCGCACGAGCACCTTGAGCTGCTGCAGATCCCGGCTCCCCACGGGACACACCAGGCGTCCCCCGGGGGCGAGCTGGGACCGCAGCGACGGCGGCAACGCGGGAGCGGCCGCGGTCACGATGATGCCGTCGTACGGGGCGCGCTCCGGCCACCCGAGCGATCCGTCGCCCACGACGACGGTCACGTTTCCATATTCGAGCGATTCGAGCGTTTCCCGCGCGGTTTCGGCGAGATGGCTGAACCGTTCGACCGAAACGACGTCCCCGGCAAGCTCGGCGAGGATGGCGGCCTGGTAGCCGGAGCCGGTGCCGATCTCGAGCACCCGGCTTTGCGGCGTCAGTTCCAGCAATTCGGTCATCTTCGCGACCATATATGGCTGGGAGATGGTCTGCCCGGAGCCGATTTCAAGAGGATGGTCCTCGTAGGCGCGGCATGCTTTTTCGGGCGGGACAAACGCATGGCGGGGCACCGCGCGGAGGGCGTCGAGCACGCGCGGATCGATGATGCCGCGTCCGGCGATCTGGCGCCGCACCATCGCCTCGCGTTCGCCGGCATATGGGTCGGATGGGAGCATGCCAGGGCTTCCGCTACAGGGCCCGCGCCGCGCCGCGTTCCATGGCGAACACGAGCATCGCGACGCTGCGCGCCAGCCATACCAGAAAGAGCGCGGCCAGGGGACCGAAATCGACCGGGCCCATGTGGGGCAGCACGCGCCGTATCCGCTGGATCAGAGGTTCCGTTGCGCGGCCAATCCAGGCCAGCCGTCCGGCATCGGTGTTGATTTCGAGCCAGGGACCAAACCACCGGAGCAGAATCAGCATCATGTAGAGCGTCAACAGACTGAATACCACGTGTGCTGCCATCAGAAACGACACTCCCGAATCCGTTCGTAAACCGCCCCTTGGGGCGTCAGGGTACTGGAAAACAGGGTAACGCCGGTCACCGTGAACGGCGTACCGCGAAAATCCGCCAGGGGCGCCAGTGCGCGCATCAGGCCGCCCGCCTCGTCCGGCCGTCGAACCCGCCCGAGGGTCAGGTGGGGCCGAAACGGCCGTTTCTCGGGTTTGAGGCCGATGTTTGCGGCCGCCCGTTCCGCGATGGCCTGAATCTCCGCAAGGCCCCCGTCCAGGGGACCGACTCCGGCCCAGATGACGGCCGGTTGATGCAGATTGGGGAAGGCGCCCGCGCCCTCGACCGCGCAAGCGAACGGAGGCGTGCCCCGGCACTCGCGGGCAAGCATCCCGCCGGCCGCATTCGCCTGATCCTCGTCGATCTCGCCCAGGAAACGCAAGGTCAGGTGCATGCTCTCGGGCCGCACCCACGAGGCCCGAATGCCCGCACGGCGCAACTGCATGGCCATCTCCTGCAGCTCCTCCCGGGTCTCGTTGGGCAATTCGACGGCAATAAAGCTCCGCATGAGCCGGTCATCCGTCCCGCCGGGCGCGTTCAAACTGGATCCAGGCTTCGTCGTCGGCGCATACCTTGGGAATTCCGATATCGGCGACGACCAGGCGTCCTACGTAGCGTTTTGCTTCGGGCATGACGAGCCCCTGCTTGGGGTACTGAAACGTGACCGTAATGTCGGCGCGAACGCAATTGCCGCAGACTTCCCCCGTGTCGGCATCGAGCCCGGACGGCAGGTCCACCGCGATGGTATAGACTTCGGGCCAGGCATCAATCGCCGCCCGCGGGGGACCGGTCACTTCGCCGTGGATGCCCGTGCCGAGGAGGGCGTCCACAAGCACGGCGCAGTCGCGCAGGGCGGCCACTTCCCTCTGCGCGGCCGCTTCGCTGGAGGCCGCGACGGCGCTGCCGCCCAGATTCCGGTAGGCCTTGAGGAAGATGGCCGGGTCGCCCTTCAATTCATCCAACCCGCCGACGATCACCACGCGCGGCTCGTATCCAGCCAGCAGCGCGAGGCGCGCGACCACAAACCCGTCGCCCCCGTTGTTGCCCTTTCCGCACACGATGCCGACGGGCCCCCGGTTCACGTGTTCGAACACGCGCGTGCCCGCGGTGTTCATCAAGACCACGCTCGGCATGCCCACCTCTTCGATACAACGGCGGTCCGCTTCGCGCATCTGATTCGCAGTCAAAGCCTTCATCGGCGCAACTCCTTCTATCCGGAATGCTCAGCGCGGAAAGAACGGCAGCCCGGACGCGCCCGGGTCCAGGCCGTTGTCCCGGATCACCTGCGCAAACCAGCGGCCGCTTTCCTTCATCGTTCGTTGCAGGGTGGCAAAATCGATATGCACCAGCCCGAACCGCATGGTGCAGCCGTAGGCCCATTCAAAGTTGTCGGTCAACGTCCAGTGGAAATACCCCTGCACAGGCACGTCGTCCTCGATGGCCCGATGGATCTCCGTGAGATTATCCCGCACATACCGGATGCGGCGGAAATCGCGCACTTTCCCGTCGAAGTCCTTCCCGTCGGGCACCGGAACGCCGTTCTCGGTGATGAGAATTCTGCCGGGATTGTAGTCGGCCTTCATCCGCGTGAGGAGTTCGTACATTCCCGGCGTGTAGATCTCCCACATGCCCGAATACTCGTGGCCTTCGGGATACACTTCCTCGGCCTGCAGAGGAAAGATGTCGGGATTGTATTTCATGACATGGCGCGTGTAGTAATTGACGCCCAGGAAATCGAGGGGCGTCGAAATGGTCTCCATGTCTCCCGCTTCGGGTTTGGGCATGATGATTTCCAGCAATTGCCGGACGTCGTCCGGATAGCACGCCTTGTACACGGGATCGAGAAACATCCGGTTGAACACGCCGTCGAAACGCCGTGCGGCGTTACGGTCCTCCTCGGTATCCTCCGCGGGATGCACGGGCGCGAGACTCAGGGTGATGCCCACTTCGGGCCGGGTCGCGGCCGCGGCCCGGATAGCGCGCGCGGCCAGCCCGTGTGACAGCAGCAGATGATGGATGGTCTGGAAAGTCGCCATGGGATCCGTGAGACCCGGCGCGTGGATGCCCATGAAATGACCGAGGAAACTGTGCACGGCCGGTTCGTTGTGGGTGATCCAGTGCGCGATGCGATCGCCCAGGCGTTCGACCACGACCGTTGTATAGTCGGCAAACTGCCGGCAGATATCGCGATTGGCCCAGCCGCCCGCGTCCTGGAGCGCTTGCGGCAGATCCCAGTGGAACAGCGTAGCATACGGCGTGATGTTTCTGGCGAGAAGCGCGTCCACGAGGCGGTCATAGAAGTCGAGGCCCGCCGCGTTGACGGCGCCCGTCCCTGCCGGAATCACCCGCGGCCAGGCAATGGAGAACCGGTAAGCGTTGAGACCCATTTCCGCCATGAGCGCCACGTCTTCCCGGTAGCGGTGGTAGTGGTCGACCGCGACATCGCCCGTGGTGCCGTCACAGACCTTCCCGGGCGTATGGGCGAAGGTATCCCATACTGAAGGGCCGCGGCCGTCCTCGTTCCACGCGCCTTCGATCTGGTACGACGCTGTGGCCGTACCCCATACGAATCCATCTGGAAACCGGAGAAAACTGCCATTTGCCATAGTCGACTACTCCTGGACCGGTACAAATCCCGCCGCATGGCCCACCGCGCGACGCTTTACTCTAGACCATTTGCCGGGGCAGCGCCAACTCGGCGGCGCCGAGGAACAATGCGAATCCGCGCCTGAAACCGCGCACCCCCACGCACGCCGAAACCCTCGCTCCCTTCCCGGTGCATGGGATATACTGGACGATGACGCCGGATTCCGGCATTCAAGGGAGAACAGTGATGACAGCGGAGCGATGTATTCTCTTCATTGCGGCGTCGATGGTGATGTACGCCGCGGCAGTCCCGGCACAGGGGGGCGCGACCGTAACCTACGCGGATTCGCAACTGACCTTGAGCATCAACGGCAAAGCCCTCGCGGAATACCGGCACACGGGGGTGCCGTACAAACCCTACGTTTCGGTGTTTCGCACGCCCTCCGGAATCAACGTTCTCCGGGACGCCCCCCACGACCATCTGCATCACCACGCCCTGATGTTCGCGATCGCAGTGGACGGCGTGGACTTCTGGCAGGAAGGGAACGCGCCGGGGCGGCAGGTGCACCGCGAGTTTCCGGACTCGGGCGACATGAATTCCCGGCATGAGACCGTCGGATTCGTCGAGCGGCTCGACTGGCTCGGGCCGGAATCCGAAACGCCGCTTCTCCATGAAACGCGTACCGTGGAGATCTTCGACCCCGAGACCCTCGGCGCTTCCGTGATGACATGGGAGTCCGAGCTGAGCGTGCCGGAAGGCAAGCAACCCGCCGCCCTGACCGGCTCGCACTATTTCGGCCTGGGGATGCGCTTCCTGGAATCGATGGACAACGCCGGCGCCTTCTTCAACGCCGACAACGTAAAAGGCGACTTGGTGCGAAGCGATGAGTACGTGGCGCGCTCGCGGTGGTGTGCGTATACCTCGATGGCCGACGGCAAGCCGGTTACGGTGGCCATGTTCGATTCTCCGGACAACCCGCGCCATCCCGCCTGGTGGTTTACGATGAGCACGCCGTTCGACTATCTCTCCGCCACCCTGAACCTGTACCGCGAACCGATGGAACTGAACGCCGGAACGCCGCTCCGGCTGCGGTACGGCGTGGTTCTTTGGGACGGCCACATCGATGCGGCGGGCGTAGAGGCAATGTACCGGAAATGGCTGGCTGCCCGGGAACCGGCCGAGAATCACTGATGCAGCGAGACGAGGGGGACTTGGGCCCGTTTTCTGATAAGGAGGATTGGAACGTGGACAACAGCAGACAGACGAACCGGGGAACATCTCTCAGCCGGCGGACGTTCATCGGCCGGAGCGCGTCGCTCGCGGCGGGCATGGCGGTCGTGAGCGCAGGTCCGGCCATCGCCCAGGCGGCCGGAAGCGCCAGCGAGAAACTGGGCGTGGGCATCATCGGTTGCGGCGGCCGCGGCATGGGCCATATGGGCACGTGGAAATGGCTCGGCGAGAACGGCGGCAACGTTGAGGTCGTGGCGGTGTGCGACGTGTACCGGCCGCGACTGGACCGGGCCGCGCAGGCAGCGGCCAACGCGAAGAAATATATGGATTACCGCGAGCTGCTCGCCGACCCGAACGTCGACATGGTCAGCATCACGACGCCTGACCATCATCACGGTCAGCAGGCCATCGATGCCATGCGCGCGGGGAAAGACGTGTATTGCGAAAAGCCCCTGACTCACTGGAGCCAGTTTGAGGTTGCCCGGGAAATTGCGCGAACCGCCCGCGAAACCGGCCGCGTGTTTCAGTTGGGGACGCAGGGCATGTCCGACCCGGCCTGGTGGCAGATGAAAACGCTGGTCCAGGAAGGGCTGATCGGCCAGCCGCTCCATGCCGAGTGCGGCATCTTCCGCGTAGGCGACTGGGGCGAACGCGGCATGCCCGTTGACGATCCGAACGCCAAGCCCGGCCCGGACCTGAACTGGGATGCGTTCCTCGGCGACCGTCCGAAGCGGGACTTTGACGTCAGCCGGTTCTTCCGCTGGCGCATGTATGAGGACTATGCGGGCGGGCCGAGCACCGATCTGTATCCGCACTCGTACACGCCGGTCACCACGATGCTGGACCTGAAAGCGCCCGCGTACGCCGTGGGGACAGGCGGCATCTACCGGTATTCCCTGAGTGAAACGCAAAAGGAAAACCCCGACGAGAAAGTCGAGCGCGAAGTTCCGGATACCTTCAACATGCTGGTCGACTACCCCGGCGGGATTACGTGCGCGCTCCTGGGGACCCAGGGCAACGGGTTCCAGGGCACGGGCGCGCGCGGTTCGGGCGCCAAAGTGCCGGTGTTGCGCGGATGGGAAGGTTCGCTCACGATCCAGGGCAACGAAATCGTGTTCGAGCCGTCGGATTCGACAAACAAGGAAGCGCAACGGTATCCCATCCAGGGCGAAGAGAACATGGGCGAGTACTTCCGCAAGTTCGTGGAATGCGTGCGCGCCGGCAACCCCGACACGCAAAGCCCGGCCGAGCGCGCCTACCACACGCAGACCGCCCTGATCATGGGGTATCTCGCGCTGCGCGAGGGGAAGACGGTCCGGTTTGACCCCGAGAAGGAAAACCTGATTATCTAGCGCCGCGGAAACGGGGACCGGGTGCGGTGCAATGAATGGCCCCGGGTGCGCTGCACCCTGTGTGCTCAGGAATTTGACAAGGCGCTCCGGGATTTCGCATAATTTCGGTTCGTGCGCGCGAGGGGTTTCCTTCGGGATTCAGCGCATATCGGAATGGACACAACGCAGCCGCTGCGTACAGCTTATGAACGGAGGATTCGACCGTGGCGAAGAAAGAAAACCGCATGCAGGTTATCCTGGAGTGCACCGAAGCGCCGGGCACTTCGCGGTACCACACATTTAAGAACGTGCGTAACACGACAGGCCGCCTGGAGTTGAAGAAATACAACCCGAGCCTGCGCAAACACACGGTCCACCGCGAAAAGAAGTAGCGCGCCAGCCAATCCGACGCAATTTTCGCCGCTGCGGGGCTTTAGAACAGCCTCCAGCGGCGTTACATTTGTCGGAAGCCCCGGCGCGTGTCCGCCCAGGCGCGCGCGACGCGTTCGGCCGCCGCGGCCAGGAGTTCGGGTGCGCGCGCCATCGCCTCCGCGAGGGACATCGTGCCGGACTGGATGGGAATCACCTCGCGTATCCCGCAGTCGTGCACGGCGTCATAGCCGGGTCCGAGGCTCCCGGCAATCGCCACCACGGGAATGCCCAGTTGACGTGCCGCCTTTGCGACCCCCGCCGGGGTCTTGCCGTGAGGTGTCTGGGCGTCGATCCGGCCCTCGCCGGTGATGACCAGCTCGGCGCCGGCAATCCGGGAGGTCAGCTTGCAGGCATCGGCCACAATGTCCACCCCCGGCCGTAACACCCCGCCCGCGAACGCCACCAGGCCGGCGCCAAGCCCCCCGGCCGCGCCCGCGCCGGGCACGTCAAGCACCGGAACGCCCAGTTGCGCCTCGATGATGTCTCCGAAATGCCGCAGCGCGGCGTCGAGTTCCTCAACCACTTTCGGCCCGGCGCCTTTCTGAGGGCCATAGACACGGCTCGCGCCGGTTGGACCGCAGAGCGGGTTGTCGACGTCGCAGGCGGCCTCGAGCACGCACTGGTTGAGCCGGGGATGCCGTCGCGAAAGGTCAATCGTTGCCAGCCGCGCCAGGGCGGCGCCTCCCCAGGGCAGTTCGCGGCCCGCTGCGTCGCGGAGCGAGACGCCGAGGGCCTGGGCCGCGCCCGCGCCGCCGTCGTTGGTCGCGCTGCCGCCAAGCCCGATGATGATGCGGGAGGCCCCGCGGTTCAGGGCATCGCAAAGCAGTTCGCCCGTGCCACAGGTCGTGGCAATACGCGGATCACGGTCTTCGGGACGCACGAGGGGAAGACCCGACACCGCGGCCATCTCGATTACGGCGCTTTCTCCATCGCCGAGCAGGCCGTATCGTGTTGCCACCGGCGTGCCCATGGGCCCGGTCCCCGTCAATTCCACGATGCGCCCGTTCGTCGCTGCGATGAGGGCGTCCACGGTGCCCTCCCCCCCATCCGCCATGGGAACGCAAACCGTGACGCAGTCCGGGAGCGCGCGACGGACGCCCTCCTCAATAGCCCCGGCTACCTCGTCCGCTGTGAGGCATTCCTTGAACGAATCCGGCGCAATGGCGATCTTCATAGAGTGTTCCCGGAGACATGCGCTTCCATTCGGTGCGGGCCATTCGGAGAGGCATTGTGCCGTCCGGCATGGGGATTGCGCAAATCGCCGTGGTATGATGCGAAGCACGGCGGCAGCAGTCCTGCCGCCCCGGGGAACGCCTGATGCCCGATGTACCACAAAGAACACCCAAGCATGGCGCTTATGCGATGCCACGCCGGGAACCGGTGCGCGCCGCTGCGCCAGCGCTGGACCGCTGATGGCCTTGCCCGGACCCGTGAAACGTTCCCGCATGACCGTCGTGGTCCTGGTGGCGGCAGTGTGCGCCACGGTATTCCTGGGACATGGCGTTCTCGGGGTCGCGTTTCTGAGCGACGACGTTGCGCTGGTCACGTGGGGCCGGGAGGCCGTTGGCCCCGCGTTCTGGAAACCCTGGCTGGGCAACCGGCTTACGGGCGAGGCCGGCTCCCCGCCGTACTACCGGCCGCTGACGCTGCTTTCCCATGGATGCGACGCCGCGCTGTGGGGCTGGACGCCTTCGGGTCATCGCCTCACCAACCTGCTGCTGCATTTTGGAAACACGCTGCTGGTCTTTGCACTGGTGCGGGTGGCCCTGCCTGACCGGCCCGGCGCACTGGCCTTCTGGACCGCCCTGTTGTTCGCGATGCATCCCGCGCACGAGACCGCGGTCTGGTGGATATCGTGCCGCATGGAGCTTCTGTGTGCGTTTTTTTACCTCGCTTCGGTAACGCTGTTCGGCGTGTTCATGACGAAACGGAGCGGCTGGCTGCTGCTGTTGAGCGTATTGTCCGGAGTACTGGCGTTCACCGCCAAGGAAATGGCGTATACCCTGCCGTGTATCTGGTTCGGGCTGGCCCTGCTCAAAACGGACGCGCCGTCTCCGCGTTCCCGTTTGCGAGCAGCGGTCGTTTGCACATTGCCGATGCTCTTCGTCGCGGCGGGATTCATGGCGCTGCGGCTGACGCGCATGCCCGCGGAGAATACGCTGTTCGCGCTCGATGTCACGCCCGGGCATGTTCTTACGGTCGCCCGCCTGGCCGTGCGTTATCTGGTGTTTCCGTTCCATCTGTCGCTGCGGGAACTCGTCCGGGAGCATCCGTGGGGCGTGCTGGCCGCACTGGCCGTGCTGGCCAGTCTGTTTTGGCCGTTGCGGCGCCGCCTCTTCTCGCTTCCGGCAGGGGCGGGAATGGCGTGGATGATTGTTACGGCCCTCGTGCTGATCCGTACCATGAGTCCATGGACCCTGTACCTGCCCTCGGTGGGATTCTGCCTGGCCCTGGCGGGGTGTGCGCCGACAGGGCCGGGGCGCCGGGAATGGACCGCGGCGGTCGCGATGCTCGCGGTACTGTTCGCCTATACACTGCAGCTCGAGACGCGCAAGACCGCCTGGAAAGAGACGGATCGCGTGACCCGCGCGTTTATCGACGATTTCAGGCACGCCGTCGCCGCAGAGGGGATGCACGACCCGGTCGTGCTTTGCGTTCCGGGCGCGGTCGCCGATGTTCCGGCGCTGCTGCACTATTTCGAGATGCGGATGCGCCTCGAGACCGGCCGGCAGGATCTGGACCCCGCGGTCCTGGCATACGTAATGCTTCCGGCTGAGCCCGCCCGCCGGGGAATCGCGGTCGAGAAAGCAGACGCGGCGTCCTGGCGCGTGACACCGGCCGATCCTGCCACGACGTTTCTGTTTCCGCACAAGGGCTATGAGTTTCAGCAGTATCCGTCAGACACGCTCATCGAGATGCCGTGGGGGCTTGTGACCCTCCGCGGAGACAACGTCGCCGGAGAACTCACCGCGCTCGACGTCCGGCCGAACTCAGCGGCAATCGAAGCGTGGCGGGAGCGGAAATGGTACGCGTTCGACGGGGAGCACCTCGTTGCGCTGCCTCGTGAATTCGCGCGTTCGAACGGGGACACGTAGTCGCGTCGCAGGTGAATCGAGTCCCGAAGGGACAAAAGAGAATAGCCCCGGGTTTCAACCCGGGGATTAACGTCGCGCCCAGAGCGAGTCCCGTAGGGACGACAGAGTCCGCATCATATCGCAGATGCATCTGGGTTCACATTCGATCCCGTGCCGTTTGAGAAACGTCAACAATTCCTCTTTCACCGTTTTTTGATGATGGTACGCGGTCTGACCGTTCATCCATCGGACGGCATCTTCGACTCTGCCGTCCCTATGGGACTTGGGGCCTTTGGGGTTGCCTGGACCCCGGGTTGAAACCCGGGGCTATTTTCTTGCGTCCCTGACGGGACTTACTCTGGGCGCGCCGCTGACCTTCGGGCTGAACCCCGGGCTATTCTCGGTCGCCTCTTCGGGGCTGCAATAACGCGAGCACAATGTCGTCGTGTCGGGGTTGCCCATCGGATCCCCCGTGTAGGGGCAGCCCCCCGTGGCTGCCCTCCGGTTCGAACGGGGACCCGTAGTCGCGCCGGGGACGGCGCTTGGAACATGTCCCCGTTCTTATCCGGGGTTTTCAAACTCTGCGACCTCGGAGCCCTCTGTGGCCGTTGTATGCTGCCCGGTGGTGTCGTCCCCTGACCGCCCGCGACGCGTGCACTTTCCGGGCAGGAACGGGGCGCGCCTGCTATAATCGGTATGAGGCGACTACCCGAACCGGAGAGGCGAGAATGCACCATTTCATATGCGACGGGTGCGGCAGAGAGATGAGACCGGACGACACCCGCTACCGGGTCAAGATAGACATCCGTGTCGCGAAAGGAAACCTGGAATTCTCGCTGCTGGATCTGTTCCGGGACCACCGGAAAGAGCTGGAAGACCTTGTCAAGAAGTTTGAAGGGAAAGACCCCAAAGAGCTCGAAGAGACCATTTACAAAGGGTTCGAACTCGATTTGTGCCCCACCTGCCAGCGGGCCTACATCCGCGCGCCCCTGAGGTTCCATCCGGAGCAGGGCCTGCCGGATACGGGCATAGACATCGACGCTTTCCTGCGCTCGCTGAGAACGCACCCGGACGACACGGCCGAACCGGACGCGTGACCTCTACGGCAGGGTCAGGACGTGGCCCAGGATCGAGGAGGTGAGGTCGGGGTCGGACGGTTTGAACTCGAGTCCCACATACCGGTCGTAGCCCGCGGCGGCAATCCGATCAAACACATACGGGTAATTGATCTCTCCCAGCATGGGTTCGTGCCGGCCAGGATGGTTGGCCACATGAACATGGCCAATCTTACCGATGTTGGGGACAATCTGCGGCGTGAGGTTCCCCCCCATGACGTGCATATGGTAGATGTCGAACAGCAGCTTCACCGCCGGACTGCCCACCTCGTCGACGATTTCAAACCCTTCCTTCGCGCTGGAGAGGTAATATCCCGCGTGATCGACCAGGGTATTCAGCGGTTCGAGGACCAGCATGAAGCCGGCATCCTCGGCGATGGGCGCGGCGGCCTTCAACGCCGCCACGCACGCGGCATGCTGAGCGGCGGCGGACACCTCCGGGAGCACGTTGCCGGTTGTGACGATAAACGACTGGCAAGACAGGCGTTTATGGATATCGACACAGTCCCGGACGGCTTGCATGAAGGGTTCGCGCCCTTCCGGAACGAGGAGCGAAGGGGTGGCGGGATCGGTGAATGCCGTACGCACGCAGCACGCCGAGGCGATCAGCCCGTTGTCCTGCGCCGTCAACTCCAGTGCATCCAGATCTTTGTCCCACCAGGACCAGAATTCATAGGCATCGAACCCCAGAGTGGCCACCCGCCTGACGCGTTCTACAAAGGGCGCATCGGGCCAGAACATCTCGACACAAGGCGAAAACCGCAGCATAGCCACCCCTCAGGTTTGATCGCCGCCGCCTTCGACGGAATCGTCGTCATCCTCAACAGCCGGGTCAACGGCGTCGCGCGCCTCGGCGGACAGATCCTCCGGCGATTGGCTGTCTCCGGCGGCGCCATGACTATCGTCGCGGATGGCCACGATAGCCCACAACGCCAGCGTTGTGCAGAGAAGCCCCATGAAAAGCAGATAGCCGATGTTCATGACCCGTCCTCGTCCGTGCGCGTTCCGGCCGGCAACCCTGCCAGGATGATACCACCCGATCGGAACACGCGCAACAGACGCCGGTTTCCCCGCATCACCCGTTCGTGCTAGACTTCCCGAATGATAAAGGAGGTTTTCATGAGACGCTTACGTCCCTTCGCCCCGGCGGGCAGCGCATTGGTCGCGTTTCTCCTGGCCTGCACGCTTGCGGCATGCGGCAATATCGTTGACAAGGACCGCATCCGCATTGCCAAGGTGGGCGCCACCTACATCACCCGGGGCGACCTCTACAAGTACCTGCGGCTGATGTCGCCGGAGGAGCGTCCGCACATTAACAACCGGGGCGATCTGCTCAAGGTGCTCGAGAAGTACATTGACGACGAGCTACAGAAGCAGGTGCTGGCCGCGGCGATGGCCGAGGGCAAGATCCAGGCGCCGCCCGAAGACAAGCTGGCGGAATTCTATGACGCGCAGCACCCGGAGATGAGCATCTCCGTTGAACAGCTCGAAGAGTTTGGAATGAATCAGGCCGATTACGAGGCCTTGCAGCAACGGCGGCAAAAGGGCATCGACGAGCTCAAGGAAGGCGTCATGCGCCGGGAAGCCGTCATCCAGGCCGTGGCGGAGGCCGTTCAGAGCGAGGAAATCACCATCACTCCGGAGGAGTATCAGGCCGAGTACGAGATGCGCAAGAGCGAACTGCTCAATCCCGAGCGCGCGACCTTCCGCGCCCTGATCTTCCCGGTGCAGATGCCCGATGCCGGACCCAACTCCGCCGAAGCCCGCAGACGCCTCGTCAAAGGAGACCCCTGGGACGAGGTGGCGAAATCGTTTGTCGATGCGCGAAAGGCCATTCCTCTGCAGACAACCTTCGTCAATACCGGACAGCCCAAGTTCCAGTCGTTCTGGGAACAGGCTTCGGGCACGCAGAAAGGGCGCGTTCTGGGCCCCATGATTATCGAGGACTGGGAAATGATGACGCCGGGGGACGCAGGTGACGCCCGGAGCACCAGCCTTACAGGGTACCTCGTGGCGGAAGTTCTCGAAATTCACCCGCCGTCCCAGAAAACCCTCGAGGAAGCCGAGGCAGATCTGGCTCCCGCGATATTCTTCGTCAAGTTCATGAAAACGTTGCGCGAGAAATCCGGTGTCGAGATCTACGAAGACTATCTTCCGGAACCCGGCATGTTCCGCGAACAAACGGACGACCCGCTCGTCGAATCGCTCTAGATCAGGCGCCTTTTCTCCGGTCACGCTGCTGCCGGTACGGCTTGGGCTGTACTCTGCCCGTGCATCGTCTCGTATGCCGGCGGGCCCATCGTTTAACCGGATGTCGCCGGCTCCGCACATGGGAGGGCGCCGCCGAGCCCAGGCCGCTCAGGATTCGCCGGTCTTGTTCAGCGCGGCGAGCCGATCATACACGTCTTGCTTGTCGTTCTCGATATCGTAATCGAGGTCGATGTGCCGGATAACGCCTTTCTTGTCGATCAGAAACACGGACCGTTTGGCGAAGACGTTGCCGTTTGCATCGCGGACGGGGATCTTGAAGGCCTTGACGATCTTCTGCTGCTCGTCGCCCACGACGTTGAACGGCAGTTTGTATTCCGCCTTGAAACGGTCGCTGGCGTCCTGAGGTTCCACACTGATCGCAAAGACCTCGGTATCGGCGTCCTTGAAACGTGAGAAATCGTCGCGGTAGCCGCACATCTGTTTCGTGCATCCCGAGGTGAATGTCCTGGGATAAAAGGCGAGCAGGACGTTCTTCTTGCCTTGGAAGGACTTGAGTTCCACCTGCGTTTTTTCGCCGTCGGCGCCGGTGGCCGCCAGCTTGACGTTGGGAGCGGGGTCGCCGACCCGCAACGCCGCCGTTTCCGCATCGCCCTGCCGGGGCGCTGTGTCGTCGCCCGTCCCGGCCAGCGCGGCCATACCCGCGCCCAGGAACATCACCGCGCTCCATACCGCAAACCACTTTCGCATGGGAACTCTCCTCCGGTGCGTACCGCGTTGGACCTCACCCACCCCAGAGGAAACGTTCTGGCGGGCGGCCCTATTTCTCGGAACCGGCGAGCGCCACTCCGAATGCTTCAGTCCCCGGCGGAGTCTTGCCCCTTCAGCGGAGGCACATAACGCCCCCGGGCAATGATGTCGCCGGGATCGAGCGTCTGCTTGATCTCACGGGCCACCTGCCAGAAGACGTCGTCCTCGTCCCGAATCTTGTCCATGCCGCGCAGTCCGGTCCGGTACGGCACATAGCCGTCGTCGATAAGGGCTTTCATGGCCGCATCATAGCAGGCCATGGCGCGAGCGACTTCGTCAGGCACGGATTTGTCGAAGGCCACGTTGAGAATGCCGATCATCGAGCGTTCATTGAGGAGGGTAAACGTCGCCAGCAGGTCGAAATCGTGCTCCGCAAGCACCGGTTTCACGAGATCCAGCACACGTCGCGCGTCGCGCCCGGTCATCGGGACCACGGGCGAGAACCACATCAGCCCGCACCCCGTCTCGAGGGGATCCCGGGGGTCGGTTGCATGGTCGGGAGGATGCCGCAGACGCCATTGCGTGCCGTGGACCGATTCGTCCGCCGGCGCGCCTTTCATCTGGGCGTAGACCGGCCGCAACGATGCCAGCTGCTCGGACAGTTTAGAGATGCCGAACCGTTCCGCGACCCGCGCGACGCGTTCGCCGAGGGCCAGTTTCGCGTCGTCCACAAAGATGAGCTTGCCGAGGGGTCCGAGGGTACGCCGCAGCAGCCGCCGCATATCGCGCACGTGTCCGCGCGTGCCCGTCAACGCGCCGCCGACGCTCCATTCGCCGATGCCGTGCGTCTGCCGCAACTGTTGCCGAAAACGTTCGGGCAGCGCCCCGGCCTGGCCCGCCGCCTCCCAGGGGTAGTGGATTCGGCTGCTCAGCACGCGCAGATCATTTCCGATATGAATGGCCGAGTCGAGCATCCGGCGCAGACGGAACGGTCTCAACGCATCGATCAGGCGTTCCAGGCCCGCGTCTTCCTTCACCGTGCAGAAGAAGAAACAGAAATCCTCGGGCCGCGGCATGAGCCAGAGGCCGATCTTCGTCACGATGCCGAAATTGGACTGGCAGAAGAGCCCGTCGAAAAACGGCCCCACGCCGTAGCGGTAGACGCGTCCGGCTTTGGCATTCGCGAAATGGCCAAACCCCGTATCGAGCACGCGGCCGTCGGCCAGGACGACTTCCATCCCGCAGCACGTTTCGAAATGGTCGCCGTAGCGGGTGTGCCCGAAACCCCGATCGAGGGTGTTGCCCACCAGGCTGGATTCGGGACCGGCGCCGGTGCTGTCCATCCACAATCCAGTCTTGTGCCCGGCCAGATGCGCGTACAACTGCCCCTGCGACACGCCGGGCTGGATCACCGCATACGCCAGTTCGGTGTTCACCTCGAGGATCGTGTTCATGCGCGACAGGTCGACGATCGCCGCGCCGGGCGTCGGCGCGCAGGCGTCGCCGTAACCCCAGTTCCGCCCGCGGGAAATGGGATACACCACCACGCCGTGCCGGCCGGCGATCCGCACCACCTCCTGAACCTGTTCGGTGGATTCGGGAAACACCACACAACCCGGCCGGGGCGCGGCGTCCTGCGTGGTTCGGGCATACCGTGCGATGGTTTCGTCGTCCGTTCGGACGTTCGCTTCACCCAGGAGACGCGTCCAGGCCTCGACCGCCGCGCGAAGTGAATCTCCGGTAGACATGATATCCCCCACTCAACCCTTGCTTCAGGGATACTATACCGGTAGGGCGCGGAAGAAGAAAAGGCCGAGGCGGCCTTACCGGGCCGGAAGTTCGCTCGCCGCGGTCCCGGCATCCTGGCCCGGCCGCTCGTCCAGCGCTGTGCGCATGCGCTCCAACACCACCTCACACAGGCGCGGATCCAGCCCCAGGGGTTCCGTGACCGCCAGAGCAACGCCGGGGTGTTTCGCGGCCGCCTGCGCCGCCAATCGCGGAATGTCCTCCCGGCTGTGCCGTCCCGGCGACAGGCAGTACGGATGCACCACCACCGTGCGCGCCCCCTGTTCGACACAGCGCGTAAACGCCTGCTCGACGGTCGGTTCGGCAAGTTCCATGTGCGCGGGTTCGACAATCGGCAGGCCCGAAACGGCCTTAAACAGGGCGGCGACATCGTGCATCATCGCGTTGGCCTCATCACGGCGCGAACCGTGATCGACCAGCACAACGCCCACGTCCGCGGGAAGCTGTGCCCGTGTGCTCATAATTCCTCCAGCCTGCCCTGCCGGTTGCGGGGCGAACACCTCCAGAACCCTATCAAAACACTCCGCGATCGCGCTGTATTTCGTGGAAGGCAGGGCACCCCCCCCCGGGCAGCTGCAGACGACTCGAATTGGAGCCGGCAGGGCACGAACGCGCGGGGCGGACGGCCGTGACGAAGCGCATTGAAAACCGCCCGCTGACCGCATTGAAAACGCCCGGAGACGGCATCTCCGGGCGTGCTTCAGAATCGACCCTTCCGCGGCACAGCTACGCCATCGCCGCGAGCTCCTGTTCGGCCAGCACGACGGATTCGAGAGCGGCTTCGGGCGTCACGATGGACGGTTTAACGCCCTTGTCGATACATTCGAGGAAATACTTCTCCTCAAGCAGGTACCCGTCCGCGGACTCGAGTTCGGGCACCAGTTCGCCGCCCTCCTTGGGGTAGACGTGCAGGTTCATGTCCACCATCGAGTTGAACTCGAACGAGGCGTTCTCGAGCGACATGTTGAACGCCATCCGGAACGGAAACTTCGGCATATAGTTCCAGGCGCCGTGCAGGGTCACCACCGGGCCGCCCTGGTAAGTGTACAGCGCCAGGATGTCGCCCACACCCTCACCGGGGAGGTTGACGCCGGCCGCTTCGATCTTGTCCGGTTTGCCGAAGCAGTAATTGACGAAATCCACGTCGTGAATGTGCAGGTCCACGAGGGCGCCGCCGCCGCGGGGGTTGTCCAGCAGCCAGTTGTCCCAGCTCCACGTGGGTTTGGGGCTGTTGCGCACGAAATGGGCGGCCAGCACCTTGCCGTACTCGCCCGATTTGACGTATTCATAAGCCTTCGCGTAGGCGGGCCAGAACCGGATGCACTGCAGCACCATGAGGTTCTTGTCGCAGCCCTTCATCGCCGCGAGGATTTCCTTTCCCTCTTCGGAACGACGCACGAACGGCTTTTCGCACATGACGTGTTTGCCGGCCCGAATGGCCTTCAGCACGTACTCCTTGTGAAGGCTGGTCGGCAGGGCGACCAGCGCGATCTCGACGTCCGGATCAGCCAGCAGTTCGTCACCATCGCTATACGTCTTGACGCCGTCGAGGCTGAGGTCGCCTTCCAGGGCGATATTGCCTCCCTGCACGGCCCCCTTGCCCAGGTTTGCGGGATTCTTGTCGGCGACGGCCACGATCTCGGCCATCCCCGTGCGGCGCAATGAGCCGAGGTGCATCTTGCCGATGAACCCGAGTCCGATAATTCCCACCTTGTGCATGATCATCTCCTTCGTTGCTTCGTTCCGAGGCGAAGCGTTGCTTGCTCAGCCATACTGTTCGAGCAGTTTGCGCATGTCTTTGGCGACCTGGCGCGCCAGCTCGGGATCAGGCAGGCCCTTGTCGCTCACGAGCATCTCCGGGGTGACATAGCCGTCGTACCCCGCATGCTTGAGCGCACCGAACACGGCCTCCCAGTTCAGGGTGCCTTTCATGAGGCTGTCGGTGAAGTCCGCCAGCGTGCCGCCGCCGTCATGGGCCGTGAAATTTTTGACGTGCACCCGGCCAATGCGTTTCCCGCCCAGAATCTCGATCCAGTGCTCCGGATACCCCGTCAGCAGCACGTTGCCCGCGTCAAAATAAGATTTCACAAACGGCGACTGGAAGGAATCGATGTACTGGGCCAGCTCGAACGGGCCCGTCAAGAACTTGTTCCAGACGTTTTCAACGCAGATGGCCACGCCGGCCTTCTCGGCGAACGGCAGAAGTTCCTTGAGCGAGCGCTGCGAGATGTCCCACACCGTTTTCGACGGCACCACCGGACGCGACGGGTCGAACGGTACGTTGACGGCGCCCGGCACCACCAGGATGGCGTCGACCTCAAGCACGTTCGCGGCGTTGATGTAGGCCTTGGTGAACTCGACGGCTTCCTTGCGTTCCGCCTCGTCCGGGCTCGACAGCGATTTCGCCCAGTAAAACCCCGTCGCCATGGACGAAATGGCGAACCCCATGCCCTCAATGCCCTCTTTCAGGGCGGCCAGGGACGCTTCGGAGGCATCCGGACTCAGTTCGCCCGCGCCAAAACACAGTTCAATGGCGTCAAAGCCGGCGTCTTGAGCGAGCTTGGCCGCTTCGAGAACGGGCGTCTCGTTGTTGAACCCGCCGACGGTCCATCCGCTTACGCTGATTTTCATGGCACGACTCCCCTGTAGATGGTTCCAGCCATCCGGCTGCGTGTTTGCGTTGCTGCGCCCCCCGGCGCGCCCGCGCGAAGACCATCGGCCTTCCAACATGGCGCCGGGATGACTTGCACCACATCTAAAGTACCGCATTCGGGCGGGGGGATCAATGTGGGGAACCGCCGGCGCCGCGGCCGTCTGCCTGAAACCTGGCTGCGAACCCGAAAGCCGTTGCGCGGGCGGAGGTTAGCGCCCGTGCCTCTCTTCCCATTTGCGGAGACGGCGGGCTTCTTTGTGGATCTGCCGCCAGCGTTTTCGTTCGACGCTGCGGGCGCCTTCGTCCTGGCGCATGGCCAAATAGCGCAGTTCCCGCTGGAGCTTCTGGTAGCTCTGAAAGCGGCCCGCGTCGAGTTCACCCGTGTCGAGCGCGGCCCGGACCGCGCACCCGGGCTCGGCGCCGTGCTGGCAATCGTGAAACCGGCACTGGACCGCAAGCGCTTCGATATCGCGGAAGGTCTGTTGCACCCCGGATTCATCGCCCCACAACTGAATCTCGCGCATGCCCGGGGTGTCGATGAGCAGCCCGCCCCCCGCCAGGGGCAGCAGTTCGCGGCGCGTCGTGGTGTGGCGGCCGTGGCTGTCGTCTTCCCGCACGGCGCGGACCGTTTGCCGCGTTTCTCCCAGCAACGCATTGATGAGGGTGGATTTGCCCACTCCGGAGGACCCCACGAACCCCGCGGTCCTGCCGGGGCCGACATGCGCGCGCAGGTCCCCCAGGCCCACCCCGTCCGCCGCGCTGGTTACGCAGACCGGCACGCCGAAGGCCACGCCATCGAGCTCCTGGCGGCAGGGCTCGAGATCCTCGCAGAGATCCGCCTTGTTCAGAACAATCACCGGGGACGCGCCGCTGTCCCAGGCCAGGGTCAGGTACCGTTCCAGCCGCCGCACGTTGTAATCGTGGTCGAGCCCCATCACGAGGAAGACCACGTCGATATTGGCCGCGACGATCTGTTCCTCCGTTCGCCCGCCCGGCGCCTTGCGGATAAACGCGCTGGTGCGGGACAGGACGGCCTCCACCAGCCCAATTTCCCCCGCGTCCGAAACACGCACCGCCACCCAGTCGCCCACGGCCGGCAGGTCCGAACGCGACCGGGCCGTGTTGCGCATTTTGCCCGACAGCTCCCCCGTGACGTCGCCCGCGGCGCACACGAGCTGGTACTGGCCGCGATCTTCACGGGTCACGCGGGCGGGACGGCATTCCACCGCCGCCAGCGCGTCCCACTGTTCCTGCCAGTAGTCGTTCCATCCGAGATTGTGCAAGAGCCCGTTCATCCCGAGTCAACCTTCCCCCGAGTATCACGCGCTATGCGCACTTCCCCGCATGTCAGACCGGCCGGCACACGATGATCTGGCGGCCCAGACCCGCCACAAAGGGTTCTCCGGAGAATTTGCCCAGTTTCTCCAGAATCTCGAACCGGTTATAGCGAAGCATGGCGTCCAGTTCCTGCGGGTAGAAGCACCGGAGATGGATCGTCTCCTCGCGAATCTCGCCGCTCCCCCCGCCCGTGCAGTACCAAGTGATATGCGAGACCTGCGCCGCGTCGTCGTAGTCGGTCATTTCTTCCACGAAGACCTCTTCGCCCGATTCCTCGTCCGTGTAGGTGAACATGCGGACACGCCCGCCGGCGCCGCTCACGAGGATGTCCACGTTGGGGTTGAAGACGTCGAAGATGAAGCTTCCCCCGGCCGCCAGATGCCCCCGGATACGATCCAGGAAGGACTCGATTGAGGCGCGCTCCTGAAGGTGCTGCATGGCGCTGAACGGACAGATGATCAGCGGGAATGGCCGGTCGAGCGCGAAATCCCGGCAATCGGCCTCCACAAGCGCGATTGGGAGGCCCTCGTTGGCGGCTTTGTCGCGAAGCCGCGCCAGCATGGCCGGCGCGACATCCAGCCCGACGATCTCGATGCCCTCGCGCGCGATGGGCAGCGTCACGCGGCCCGTGCCGCACCCGATCTCGAGGACGGGTCCGCCGGACCGTTTCGCGCGTTCGACATAGAACGGGATGTCCAGGGCGTAATCGTCGTTTTCGGCGTCGTATTGCCGGGCGTCACGGTAGTATTCTTCGATGCGTCCCAGGTCCATGGCGGCCCCCTTTCTCGGGGCGATCCTACCCGAGTGCCCGCCGGAAAGCGAGCCGGGGGGACAGCAAGACAGCGGGCCGCGAAACCCGGGCCGCCGGCGGGCGCCGCCCGGGCTTTCTATCCGCGCGATCAGGCCCGGGCCAGGTTCTGCTCCGCGAAATCCCAGTTGAGGAGGTTGTCAAACACCGCCTCGATGTACTTCGGCCGGGCGTTGCGGTAGTCGATGTAATACGCGTGCTCCCACACGTCAATCGTCAACAGCGCGGTCTGCATGTGTTTCATGGGGAGGTCGGCGTTTGAGGTCTGCACAATCTTGAGTTTGTCGCCGGCGAGGACCAGCCACGCCCAGCCCGAACCGAACAATTTCGCCGCCGCGGCGCTGAATTCCTCTTTAAACGCGTCGAACGAGCCGAAATCGCGGTCGATGGCCTGCGCCAGGGCGCCGGACGGTCTTCCGCCCCCGCCGGGCTTCAGGCAGTTCCAGTAAAAGCTGTGGTTCCAGACCTGCGCCGCGTTGTTGAACACGCCGCCTTCGGCGCTCATGATGAGCTCTTCGAGAGCCATGTTTGCTTCGGGTTTGCCGTCCACGAGCCCGTTGAGGTTGTTGACGTAGGCCTGATGGTGCTTGCCGTAATGAAATTCGAGGGTCTCCGCGCTGATGATCGGTTCCAGCGCGCTCTTGCTGAACGGAAGCGACGGAAGGGTAAACGCCATGGCTGCCTCCTTATACACCGGGCTCCCCCCGGAAGTTACTGCCAACCGCGGATCCAGAAAGAACGCGCACCACGCCCTCAAAACACCGGACCGCGTGCGCCCCAGCCCCGGCACCTGTTGCCGAGTTCACAGTAGACCTCTTCACGGAATGAATCAAGTACTCCTCACGGCAGGGCAATCGCACGCCATTCACCCGGCGGAATCCTGTGTTGTGTCACCGGCAATGTGCAGCGCGGGCCGCTCGCGAGCATTCTTCACATTCGGGTATGGGATCGCAGCCCCGGCGGTCATTGCCTTTTCCGGCGGCATCTCCTTGCAGCGCGACCGCATGGTCACTATCATCTGACGGGCAGGTTTTTGGAACGAAAAGGAGGTTCGGGTGAAATACAAGGCAGTGTGGACGATGGTAGCGGCGGTACTGGCAACGTGTGCGGGCGCGGCAGGCGCGGGAGAGGCCTGGCCCCCGGCGGGCGAGGTCGCCTGGGACGGCATCTACACCGGCAACGGCACGCCCATGGAGGCGGTTCCCAGCTGGAGGGAACACCTGGGCAACCAGACGGAGTACCGGCTCGAGGACGAAGGCCTGCGCATCATTGACGGCAGCACGGAAACCGGCACGCTTCATTTCTACACCTCGTCGTGGCGCGCACGGCCCGCGGACGGCGCGGTTGTGGAGGGCCGCATCAAACTGGTGAACAACACGAGCCGTTCGGGCGCGTTCCTTCACGCGTCCGATGGCCTGCACGAGACCTCCATCACGCTCTACCCGGGACACCTCTCCATTCATCTCGAGGGGGACGAAGAAGTCCGGCATGAAATGGACACCACGTCCGATTTCCACACGTACCGCCTGGCGATCCGCGAAAACGATGTTCATGTATGGGTCGACGGGACGCTGGTCTTCGACGGAACGGGCAAGTTCACGGTCCCCGCGCATTCGGGCCGGAACTGCGTCATGTTCGGTTCGTGCAGCAGCCTCGCCGTATCGGAAGCTGTCTACGCCGGCGTGCGGTACGCGGCCTTTGGCGAAGCGCCCCCCCTGCCGCCGCGGCATGCCGGGGCCCTGGATGTGCTCATCTACAAGAAACCGGGCACGTACGCGTGTTTTCCCAGCCTCGTACAAATCGATGACGACACCTTTTTCACAGCCTTCGGCACACGCACGCGGCGGTCGCATATCGACAACACCGGCGGCTCGGCGAGATACATTTCCCGCGACCGGGGCGCCACGTGGCAACCGTACGATGGAGAGTCCCCCGTCGCCGCGTTCATGAAGAACGAGGACGGCTCGCTCGTGGATGCCCGGGCGTACGGATGGCGCGAAGTGCCCTCCGAACAGCGCGCGCAATTCGAGGAACAGGGTCTCACCGTACGCGACGTCCGCCCCGGCGTCATCGCATACCTGCAGGGCGCATACGCGCGGCGCAGCGACGACGGCGGCAAGACCTGGCAGAAACAGGAACTCCAGCTCCCCGCGCACCGGTCATTGATGACCTACAACACGTCCTCGTACGCGCGCCTTTCCGACGGCACACTCCTTCACGCCGTGTACGGCGAACTCATGGAAGACACCGCCACGCGCACCTTTGTGTTGCGGTCGGCGGACCACGGCGCCACGTGGTGGTTTCTCCCCCTCGCGGCGGATCCGGCAGGCCAGGTGTCGTTCAACGAGACGGCGCTGTGCGAGAACGATCGCGGAGAGGTGGTCGCCATGATCCGGTCGGAACCGCCCGAGGGCGGATACCTGCGCCTGTCCATCAGCAGCGACCGCGGGATTACGTGGTCCCAACCCGTTGAGACCGGCCTGTGGGGCTATCCCGCCAACCTCATCCTGCTGCACGACGGGCGGATGCTGTGCACCTACGGTTACCGGCAAGAGCCCATGGGCATCCGCGCCGCGCTGAGCAGCGACGGCGGCCACACGTGGGACGCGGACCACCTCATCGTGCTGCGAAACGATGCCGCGCCCTTCGGTTCCGACCTCGGCTATCCCCTCAGTGTCGAGAAATCGCCCGGCGAGATCTTCACCATCTATTACTTCACGCAGGACGATGACATTACCCACATCGCCGGGACGCACTGGACCCTCCCTCCCGCGAAACCATCGGAGTAGCGCGCGGCCATGCCGATCTTCGATCTGAACGTCACGCTCGGCCGGACGGCGTCGCCGGCAGGCGCTTCATTCGAGACGCCGGAACAGCTCCTCGCGGAGATGCAGCGCCTGCGCATCGACGAGGCCCTGGTGTGCCATGCCATCGCCCTCGAGGCGGATGTCGAGTACGGCAACGCGTTGCTGATTGAACAGCTCCGCGGCCACCCGAACCTCTATCCCTGCTGGGTGATGGCGCCGCCGGCGTTCGGCGATCTGCCGGATGCCGGGGCCTGGGTGGAACGCGCCCGTGCGGCCGGGGTGCGCGCCGTCCGCCTCGCGCCGAAACACAGCCACTACAGTCTCGCGGCGTGGTGCACGGGCCCGCTGCTTGGCCCGTTGGAACGCGCGCGCCTCCCCGTGCTCCTCGACTTCGGCGAACACCACTGGAGCCAGTCGCCGATTCCCTGGAACGACGTTCTGGATATCTGCCGCCGTTTTCCTGAGCTGGACGTCGTCGTGCTCGGCGTATCGGTCGGCGACACGCGAAACAGCCACGCGGCATTGCGCGAGGCCGCCAACCTGCATCTCGAGAGTCACGCGTTCGCGCTTCCCGGCCTGTATGGGCTCATGGCGCGCGAGGGATGGCTCGAGCGCATCCTCTTCGGCACGGGCATGCCCCGGTGCGCGGGCGAAAACCGCGTGTTTCAGCTCCTGCACATCGGACTCAAACAGGCCGGCCTGACCGCCGCCAGCTGGCGCAACGCCCACCGGGTGCTTCACATCGACGCCATGCCGGCAACGGACCACCTTCGCCGGGAACCCGTGAACTGGCCCAAGGGCGCCGTACTCGACATCCACGCCCATTACGGTTCGTGGGAGGCCACCTCGTCGCCGGTCAACCGCCCCGAGGACATCGTGGAATCGATGCACCGCTGCGGTGTGCACAAGCTCATCGGGAGCAGTTTCACGGCCATTCACGGCGAGACCCGACTGGGCAACGAGCAAACCGCTCATATTGTCCGGAAGTACCCGGATTTTCTATTCGGTTACTGTGTGATCAACCCCAACTTCCCCGGCGAGACCGCGGAAGAACTCGAACGGTGTTTTGATGGAGCGGAAAACTTCGTGGGCCTGAAACTCCACTGCGGCCTGCACGGGAAACCCGTCCACGACGCCGGCTATGCCGAGGCGCTGGCCTATGCCGACGAGCACGCATTGCCCGTGCTGGTCCATGCCCACGGCGACGACAACTGGACGGACACAACGCAACGGTATCCGAACGCGCCCTTCATCGTGGCCCACGCCTGCGCCTGGAATGGCTGGGAGCCGGCGCCCCCGGTGATCAGCCTGGCCGGAGAAATCGACAACCTGTACCTCGACGTGGCCGGGTCGGCCGCATGGCGCATGGCCCTGGCCCGGCTCGTGGCGCGCACCGGCGTCCGGAAAGTGCTGTACGGCTCGGACTACCCGATGTTCGACCTCGCCTTCGAAATCGGCCGTGTCGCGATGGCGGACCTCTCGGACCTGGAGAAACTCGCCATAGGCGGGGGCAACGCCGCGCGTCTATTCACGCGGCTCACATAGCTTCGAGCGGCGCACGATCAATTGCGCCGGGCGGCCACCGCGTCGAGCGTCTTGCGGATCAGCCCGCCCAGTTCCCGGGTGGAAAACGGTTTCATGATGAATTCGCGAATGCCCAGTTCCCGGGCCTGTTCCGGCGTAATGCCCTCGCTGTAGCCCGTAAGAAGAAACACCGGGAACCCCGGACGCGTCTGCAGGATCCGTTTCGCCAGCTCCACGCCCATCAGATGCGGCATAATCTGGTCGACAATGACCAGGTCATAGCTGTCCGGATTCGCGCAAAACGCCTCAAACGCGGCCAGGCTGTTGGTGAACGCGTCGACCCGGTAGCCGAGCTGGTGCAGCATCATCCCAACCATCTGGGAGAGGTCGGGATCGTCATCCACGAACAGGATGCGCTCGGAACCGGCGCCGGGGAGTCCCTCGATCGCGCTTTCCACGGGGATTTCCGCCGCCATTTGAGGCAGGTAGATTTCGAACACCGACCCTTTCCCGACCGCGCTGCGAACTGTCACCGCGCCTCCGTATCCGGTCACGATGCCATGTACGGTGGACAAGCCGAGGCCGGTCCCCTCGCTGGGTTTCTTGGTTGAGAAAAACGGCTCAAATATCCGGCTGATGACGCCGGGCTCGATCCCGCTGCCCGTATCGGAAACACTCAGGCGCATGTATTTTCCCGGGACGGGGCAACCGGCATCCGCGTGAAACGAGGCGTCGATTTCCACTTCGTCGAGCGTCAACTCGAGCACACCGCCCTCGGTCCCCATCGCCTGATACGCGTTTGTGCACAGGTTCATCACCGCCTGATAGATCTGTATCGGGTCGGCCATGATTACGCCGGTCTCTTCCTCGATGCGCTGTTGGATCTCGACGGTGGCCGGCAGGGAGGCCGCCAGGAAGCGCAGGGCCTCCTTCAGGATCGGCCCGATTCTGCAGGGCTCGCAGCGCCGTTCGGCCTGACGGCTGAACGTGAGAATCTGCCGCACCAGTTCAGCGCCCCGGTTGCCGGCCTTGGCAATCTGCCGCACGCTGAGCAGCGCCGGCTCGTTGTCCGAGAGGAGCTCCAGCAACAATTCGCTGTGGCCCAGAATCAGCGAGAGGATGTTGTTGAAATCGTGCGCAATGCCTCCCGCCAGCGTGCCAACCGCCTCCATCTTCTGTGCCTGGCGCAACTGGCGTTCGAGACTCACCTCGGTCGATACATCGTGCATCAGCCAGATGTAATTGCTGATCACGCCCGCCTCATTCTGCACGGGCGAAACCGTGGCGTCCGACTCGAACAGGCTGCCGTCTTTGCGGCGGCTTACCATCCTGCCCGACCAGTTCACGCCGCGGGAAATCGTCTCCCGGATGGCCTCGTAGAAGACATCGTCATGTTCGTTGGACCGGAGAAACCGCGTGGTCTGGCCTGCGATTTCGTTGCGGGCGTATCCCGTGTTGCGCTCGAAACCCGGATTCACATACTGTACGATACCGTCCGCGCTCGTAATGATGACCAAGTCCGGCGCCTGTTCAATGGCCGCGGCAAGGCGGATGCGTTCCTCTTCTTTGCGAAGCAGCATGGTCACGTCGCGGGAATAGAAGGCAAGCCGCGTGAACCGGCCCTGCTCGTCCCTCACGGGGTAGAAGCAGTGCTCGAAATGGCGTCCTCTGTAATCGTCGCTGAACAGGACCTGCCGGCCCGTCCGCAGCACGGCCAACGCGTTTTCCCACCGTCTCCGGCCGGTTTCGCCCACCACGAGTTCGCGGTAATTCGCGCCAAGGAGTTCCGAGGCGGGCCTTCCCAGACTGGCCGCCAAGTGCTCATTGAGGGCCAGCAGCCGGCCCTCCTGATCGATGAGGCCGACAAGGTCGCTCGTCGCGTTCAGGAGCGCCCGGGCGGTCTCCTCACTCTGGCGGAGGGCCTCTTGAGCCAGTTTCTGGTCAGTCACGTCGCGCGCCGACGCCTCGACTCCACCCAGTTGGCCATTGGGTTCGTACCACGGATAGGCGAGATGAGCATACCAGCGCCATTGCCCTGAAGCGTCCCGGATACGGACCTCGGCCACGCGTCGCGCTTCGGTCGCGAGTACTTGGCGGCACTGGCTGACAATCCGGGCGAAGTCGTCGGGGTGAACGACATGCTGAATGACCTCGGGACCCTTTCCGATCGCGTCTTCGCGCGGAAGTCCGGCAGCATCGAGAAAGGCCTGGTTGACGAAGACGTATCTCAGATCGCGATCGACCCGGGCGATTACCATGGGGCTGTTCTCGACAAAGGCCCGGTATTTCTCTTCGCTGGCCGCCAACGCTTCGTTGGCTTCGATATGCGCCGTGATGTCGCGCGACAGGCCCTGAATTTCCACAACCTGTCCCTCGGGACCGTAAACGGGAGCGCTCACCGCCTCAAAAAAGCGCACTTTCCCGTCAGGCCGGACATGATGGAACTGGAACGGCGTGAGACTTTCCCCGGCCTGCTGCTGCATCTTCCTGGCAAGAGAGGCCAGCGCGCGCTCCGCCAGCTCCGGGTGGAACACCTCGGCCAGCCGTTTGCCCACGACCGCCTCGGGCGGCAAACCGAAGACCGTCTCGACCGCAGGGCTGATGAAGGTGAAGATGCCTGACGTATCCAGCCGCCAGACCACGTCGGGGATCTCGGCCACGAGTTCGCGGTAGCGGACGTCACTGGCGCGCAGCTCGCGCTCCACCGTGGCCCGTTGTCCCACTTCGTGCCGCAGAGCCTGGTTCTGGAGTTCCAGATCGAAGCGCGCCTTGTTGGCCACATACGCCGAACGAATGAATCCGATCAGAATCATCAGTAAGGCGATGGTCTGCGTATTCCGTTCAAGCGCGTCATAGCCGAATCCGCCGACGCCGAGCAGGGGCGCGCCCTCAAGGAACGGAAAGTGCCCGGCCCAGGCGATCACCTTGGAGAAGATGAACAGGCCTGAAGCCACGCCCATGATGATAAGCGACACGCGCTCGTGCATCAGGTGCCGCATGAGCACGATGCCCGCGGAAGCGAGAAACACCGCCGAAACCAGGCTGAGGAAATTGCCCAGGTGCTTGGGGGGCGACATTACCGCATCCGCGTAGATGGAACCGAACTCAAAAAGCGAGCCCACAAGGACGAACAGCACCACCGCCCAGCCCAGACGGGGGCGTTTCCACTTCGCTTCGGAACCGTTCACTGTGACCATGCCTGCCAATTCTCTACGCACGCCCTCCACCTGCAGACGGTGGAAGCGCTGCCACTGCCCTCACACGCAACACGCGGAGATGTTTCCAGGTATCGTACCGCAATCCGCCTCTCTGCACCAATTGAGTATCGATGATAGTACAATTGGGAATATATATACTACGAAATGGGCTGTCCCTATGTCACCAACAAAAAACGGGCGCACGTTTTCTTCTCTAAACTGCGCGAAACAAGAGCGTTGGACCTGCTGATGGGGGCCGTTCCAGGCGGGAACGGACGCCCCGGCGTCGCGTCCCGGGCGTGTAACTCGTCGAAACGAGGCATGAGATTACCCGTTGCACGCACAGACTGGCTTCCTGCACCTCCCTGAGGTACGACATGCACCGGCATGCCTGACACGGTTGCCGAGGCGCATCATTCGCCCTGCCTTACCCGCGCGAGGATATCCTCCGCGGACAACGCGCTCGCATGGAAGGCCGCGCCATCGATGCGCCCCGTGAAATGCTCGCCGCCGCTGAATTTTGGATTGAAGCCGAGTCCAACGAGCGTGCTCCGTGTCGCGATGCGCTCGGGCACGGCGACGGTCGCGGCTTCCTGGCCATTCACGTACAAGCGCAGCACGGGGCCGGCTTTCACGGCCGCCACGTGCGCCCAGGTCTGGCCGGCCAGCGGCACGACCGGGGTGGCATAGGCGTGGCCCATTTCGATGCCCGCAAACACCCCGTTGTCCCGCAGGGTCACCCGGAGCGGATCGTCCATGCCCTGGCACCACGCCGAAAAGACCTGCTGGAGCGTCCCGGCGGGCAGCGCTTCCGGATAGATCCAGGCACAAAACGTGTACGCGTCCTCCGGGAAAAACGGCAGCGCATACCGGAGCCCCGAATCCTTCCCGTTAAAGGCCACGGCGCCCCCTGCTCTGCCGGTGCGGTCCGGCGCGGGTTCCAGGCTCGCTTGATGCTCGAGCCGTCCAAAATCCGGTGCGCCGTTGCCGTCCAGGGGCGCGGAAAACAATACTCCGTCGCGGCCAATGGCGAAGAAGGCGTCCTGTGCTCCGGGATCGACGGTAAATGTACGAGGTCCCCCCTCATTCTCGGCCAGATTTTCGCCGCTTATCGAACACACTTTCCAGTAGTAGGTTCCGGGCTCGAGCAGGGCCTCGTCCAGCACGGTGTGGTTCGCCGTCAGGTCCGGAATACGGGCGACGACATCGTCAAACCGGGCATCCCGCGCCACCACGGCCTCGCAAGGCACTCCGCGCGCGCCCTCCGTGGACCAGCAGAGGAGCACCGGGCCCGGCCGGCCTTTCTCGCCTTCCCGCGGAAGCTCCAGTTGCGCGCGTACGGGCGGCAGGTTCACCGCGGGCAGCCACGCCGCATACTCGGTGCCGTGGGCGCCGGCGCTCGCGAAGTCGCACAGCACCACGGGACCGCCCCCCACCGTTTCCACCTGCCACAGACCGATGGGGGCGTGCCGCACGAGCGAGTCCTGCGGCAGCTGGGGGATCGCGGCAAGAGCCGGGCCGGTTGCGTCAATCGGCTTCATGTCCGCGGTCTCGATGGCGTTGTAGAACGCGTCGAAGGCAAGCAGCACCGGCCCGTGATAGACGGCCGCGCGGCCGTAGCGCGGCCCTTTGCCCGCCCACACGCGCGGCGTCAGGTCAAACTCGATGGTGAGGCGGTCGCCGTTCGTCCAGGTTCTTTCAAGATGCAGGTAGCCGCCCGGGACCGGGGGCCAGGGACCGGTCCAGAATCCGTTGATGTCCGCTCTGATCGCGGGCATGTGTTCGGGGATACGCAGTTCGAGGACGAATTCAAGCGGTTCCTCGCATTCGAACGCAAGGGCGACCTTGCCATCAAGGGGATAATCCGTCTCTTCGGTGATTCTCAGGCGTTTCCCGTCCGGCAGAGGGATGTCGAACGCGCAGGGGCCGTAGAAATTGATGACGATGGCATCCCCGTCCCGCATCGCCGCCCATTCGCTGAGCATGCCGAGTCCGCGCGGCGCATTGACCGAGCAACAGTTCAACTCGGGCGTCCCCGGCCGGTACTGGAAGTTGATCTGCTGATAGGAAGGCGCGCGAATGCCGTCGAGGGGCGTGTCGTAGGTCCACCAGTTGCCGGAGGGATGCTGCGCGCCGAGCACCTGGTTCCAGGTGGTCAACTCCAGTTCGTCGGCCACTTTGGCGTCGCCGGTGAGTTTCAGGATGTCTATCGTCAGCGCTTCCCACGCCACCGAGCAGCAGGTCTCGATCGAGCCCCGTTCGTACACGGACCCGAACGCCTGTTCGTTCGTTGAGAACGCGCCCGAAGGGTGGCGGTCGAAGTCGCGGATGCTCGTCCAGAGGTTCACCGCGGCGGTTTTGTACCGGTCCTCCCCCGTGATTCGGTAGAGTTCGACCAGGCCCTGGACGATGTGAAGGCTTTCCCAGCGGGTGCCGCCGCCCGGCAGCTTGAAGTAGGGTGTTCCGTTGGCGCCCTCGCGCAGCCAGTCGCCGTCCTTTTCCATGTCCTCCACGACAAGCTGTATCAGGTCCCAGTAGCGCTGGTCGCCCGTGCGCTGATACAGGAGCGCCATGACGTGCACGACCGAAAGGTTGATCATCGGCGTGCCCGCCTCGATGGGCCGCTGTCCGCCGGGGTGATACGTTTCGCAGATCCGGTCCGCCGCGCGCAGGGCGCACGCACAGGCCTCTTCATCGCCGGTCTCGTCATACCACATGAGCAGCCCGAGCATGCAGTGGTAATGGCCCCACAAGTCCCAATGACCCAGCAGGCGCTCGTTTTCGCGCCAGGGTCCCAGGTAGCCGTCCTCGGCCTGGGCCGCGACCAGCGCATCCACAAACGCCTGCACGAACGGCTTCACGCGGGGATCATCGGTCATCCGTACCGCCTGGACCGCCGCGATCAGGTATTTGCCCGCGAACTCGCCCGCCCAGGGCACCGGTTCCGCATAGGGCCAGTGGCGGTCGCGCCGGTGAAACATCTCGATGAGCCCCGGATTCGCCCCCGGCGCGCGCAGGAGCCAGTTCGCGATGTTCGCGTCGACCCGCGCCCCGATTTCGCCCCCAAACCGCCAGTGCGCATGCGGCACGCTGTCCATGGCCTGCGTTCCTTTCGGGGACACGGCGCCCTGCGCCGCAAGTGACACGACAAGACACGCCGTAATCGCTGCAGATAAGCGGACACCGGTTTTCATGACAGGGCTCCCGCGATGAGACTTGGGCCTCTCGTGCGGGCGGCATTATAGACCGCGCGCCGAACCGCAACAATGCAGGCCCCAGCCAGAGAGACGCTCAAGCCGAATGGGGCACGTAGGTCTTATAGGTCCTGTAGGTCCTTTCCGGCGGCCTCCGGCGCTGTCTTGCCGGGAGACGGCTCTAGAACCCGTCAAACGGTTTCCCGTAACGGCCCAGGGTGCGGGCGCTGTCTTCGGTGAACGGGAATCGTTCGTTCGGGTAGGTCAGATACTCAACGTGGCCGTCAAAGTAGAGCACGTTTCCACCGCCCGGGATATGGGAAAAGTCGATGACCTTGGTGGTGCAATGGTCCCACATCAGCGGGACGGTGCTGCTGGCGGCCGCACTGGAGGCGGGGTTATTGATATCGGTGATCATGAACCGCTCAATGCCTTCGCGCAGGCGGTAGAGGGTGTTTCCGCCGCCGATCTGCGTGCCCGCGTACGTCGCGGAGACCGTGAAATCGTCGTCGCTGGCGGCGCCGCCGGTATCCACGTTGGCCTGGGCCAGTTCACCCCAGGGCGTGGACAGAAACTCCGGTTCCTCGTGACGGCCGTTGATGCCGGCGCCCTCGACTCCCACCAGCGGCCCGAGGATGTTGGCGTCTTCCATAATCAGCCAGCCGGTGTAGTGATAAGGTTCCTGGCCCACCTCCTCGGGCTGGATGATGCCGTCGCCGTTGCCTTTGCCCACGTCGTACCGCTCCACGATGTCCGGCGGCGCGTTCCAGGACGGACACCACACCACGTTGACGTCGCTGAGGTACTCGGGGATCATGGCGGGACCGTTAAACATCATTTCGGGACTCAATGCGCCCGTCACCTTCCACACCTGCCGGTGCGGGAACCGCCCGTGATGCTCGTTGGCATACATGAAGAGCGAGAGGCCCAGTTGTTTCAGATTGTTGGCGCACGATGCGCGGCGCGCGGCCTCGCGGGCCCGGCTCAGCGCCGGCAGCAGGATAGCCGCGAGAATGCCGATAATGGCAATAACCACCAGCAGTTCAATCAGCGTAAACCCCGTTCTTCTCAACACCCGTACTCCCTTCGCATCTTATCACTTGGTCAGTCGTCATCCATACCGTTCGCGCCCCACGCGGCCGCGCCGGCGGTCGCCCGTCGCGCGAGTCTGGGATAGGGCACGTCGTATCCCTTCACCGAATGCCAGAGGATCCGGTTGAACAGACCCTCGTCCGCCCGGTCAATGTCATCCAGAGGCATCTCCATGGATTTCTGCGCGTAGTACAACTGTTTCCCGCGCAACGACGCCAGCTTCGGGTTCATTTCGTCCAGCGGAATCTGGTTGGGGCGGCAGGTGTATGGGGTTGTGTCGGGCGTGTTGGTGAAACACGCATACATGGGGTTGGCGGCCATGTCGAACTGGTTCATGGGCGGCAGCCCCAGGATCAACTCCATGGTCCGAAGCATGCTGTTCTGATTGTAATGCGCGCTCACGACGTTCCCCTGGCGGGTGTAGGGGCTGATGCACAGCGCAACGGTGCGGTGTCCGTCGACGTGATCCAGGCCGGCCTGGGGATCGTCCTCCACCACGAAGATGGCCGTTTCGGGCCAGAACCGGCTGTGGCTCACGGCTTCCACGATCTGCCCCAGCGCGAGATCGTTGTCGGCGACCGCCGCGCGCGGCGTGGGATAGCCTTCGCGCGTGCCGACGGTGTGGTCGTTGGGCAGGAGCATGATCACAAAGTTGTACCATTCGCCTTTTTCTTCGCAGGCGCGGAACTCCTTGAGGAATTCGCGCGCGCGGTACACATCTTGTACCTTCCCCGGAAACCCGATGAATGTGGGGCAGATATAGCCTTCGAGACCGTTCACTTCGGTGTACGCGGCAACCTTGACCGTGCTGGTATCGTTCAGATAATCCTGGTAGATATCGGCCCACGTGGCTTTGTCGGGCGTGATCCGGGCCTTGACCATCTCCCCGTAATTGCGGAACGTCAGGCCCGCGGCGAGCACGTGGTCCCAGATGAACCCCGATGAGGCGTACGCGAGCGCGTCGTCGCCGTCATACGGGTAGCTTCGCGGCCATCCGCCAAAGGCCTTCTCGAGGTAATCGGTCACATACCCTTCGTTGGTCCACTGGTGTCCGTCGGCGCTCAAGACGCCGTTGCAGTAGAAGTTGTCGAGCAGCACGAATTCCTCGGCGAGAGCGTGATGGTTGGGCGTGACGTCGCGCCCGAACTGGCAGAGCGACGGCTCGCCTTCACCCTGCGGCATGTCGCCGAACACCTGATCGTACGTGCGGTTCTCCTTGATGATGTACATCACGTGCTTGATGGGCGAGACATCGCCGGGGCGTTCGGGCACCGCGACGGTCCGCTGAGCGCCCGTTTCCGCGCCGGCATCGCGCAGCATGTGCGGCAGACGCATGGCCACAGCCGCCTGGTGGGTGTACGTATCAAGCGTATTCGCGTCCGGCGTGTCCACCACGGTGATCGAGCCCATGTGGTCATGCGAATTGTAGCCGTGCCAGTCCGCGCCGTACATGCCTTCTTTGCGCGAGGCATTGGCTTCCAGGTGGCGGCTCCCGACGCCTTTGGTGTTGGCCACGCAGAGCAGCGCGCCGTCCTGCGCGAACGCCAGGGCCCCCGGATACCAGCCCGTCGGAATCAGCCCCGTGACGCGTCCGTCCCTGGCGCTCATGACCGCGATGCAGTTGTTGCCGCCCAGCGCGACATACAGCGACTCACCGCTGTCCGGCACGGCAATGGCGTTGGGCGCGCTGCCAAAGGGCAGCTCGAGCGACGGGCGGGCAATCCAGCGTTCCTTCACCACCGTGTCCGCCGTATCAATCAGGCTGATCGTGTCACTGTTTGCATTGGCGACATAGAGGATGGCGCCGTCCGGCGAGAGCGCCATCCCGCAGGGATGCAGGTCAACCTCAAGCTCCTGCCTGACGGTTCTGGACGCGAGGTCGATCACGGACACGGTGCCCGTTGATGCGATGCCCGCGGCCGTCACCACGGCCCGGCTGCCCGAGGTGGGGCCCGTGATGTCGCCGGGCGTCGGACGGCGCCCGCCCCAGTTGGTGACGTAGGCCTGGCCGTCGTGAAGCAAGACGTCGTATGGCGCGATGCCGACCGGGATCTCGGTCAACACGGTTCCCGAGACGATGTCGACCACGCCGACGCTGTTGTTCCGGCTGAGCGCCACATAGAGCAGACCGCCCGCCTCGTCCAGGGCGAAGCCGCCGGGCGCGGAAGCGCCTTTGCCTTCCGGGCCGGGCAGGTTGATTGTCTTGACCCACGCGAACGCGCCGTCGCCGCCCCGCTCGGCGCAGTGGATGGCCGCCTCGGCCGCGGTGGTCCACACGCGGCTCCCGTCGGCGCTCCAGGCAATGCCGCAGAACGCGCTGCCCCCTTTGGGCAGGGAAAGCGTCTGGACAACGCGGCGGTCGGCGAAGTCAAAGAAGACCACGTCCGACCGGTTCTTGATGGCCAGCAGCCGGTCCTCGGGATGCACGGCGATGCCTACCGGCCGCCCGGGAAACTCCACCGTCGTCCCCGCGGGATTCAGGACCTGCGTCGTGGGCACCACGAACGTGCCGTCCCCCTGCGGCCCGACCACCGCCTGGTCGAGGAAGGCGTCCGGTCCCGCGTCCAGGGCGCGCTGCACTCCCGGAAGTTCGCGCATCGTCGCGCAGCCGATCATCAGCGCCGCCACACAACCCACGAACGTCCATGTGCGCATGGTTCATCCCTCCTCGAGGCCGGAGTCCGCTGGCCCGGCCACATTCTCCTGGTGACGCGAACCCGGCCGCGCAAGGTCCGCAGGCACAACATACCCATTAATGCGGGCATGAGGCAAATTGCGGCGGCGCGCCGGACGAGGCGTGTGTGTGCCCGCGTCTCGTGAGGCCTATAGGTCGTATAGGTCCCATGGGGCTCTTCGGATATACTCCTTCCGAGCCGGCTTGGCGGCGGACTAAACAGGAGCGACGCGCTGTTAGCGTAAGCGGTTTACAGTCCATCAGGCGTCTGACACCCATCGGGAGACTTCGTATGCGCGTTCTTGCTGTCCTGTTGTGCGTTGCGGCCTCGGCCCGGGCCGCGGTGGAAACGGAACCGGTGGCCTACCGCGACGGCGACACCGAACTGAAGGGCTATCTCGCCCGCAACCCGGCCGTGGCCGGCCCCATGCCGGGCATACTCATCGTGCATGAATGGACGGGCCTTGGGGAGCATCCGAAAAACAGCGCGCGCCGGCTCGCCGAACTCGGCTACGTGGCGTTCGCGCTGGACATGTACGGCGGCGGCCAGCTCGCAAAGGACACGGAGCAGGCCGCGGAATGGTCCGCTGCGTACAAGAACGACCCGGCCCTGGCACGGCGAAGATTCGAGGCTGCCCTCAAGGTCCTGGAATCACAGCCCGGCGTCGACCCGGACCGCATTGCCGCCATCGGGTACTGTTTCGGCGGGACCATTGTGCTCGAGATGGCGCGGCTCGGGGTGGACGTCCAGGCGGTCGTGAGTTTTCACGGCGGGCTCGCCTCGCAGGTGCCGCAGGAGCAGCGGAAATACGACGCCTCGGTCCTGGTCTGTCACGGCGCCGACGACCCGCATGTGCCCCAGGCCGAAGTGACTGCCTTTCTAGACGAGATGAAAGCGGCCGGCGCCAAATTCGAGTTCGTGCAGTACCAGGGCGCCGTCCACAGCTTCACGAATCCGGAAGCCCATTCCGAGAGCGCCCGGTTTGAACCGACCGCCGCACGCCGTTCCTGGATTGCCATGCTCAACTTCCTGGAACTTGTATTTGTGGGCACGCCGGCCTATAAATAGCCAGTGAGTGATCACGGCCACCGAAACCAGGGGCAGCGAACCATGACCCGTTTCGCTCGCCCGTGGACGATGGAAACAGGACCGACCGGCGAGGACGCCGGTCCCACACTGGACGAACGGGAACACGCAGTCGCGTCGTGGACGGCGCCTGAAACGCGCCCCCGTTCGAATGGACAGGACGATTCGAGGTAGGCGCCATGAAGTATGTTCGAACCACAGTCATGATGCTGGTTTTTGCGGCCGCGGCAACAGCCGCGGGTGCGGCGGAGATGGTCATGCGGGCGCCCGCCCGTGACCAGTATCCCACACAGAATCCCGAGGGCACGTCGATCCTGCCCAACGGACGCCTCATCACCCCTTCCGGGGCGATGTTCCGGGTGCGCCCGCATCCCTACGGCCTCACCATGAGCGGAGACGGCCGCTGGGTGGTCGCCGTCAGCAGCGACGGGCCCCAGCTATCCATCCTCGACATGAAAAACCCCGGCGCGCCGGAGATCTTCTTCATTCCCGACGACCAGAATGCGGGTGAAGGGGTGCTGGACGCGGCGTTTATGGGCCTGGCCATCGCGCCCGACAACAAAACGCTGTATGTGGCCGGCGGCGGGGACTGGAGCGTAACGGCGTTTGATCTTGAGACGCGTGAACGCCTGTTCCGGATCGATTGTGCCCACGACGCCGACGGACAGCAGTTCCGGCACGGGTATGCGGGAGACTTGCGTTTAAGCCGCGACGGCGAAACGCTTTACGTCTGCGATCAATCCAATTTTCGGATGCTGATCCTCGATACCGCACAGCGAACGGTCGTGCGGTCGATCCCGGTGGGCCGCTACCCCTTCGGCATTGCCCTCTCTCCCGACGAAGACCATGCCTATCTGGCCAATGTAGGAATCTACGAATACGCGTACTTCCGCACGGAAGACGGGCAGTATGCCAAACTCCCCTTTCCCCCGTTTGGCGTGCCCTCCAGAGAGGCCGAGGAAGGGGTCACCATCGACGGGGTCGTGGTGCCGGGCCTCGGCGACCCAAACGATATTGCGGGCATGTCGGTCTGGAAAGTCCGCCTCTCCCGGCCGGGCAGAGAGAAGGTGGTCAAGAAGACCAAGACCGGCCACCTTGTGGGTGAACAGCTCGAAGGGTTCCCGGCCGTGGGCGGCAGCAGCCCCAACTCCATCGCCGTCACCAAATCGCATGTGTATGTCTCCAACGGGAGCAACGACAGCATCACGGTGATCCATGCCCGCTCGGGGCGGCGCGATAAGGAGATCGACCTCACCCTCCATCCCCTCGCGGCGAACCTGCGCGGGATGATCCCGTTCGGCGTCGCGCTGTCGCCCGACCAGGCCACCTTGTACGTCGCGGAAGCCGGGATCAACGCCATTGGCGTCATCCGGCTGAGCGACCACGAGGTTCTGGGCCACATCCCCACAGCCTGGTTTCCCAGCAAACTGGCCGTGTCTCCCGACGGCAAGAAGCTCTACGTCGCATGCGCCAAGGGCGTGGGCTCCGGTCCCAATGCCGGACCGAACCACAAGGAAGGCGAGCCGACCGGCATCGGCGCCCTCATGCGCGGCTACATCCACATCATCGACCTGCCGCAATCGCAGGAGGAGCTCGACGCCCTCACCCGTCAGGTCGTCGAGAACAACGTCGTGATCGAGCCGGCAGACACCCTGGCCCGGCCTCAGAACCACCCCGTGCCGCCCGCGCCCGGCGCCTGGAAGAGCCCGATCAGACACGTGATCTATGTCACGAAAGAAAACCGCACCTACGACGAGGTGTTCGGGGCGCTGCCCGGCGGAAAAGGCGACGCGGAACTGTGCCGTCTCGGCCGGCCCATTGACGTCACCAGCCAGGACGGCGCCCGCACGGTCAAGGACGTGGTGCTGATGCCCAACCACATCGCGCTGGCCAAACGGTTTGCCATCAACGACAACTTCTACTGCGATTCCGACCACAGTGTCGACGGACACCGCTGGCTGGTCGGCACCTACCCGAACGAGTTCATGGAAGCGCGCATCGGGGAATCCGCGGAAGGCGACGGACCGGGCAACTTCTCGTTTATCGGGTCTTCGGGCGCGATCTATCCCGAAGACTACAATGAGGCCGGTTCGATTTGGGAACATTTTGACCGCAACGGCATCCGATTCTTCAATTTCGGACTGGGCTTCGAGTTCAAACCCCAGGAGGAGGAACAGGAATACCGGTTTACCGGCATTCGGCTCAACACCAATTATCCGCTGCCGCAACCCCTGTTCGAGAACACCTCGCGCATCTTCGCCACGTACAACACAAACATCCCGGACCAGTTCCGCATGGACATGTTTGAGCAGGAGTTTCGCGAGAAGTGGCTTTCGGGTAAGGAACCGTTCCCGGATGTGATCACGATGATGTTGCCCAACGACCACGGCGCGGGCGAGCGGCCCGACGACGGCTACCCGTACTGGGGGTCGTTCATGAGCGACAATGACCTCGCGCTCGGCCGTCTGGTCGAACTCATCAGCCACAGTCCCTGGTGGAACGAGACCGTCATCTTCGTTACCGAGGACGACGCGCAGGGGTACCGCGATACCGTGGACGCCCACCGCTCCATCTGCATGGTAATCAGCCCGTACGCCAGGCCGGGGTACATCTCGAACACGCATTCGAGTTTCGGCAGCATTCTCAAAACCATGTTCCTGATACACGGGCTGCCGCCGCTCAACCAGTACGACGGGTTCTCGTGCGACCTGGCCGACATGTTCGACACGGAACCCGCCAATGCGGCGCCGTACAAGGCCTTGCCCGTCAATCCGGAAGTATTCGACCCCCAGAAGGCGTTTGACCCGTTCGACAGGGAGTTTAACTGGCAGGCGGTCAACGAGTTCGTACCCCTCGATCATCAGGAGTTTCTGGATACCGACACCTACGGTCATTCGGGCGATGCCGGTCACGGCCCCCGGGCCGCCGAATAGGCGCCGGTTGCACGAATCAATGCGCATACCGAACACCCCATAGCGCATGGAAAGGTCCGCACAGCCAATGTTTGGACGAAGAGAACAGACGTCCCGCGAGGAGTTCATGAACAGCCTGACCCACGGCGTCGCCGCGGCGCTCAGCATTGCCGCGCTCACGGTGCTGGTGGTGTTCTCAAGCCTTCAGGGCGATCCGTGGAAGATCGTGAGCTTCAGCATCTACGGCGCAACGCTCATCGCGCTGTATACGGCGTCTACGGTGTACCATGCCGTGCCGTCGCCACGGCTTCGGCCGTTCCTGCGCCGCATCGACCATTCGTGCATCTATCTGCTCATCGCGGGCACGTACACGCCGTTCATGCTGGTGGTGATGCGCGATGCGTGGGGCTGGACCCTGTTCGGGCTGGTCTGGGGCTCGGCCGTGCTGGGGATCGTGTTCAAGATCTTCTACACAGGCCGCTACGAGGTCGTCTCGACCCTGTGGTACATCATGATGGGGTGGATCGCCGTCATCGCCATTAAACCGATGGCCGAGGCCATGCCGGCCGGCGTCTGGCCGTGGGTGGTCGGAGGCGGGCTGTGCTACACGTTCGGCGTCATCTTCTACGCGATGGGAAAGCTCCGCTACAACCATGCGGTGTGGCACCTGTTTGTCCTGAGCGGCAGCCTGCTCCATTTTGTGTCGTTTCTGCTTTTCGTGCTGCCGAAGCACGTGTAGGCCAGACGGGCAAGACCCTGCCCCCGGGCGTACGCCCGGCGGGTCGCTCCCCGGGCCTGTGAGACAGCCGGACTAGCCGGTGACGGTCACGTCGTAGGCGATGCGCAGAAACGTGCCCATCGGTCCCGAGGCCGGTTCCTCGCAGAGGCACTCGATGGTCGCGGGGCCCGCGTCCGTGAACGTGTGGGTCAACGCCTCTCCCTGTCCCGCGGGCTTCCCGTTTACCGTCCAGGAGTATTTCCCGTATCCCGGCGCCGCCTTCAGGGTGAACTCGACGTTCCGGGGCACCGTCCATTCGATCGCCGGCACCCGGGCCACCATCGTCGAGTCTTTTGCGCTGGCGACCGTCTGGCCCGACCGGGAGGCCGTGTATTCCACAATGGCCAGTCCCGGCGTATCGAAAACGTGGAACAGCCGGGCGGCTTCGGGCCCCTCGGCAACGACGGCATCGTTGACTTTCCAGGTGTGGGTCCCCCCTTCGATGACATCGAATTCCAGCTCGAGGGCCTGCCCTTCGTAATAGACTTCCGGCAGCGAAAAGCTGACCTTCACCTCTCCGAGCGGAGTCACCAGGTTCATGCGCTTGCGCAATTCATCCAGACTGATGCCCATGGACGCCGCCACCCGATCGAGCGTCTCCGGCATCTCGTCCAGCGGGGTGAATACCTTGAGGTTCAGGTTGCCTGAAGGAGTCGTGAGCACCAGGTCGTAACTGCCAACCTCGCAGAACCCGGTGGGAGTGAGCTTCAGCGCGCCGTCCGTTTTTTCGTAACGGAACATCTCGTCGTAGTCGTGACCGCTCGCCCAGAGCTTGACCTCTCCCATCTCCGCGGCGGGCAGGGGCTGGCCGTCGCGCGTGATCGCCGCCGTCAGGGATTCGTCGGTACGGTGAAACACCAGGACATCGGGGTCGGCTTTCAGTGCGGCCGCGAACGCGGGCGCCGCCGCCGCGACAATCACCCAGAATACGAGCGGACCGGCGACCGCCGTTCCCGTCAGATTCCGCATACCGCGCATTTTCAGACCGGCTTGCGTTCCGCGCCGCATGTTTGACACCTCCACCATGAAAGGGCCCTGGTTTTGTTCCACTGGACAGCCCGTGCGCACACACCCGGAATCCGAAGTCCGCATACGCCGGACCGGCGCCACTAATGATATCAATCCCCGGACGAGGTTCACAGGTTCCACCGTGAACGGGTGACAAGGAAAGAAGAGCCGGCGCATTTCGGCCCTTGCGGACGGCCCCACAGGAGAGGACTTTTCCGACGTCCCGGGGTACAGGGCAGCCGGGGGGCTAGCTCCGGGCGTCGTCGTGTTCCCGCTCGTACCAGGCGCGCCACGACTCCGCGTACGTGCCAATCCAGTCCAGAACCGCTTGAGCGCCGAGGTCGCGCCGGGCCTTTTCGGACTCGATCCACTTATGCCGCTGGATTTCCTCGCGCTGCAGCATCAGGTATTCCCGCTGGCGTTCTTCCCGCCATCTCAACGCGTGATGCTGCTCCCAATCGTCGAGCGCGTCCTGAAAACTCACTTCCGTGCCGCGGGCTTCAGCCAACTGATGCTGGTGCTGGAGCACCGCCCGCAATTCTGCTTGATTCAATGCCGATCCCCCTGCTGGCCGGGCATACCCCTCATGTGACGCAGTCCCCGTCGAAGCGTCAACCCCCTGAACGCAATCCAGAAACCCGGAACCAGGCATCCTGCATACCTCTCGCTTAAACCTGCAAAACATTACAGATTATAGGCAAAATTGTAACACACTCCGCGTTCTTGTCAAAAAGTTCTCTTGACAAGGACGGGACCATCCGCCGGTCCATTACCGCACGAGGAGCGAGCATAGCATCTCTGGTAGAACAAATCCAGACGACACTCTCTTCCCGATATTCACGCGGAAAATGCAGAAAAAACCGCATATGCCGCATCCAGAGGGGCGTCTTCAGCCGTTTCGCATCGTCGGCGGCCCCGGCGGGAGGCCGCTACGGCGTGTAAATAATCCGCCCGTTGCGCTATACTGTGCCTTAAGTGATTATCAAATCGTCGGTTAGACACCGAGGAAGGGAGCGTGCCCAGGGTATGCCGAGCAAAGACAAGGTGAATGAACATGCAACGGCGGGGCCGGAACACGACGTGCACGGGTTTCCCGATGAACCGCTGATGCATGGGCTGAAAAGCGTGATTAATGGGGCGGTCCGGCTGCTGGCCATCCTGATGACGCTGGTCATCGTGTGGGGTGTGCTGGATGTCCTGCTTGTACTGGTAAAGCGTCTTATGGAGCCCCCGATTATGCGGCTTCAGATCGCCGACATCCTGGCCACGTTCGGTTCGTTCATGGCCGTACTGATCGCGATCGAGATCTTCGTCAACATCACGATCTACCTGCGCGACGACATCATCCACGTGAAGATTGTGATGGCGACGGCCCTGATGGCCATCGCACGGAAGGTCATCATCCTGAACGTGGAGGATGAGGCCATCACGCCCCAGGTCATCTTCGCCATCGCCGCCCTGGTGCTGGCCACGAGCATCGGCTACTTTCTTGTCGTGGTGAAGGGCGGGGAAGTGCGTGAGGTCCCGAAACCGGGCCGGAAGCCGTAGCGCCGCGGGTGCGCTTTTGCTCCATCCGGACCGGGCACGATAAGATGACCCGATGACGGTCCGTGACGCGCCATGGGAAGAGAGGGTGTCCCGATGACAAGAAGACTCATACTGGGAATCGCGCTGCTGGCGGGCTCGGCTCTGGGCTATGCCCAGGAGGCCGGGCTCTGGGTACAGGCGTGGTCGTACGACATGCCCGGCGAACAGGCGTATCTGGAACAGCTCGCTCAGGTGGCCGCCGCGGAAACCGGCGAGCCGGTTCGCATTACGTTTGACAAATGGGACCACGCCCACGAGGCCATCGGCCAATGGGGGAAAGACGGCAAGGGACCCGACCTCGTGGTGGTGGCGGACATCTGGCTGGCCGAGTTTGCGCCGTTCTTCGAACCCCTGGAGCCGTTCATCCGCCCCGAACTGAAGGACGAGTTTTACCCCGTCCTGTTCGACAAGGGCGTCTATCAGGGCAACCTGCTGGGACTCGTGTGGGCCACCTCGACCAAGGCGCTCTTCTACCGCACGGACTTGTTTGAGGCCGCCGGCATCGATCCGCCGAAGACCTGGGAAGAGCAGTTGGGCGCGGCGGTCATGTTGAACGATCCGCCGCGCGTGTACGGCCTGGGGCTGCCCGGCAAGCCCGAATACGAGACGGACGACAATCTGTTCTTCTATTTCTGGTCGGCAGGCGGTGAATTCTTCGATGCGGAGGGCCAATGCACGATCAACAGCGAAGCGGGCGTCAAAGCGCTGCAATTCTATGTCGATCTGGCCAACACGTATCAGGTGACCCAGCCGGAATTGACGACCTGGACGCGCAAGGAGACCCGGCGGCTGTTTGAACAGGGCCGTCTCGCGATGTTTGCGACAGGGCCCTGGGGGATCGAGCAGTGCCGCAAGAATTCCCCCGGACTCGAATTTGGCGTGGTGCCGCTGCCCGTCGACAAGGAACTGGTGACGCAGATCATCACCGACCACCTGGTGCTGATGCGGTATTCCACGAAGAAAGCGCTGGCCAGGCGTTTTATTGAGATCGCGTACCGGGACGACCAGCGGCTGGCGTACACCACGCTCGGGTTGATTCCCGAAAAGAAGACGGTCGCCCAAGCCGCCCATTTTCAGGACGATCCGCACTGGAAGGTGTTCGTCGACGTCATCCCGTACGGCCGGACCATCCCGCTCATTCAATGGGAGGAAATCGGGATCGCCATCCGCGAGGCCATGTATCAGGCCCTGAGCGCGCGCCAGACCCCTCGCGAGGCCCTTGACGCCGCGGCCGCCCGCATTGACGAGATACGCGCCAGACAACAGTAGAATCCGAAACACAGAACCGCGCGGCGGCGCGCCCGCGCCGGCCGCCTCAGTGAAAGACCACCATGCCTCACACAGCCACATTGAAACCAAAAGAAGACCGGCGGCTCCTGCGCGGACACCGCTGGGCCTACCGGAACGAGTTCGCCGCGCTGCCGAATGCGGAAGACGGGGACCTTGTGGACGTGCTTGCCGATGGCGGCCGCTTTCTCGGGCGAGGGTTCTTCCAGACAACCGGCGGCATCGCCGTACGCCTGTTGACGCTGGAAGACAAGCCCGTCGACGCCGCCCTGCTGCGCGCGCGCATTCACCGCGCCCGGCGTTACCGCGAACAACGGTTCGGCGATTCGACGGTCTACCGCTGGGTCCACGCGGAAAGCGACGGCCTGCCCGGATTCGTAGCGGACCGCTATGATCGCGTCGTGTCCGTGCAGGCGGGCAGCGTGTTCTACGCGCAGCACGCCGAGGCCATCGCGGAGGCGTTTCTGGAAGTGCCCGGCGTAACGGGGGTCCGCCTCGAGATTGGCGGTCTGGTGACCCGGTTCGGAGAACTCGCTCCGCCGCTTGAGGTGCGCATCAACGAACTCCGCTTCGCAGTCGATGTCGAGCAGGGCCAGAAAACCGGGATGTTCCTCGACCAGCGCGAGAACGTCTGCATGCTCCGCAACCTGTCGCGGGACGCCCGCGTGCTGGACGGCCACTGCTATACGGGATTGTGGGGCATCTCGGCGGCGCGCTGGGGGGCAAAAGATGTCACGTGCGTCGACACGTCGGCCACGGCCGTCGACATGGCCCGGCAGAACGCCCGGTTAAACGGGGTGGAAGACCGCTGCCATTTTGAATGCGCGGACATCCAGGAGGCGCTGCGAAACAAGGGCCCCTTCGACATCGTCATGCTGGATCCGCCGGCCCTGGCCAAGACGCGCGGCCAGACGCGTAAAGCCCTGGGCGTCTATCTGGCGCTGAACCGGCTGGCGATGGAGGCGCTCGCGCCCGGGGGATGGCTGATCACGTCGTCCTGCTCGCATTTCGTCGGCGCGGAAGCGTTTGTGGAGACGATCAAGCGCGCGGCCCGCACGGCCCGGCGCGACGTGTGGCTTGTCGAGCTGCGCGGAGCGGCGCCGGATCATCCGGTGTTGCTGGCCATGCCGGAGACGGCCTACCTGACATGCGCCGCCCTGCGGCTGGTGTGAGCCGCGCCGGATTCAGGCGAGGAGCCGGTCGACGGCATCCGTGGACGAGACATAGACGACGTTCAACCGTTTCAGGTCTTCGGCGATGGCCGTGTTATTGCCGCCGACGACGTAGATGGGCAGGGAGGCGAGACCGTTCGTTTCGCGCAGGATGCGGCAGATCTCGGTGGCCGGCATCTCGGACTGTTCGGCGCCAACCCACAGACAGGTGGGGAACGCCATGCGCAGGCTGAAAAAGGCGTCGACCAGGCAGGTCACGCGGATGACGCGGTAGCCCTTGCTCTGGAGTTTTGCGCGAGCGGTCTCGGCCCGCCCGTTCTCGCATTCGAGCAGCAGGGCGCGTTTCTGATTCTTGTACCCCCGTGTTCGTTCCACGGTGGTCGTGACAAAGAAATCGCACGCGGCGCAGGCCTCCTCGTCCTCGTCAAACATGCATCCCATCAGGAAGCCGTTGTCGACGGTGCGTACGCTGCGCACACTGGCCCGCGCCCCGGAAATCGTGCTGCCGTCGGGCAGGCTGAACGAGAGCCGCACGACGGTGTTGGGGCCGAGGCGCGTTTCGGTCCAGATGCCGCATCCGCCGGCGCTCAGGTCAACCGTCTCCCCTTCCAGATCCGGCTGGTCCGCGCGCACAATCTTGCACGGAACGCGAATTTCAACGCGCTGGTGCTTGCGGATATCGACGCATTCGATCTTGCGCGGCCAGGAAACGCGGAGATACGGAGAGGCGTTGTCGACGCTTTTCAGGAGCGTGCATGGAAACCCGCACGCGCGGCCTTCCGACACAAACCGGAGCAGGCAGCGCTGCGACTTGCCGGACAGGGCCGCGGCATCTTCGGTCAATGGACGGTCCAACAAGACATAATTGCCGGCATGCCATCCCCGTACGATGGTCGGATAGCGGTTTTCGTCGCGTTCCCCCGGATTCGTGTGGACCACCGCGGGGGAACCTACCGCAAAGACGCCCTCGATGTCCCCGCGGTCGAGATTCATGGACTCCCCCTTCACTGCGTTATGCGGCCTTTGAGGCCTCAATGTGCCATCCTTGCTATGAAGCCGGATGACCCCCACAGATACATCTCCAATATGATACCAAGCAGGCCGGCGTGAGGCAAGCAGGCGCGCACACCGTCTCGTTTCCGGCGTGTCCGGGATCGCCGGCCCGGGGCCGTACGAGGCGACCTGTGGGTTCTATGAACGCCGGGTTCAGGACACCCGGGGTCATTGTGCGTTTTGGGATGCGCGGATATACTGAAACCGGGAGAAGGAGCGGGCCATGCGAAACCTTGTGCGCCATTACCGCACGTGGAAACACCGCCGCAAATTCGTGACGGCCGGGAAGGGGTGCCGGTTTCAGGGGAAGAATCTGCTGATCGACGGGCACGTGGAACTGGGAGACCGGGTCAAGATTCGCGACAACGTGATCATGCGCACCCACGAGGGCGGCAGGATCCTCATTGGCGATCGGACGGGGATCAGCTTCTACTGCCTGTTCGAGGCGACCACGATGATCCTGGTGGGCAAGTATACGGGCCTGGCCGAGTTCACCGTGGTGCGGGACACCAACCACCTGGTCTACGGCACGGCGGAGCACTGGCGTCTGACGCCCCATATCGCGGAACCCATCGTAATCGGGAATTGCGTGATGATCGCGAGCCGGTGCTACATTGGGCCGGGGGTGGCCATCGGCGACGGGGCGGTGATCGCGCCGAACAGTCTCGTGATGAAGGATGTCGGACCGCTGGAAGTCTGGGGCGGAAATCCGGCGCGAAAGATGGGCCATCGCATCAAAGGCCCCATTGCGGCGGCCATGCAAAAGAAATACGGCGGGCTTCTCGAGAAACACGGAATCAAAGAAACGCCCTACCGGGACGAGTTGCAGGCCATTCAGGAAGCGGCCCTGGGCGGCGTAAACCGCGCCGCGGAAGAGCGCGACCGGCTCCTGGCATCGCTGGGCATTCAGGAGCGCATGGCAGAGAACGGCATAGACTGAGAGCAGGGGGACGCGGCCCGCGAGGCCCTGGCGGCGCCTCGCAGGGAGGTTCGGCATGCGCATCGGTCTCATCGCGATCAATGGCGTCCGGCCCCACGATCCCGCGTTGACCGCGCTGGGACACTCCCTGTACGGCGTCGCGGAACGCTGGCGTCACATCGCCTCCCTGCCGAGCCTGGCCCTGTTGACGCTGGCGGGCATGACCGGACAGGACCACGAGTACGCCTACTGGGAGCTGGACGACCTGGAAAAGCAGGACCCGCTGCCGTCGGATTTCGATCTGGTGGCGCTCTCGAGTTACAGCGCGAAGATCGGCACGGCCTACGAACTATCGGAACGGTACCGGGCGCTGGGCATCCCGACGGTGATCGGCGGTCCGCACGTAAGCTGCCTGCCGGAAGAAGCCGCCGCGCACTGCGACGCCGTGGTGCTCGGGGAAGGCGAGTCGTCCTGGCCGGAGGTCCTGCGGGATTGCGAACGGGGCCGCCTCCGGCGGTGCTATGGCGATCTGGAGGCCGGGTTCGACATGGAGCGGGCCCCGATGCCCGCGTACGAGTTGCTCGACCTCACGAAGTACAACCGGCTGCCGGTCCAGACGAGCCGGGGATGCCCCCACCGCTGCGAGTTCTGTGCAAGTTCCGTGCTGATTGCGGGGAAATACAAGCAGAAACCCGTCGAGAAGGTGCTGGCCGAGATTGACAAGATAAAATCACTCTGGAAACGCCCGTTTATCGAACTCGCCGACGACAACAGTTTCGTGGACATGCGTTACTGGAAACGGCTCCTGCGCGAGTTGAAAGACTGCAACATCCGCTGGTTCACACAGACCGACATTGCCGTGGCACGCGACGACGAGTTGCTGACGCTGCTCCGGGAGAGTGGATGCGTTCAGTTGCTGATCGGGTTCGAAAGCCCGTCGCCGGACGACCTGCGGGGCCTGGAACTGAAGTGCGACTGGAAGAGCGTTCATATGCGGGGCGCGGCGGAGGCCATCCGGAAGATCCAGGGGCACGGCATCACGGTGCTCGGCTGTTTCGTGCTGGGCATGGACGCCCAGGGACTGGACTGCTTCGATGAGGTGTGCCGGTTCTGCCATGAGACGGAGCTGTTCGACGTCCAGGTAACGGTGTTGACGCCGTTTCCCGGCACGCCGCTGTACGCCCGGCTGCTGGAGGAAGGGCGGCTGCTGGAACCCGGGGCCTGGCATACCTGCACGCTGTATGACGTCAATTTCGTGCCCCGGCACATGACCCCGGAAGAACTCGCGGACGGGTTCCGGCAATTGATCACGCGGGTCTACGCTCCCGATGAGACCAAATGGCGGCGGCGGTGTTTCCGCAAACACCTCCGGGAATCGAACGTGGAATCCTGACTCCGTCCGTCCGCCAGATCTCCCCGAACGAACGCCGGGCGCTCTGTCAGCGCCGGTGCTCTTCCTCGAGGACGCGCAGGGCGGCGTCCGGCCGGTTGGTGATGATGGCATCGACGCCGAGAGCCGCGAAGCGGCGCATGGCGTCGATGTCGTCCACGGTCCATACGGCGACGCTACGGCCGGCAGCCTGCATGGCGGCGAGGCGGCCGGGCGTAACGCCTTCGGCGTTGGCGTTCCAGCCATCCAGTCCGAGGAGAAACACCCAGCGGGCGCCGTTCTCCCATTTGTCGTGCTCGGCGGGATCGAGTCCGCTGAGAAACTCGACGCGTAGATCGGGCGCGGTCAGCTTCGCCACCGCGCAACAGATCGGAGAGAAGGACTGGATGACGACGTGTTTCTCCATGTTACGTTCGCGCACGAGGTCGATGACTTTCAGGGTGAGCTCGTGATTGCGCGAGCCGCTCTCGGCGATGAGCGCGCGCATGGCGTCTCCCTGGGCGCGCGAGAGCACGGGGACGTCGCGTGTGCGGTCGAGGATGGCCTGTTCCAACGCCGCGTCGCCGGCGCTGTTCTTGATCTCGATGTACACTCCGATGTCGCCCCTGGCGAAATCGAGGGCCTCGGCGAGGGTGGGGAGCGGTTCACCCGCGTAATCGGGGTGTTTCCAGGCGCCCGCATCCAGTTGTTTCAGGTCGGCGAGAGACATTTTGGCGACTTCGCCCGTGGCATTGGTGGTGCGGTCGACGGTGCCGTCATGGATGCAGACGACTTCGCCGTCGCTGGTGAGCGTGCAATCGAGTTCGAACCAGTCGGCCCTGAGGTCGTGGGCAAGCCGGAACGCGGCGAGGGTGTTTTCGGGCGCTTTGGCGCTGGCGCCGCGATGGGCGATGATATCGATGCGCGCGTCCCCGCGGCCGGTCCTGGCGGTGGTGGCACAACCTGTCATGGCAAGGGCTCCCATCGTTGCGAGTAGAACAAACCGTCTCATGCTTCTGACTCCTTCATGACCTTACAGACGTTCGCAGACTTCCGGCAATTCGGCGATGTCGCGTATGCGCAAGTCCGGCATGTGGGCCGGACTGTCATGGACCCGTTCCGCATGTTCACTGTCAACGAGCACGGCGGTCAGGCCGGCGCGGTGCGCGCCGAGCACGTCGCGCTGCGGCTTGTCTCCCACAAACCAGGCGCGATCGGGGCCGATGCCCATCGTGTCCAGCGCTATATCGAAGATGCGCGGGTCGGGTTTGTTGACACCGGCCTCGGCCGAAAAAACAACCACGTCGAAATGTTCGAGAATCCCCGCGGACGCGAAGTTGGCGCGCAGGGCGTCGCCGGGCAGGAGCGTGTTGGACACCACGCCCATACGGAAACCGAGCGCGCGCAGACGCTCAAGGGCAGGGCGCACAAACCCGTAGATGGGCTGGGCCTCCCACCACAGCATCCGGCGAAACCACCGGGCCACCGCCTCGGGGGAGGCGTCCATGCCGTCCCTGCGGAGCCAGTCCGCGATGACGGGCCGGACATCCACGGCGGGACGGGGCGGTTCCAGGGCGAGGTAGCGCTCGATGCAGTCCTTCGACATGGCCAGAAACCAATCGAACGGTTCGGGGCGCTCGACGGCCGGCGGCGTACCGCGCTGCCAGGTTTCCGCGCTCCACGTGACGCTGGCATCCTGCAGAACGCCGCCCATGTCGAACAGGATGGCTTTGGGCCGTGTCAGATTCGCTGTGAGGATTTCCATTTTGGCATCCGATTCTTGAGGTGCGGCTATTGTAGGCATTTGGGCCGGGCAACTTCCATCATGCCGGGCAATGGGCTATGCTGTTGGCGACCACAGGCCATGGGAGAAACCGAGATGCCGCAGTGCCGTTGCCGGGGATTGTTCTTCGTTCTGACCCTCATTTGGCTTTGTTTCGGGGGAATGGATGCGCAGGCCCAGGAGGGCTCGCTCGCGGCTTCCCCCCCACGGGACGGCGAGACCTGGACGGACCGCCTGCAAGCCGGGGGGCTGGAGACAGAGGCCGTCGCCGGCACGCCGTACCTGCGCGTCGCATTGCCCGGCGATGACCGTGGACGGCGCAGCGTGAAATGGTCGTGGCGCCTCGGCGATGGGCATGACGACGCGCGCTACACCACCCTGTCCTACAGCCAGGAAGCATGGCACGGTTCGACGTTCTGGTCGGGGCCCGACTGGACCCGGGTCGGCCGGAACTGGCAGCACCCTGGCAACGCGACCCCCAGCGTAAGGACGTTCCGCGCGCCGCGGGACGGCCGCGTCCGCATCTCCGGGAATGTCCGCAAAGGCGACACGAACAACGGCGGCGGCGACGGGGTTCACGTGTCCATCCGACACAACGCGACATGCGTGTGGGAACACACGCTGGCCGGCGGCGACGACATCGGAGTCGAGGCGGGCATCGCGCTCGAGATCACGCAGGGCGACGCGCTCCGGTTCGTGGTCGACCACAACGGGACCATTCCCTTCGACACAACGGAATGGGACCCGTGCATTGCCTATGAGGACGGCGTGCGTTTCCTCGCCTCCGAAGGATTCTCCACCGCGCGTCAGGGAGAGTTCGGGTGGTTCTTTGAAATGGACGCGCCGCCGGCCGGGCCCGTGGCCCCTCCCGCCTTGTACGGGTTCACGCCGGCCATGGGCCTGATCGAACGGCCGGTTACCGCTGAAGATACGGCGCGCATCGACCATTTCGGCGGACTGCCCGCATGTGTGCTTGCCGGACCCGCGGACACGGACGGGCTCGTGATCGTGCTTCCGGGCGGCCTCGCGTGGCAGGTGTCCGCGTGGATGCCGGACCCCGGCACGCTTTCGCTGGCGCTGGAGGTAGCCGAAACGCACGCTGGCGATGCGTCGGTCGCCCCGAACGCGCCAGCAGTCTATGCCGTCCCGTACCGGGGCCGGTGGCTTGAAGGCATCGCCGCGCTTGAGCGCCTGGCGCGCGACCCCGATGGGCCGGCGGAGCTTGCGCCGGCAGCGCGCTCGATGGCTGAACGGCTGGACGCGGGCGTGATACCCGGGACCAGCCTGCCGATGTGGGCGCTGGTCCAGCGCGAGTGGCGCGCGGAAGATGCCCTTGACGGGCGCCGGCCCGGCTACATCGCAGCCATAGAGAAACACGCGGGACTCGCGAAAGATCTCCTGGACGACCTTGGGCCCGCGCTGCCGGACGGCGTCCGTGACGCGGCGGCGCAGCAGCTTGCCCGCACCGTGGATGCGCAGGGCATGGCGCCGATGACGTTGGAAAATCTCGACGCCGAATATGTGCGGGTGAGGGCGATGAAGCGCCGTCTGGCGCTTTCGAATCCGCTGATGCAGTTCGGGCCGCTGCTGTTCTGCAAACGCGTTCCGACCTCGTACAGCCACCTGGTCATGCAGTACTTCGGGTGGCGGGCACGGCCGGGCGGCGGCCTGTTTGTCCTGGAACGCCCCGGCTATTCGCTCGAAACCCGCGACCTGCTCGGAGACCGCTTGAGCGGGGGCAACCTTCTCGAGCCCCGCATCTCGTACGACGCGGAGCGCATTGTGTTTTCGTACGTGCAATGTCCTGAAGGCGAGGTGAATATCGACCGTCTCGACAACGTCTCCGACTCGGGCTTTTACCACGTCTACGAAGTGCGCACGGACGGGAGCGGGTTGCGCCAGCTCACCAGCGGCCCGTTCGACGACCTGATGCCCACGTATCTGCCCGATGGCGGCATTGCGTTCTGCTCAACCCGGCGCAAGGGATACGCGCGGTGTTTCGGCGCGCAGTTCAGTCCCCGCTGGCACGTCTATACGCTACACCGCATGGAGGGTGACGGCAGCAACCTGCGCACGCTCTCGTGGCACGATACCAACGAGTGGTTCCCGGCAGTGGCCCATACGGGGCGCATTCTGTACAGCCGCTGGGACTATATCGACCGGGACGCGGTAACGCACCAGAACGTGTGGGCCACGCGCCCTGACGGCACGAACCCCGTGGCCGTGTGGGGGAACGCTACGGCGAGCCCGCACTGCGCGTTCCAGCTGCAGCCGGTGCCCGGCTCGAACAAGATCGTGTTCACCGCCTCGGCGCACCACTCGATCACGGGGGGCTCGATTGTCGTACTTGATCCCGCCGTGAACAACAACGGCGAAAAAGCCCTGACGCGGATCACGCCTCAGGTGCCCTTCCCCGAAGCGGAATCGACCGATATCCGGGAGTACTACGCGGCGCCGTGGCCCCTGTCGGAAACCTGTTTTCTCGTGGCGTACAGTCCGACGCCACTTGTCTGGGAACCGGGCGCCAACGCCCCGAATGCCCTGGGGCTCTACCTGCTCGACGCGTCCGGCAACCGCGAACTGCTGTACCGCGACCTGGATATTGGTTCGACGAACCCCTGTCCATTGCGGCCGCGGCCGGCGCCGCCCGTGTTGCCGAGCCAGCTGCCCGAGAACCCGCCCCCGACCGGCGAGGTGGCGCTCATGGATGTATACCAGGGGCTGGGCGACGTGCCGCGCGGCGCCATCAAGCAACTGCGCATCGTCCAGATCTTCCCGAAACTGACCGTCGTCGCCAACACGCCGCCGATTGGCCTGGCGCACGAGGAGAACGGGCGCGCGCTCCTGGGGACCGTGCCGGTGGAAGAAGACGGCTCGGCCTGCTTCACGGTGCCCGCGCAGAAACCGCTGTTGTTCCAGGCCCTGGACGAACACGGCTTCGCCTACCAGACCATGCGCACGGTCACGTACGTTCAGCCAGGCGAGCGCGTTTCGTGCGTGGGCTGCCATGAGAACCGCATGACCGCGCCGCCGGGAGGAAAGGCCTTTCGGCGCGCGCCTTCGGCGATTCAGCCCGAGGAATTCGGCGCAGGCCCCTTCTCGTATGTGAGGGTGGTGCAGCCGGTACTGGACCGGCACTGCGTCGCGTGCCACAGCGGCGAAGCGCCCGCGGGCGGCCTGGATCTCACGGCCGCGCCGCAGGAAGCGTTCACGCGATCGTACTGGTCGTTGTGCGGCGGGGCGAATTTCGACGGCCCCGGCACCAACGCCGAAAACGCCGCCAAGGCGCTCGTGCCGCGGTTCGGAGCACGCAACCAGATCCAGGTGACGCCGCCGGGAGGCCTCTACGGGGCGCGCGGGAGCCGCTTGCTGGCGATGCTCGGTGACGGGCACCACGACGTGACGCTCGAGCCTCATGAATGGCGGCGCCTGGCGGCCTGGATCGATGCCAACGCGATCTTCTACGGCGCCTACGACCCGGAGCGCCAGCGCATGCAGTTGGCGGGCGAGCCCATCGGCATGCCCGACATCCAGTAGCCGCTCGGTCACTCGTCGCCAAAGGCGTCGGGTATGTGGCGGATATCGGGCTCCCCCTTTTCCGGGATCAGCACGGCGATGATGTCGAAACGGTAGTAAAGGTCGGGGTCGTTGCGCTCGTCGATATACTGCCAGGCGGCGCGGCGGATGTGGCGCTGTTTAACATAGCCGACGTTGTCTTCGGGGTCGGCCGTATCATCGCTCCGGCGCGTCTTTACCTCGACGAACGCCACGGTGTCGCCCGACTGCGCGATGATGTCGATCTCGTACCGCCCGAAACAGCGGTTGCGCCCGAGAATAACGTATCCCTGGCGGCGCAGATAGCGAACGGCGAGGTCTTCCCCGCGCTGTCCCAGGTCGCGCGGCCGGCGCCAGGGCCACCACCTCATGCGGCGGGCTCCCGTTTGGCCGCGAAGAGGCGGATCTCCCCGAACGGACCATGCTGGTGGGCGCGAAGACGGCCCATCCGGCACAGTTCCAGGATGGCCAGAAAACAGCAGACAAGTTCGACCCGGCTGCGGCACTGCTCGAGCAGATCCTTCCATGCGAGGCTGCCGTCCCGCTTCAGCACGTTCTCGATGTACTCGATCTTCTCGTCAACAGACGATTCCTCGCTCTGAACCGTGTGGAAAATGTCCTCGGAAAAGAAGCGCACGACGCCCCGGAACGCCTCGATCAGGTCGAACAGCGTCACTTCGAGGAGTTCCTCCTCCTCGTCCGGGTCGGGCTCGATCTCCGGGGGCGAATTGCGCATGAACCAGCGGGCGCGCTCGTTTTCGAGGTATTCGAGCCGCGCCGCGACATCGCGGTAGCGCCGGTACTCGATGAGTTTTTCCACCAGCTCGATGCGGGGGTCTTCCTCCTCGAAACTCTCGTCGTCCTCCTGCGGATCGTGGTCGGGCGGAAGCAGCATCCGGGACTTGATCTGAATCAGGGTGGCGGCCATCAGCAGGAACTCGCCGGTAACGTCCAGGTTCTCCTCCCGCATCAATTCCAAAAAACCGAGGTATTGTTCCGTGATGGTGACGATCGGGATGTCAAAGATGTCGATTTCCTGCACTTTGATCAGATACAGCAGGACTTCGAACGGGCCCTCGAACATGTCGAGATGCAGGCGCAGGATGCCGTCGGTGGCTTCGTCGACGATGATGGCTTCGCCGTCAGCGGCAGCGAGCTCCGCGTGCGGCTGAGTGACGTCGTTCGGATGCTCTTCTCTGGTTTGATCGGGCATATGCCTTATCCGTTCCGGCGCCACAGCAAGACTGTCGCGCGAATTATCCGCCCCATGGCCTACATCGCCGGCGCGCAAATCACGACGAGATCCGCCGTCAGTCTCCCGTCCTCGTACGCAATCAGTCCGGCGGCCTCCGAAACCCGTTGCGCGCCATACAGCCACGTGTCGAAGGCGCTGTGGAAATCCTGCGCCGCTTTTTCTTTCAGGATGTTCTCACGCACAAGAAGCTCCAGGGTATCCGTGATGGTGCGGGCACAGGCCGACGGCTGAAGCCGCACATAGAGGTTCCCGGGCTGTTCGAGAGGCCTCAAGGCGGGCTCGGCCGCCAGCACGTCTGTGGCAACGGGCGCGCTGCTGCAGACCAGCAGCGCCTCGCCGTAAGGCGCCGCGATGGGTTCAAGCGACGGTCCCGCGATCATCGGAATGCGCAGGGTCCCGGCGGCGGCGTCATAACGCGGATACGACTCCCACGCCAGGGCATTGTCCGGGGCGGAAGGGAGGCTGCCGAGAAACCCGGACGCGTCGCCCTGCGGCAGGTCGAACGTGCCCGCGAACACGGGCACCGGGAACCACTCATTGAGGTCGACCTCCTGCAGCGCGATGCGCCAGCCCGGCCCCAGCGGCCCGAGCACCGACGCGATGAGCTGGGGCACGGAGGGCGGCCCCTCTTCCGGCCACGTTTCCCACAGGGTCAGGCGGCTTTCCGAGAAAAGCCCCGCTTCGTCGCCGCTTCCGAATGCCGCGCCCAGCGCGCGCCAGACCTCGACCAGAGGCTTGTTCAGGTTTCCCGACACGGCCACGAGCCCCGGCGGGGGGACGAGGAGCGTATTCGGCGATACCCCCGCCGCCAGGGGTGCGAGGCGGTCGCGCTGCTCCGCGCGAAGCCGGGCGTTCCAGTTGAGATGGGCCTGGGTCGCGTCGATCCGGAGGCAGAAGCGGACATCCTCGAGGCTCTCGCCGAACGGGTCGTCGAGCGCAAAGGTCACGGTGCCGCCGATGTCCTCGCCGGCAACTTCTACAAAGATCTCATTGAATGCGGCCTCCGTCAGACGGTTGCCGTCCTGCAACGTCAACGCATTGACCAGCGCATCGCGCGACGGGCTGATGAGCAGGATGCGCCCGCGCACGGCGTAGAACATGCCGGCATTGGGAACGTGGCGAAGCCCCAGTCCCCCGGCGGTATCGCGCCGAATCCGGGACGTCACCCAATGGAGCTGTTCGACCAGTGTGCCGATGCGGGTCATCTTGGTGACGCACAGCACATCGCTGAAATCGCGCAGGTCGTTTCCGCTGATGTAACAATCATCGACGATGATGTTGCGGGCCATCCATTCCGGCAGCCCGAGTTCGCCGCGCAGGGCCTGGGTGATCTTCCCCGACCCGCTTTCGGGGGGCAGGGTGTCCCACACGGCCGATTCGGCGAGTTCGGCACGGTTCTTCAGGATGTCGCGCAGCACCACGCTGTACTTCTGCTGCGACGGGATCAGACTGTGCAGGGGATGGGTATCGCGGGAAATCCAGTACGCCGCGCCGGCCAGGAGGAGCAGCAGCAGGAAGGCGAGGCGTTTAAACGGGAAGCCCCCGCGGCGGCGTCCCCGGCGCGTCGACGACAACCGCCCGCGGACGGGTCCCCGGTATACGCGTTGTACATCGCTCATGGCACGCTCCCGCCCGTCTCCTGGGCGCGGTCCGTGCCCGCGGGGGCGGCGTCGGGTTCGAAGTCAAACCGCACGAAGGTTCCGGGGCCGCCGTCGGCCGCCGGCGCCGCCACGCGCATGCGCCGCGCCTTGGGTTCGAAAACGGCGCTGTAGCGCGTGTTGGCGTTGAAAATGCTCGAGAATTCGGAGACGCTTTGTTGCGAGTCCAACAGGATCTCCTCGATTTCAGACGCGTTGAGGTTGCGCTCCTCGGCCACCAGGGCGGCCAGCCGCAGATACCGGTCGCGGGCGGCGTCGCTCAACTGTTCGGCTTCCGGATTGGCGCCGAGCAGGGCGCCCTCGGATGGCGCGCGCAGGCGGGGCTCCGCTTCAAACTGCACGACCCGCACCGGAGGCTGTCCGTCGCCTCCCGACGTGGGGTCGCCCAGCAGGATGTGGTATCCCCGGAGGTGCGTAAAGGCCTGTATCATCTCAAGCGCGGCCCAGGCGTTCCGGGCCTTGTTCAAGATGTGGGCCACGGCCAGTTCAACGGGCGGACCGGCCAGGGAAGGCGTCCCAAGCGTTTCGTTCCGTTCCACGCACAGCACCACGCCTTCCTCATTGATGCCGCTGAAGCCGCCGGAACGCGCCGGAGACCCGGCCAGTAGGTAGCGGAACCCCTCGGCCGGACGCACATCGTACACCACGGGGGCAAATGGTTCGGGGGCATCCAGATTGTGCCCGATCAGGATGTCATCCGCCCCGGCCTTCAGCCCGACGGCGGCGAACATGGTGCCGAACGACTCCGGGGGAACGCCTTCCGGCGCAGCCTCCCTGTCCACTACGGAGTCACACTGAACCAGCCAGGCCGCGTCAAAGGGCATGTCCGCGCCCGCCGCAACGCCGGCGAGTTCCTCGAAGAGGCCTTCCGGCAGTCCCGCGAGCAACGGCCGCGCCCGCATGGCCAGCCAGGGAAGGGTCACGTTGGACAACGCGAGATGCGGTTCCACGACATCGGGCAGGAAGGCCAGGAACGGTTCGGGGGGCGTCAACACGCCCGAGGCGGCCGGCACGGCATACCGTTCGTCAAACTGCGCCTGCAACTCTTCGCGGAACGCCGCGCCGCGTCCATAGCCGAGCTGAAACGGCATCCCCCGGAGGACGACGCGCCGGATCCCGCTTTCGGTGTGCAGTTCGGGCGCGCCTTCCGGCACGGCGGGGATATCGGCGGCCCCCTTCGACAGGAGGCGCGAAAAGCCCGTGCGAAACCAGTCGTCCATGCCGGGCCCGTAAAACGACAGCATGCTGACCGGGCCCGGTACGGCGAATTCCGACCCGGGCAGGAAGAAGAACCGGTAATCGTTCGCCAGGCCCACCGTGAACTGGGCTTCATACCCGCGCTCGAGGCAGAGCGACCGCAGTTCCCTGGAGAGCGCGGCGCCCGGCGCGCCGGGGATAAAGGTCATTGCCAACGGGCCGATCTCGAGCGTGGCGATGGGGGCCGTCGAGGGCAGATAGGCGTCGACCAGTGTCGGGGGAAACTCCGCATCCGCGAAGGCCACCGCGAGCGGCAGGTCGTTGCTTTTGATGGCCTGAGCGGTTTCGAAGGCGCGCTGCGCCAGCATCCGGCCCATCGATTCCGCGCGGGCCCAGCCGGCCGCGCCCGCCGGGTTCGCGCATTCGACGTCGCCGCACGCCCCCTGCAAAAACAGGGCGACAGACCCTTCGGCCAGTTTTTCCAGCTCATCGCAGAAACGGCCGGGAAAATCGGCGCTCAACGTCAGCATATCGGGCCCGGGGATTTCGGCGCCGATGCATTGCGCGCCGAAATTGCCCACGATGGCCAGCGGCTTGCCATCGGAATCGTTCACGCGAAGCACACCCAGTTGGGTATCGACCGCACCGTCCTTGACCAGGGCATTCCGGGACAGCGTGGGCTGGTCCGACGTGCCGAATCCGAGCGTAGCGCGTTTTCGGCCGTCGTACGCCGCGGTCATGGCTTCCGCGAAGCGGTCCGCCATGGTCTCCACCAGTTCGGGCATGTACCGCCCCGTAAAGACCCGAAACGCGAGGGGATGGACCATTCCCCCGGGTCCGTTCATCGTGTGGGTAGCGGTCAGGATGACGTTTTCGCGCGGCACATCGTTGAGGGGCCGTTCGAGTACCGCTTTGCGGAGGTCGGGACTGATCACGCAGAGGTCGGCCGAGACGAGAAACACCCGCGTCGTGCCGTCGTCGAGGTAGAGGGCCCGCACATAGAGCGGGTCGTGCACGGCAAGCGCGCCGCGCCCCATGCGTTGATAGCTCCCGGCAAGCGGCGTGCCCAATTCGGGGGTTATCTCGACCTTCGCCGCGCCGGCCTCCATCGCGCCCGCGGCCCCGGCACACAGCATCCCCACCGTAATGACAAGTGCGTATCGTTTAAGCATGCTCTACTCGCAAAAAACCTCCGGAGCGCGCTTCTCCAGACATGCGTTTTCGCCTGTGGCGCCAGGTATTTCGACAATGGCATCAGCGTGCCGGTTCCCGCACCGGGCCCCGGATGCCGGGATATTCAACGGGGGAACCGGCGGCGGTTGAGCGCGCAGCGCGCGGCCCCCTCAGATCTCTCCTCCCGGACAGACTCCCGAGGCGCCCCGGCCTTCTCCCCGGTTTGCCGTCAAGTGTAGCACAGCCGCCGCCGCCAATGGCAATGTCCCCGCCCCACGAGACCTCCGGGGAACGCTTCACGCCATGCGGTGCCATGGTCGCGGCGCCCCCCTGGTCAGAGCAGACGGTGAAGGCCGTGCCGCTATGGAAGCAGACCGGCCCCGATGGTTGACGTTCGTCTGTGCCGCGCGGTTCCGGCGCGGCGGGGAAGCGTCAGGCCGCTTCGATTTCCGACGTGCAGTGCGGGCACCGGACGGCCTTGATCGGAATCGACGACAGGCAGTACGGGCAGTCTTTTGTGGTCGGTTCGGCGGCGGGTTCTTCCTTCCGGCGCAGTTTGTTCATGGCCTTGACCACCATGAACAGGGCGAACGCCACGATCAGGAAGCTGATTAAGGCATTCGCGAAGAGCCCGTAATTGAGCGTTACGGCGCCCGCCGTTTTTGCCGCGGCCAGGGAGAAGTACGGCCCCGGAGTGGCGCCTTCCTTGATGACCAGGAAGAAATCGGAGAAATCGACCCCGCCCAGGACCCAGCCAATCGGAGGCATCAGCACGTCATCCACCAGGCTTTTCACGATCGTGCCGAACGCGCCGCCGATGACGATACCTACCGCCATGTCGACCACATTTCCGCGCAGTGCGAACTCTTTGAATTCCTTCAACATCACGACGTCTCCTCGTTGTAATCCCAAGACTCCGGTATGAGGGGCAGCCCGACGTGTTCACTGTCTCACAGAGCCCCCCGGTTTCGCAATAGGGAAAGATCCGGTGGCACGCAGCCGGATCAGCCCGGCCAGGAAATCCGGGGCCGCGTCAGAGAAAAGAAGATTTGACGCCGGCGGGATGGGGTGCTATACTGTCTCCACGTAGTAGAAGAAGGATAGGCATAGTGGTTAATTCGAAGCATATGAGCCGCCTACTCTCACTCCTCCTCGTGGAGGAAGGTCGGCCCATTATGCCTCGAATTCCTTAATCAACACCCCGTAAGGGTTCAGGAACTCAAGGCCGCGGGCCGGAAAAGCCCGCGGCCGTTTTTTTTGGCCCCCGAACCGGGGCCGCCGAAAGGAGGTGGTGTCGTATGGATTTGGGGCTATCGGGTCTCAGGTCCGGGCGCTTGGTGCGGTGTAATGCCTGTGTTCCCGGATTCACCGTATTGACGCAGTCTAAAGGAGACCTATCATGTCCGGATCAATTCGAATCTACGATACCACCCTGCGCGAAGGGTTTGCGGGGGTGGGCACGGCCGTTTCGGTAGACCAGGCCGTCGCCATCGCGCGCGCGCTGGAGAAGGCCGGCGTCTCGGCCATCGAGGCGGGATACCCCGCGCAATCGCCCGCCCAGCGGGACATCGTTACAGCCGTGGCGGGCGCCGTCAGGGCGTCCGAAGTGGCCGCGCTGGCGGCCTGCGACCCGGCCGAAACCGCCGCCGCGGTGGACGCGGTCGGGCGGGCCGCGAAACCCCTGGTTCACGTATATCTGCCCGCCCGCGCGGCGTGCGATGCCGGGGGGCGCGTCGAGGTGTGCCGCGCGATACAGGAAGCCGTGGCGGCCGTTCGCGCCGCGGGGCCCGAGGTCCAATTCTCGATCGCCGGCATGGAAACCATGGAACGGCCGTTCCGGCGGCAGTGCATTGGCGTTGCCGTAGACGCCGGCGCGACGCGGATTGCCGTGCCGGACAGCACGGGCGCCATGGAAACCGCGGCCTACGCGGAGCTGGTGCGCGACATCGTCCAGTTCGTGGGGCCGCGCATCACGGTCTCCGCACATTGCCACAACGCGTCGGGCCGCGCGGTTCAAAACGTCCTGGCGGCCATTGACGCCGGCGCGTCGCAGGTCGAGACCACGGTCCGGGGGATTGGGCCATCGGGCGGCAACACGGCGCTGGAAGACATCGCCGGGCGGATCCGCGGGCGGGCCGGAACGTGCACCGTTGACCGGCGCGCCGTCGCGGCGATGGCCTCCCTGATGCCCGAGACACACATCAGGGAATGCGCGGAGGGCGTCTGCGCCGCGCGGGATGCCGCCCTGTCCGGCGCGCCCGCATCCCGCCCGGAGTGGTACTGCCTGGTCGAAGTCGCGGCGCTGTAGTGCGCCGGGCCCAGCTCGGCATGGGCGTGCATGGAAATGCCGAGCCCGGGGCGGTGTCACGCGAAACGGGTGATGCCGCCCCGGGCAGGGCGTCCCGCCCAGGAGAAGCGCCGCCTTTCGTGAAGCCGTTTCGGTCCGGGTTTGGCCACATTTCTACGCGTAAGGTATACTCTCTCTGGTTGCGGAGGAGGCATGAGACTTACAGACCAGCAAGAACGCGTCATTGGCCGGTATCTGCGCAAAATTGACGAACACATGACCGATCTGCCGGAACGCCAGCGGGAACGCGCGCTTAAGAAGGCGCGCGCGGAGGTTCTGGAAGCCATTCCGTCGCCGAATGGCGCCGTACCGAACGACGAGGACGTTGAACACGCGCTGCACACCGTGGGCCCGGCGGCGCGCCATGCCCACCGATTGGTCGAAGCACTCGAACAGGACACGGCGCGCGGGGCCAAGGCCGAAGAGGAACGGCGCTGGCTGGGCGTGTGCGCGGTGATTGGCGAACAGACCGGGATGCGGCCCGCGGCGGTGCGCCTGGGCGCCGTGGCGCTGGGATTGGTAACCGGACCCTTCGCGCTGGTCATCTACATCGGGGTATTTCTCGTGCTGCACGTTTCGGGGCGCACCGAAACGCCCCCCATCGAAAAATGGGTCCTGGCCAAATACGTGCTGGGCCTGATACTGGGCGCGGTGGTGCTGCGCTACGTGGCGTGGGGGTTTGTGGCGCTGCTTGAATACGGCTACGGGCTGCTGTTCAAGGACGCCCTGACACTCTCCGGGCTGTGGAGCTGGCTTCAACGGCACGACGGCACGTTGTTTTTCTGGACGCTGTTTTTTCTGCTCCCGCTGGCCGTGCTGGCCGGGCTGCCGGTTCCCTCGCCCTGGCGCAACACGTTGCGAAAGCTGTTTGAAGCCGGTCTCGCCCTCTACGCCGCCGCCCTGTGCTTCGGGGCCGGCTGCGCGGTGGCCGGAACCGTCCTGAACGCCGCCCAGCGCATGCAGACCTCGCCCATAGTCGATTTTCAGTCGCTGTTCTCGGCCATGTGAACAAGACCCCCTTGCCGGGTCCCTGCCCGGGAGCCGTTTCATCCGCGCAAAGGTGCGATTACCGAGGCCATCCGGTATTCTATGGGCCATTGAACACGGCATCGTGCCATCACTCAGCAGGCAGCCCATGACAAAAAAAACGCCCGTGGAAGACACGCTGGCGGCATTGCGAGCCCTGGAGGGCCTCCCGTTGGCCGCCGAAGACGAGAAACGGATTCGGGACGCCATCGCGAGCCGTAACCGGGAACTGGTCGCGACGGCGGCACGTACCGCGCGCGAACTGTCTCTGGAAGCGTTCTGCGGCGACCTGGCCCGCGCCTTCGCGTACTTTCTCGAGAATCCCGCCCGGGACAAGGGCTGCATCGCGAAATGCGCGCTTGTGGATGCGCTGGACGCGCTCCAGTGCGACGATGACGACCTCTATGCCGCTGGACTCCGGCATGTCCAGATGGAACCGGTCTGGGGCGGCAAGGAAGACACCGCGGCGGCGCTTCGCGTCAAATGCGCGTTTGCGCTCGTGCGGCGGAACGTGCCGGGGGTCCTGTTCCCGCTGGCCGAACTCGTGAACGACCCCATGCCCGAGGCGCGCAGAGGCGCCATCCGGGCCGTCGCCCATGTGGGCGGACAGGAGGCGGAATTGATGTTGCGGGTCCTGGCATGGCGCCTGCCGGATCCGGAAGATCTTTCCGAATGCCTTAACGGGCTGATGGAATGCCAGCCGGAGCGTTCGCTGCCGTTTGTGGCCCGGTTTCTTGACCATGAGCATCCCGCCGTGGCGGAAAGTGCCGCGCTCGCCATGGGCGCCTCGCGTCAGGCGGAGGCCTTCGAAGTACTCCGCCGCCGCTGGGAACAAACGGTCTCGCCGGGCCTGCGCGACATGCTCCTCCTCCCCATCGCCCTCATCCGGAACGATGCCGCGCTGGAATTCCTGCTCGCGGTCGTGCGCGAAGGGCACGCAGCCGCGGCCGAAAGCGCGCTCGAAGCGATGGGGATCTACCGTGACGACCCCGTCGCGCGCAAGGCCATCGGCGCCGCGGTGCGCGAACGCGATGAACACCGGGTCCGCGAAGCGTATGACCGCGTGTTTGAACCGTATTAACCGGACAGCACGGTCATTGACCGGCCGGCCACGGTGAGTTTGCCCGATTCGCCGACGCGCGGCGCCTCATCGGCCGCATACAGGTCGCCGGGCGAAGCCGCGGCGGTATTCACCCGCAACCACCAGTCGCCGCCCGGGACGGCAAACTCGATGGCTTCCGGCGTGGGATTGAACATCAGATAGAGCGGAACGCCTTCGTTTTCGGTGGCGTTGATCCAGAACCCCAGGGCCGGGTGGGCGGGCTGCCAGTCCTGCGTCTTTCCATCCGGCCGGAACCACCGCACGTCGGACCCGGCGCCCTTTCGGGACGGATTGCCGGTATAGAACGTCGCGCGTTCGAACACGGCGTTTTCTTTACGGAACTGGATCATGCCCTTGCAGAACCGGAAGAGGTCCGTATTCTTTTCGAGCAGCCGCCAGTCGTACCAGGAGATCTCGTTGTCCTGGCAGTAGGCGTTGTTGTTACCCTTCTGAGTACGGCCGAACTCGTCGCCGCCGAGCAGCATGGGCACGCCGAGCGAGGTGAACAGGGTCGCGATGAGATTGCGCTGCATCTGCAACCGCAATGCCAGAATGGCCGGGTCCGTGGTCTCCCCCTCGACCCCGCAGTTCCAGCTGTAATTGTGGTCCATCCCGTCGCGGTTCTTTTCCCCGTTCGCCTCATTGTGTTTCTTGCGGTAAGAGACGAGATCGTTCAGGGTGAATCCGTCGTGCGACGTGACGAAGTTGACGCTGTGAATGGGCAGGCGGCCGTCGTCCTGATAGAGGTCGGGGCTGCCGGTGATGCGCAGGGCAAACGCGCCTTTCGAATCCGGCTCGTTGCTCCAGTAGCGGCGGACATCGTCACGGAACTTCCCGTTCAACTCGGACCAGCGCTCGTCGTTCCCGAACGACCCCACCTGGTACGCGCCGCCGACGTCCCACGCCTCGGCCGTCAGTTTCACGTCGCGCAGGACGGGGTCCTCGGCGATGCGTTCGATGATCGGGGCGTTTTCCACGATCCTGCCGCTCTGGTCGCGGCCCAGGACGGACGCCAGGTCGAAACGGAATCCGTCGACCCGCATGACGGTGGTCCAGTACCGCAGGCAGTCGCGGATGAGGTCGCGCACGAACGGGTGGTTGCAGTTCACCGTGTTGCCGCACCCGGTGTAATTGAGGCATTTCCCTTCCTCGTCGAGGAGGTAATAAATCGAGTGATCGATGCCCCGGAAACAGAGGGTGGGGCCGTTTTCATCGCCTTCGGCGGTGTGATTGAACACGACGTCAAGGATGACCTCGAGCCCGGCCTGATGCAGGGCCGATACCAGTTCGCGGAACTCGCGCAATTGCTCGCCAACGCCCCCCTCGCTCCCGAACCGCGCGGCGGGGGCAAAGAACGCGATGGGCGCGTAACCCCAGTAGTTCTTGAGACGTTCGCCCGTCTTCGGATTCCTGCGCTTGATGTGTTCCTCGCCGACTTCCTGCACCGGCATGAACTCGACGGCGGTGACGCCCAGGTCTTTCAGGTACGGAATCTTCTCGATGAACCCGCGATAGGTGCCGCGATGTTGTACGCCCGAGGACTCGTGCGCGGTGAACCCCTTGATGTGCGTTTCGTAAACGATCGAATTCGATTTGCGCGTTCGCGGCCGGATGTAGGGTTCCCAGTCCCGTTCGACATCCACGACCACACACTTGGCCTGGAAATCCTGTACGCTGCCCGCCACCATCAGCGCATAGGGATCGAGCACGTAGCGCTCCGGATCGAAGCGGTGGCCTTCCTTCGGATCGTACGGGCCGTCCAGGCGGAACAGGTAATACGCGCCCGCATGCAGATTCTCGATGAAGATGCTCCACACGTCGCCGATGCGGTTGCGCTCCACATCCAGCTCGAACTCCACGGCGGGACGCGCATCGTCGTGGCGCTCGAAAATGGCCAGCCACACGCGCGTGGCGTGGCGGCTCACCAGCGCGAAGTGCACCCCCGTTTCGCCCACCGAAGCCCCCAGAGGAATCGCGCGTCCGGGACGCGCCTTTAACGCTCCAAGCTCGAGTCTACTGCCCATACGGCCTTCCTGATGGACTTTGCCACGCGTGCGCCACGGCGCCGGCGCAAAGTCACGGTTCTTCCTCGTCATCCATTTCCCAAGGGTATTCGCTGTCGCGTTCGAGTTCCCATGCCATCATCACCGGCGTCTCCCCGGCCTCTTCCTGTTCCCACCGGTCCAGGACCTTGCGGTTGTGGCGGCGTTTGCGGAAGTACGCCACGATCACAAGCAACGCCATGAAATCGAACAGGCCGAATCCTGACATAACGGCGGAGATAACGGCAACTTTCCACAGCGAACGGTGCCAGGCCTTCCACAGTTCGTGGGGGGTCATGCCCGCGGTTTCCTGGAGCGCCGCAGGAAAGTCCTTGTCGCGCAGTGAATAGAGCAGCTGCCAGAAGGCCTCCTCGCCCAGCCGGTCGTAGAGGAAGGCGGTCATCGAAAGGCTCTGGGCATAGAGGTTGCCGAACGGCCGCTCGCCTTTCACCGCACTGAAGTCGAGCATGAGGTCGTCGTAGGAATACAGCCGGCCGGCCAGGTACATCCGGGCAACGAGAAACGTGGTGTTCCACCGGTATTCCCCCGAGAGGTGCATGGCCGTGCCTTCGTTCAGCCACCGCGGCAGATGGTCCAGACTGGTGTTGCGGGCCAGCAGCACATGAATGAGTTCGTGCCGTACCACGCCGTCATACAGGCGCGGATTCGACAACTGGGCCGGCGTGCGCAACACGATGACGCCGTCTTCCGAATGCGTGACGCCCCCCACTTCGGCGGGCGGCCAGAACCCCGCATGCGCGGCAAAATCCCCCTGGGAAGCGCAGATGCGCACGATGATCGGGGCCGTGCCGGGGTCAAGACGGTGGCGCCAGGCCGCCGTGATCTCCTGGAGGTTCTCGAGCGTCACGGCGGCGGTATGCCGCGCACCCTCGGGGTATTCCACGCGAAAAAGCCCTTCCTGAAGGACCTCCGCGCCGGCCCCGCATGCGAGAACCGCCATGCAGGCAAGGCACGCGGCCAGGATTGGCCCTCTCACTTCAGATAGACCTCCATTGCGTCGGGCATGGGTTCGTTTCGGAGCGTGTCGATGGTCTCCGCGGCGTGCTTCAACACGTCGGCCGTGCGTTCCGGGGAAATGTCGGTCTCGGCGAGCTCGCCCGAGTCGACGTAGTAGACCCATGCCTTCCCGGGCGCCCGGCCCTGCAGGCGGCGCATGGCTTCGGCATACAGACACAGCTGAGCGTCGTACATGCCGCGCCGGCTCTCCCGGTGAAGCCCGGTCTTGTAATCGAGGAGCGCGTCGCGATCGAGCACGGCGTCGATCACCCCTTCAAGCACGGCATCGCCCACACGCAGGAGAAAGGGCGCTTCACGCTCAATCTCGTTGGCTCCGGTAAGCAGGGGCCATGCCCCGGACGCCATCAATCCCCGCGCCGCGCGCTCGATCGCTTCGCGCAGCCGGCCCGCCAGATGCACGGCGGGCTGTTCTCTGCGAAGGAACGCGTCAATGTCAGGGGGAGCATTCCGGAAATCCCAGAGCTCGAAATAGCGGTGCACCAGCGTTCCGCGAAGCAGGGGATCGAGCGTGGAAGCATCGCGGGGGCCGTCCGCCGCAGGTGCTTCATCGGAAGGGTACATCCGGTGCACAAGCGTGGTCACGGCAAAGGTGCGCTGTGTTGCGGGAATCGCGGGCGCGCGTTCGAGCCGCGGCGCGAGGCCGGCCATGTCCAGCGGCCGCGCCGGTTCGCGGGGCGCCGCCGCAATGGCCGCGGCCGGCATGGCGCGGCGAACGAGCGCGGTCCAACCCGCGCCGGAGAGCAACGTCTCGTCGGGCTTGGCGGCCAGGTCCCATTCCCTGCCAATCGGCTCCAGCAGACTGTCCGCGGGCACCCGGGCGCGCCCGCCCGAACCGGCCGAACCGCTCAGGACGAGCCAGTCGCGCGCCCGCGTCGTCGCCACATACAGGATACGCGCGCGCTCCGCTTCGTCCTTGGCCTTTTCATCCCGTTTCATCACTTCATAGATCTGGGGAGCGGGCGCGCGGTTTTTCCGGGGGTCGTACGGACGCGCGACGACGCCCAGTTGCCGGTGAAACACGACCCGGTCGCTCTGCCCGCCTCCGCCGGCGCCGCGCGACAGATCCGGCAGAATCACGATCGGGAATTCGAGCCCCTTCGATTTGTGGATGCTCATGATCGTGACTTCATCGGAACCTTCGGCCTGCAACGCGGCTTCGCCTTCATCAATCTCGGCGGACGCCACGTCGTCAAGATACCGCACAAACGCGCTCAGACGGGGCCGGCGGGTTTTCGCGAACGCTTCCGCAAGCTGCATCACTTTCCGCACATTGCATGCCCGCTGGTCGCCCAGAAAAAGCCCGCCCACCATGGCTTCGTATCCCGTCAGTTCCAGCAGATACCGCAGAAAATCGGGCAGGGACCGCTCGCGCTCGGCCCGGAGAGCCTGAAAGACACGGCGCGCATTATCGAGTTCATCGCACTGTGTGAAACCGGGGGGCGTTTCGCCGTCGAGAAGCGCGGCCGTCGGGCCGGGGCCGCCGCAGATCGCGAAAAGCGAGTCGTCGTCCAGACCGGCCATGGGACTCCGCAAAAACCCGAGCACGGCGGGTTCGTGCCAGGGATCGACGACCGCCTCGAGCAGATTGCGCACGTCCAGGACTTCCTGCCGTTCGTAAAACCCTTTTCCGGCGATGACGTGAAACGGGATGCGGCGTTCGGCAAGCGCGCGCTCGTAGATGTGGACGTCGCTGAGGGCGCGCAGCAGCAGCGCGATATCGCCGAACGCCGCCGGACGTTTCGCATCGCTGCCCTTGGGCTGAAGCTGCACGTCGAGCTGGCCGGAGCAGGCGGCGGCGATCCAATCGCCGATCATGGCGGCTTCCCGCGTGCGCGTTTCTTCGACCGACTCTTTGATATCCGAGCATGCGGGAAGCAGGATATGGACCCGGCACTCGCCCGTGGGCGCCCGGTGCGCCTCGGCGGGCACATACGGCGACTCCACGGCCTCGAGGAGGTCCGTGCGCGTGAAGATCTCATTCACAAACGCGACGATTTCGGGCACGGTGCGGAAATTCCGGTGCAGGCCGATGGTCCGGCCTTGGGTCTTTGCGGTCTCGAAGACCTCGACCTCGGCCCCCCGGAAGCGGTAGATGGACTGTTTCGCGTCTCCCACAATGAACAGTTCGGGAGGATCCGGCGTGCCGCAGAGCAGGCGGGCGATGGTGTACTGCTCGGAATCGGTGTCCTGAAACTCGTCGATGAGCAGATGATCGATGCCCCGCGCGATCCGTTCGCGAAGTTCCGGCTGGCGCTGCAGCATGTCGAGCGTGAGGAGAATGAGATCGGTGAAATCCAGCGCGTTTCTGGCGGCCTTGGCCGCCCGGTAGTAGTCGAAGACCGCCCGGAAACACGCCACGGCGTCGCGGGTCAGCTCGGCGCTCTGTTGCTCGACCTCCGGGTCCTCCGTCGGGGTGACGTAATCCTGCAGTACTTTCTTGAAAGCGTCCTGCGCCTCTTTGATATCTTCAAAGGCCTGTTCCGAAACCCAGTTGGCCTTGGCGGTAGAGGGCAATCGGCCTCCGAGACAGCCCCGGAGCAGCCACTCGATTTTTTGGGGGTTACGAAGCCTGTTCGCTTCGTCGATAAACCGGAGACAAGCCAGCCGGAACTGTTCCCGGCCATCGGCGGGGTTGGTGCACAGCCCGTCGAATCGCTCAAAGACGCGCCGGAACTTCCGCAACGCGGGCGAAGCGCCCAGCCCCAGCAAGCGCGCGCGGCAGGCCTCATCCACCCGCTCGCGCCAGAATTTCCGGATGCTGTCGGGCGAGGTGAACCGGTCGCTGGCCAGCAGCCGGCCGGCCGTCACGGGATTGTGGAGAAAACTCCCCAGCATCTCCTTGAGCCGGTACAGCCCGTAGTGGGCCGCCAGCCGCAGCGTTTCCTCATGCGGCTGTTCCAGAAGCGCCTCGATGGCCGTGTCGATGACCTCCGCGCGCAGGAGACAGCTTTCCGCGTCGTCCACAACGGTAAAATCGGGATCGAGGGGCGGCGTAATCCGGTAGTCCAGCGCGTACTGGCGGAGCAGCCTGGCGCAGAACGCGTGGATGGTGCTCATGCGGGCCGATTCGATCTGGCGCGCCAGCCCGCGCCAGCGCTCCATCTCTTCCTGCGAACCGCTGTGTTCACGGTCCCGGCACTCGCTGCGGAGCCGGTCTTTCATCTCCGCGGCCGCCTTCTCCGTGAAGGTAATGGCGACAATGCGTTCGAGGGACACCTGGCATTCGCGCACGAGATGCAGGACACGCTCGACCAGCACGGCGGTCTTGCCGGAGCCTGCCGACGCCGTGACGCACAGGTCCTCGCCGGTGCTCTGAATGGCGTCCGTCTGGGCGTCCGTCCATTTCATGACGCACTCTCCCGTTTCCGCCGGATCCGGGAGGCATCGATGCGGCACATGCGCCGCGCGTCGCAACGCGCGCATACGTCGGGCTGGGGCGTTGGCGGAAACGCCGCCTCGCGGATTCCTCGCAGGGCCGCGGCCACGCCCTCGAAAAAGCCCCGCCGGGCCTCTTCCCAGCTTGTACTTCGTCCGGACTGCTGGACCGCCACCCGGGCGGACGTGCCCACCTGGAGCAGAACGCCTTCCACGCATGCGGCGCCGGGAGCGATCACCTGTTCGAGGGCGAGCGCGTACGCGACAAGTTGCAGCGAAATGCCCTCTTTCACCTGGCCCGCTGTCGGGAGAGAACCGGTCTTGTAGTCGAGCACGCGGTACCCTTCTTCGCCCTGATCGATGCGGTCGATGCGGCCGCGCATCTGGATGGCGCCGGCGTCCGTCGGAACGGCCAGGGGCGGATACGGGGCCCCCTGGTTCCCAAAGACCGCCTCAAACTGCGCGGGCCGCCACGTGGCTTCATCCTGGCACTCGATGGCGAGGTAGCGCTGGAGGCGCTCATGAACCGACAGGCGCTCCGCCGCAAGCATGCCGTCGGGCACGGTGCGCATGGAGGCCTCGTGTTCGGCGAAGACCGCGTCGACGAGCGCGCGCATGGTCTCCTCCGCCTCGTTCGCCGGGATCCCGGCCGCCGGCACACCTTCGTAGCGCCGGTGGAATTCTTCGAGTATGCGGTGGATCACGATGCCCAGCACGCCGCGATCGAAGGCCGCGACGGGCCGCTCGACCTGCATCAGGCGCAACAGCCGCAACGCAAAAAACCGGAACGGGCACTGCCGGTAATCTTCCAGTTCGGTGGCGCTGAAAACGTGGGGCTCGCCAAAGCGTTCGGCCACCGTCTCCCTGTTCGATGCCTTGCTGAGCATGCCGTCAAACGCATCGAAGGGCGCGGGACTGTACCGCTGTTTCTCGATGTCCGCGCCGCGCACGGCGTGCGCGAACCGCTCCGCAAGGGGGTTCGGCAGGGCGCCCTGTGTGGCAAAGACGTTGTTGAGCATATCGCGCGTGGATGCGGCGTCGGAAAGGGCCGGATAGTACTGGCTCGCGCGCAGGGGCGGCCGTTCGACAGGCCGCGCCGGAAACAGGCGCAGGAGATCGTTCAGGAACGGGCTGCGCAGGAGCGGTTTCCCGTCGGGCGTGGCCGTTCGCCAGAGAAACCAGAGCCGGTCCTGCGCGGCTTCCAGCACGTGATGAAACGCGGCAAACTCCTGCTCAGCGCGCAGTTCACGGAGTTCGAGGGGGATGCCTGCCTCGCGCAGTTCGCGCACGTCCTCCTCCGAATACACGGCGTTGACGCCCGGCGAACCCGGGATGACGCCCTCATTCAGGCCGCCAAAGAACACATAGCGGAAACGGAGGCCCCGAATGTTTTTCACGCCGAGACATCGCACGCCCTGACGTTCCCGCGGCGTCTGTGGGACGCGAAATGCCTGCGCGCCGCAGGCCTGGCGGAGAAAGCGGGCAAAATCCGCGCGCGTCAGCGAGCCGCCCGCGCCGAAATGTCCCGCGTCCAGGCGCCCGAGCAGGTCCTGCAGCGCCTCAAGGGCCGCGGCTTCCCGCGCCCGTATGGACTCCGGCGCGTGCGTTCGCACGGCCTCGTCGAGCGCCAGCGTTGCCATGAATTCGGCCGTCGCGCGGCTGAACCCGGGGAGGTCCCCTGTGGCCGGGACCATCGCGAGGGCATGCGCGAGGCGTTCGACCCGCGCCAGGAGCGCGTCCACGGCTTCCTCAACGCGGGGATGACGGCGCAGAAAGAGGCCGGTTTCAGGGCCGCGTTCACGCTCCGGCCCCGAAAGCTCCTTGCGCAGCCGTTGCAGGCGCTGGGTCCATTGCGCGTTTCCGGCCACGATGCCCGCCAGCCGGCAGATCACGGGGAACGCGCCCGTAAGCGCCTCGCCCGCGCCGTCGGTGTCCATCCAGGGGGCGGTCAGCAGTTCAAGGATCTCGCCGTGCTGCCACGCGCCCGACGCCTCGAGAGCGTCCAGCACGAATGCGCACACCGAGCTCGCCGCGAGTGGTTCGCCGCCATACAGACGGAGCGGGATTTGAAACTCGCGTCCCATCGAACGCAGCGCCTCCCGGACCGCTCCCAGGTCCGCGTAGACGACTGCAATCTCGGCCGCGGGCACCCCATCGAGGATCAGAGTCTTGACGGCCCGGCCAATCATCTCGACTTCGTCGGTCACGCCCGCACACGGCACGACCTCGAGATTCGGAACCAGACCGTCCACGGACGGCTTCTCGTCGCGCCAGAGGAGACAGGTGGACGCATGCTCGCTGTACGTGGCGGGCGGACGGGCGGGCAGCCACTCCATAGACGGCTGGAATGCGGTTTCAATCCGCGCCAGCGTTTGCCGCTGCAGACGGTAAAGATCCGCGCCCCCGGCCGCCCTGTCGGCGCGTACCGCGAATACCAGGCGGTTCACCCGGTTTCCCAGCGCCGCGATGAGCCGGAATTCGGACTCCGTGAAGTCGTCAAACCCGTCAAAGGCAACCAGGGAAATGCCCTGAAGCAGCGGCACGCCGTGGGGGGCTTCGAGAAGCTGGCGGGCCTGCCAGTACACGCCGATGCGGTCGTACGCCCCCCGTTCAATGAGCGCCGCCTGATATTCCTGATACGCCCGCGCGACCACCAGGTCCAGCGCGGCGGGGTGCTTGCGCCGCCGCACGCGCTCGGTGAACTCGTCCGGCTCGACCGCGGCCTGCTTGAGCCGCTCGAAAACGCTCAGGAGATGCCGCAAGAAACCGTCGGTCTGGCTGCCGGGCCCGGCGCCGTCGAGTTCCCCCGCGGCGCGGAGCCGGCGCAGCGCCTCCTGCAACACGAGCCGCCGTTCCAGGTCGTTCAGGGGCGCCGCGCCGGGATCGGCATCCTGCAGGATCTGCTCCGCGAAGGCCTGCAGGGTACGTACCGGTGTGCCCCAGGCGCCCGCGATGTCCGGCCTGACGAGCAGTTCTTCCAACCGTTTCCGGGCAAACTGGGTTGTGGGGGTCAGCAACAGCGCACGCCCCCACTGCTCCGCGAGGATGCGATCCAGCTTCTCTGTGCGCGCGGACCCGGACGGTCCGGCGAGCACTTCGACGACCGCCATGGCTACAGCTCCTCGTAATCCTTGATCTCGTAATGGTAGCCCTGTTCCGTCAGAAACAGCTGCCGTTTGACGCTGAAATCCTGGTCGCAGGTGTCGCGGGAGACCAGCGAATAGAAATGGGCGATCGAGCCGTCTTCCTTGGGCCTGAGAATCCGCCCGAGCCGCTGGGCCTCTTCCTGCCGCGAACCGAATGTCCCCGATACCTGCACCGCCACATTGGCGTCGGGCAGGTCGATGGCGAAGTTGGCCACTTTCGACACGACCAGCAGCTTCTGTTCTCCCCTCCTGAACGCGTCATACAATGCTTCGCGCTTTTTGTTCGCGGTTTGACCCGTGATGAGCGGCGCTTTCATCGTTTTGGCGAGCGCGCGCAACTGGTCGAGGTACTGGCCGATGATCAGCACGTTATCGCCCCGGTGACGGTCCACAAGCGTCCGGCAGATGCTGGCCTTGATCGGATTGGTGGACGCGATGCGGAACTTGCCGCGTTTGTCGGCGATGGCATACCGGTACCGCTCATCCTCGGGAAGCGGGATGCGCACTTCGGTGCAGGCCGCCGTGGCAATCCAGCCCTGTTTTTCCAGGACCTTCCAGGGGACGTCGTATTTCTTGGGGCCAATCAGGCTGAACACGTCGTCTTCGCGGGCGTCTTCACGCACGAGCGTAGCGGTCAGGCCGAGGCGGCGCCGGGCCTGCAGCGTGGCGGTCGCCCGGAATACGGGGGCCGGCAGCAGGTGCACCTCGTCGTAGATCACGAGGCCCCAGTTGCCCTGGTCAAACAGGCCGAAATGTTCGAACGTGCTGTCCTTGGACCGGCGATAGGTGAGCACCTGGTACGTGGCCATGGTCACGGGACGGATTTGCTTGGCCTCGCCGCTGTATTCGCCGACATCGTCATCCCGCAGCGTCGTTTTGTCGAGCAACTCGCTCTTCCACTGGCGCAAGGCCACGGTGTTGGTGGTCAACACGAGGGTCTGGGTCTGGAGACGGTGCATGGCGCCGATGCCCACGACCGTTTTTCCCGCACCGCACGGCAGCACAATCGCGCCGCTCCCCCCTCGGTTCGAACCGCCCGCGTAAAACGCGTCGACGGCCTCGATCTGGTACTTACGCAGCGAGAACTCTTTTCCGCTCAGCGTGGTTGCGCGCAGGTCGAACTGGAGCGGAGCGCCCTGGACATAGCCCGCCAGGTCTTCGACAGGAAACCCGAGCTTGATCAGCGCGCACTTCAGGTTGCCGCGCTCCAGCTGCCTGACGATGAGCCGGCGGCCGTCCTCGGCCCCCTCGATGAACGGCTGCAGCGACTTCTGCCGCGTCAACTGCGTCACCAGCAGCGCGTCATCGGACTCCAGCACGAGCATGCCGTCCTCGCGCTTGTACAGCTTCAGGCGGCCGTACCGCGCCACCGTGTCCCGGATTTCAAACAGGATATTCTCCGGCACCTCGTATTTGCTGTATTCCTTGAGGTGGACGATCATCTCTTCAGCGGACATGCCCGCCGCCGCGGCGTTCCACAGCGACAGCGGCGTGACGCGGTACGTGTGAATGTGCTCGGGCGACTTGATCAATTCCGCGAACGGCGCGATCGCGTCGCGGGCATCTTCGAAACGCGGCCCATCCGTCTCGAGCAGAATAGAGCGGTCGGACTGTACGATAAGTGGATTAGCGCGTTGGACGTCCATATGCCTTTCCGGTAGCGGTCACGCGGATACCGTGCGCCGCGGGGCTCTCCCCCGTGAAGGGAGCCTGCGAACCTCGCGCGCATGGCTTACGTGCCGCGCGCGTATTCCAGCGATTGTACCAAAAGGGGAGACCCGAGTGTACCGCCCGAAACCAGAGTGAATGGGCCGGGTACGCGCGATTCAGTCCGGGCCGCTGTTGAAGGGGGCGCGTACGGCGCGCGAAACGGACGAGCCGCGGCCGATCACTCGAAGGCTTTGGGCGGCCCGAGGACCTCCATCAGGACGATGCCGCGGCGCACCTCGTCAAGGTTCGAAAACAGGCCCGCGCCGGACGGGGCCGCCTTCCTGCGGGCGCGGGGTTGCTGCGCCGCGGCCGCCGCGCCCCCTTGGCGGATCTGCTGCGCCCGCTGGAGCATCGCGGCGTGTTGGGCCTGGGCATCCCGCAACTGGCCCATGCGCTGCGCCATCATCTGCTCGTGGCGCGCCTGCATCGAGACCGTCTCGGGCTGTGTCTCGGGCGGCGGCGCGGGGCGGCGCCGGACCGGAGGCGGGGGCGGCGGAGGCGTTGCGGTCTCCAGAACCTGGCGGGGCGCCTGCGGCTGGGGCGGGCGGCGCATGGGCTGCGGCCGCGGGCGCTCGAGCTGCGGCGCGACACGGGGTTGCGCCGTCCGCACGGGCGCCGCTTCGCGCCGCGCTTCCGCGGCGGGCTTATCGGGGGCGCCATACAGCATGCGCCGCGTCGCCTCCGGCAGATCCTCGGGCCGGACGGGCTTGCGGCTCAGCTTGCGCTCTTTGGCCCGGCGCTGCTCCTGGATCTTGCCAATCAGACTGGCAACGACAATGATGATGACGACGACGAGACTGCCGATTTCGTCCATCCGAAACCCTTTCGCCCCGAGGCGGCCAACCCGGTTCATCCGCCGCGCCGGGGCCGGAAACGCCCGGCCCCGGCGCGCGCGTCTCAATTAGGTATTCTTGTCTTCTTTCTTGGTTTCCACACCGGAGATCGACTGGCGCATATCGGTATCGGCCATGATGTTTTTCATGCGGTAGTAATCCATGATGCCGAGGTTGCCCGAACGAAACGCTTCAGCAATGGCCTTGGGCACTTCCGCTTCGGCCTGCACGACGCGGGCCCGCATCTCGACCACCTGGGCGCGCATTTCCTGTTCGCGGGCCTGCGCCATCGCGCGGCGCTCTTCCGCGCGCGCCTGAGCGATATTTTTGTCGGCCTCGGCCTGCATGGTCTGCAGTTGGGCGCCAATGTTCTCGCCAACGTCCACGTCGGCGATATCGATGGACAGGATTTCGAACGCCGTGCCGGCATCCAGGCCGCGGGCCAGGACCACCTTCGAGATGCTGTCGGGATTCTCGAGCACTTTCTTGTGCGACTCCGCGGAACCAATGGTGGTGACGATGCCTTCACCAACACGGGCGATAATGGTTTCCTCGGTGGCGCCGCCGATCAAGGTGTTGATGTTCGTGCGCACGGTCACCCGCGCCTTGGCCTTGAGCTGGATGCCGTCCATGGCAACGGCGGCCACCGTCGGCGGGCCTTTCGTGGGATCGGGGCAGTCGATCACTTTGGGCTTGACGGACGTCTGGACCGCGTCCAGTACGTCGCGCCCGGCGAGGTCGATGGCCGTGGCTTTCTGGAAACTCAACGCGATGTTCGCCTTGTTGGCCGCGATAAGCGCCTGAACGACCCGCACAATATTGCCGCCCGCCAGGTAGTGGGTTTCGAGGTCGTTGGTCGAAATACCCAGTCCCGCCTTGACGGCCATGATGCGGCTGTCGACGATGACCGACGCGTTCACCTTGCGCAGCCACATGCCCAGGAGGCTCGGAACACTGACATGCGCCCCCGAGGCGAACGCCCGTATCCACAGCCCGATGAACTTGATGAATATGGCGAAGAAGATCAGCGCGATCACGCCCAGAAACAGCGCGACTCCCCAGATGACCGGCATAGGCATAGTAACCCCCCTCTTCTCAGACCGGCACCCGGTCTGCGGAAATGGCCGAACCCTGTTTTAGCATGGTACCCTATAAAAAGTCACGCGTTCGCGTTGGCTTGCGTCTGCTCTGCCTGCTCGACGACAATCCGGTTGCCGTGCACCTCGATGACCCGCACCACGGCGCCGGCCTCGATAAACGCGCCTTCCGACACGGCCTGCAGGCGTTCCGTGCCGAACTCGACCGTACCGGCCGGGCGGAGGGGCGTGACCACCGTGCCGAACCTGCCGACCAGATCGGTGTTGCCGGTTTCGTTGACCCAGCCCTCTTCCGCGTTCTGCGTGTTTCCGAGCATCAGGAGCTTGCCAAACGGCGACCGGGGCAACAGGTACATCCCCAGGATCACGCTGCAGATGGTGCCCAGAAACTCCAGCATCAGGATGGGCAGCCAGTATTCGGGATAGTGGTAGCATCCCATCACCGCGCTCACGATGATCAGCAACGCTCCAGCGGAACCGCAGATGCCGCCCGGCACCACGAATTCCACCGTGATGAGCGTCGCCCCCGCCAGGAACAGGATGATCACCCACCAGATCATTGGCCGCCATCCTCTTCGACGACTTCGAGCAGCGCAATGAGCTGGTTGATCTCCACGCGAATCCCCTGAATGATCTTCATTTTATCGCCCGGGTCCTTCGGGTCAAACTCCGCGATTTCCTCAAACGTGCCGATGAGCCCGTCCGAAGCCCCGAAGAGCGTGCGCGCTTCCGCCAGCAGTTTGTTGAACCGCCGCGCAAACGGGATGCAACTGTAGTATCCCGCACCCACTTGTTGAATGCTGAGGCTCTGTTCGTCCAACTGCCGCAACATGTGAATGATCAACTGCCGCTTATCCATGGACTCCTCTTCTCCCGGGGGGCATTATCCGCTTCCCGCGACACCGGCGCAACGACGTACCGGTTGCCTTCGGCCTGGGTGATCACAATGGGCGTGCCGGGCGCAAGGAACTCGCCCCGGCTGACCACGTGCAGGGTCGTGGCGCCGAAACGCCCCCGGCCGGCGGGACGCAGCATCGTGATCGCCACGCCCTGCAGGCCGATCGCCGCCTCTTCCTCCTGGTCGGTCTGCGCAACGAATCCGGCCTCGGCCCGCTGCTCATCGGCCAGCACCAGCCGGCCGTACAGCGGCGTGTGCGGCAGAATTTTCCACGTCACCGCGACAAAGACCAGGAACAGGCCCATCGACAACCCGAGGGAATACGCGGCATCCGTGAGCCGCTCGTAGTCCCACTGGTACTGGGGCAACTGCCAATCGTTCAGAACAAAAGAGAGGACTATGCCCGATACGACGCAGACAATCCCCGCGACGCCCGCCACGCCGAAGCCGGGTAGGACGAAGATCTCCAGCAGGATCAGGCCCAGCCCGACAATGACCAGCGCGATGTCGATCCAGTCGGCCAGCCCCAGCACGGCGCGCGCGCCAAAGAAAATCACCAGGCAGCTGATGCCCACGATGCCCGGAACACCAAACCCCGGCGTCTTGATTTCGATGTACAGGCCGCCCACGCCAAAAAGCAGCAGGAGACTGCTGACCGTAGGGTTCGTCAGCCACCGGAAGATGATCTCCGACCAGGTCATCTCATAGTCGAACCGTTCATAGCCGCTCAGGCTGAAAAACGACAGAACGCGGTCCAGGTCGTCGAAGATCTCGGGGATCAGGCCATACTCCCGGGCTTCGGAAGCCGTCAACGCGAGCAATTTGCCGCGCGCGCTCACGACCTTTCCTTCGGGGGGATACATCTCGAAGACATCTCCCGGGCCCCCGTATTTTTCCGCATCGGTGAGCGAAGGCGGCGCGGGAGGCGGCGTCCCGGCGGCTTCGCCCTCCTGTTCTTCTTCTTCTTCGCCCCGGACCGATTCGCGCACCAGATCCTTGGCGGCTTCCTTTACCTCCTCCGGCAGCGGGATCTCCCCGTCCAGGGTATCGATGAATTTCTCGAGGGCGTCCTCTTTCCGGGTGGTCGAGGAACGCGGGCCCTCATCCATGGCCTTGACGAGGACCTTGGTTCCGACCTTGAATGCGCGCAGCTCGATATCTTCGTCGACCATGGCCATGGCGATGTCGGGATTGTGCCCGTTCGACTCGGCGAGCGCGCCGAATTTTGCCCGGAGAAACGAGACCGTCTTCTCGTCGCCCGGCAGCGCGCCCTGCGGCGTCAGCATGACCGGCTTGGCGGCGCCGATGGTCGCGCTGGGCGTCATTACGATGTGCTTGCACGCATACGCGACGAGGGCGCCGGCCGACGAGGCGCTGAATCCGTCCGTAATGTACGCGATGGTCGGGCAGAACTTACCGGCGTGCTGGATCGACTTGGTGATCTCGAGACCGGAATCGACGCGCCCGCCCGGGGTGTCGATGATGAACACCGCGCCTTCGGCGCCTTCGGCGTAATCGGCGACGCGCTCGACAAACACCGCCATCGCCTCATCAACTTCACCGTCGAGCGTGCAGACGACGATGTACCGGTTGTCGCCCCCCGGAGCGGGAGCCGGGGCCTCCTCCTGGGCAAGCGCAAGAGGATACAGGGCTCCCAGCACCAGCAGGATGGCAGTCCGTCTATACATGCTCGCGCCACCTCTCTCGAGCGCGGCTCCCCCCCGCGCGGGTTTCGCGACCGGCGATACGTCCGTTTCTTCCAGCTACCTACACCGGGCCGCGGGTTTTATTCTAGGCACAAGCCCCGCGGCGTTCAATTCGCCCATGGCGCGGCGGCCGGAAGGTCTCCCGGTTAATCCACCAGGGCCAGGCCGATTTCGTTGTTGAGCTCGAAGCCGGATTCCGTAGGCACAAACCGGCCGTCGCGCTCCTCGAGCAGGCCCCGTTGCATCAAAGACCGGAGCACCGCGCCGAAATCCGCCCCCAGCTCCCGCCCGAACCGGTCCGCATACGTGTCGCGGCCCAGCCCCTCGCTGAGGCGGAAATGCTGAATGAGCGTTTCGACGCGGATCTCGCGTTCCGACAAGCGCAACCGTTCCGCCTTGCGGCCGGGCCGCGCCAGGTACGCTTCGAGGGCCGTCTCATTCATGGAACGCCCGCCGTCGATGAAAGAAAAGGCCCCCGGGCCGAACCCCGCGTACTCGAGGTTGCGCCAATAGTAGAGATTGTGGCGGCACCGGAAGCCCGGCAGGGCGAAATTCGAAACCTCATAGCGTTCGTATCCGGCCAGGAGTTCGCGGCTCCGCCGGTAACACGCCAGCGCGGTGTCTTCGTCGATGGCTTCGCGGGCTCGCGCTCCGAAGGGCGTGTCCGGCTCGTAGGTCAACCCATAGCACGACACATGCGGCGCCGCGAACGAGACGCATTCCGTCAGGGTCGCCGGCCACGACGCCGGGGGATGCGCCCCGTAGATGAGATCCATGCTCCAGTTGGCGAAACGCGCCGCCACCGTTCTACAGGCCCGGCGCGCTGTTTCGGCATCGTGCCGCCGCCCGAGATAGCGCAGCGCGGCGTCGTCGAAGCTCTGCACGCCCAGACTTACACGGTTGACCCCCGTTGCCCGCCACGCATCCGCGAGCGTCTCCGTGACGTCGTCGGGATTGGCTTCGAGCGTAATTTCCGGGGCCTTCAGGTCGAAGCGTCTCCGCACCGCCTCAAGGATCCGATCGAGCTGACCGGGCGCCAGCAGAGACGGCGTCCCCCCGCCCAGGAAGACCGTCTCCGCCTCGCGGCGCGCGTCAAAGGCGTCGATTTCACGCACCAGGGCATCGACAAAGGCGTCCGGCGGGGCGCCGTCAATGCGCACACGGTTGAAGTCGCAGTACGGGCACAGCGTTCGGCAGAACGGCACGTGGATATAGACGCCGATCACCGGGGGTGTGCTCCCCGACGCGCCGCGACGCCGCCCTGAAGGCCATTTCGCAGGATCGTGCTCACTCCTCCGCCATCAGCCTGTCGAAATGTTCGACCGACATGGCCGGACAGCTCGTGAAGGAGATCCCGGTGGACCGCGAAAGCTTGATCGACACTTTCATGGCCTCCTGCGTGCCCGGCAGGTCCACGATAAACACGAGATCGTAGGCTCCCAGCAAGGCGTACATGTCCTTCACCTTGCCGCCGAAACTCTCGACCAGGGCAATGGCTTCCCGGGTGCGTTCCGCGGTAATCTCCCGCACCGATTCCGCACCGTATTCCCCGAACATCAGAAACGTAGTCATAGTGGCCTCCCTTGTGCACAGCAGGCACCGTTGCCGCAGCCCTCTGCCGCACCCATTATACTCTTTGCGAGCCGTCCCGGCGGAAACGCGGGGACGCCGCGTGGCGCCGGTTCCCGGTCTCGCCGCGGGTCACCATTCTGCGCTCCGGCTGATTTTGGTATGATACCGGCCGTCTTCAGGGAGGCAGGGCTGTTTCATCCCGGGCGAGCCGGGCAACGCGGACACGTATGCGGTATAACACATTCAAACGCTCATTCATCCCATGGGTGCTCCTGCTGCTCCTGGTCACGTGTATAGCGGTCCCGCCGTGGGGTGATTTCCCGCAGAACGACGACTGGGTGCATGCGAAAGCCGTTCAACGCCAGCTCGAGGATTTGACCGGGCCCTACCGCGGCCATCCGTTTTGTACCTCGAGCCTGGTGGGCCTGGTGTATTGGGGTGCATTGTTCGCCAGGGTTTTCGGGTTCAGCTTTGACACGCTGCGGATGTCCACGCTGGTGCTGAGCTTCTTTCTGGCGTGGGGGGTGGCGCTGTGCGGCCGCGAAGCGGGTCTTCCCCGCAGGCTCGCGCTGCTTTGCGGCGCCATCGCCTGGTCAAGCCCCATCGTGCTGGTGCTGTCGTATTCGTTCATGCTGGACGTGCCGTTTCTAACCATGACCGTCCTGTCGGGCTTGTTTTATCTGCGGGCACTGCGCACGGGAAAGCCCGGCAACATCTTCTGGGGAAGCGTGTTCGGGGGGCTGGGGTATGCTGTCCGGCAGCCGGCGCTGCTGGTGCCCATCGCCTACGCGTGCACGGCCGGTCTCATTTGCCTGAGGCGCCGGCAACGCCCGGACTGGCGGCGCGCCGCGGCCTTTCTGGCGGGACTGGTGCTCATGCTGCTGCTGCTGGCGTGGCTCACGCGGAACCGCGAAACGGGCACGGCCTACGCCTTCGAGATTCAGGCGACGAGCGTGGCAGACGGACTCCTGCGCTCGCTTCGTTTTGGCGCGATCGCGATGGCGTACGTGGGGCTCTTTGTGGCGCCGCTGGGCATCGCACGGCTCTGGCAGTTGTTCCGAAACCAGGAGGACAACCGCGGGGCGGCCTGCGTCTTCGTCGCGCTGTATACCGTGGCCTCCTTCGCGCTGTTCTGGTATCCAGGGCTCTGCCGCATGCCCTTCCTGCCGAGCAACCTGTACGATCTGGGCCTGTCGCCCCTGACCCTGCACGACGTATATATCGAGAACCGGACGTGGGCGCCGGTTCAGCTCGGAAAGTGGTGGTGGCCCATCACCCTGTTTGCCGCGGTTTCGGGAGGATTGGCCCTCTGGAGCGTGACGCCCGTCGTGCGGGGCCTGCTCAAAGCCGGGAAGGCGCCGCGCCGGCGCGCCCGCCGCACGCACCAGGGTCTCTTTCTGTTCATATGGGGCGGCTTCCTGCTCGGCAGTCTGAAAAATCCCTGGCTGTGGCCGCACGACCGCTACTTCATTGCGGGAATCCCCCCGTTCCTCCTCCTCCTCGCGACGACGCTGGCGTGGCGAAAGTACGCGGGAATACGCCGCGTCGCCTGGCTCAGCGCCGCATTGGTCTATGCCTTCTCCCTGGCCGGAACACAGGATTGCATGGCTTGGAACCGCGCGCGATGGACGGCCATTGATCGCCTGAGGAACGAGCACCAGGTCCCGCTGACCTCGATCAACGGCGGATACGAGTTCTACGGCTGGTACACGAGTGACGACTTCATGAAAGAGCACCATACGACGAACTTCTGGGACTTTTTCGGCGACCGGGACGGCCGATGGGTGCTTGATGACACCTATGTGCTCGGGATGATCGCCCCCCGGCCGGGATACGAGGTTTTCTTCCGCCAACCCTATTTTTCCTGGCTGGGCATGGAGACCCGCGAAATCTACGTGTTTAAACGCGACACCGCCGAATAACCCGCCCGCGCCCGCGCGTTTACCCCAATACCGGGCACGGCCTGTTGAGGGGCCTGCCCCGGTTTGATAAAATTACCTGTTTCCTCTGTGTGGTTAAGGTGCGCAATGCTCAGCCAGGAACAACGCGAACGGTATCAACGGAACATCCTGATCCCCGGCTTCGGCGAATCGGGCCAGGAGCGTCTGCTGGACGCCAGCGTCTGCATCATCGGGCTCGGAGGCCTCGGAAGCTCCGCCGCCCTGTACCTGGCCGCCGCGGGAGTGGGCCGTCTGGGTCTCGTCGATTCGGACACCCTGGAATTGTCGAACCTCCAGCGGCAGGTGTTGCATGCCACGGACCGGTTGGGAATGAGCAAGGCCCGCTCGGCCGAAATGACCCTGCGCGCCCTGAATCCCGGGCTCACCCTGCAGACGGTACAGACCCGCGTCACCGGGGAAAACGCCGCAAGCCTGTTTTCGGCTTACGATCTTGTTGTCGAGGCCACGGACAACTTCGCGGCGAAGTTTCTGATCAATGACGTATGCCTGGAGTGCCGCACGCCGTTTGCCACCGCGGGCATTCTGGCCCTGGCGGGGCAGATGATGTTCGTCGTGCCGGGGAAGACCCCGTGCCTGCGGTGCGCGGTGCCCGTGGAACCGCTGGGCGTCCCCACCACGGGCGAGCTGGGCGTGCTGGGCGCGGTTCCGGGCGTGCTGGGCAGTCTGGAAGCCCTGGCCGCGCTCCGTTTCCTGGCCGGGATGTGGCAGCCCGCGGCCGACGGGAGCGGCGCCGTGTTGAGTGTCGAAGGTGAATCCCTGCGCTGGCGGACCACCCGGCTTCCCCGGAATCCGTCATGCCGCTGCGCAACGCTATGGAGTACCTCATGACTGAAGACAGACTGGTTATCGCGGGCCGGAAGATCCGGTCCCGCCTGTTCGTGGGCACGGGGAAATTCCCCTCGAGCGCGGCGCTGAAAGCCTGCCTGGACGCCTGCGACGCCGAGATCGTCACGGTGGCCCTGCGCCGGGCGGATTTGAGCAAACCGGATGACGACTCGATCCTGTCCGTAGTGGATCGCGAACGCCATTTGCTGCTGCCGAACACGTCGGGAGCGCGCAACGCCGACGAGGCGGTGCGGCTCGCGAAACTGGCCCGGGCCGCGGGTCTCGAACCCTGGGTGAAACTGGAACTCACGCCGGAACCCCGGTACCTCTTGCCGGACCCCATCGAGACGCTGAAAGCCACCGAGCTGCTCGTGAAGGAAGGGTTTACCGTGCTCCCCTACATCCAGGCCGACCCTATTCTGGCCAAGCGGCTGGAAGAGGCGGGCGCGGCCACCGTGATGCCTCTGGGCGCGCCGATCGGCAGCAACCGGGGACTGCGCACCTACGACATGCTTCGCATCATCATCGAGCAGGCGGCCGTGCCGGTGGTGGTGGATGCGGGTCTGGGCGCGCCGTCACACGCGGCCGCGTCGATGGAGATGGGCGCTGACGCCGTGCTGGTCAATACCGCACTGGCCGACGCCCGGGACCACGCCGCCATGGCCCACGCCTTCGCGCTGGCCACGGAGGCCGGCCGCGCCGCGTACCTGGCGGGCCTGGGACCCGAACGCAGCGTTGCCGAAGCCAGTTCGCCCCTGACCGGGTTTCTGCGCGACACGAGCTGACGGGCGGCACGGGCGCTGACGGCCCTCAGTCCCGCAACAGGACGTCGCAGACGAGGCGCATCTTCTCGAGAAGCCGGCGGAACAGTCCGCCCTTGCGTGCCCGAGCCCGCAAGCCCACGATCAACTTGCGTTGAAGCCGGTATCGCGTGAGCCGGGGCTTCTCGGGCGGGCGCACGCTGCTCCCGGCCTCCTCGAGCGGTTTCCAGAGCGTCTCGAGGGGGTACCCGCATGTTGCGAGATCGTCGGCGTCAAGCGAGGCAATCACCTCGCGCATCAGCGCGCACTTCCCGGAATCATGGGCCAGCTCGGCCACCCATTTCTTGACGGAACCGGTCTGGGGACGGGCGTGTTGCGCCACCCCGATCGGATCGCCCAAGCCTTCGCGCCGGCCGCCGCTCTCGTTCTTCCCGTACTCGATGGTGTCCCGCTCGAAGGGGATCCCGAGGTACTCGTATATCCGGCCCATCCAGGTTTCGGGCTCTTTCACGAGGTCTTCGTAACGCACATGGCAGTGACTGACCGCATCCTGCCGCAGAAACGCGGCGATGGCCGGCACGTACCGGTTCAGGATCGGGTTGTAGCTGTGGGCCGCGGCATAGTCCCCGTCGAAAAATGAATTGGCATACGACGAGAAGGTGGCCAGCGGGTGCCGCGTGAGTACAACGTACTTCGCGTCGGGAAACACCTTCATCATGAAGGGGAGAATGAGGGCGTACGCCGGCGTCTTGTCGAGCAGGATCTCTTTGCCGCTCGGGGCGAGCAAACGGCCGTACAACGTGTCGCAATAGGCCCGGCAAGCGTCCCAGTAATCCTGTTCGCCGTTGGGCAGGCTTTGGACAAAGAGCTTCTGAGCTTCCGCGGCCAAAACGTGGTCGTAGGGGGCCTTGTCGACTTTTTCCCACACGCCGAGGTGGGCGAGGGGCGTGAGCAGGTGGGGTTCGGGCCCTCCGAGAATCCTGGAGTGGGATTCAAGCATACGTTCGAGCATGGTGCTGCCGGACCGCGGCGAACTGATCACAAAAAGCACTGGAACACGCATGATTCTCCCCCGGTTTGCTGACCTTGGCACGACTTTAGTGCCGGGGGGCGGGATTGTCAACCGCCACGCCTTCCGGACGCCGGGATAGACAGAAAAATGCTTGTAATATGCATACCCGGTTATGGTATACTCTCGCGTGTTGGAGGGAAGCAGTAGGACCATACGCGGAAGGCAAGTAACGCGGCTGAAAGGAAAACAGTATGAAGCACCTGAAGCATGTATCGAAAGAGATCCCCGCGCGCGCCCAGATTTTCGATTTCTTCAACAAGGAAGAGCATCCTGGTGTGGCTGACAGCATCCGGGGCTTCTTCGCCGATCCGCTGGGGACCATCGGGCTGCATTTCAACAAGTCCGCCTGCTAACCGGGCGCTTGGACACTAGACATCGCCGAAAGCTAACGTCACCGCAAGGAGGCGTTAGCTTTCGTTTTTGATTCCCACCGCGCTTCAGGTTGATTCGCCCCCCTCCTTTTGGTACGCTTTCTGCGCAGCGGAAAAGCGTCTGCGGTGCGAAGTCTTTTGCAACTCCCGTGAGCTCATACTCTTCCGTCCGCCTTGACCCCTTCCCGCTGTGCGCCTTCCATGCAGTTGTTCGCAGGCAACCTTACGGAGACTTTTCGATGTCGGATCCTTTGGAGCGTTTGCTCCTGAGCGGGGACGCCGCCGTGGCCCGGGCCGCCCTGGATTGCGGGGTGCACCTGGGAGTGGGATATCCGGGTACCCCGTCCACGGAAATCCTGGAGGATTTTTCCAGACTGGGCGGCAAGGCCGAATGGGCGCCGAACGAGAAGGTGGCCCTGGAGGTCGGGATCGGCGCGGCATTCGGCGGCGCGGCGGCCCTGGTCACAATGAAGCACGTGGGGCTGAACGTCGCGGCGGACCCCCTGTTCACCGTGGCGTACACGGGGGTGCCGGGCGCCCTGGTGATCGTCTCGGCCGACGACCCCGGCATGCACAGCAGCCAGAATGAGCAGGACAACCGGAACTTCGCGAAGGCCGCGGGCGTTCCCATGCTCGAGCCGTCGGATTCCCAGGAGGCCTACGACCTGACCCGGGAAGCGTTTCGTCTTTCACACACACACCAGATTCCCGTGCTGTTGCGCATGACCACCCGCACGTGCCATTCGCAAACGGTGCTGCGGCGCGCCGCCCCCATCCGCATCACGGAACCGGACGTCTACCAGCGCGACATCAAGAGCCGGGTGATGATTCCCGGGTACGCGCGGCCCGCGCACCGCCGGCTCCGCGCGAAACTGGCCGCCATCGAACAGGAATTTAACGCGTCCGAACTGAATTATGTGGTGGAAGGCGACCGGGCGCTGGGCATCATCGCGTCGGGCGTATCGTATATGCATGCGCGCGAGGCGGCGCCGGAAGCCTCTTTCCTGAAACTCACGACCACCCATCCGCTTCCTGTGGCATTGGCGCGCAAATTCGCCGCCGGGGTAGAGCGGTGCATTGCCCTCGAGGAAGGCGACCCGTATCTCGTCGAGAATCTGCGCGCCCACGGCATCCCCGTGGAAGGCAAGGACGAGGCGTACCGCTTTGGCGAGTTGAATGTCGGCCTCGTGCGGGGCATCCTGGCGAATGCGCCGGCGCCCGAACCCGCGCCGCCTAAAGGCAGGCCGCCCCAATTGTGCGCGGGCTGTCCCCACCGGACGGTGTTCGCGACCCTGGCCCGGCAGAACTGCATTGTTACGGGAGACATCGGCTGCTATACCCTGGGCGTCCTGCCGCCCTTCGAGGCGATGGATTCGTGCGTCTGCATGGGCGCGAGCATCGGAGTCGGCCTGGGCCTGCGCCACGTGCTGCCCCCGGACGAGGCACGGCGCGTGGTCAGCGTGATCGGCGACAGCACGTTTGTTCACAGCGGCATTACCGGCCTGGTCGAAATGGCATACAATCCGCCCCCGACCGGGCACCTGGTGCTCATTGTCGACAACGGCACCACGGCCATGACGGGATTTCAGGAGCATCCGGGTACGGGCAAGATTCTTGATCATTCCCCCTCGTCCAAACTATCGTTCGAGGACCTGGTGAAGTCCATCGGCATCACCCGGGTCCACGTCATCGACCCGACCGAGGACATGCGGGCATTTTCGGATCTGGTGAAAGAGTGCCTGGACAGCGGCGAACTGGCGGTGGTCATTGCGCGCCGGCCCTGCCTGCTCGCGGAACGGAAACAGACGGCCACGGAGCGCGCGGCGGCCTCGAAATCATGCACACCATGAAACCTGTTACAAACGTCATCATCGCCGGCGTGGGCGGCCAGGGGGTCGTCAAAGCCTCCGACATTCTCACCGAAGCGGTATTCCGGGCGGGCTTCGACGTCAAGAAGAGCGAGATCCACGGGATGAGCCAGCGCGGCGGGTCCGTCGCGAGCGATATCCGGTTTGGCGAGCAGGTGCTCAGCCCGATGGTGCCGCCGGGAGAAGCCGATTTCATCCTGGTGATGTCCGAAGACGAGGCGCAGGCCGTCGAAAGCCAGTTGAAGGAAGGCGGCACCCTGCTCACCCCCGAGAGCCTGCCGGGCTACATTGATGAAGACGCCGACGAGGACGAAGACGAAGAAACCCGGTTGCGGCTGCGGTGCATGAACGTCGCCCTGCTGGGCGGCCTGAGCACCTTGCTGGACATCCCGGACTCGTGCTGGCGGGAAGCCCTGTGCGCCAATCTCCCGAAACGGGCCTGGGAGTTCAACGAGAAGGTGTTCCAGCTGGGCCGGGAACTGGTAGACAAGTAGCGACCGGATGCTCCGGCGCGCGTTGTTGGCGGATGTGCAAAGCGTGAAGCAAGGGGGGCGTATGAAGAGCAAGAAATCTGCATCCTGCGGGGGATTTCACCCCGTAAGCGCACCTGACTATCTGCCGCAGACCCAATTGCGCCAGCTGCAGCTGGCCCGGCTGAAGTGTATCGTCAAGCGCGCCTACGAAAACGTTTCGCTCCACCGGCAACGGATGGAAGAGAAGGGAATCACGCCCGACGACATTCAGTCGCTGGAGGACATCACCAAACTGCATTTCACCATGAAGGACGACCTGCGCGAGGCCTATCCCTTTGGCATGTTCGCAAGTCCCATGGACGAGGTCGTCCGGGTGCACGCCTCGAGTGGCACCACCGGCAAGCCGACCGTCGTGGCCTATACCCAGGAAGATGTCAACGTGTGGACCAACGTGATGGTCCGGAGTTTTGTCTCGTGCGGCTGCCACCGGGGCGACATCATCCAGAACGCGTACGGGTATGGGCTGTTCACGGGTGGTCTCGGCGCGCACTACGGCGCCGAGGCCCTGGGCGCCACCGTCATCCCCATGTCGGGCGGAAACACCGACCGCCAGATCATGATCATGAAGGATTTCGGATCCAACGCCATTTCGTGCACGCCCAGCTATTTCGTCCATCTGGCGGAAAGGGCGCTCGAGATGGGAATCGACCTGCGCGATCTGCCGCTGCGAATCGGCGTCTTCGGCGCCGAACCCTGGAGCGATGGACTCCGCCAACGCGCCGAGGAGATCGGCGGCATCAAGGCGTACGATATCTACGGCCTGTCCGAGATCATCGGGCCCGGCGTCGCCATCGAATGCGCGATGCAGGAAGGCCTCCACATCTTCGAGGATCACTTCTATCCCGAGATCATCGACCCCGAGACCTGCGAGGCCGTGCCGCCCGGCGAGGAAGGCGAACTGGTCCTGACGACGCTCAGCAAGATGGCGATGCCGCTGTTGCGCTACCGCACGCGCGACATCACGCGCATGATTCCCGAGGCGTGCGGATGCGGACGCACCATCTGCCGCATGGCCCGCATCGGCCGCCGCAGCGACGACATGTTCATCATTCGCGGCGTCAACGTGTATCCGTCTCAGATCGAGGCGGCGCTTCTCAAGGTGGAAGGCACGTCCCCGCACTACCAGATCGTGCTCACGCGCGCAAAAGGCCTCGATCAGATGGAAGTGCAGTTCGAGGTTACGCCCGAGATGTTCGGCGATACCGTCGGGTCGGTGGAGAACCTCCAGCGCACCCTGTGCCACGCCATCGAGAGCACCATCGGCGTCCGCGCGAAAATCACCCTGGTCGAACCGCATTCCATCGAACGCAGCCAGGGCAAAGCCAAACGGGTTATTGACAAACGGGAAGGCTGAAACCGAATGCCGGAGACCCTCCGGCGCATGAGGAGACCGTCGCTATGAAGCTCACGCAACTGTCCTTGTTCCTCGAAAATAAGCCGGCCCACCTCAAGGTGCCCTGCCGGGCCCTGGCCGACGCCGGCATCAGCATCATGACCCTCTCGCTCGCCGATACCGAACAGTTTGGCATCCTCCGCCTGATCGTCCGCGACTGGCAAAAGGCCAAGGAAGTGCTCGAAAACGCCGGTTGCGTCGTCAACACCACCGAAGTGGTCGCCGTCGAGGTCGAAGACCGGCCCGGCGGACTCGCCGATCTCCTCGACATCATCGAGAAGGCCGGCATCAACATCGAATACATGTATGCGTTCACGTTCGGCCGCGGCGACCGGGCCATCCTGGTCTTCCGTTTCGAAGACCCCGACGAGGCCGTCACCAAACTCCAGGCCGCCGGCGTCGGCGTCGTTGAGGGCATCTCCCTGTACTCACGCGGGACGTGAGCAGACGGGGCTGAACGGCCATCGACCGCCCCCGTGCGCAGCAGTGCCCGCGGGGGCGGTTTCTGTTCCGCCAGGGACGTCAGGGCAGGGTGAGCCGCACCCCCTCGGCGGTGGCGGCCGTCGAAGCGAGGAACACAATCTCGCCGCTGAACCGGTCCTTGGTGCTGGTGACGTTGTTGAGCCGTTCGCCGCTCTTTTCCATCAGGATGTGACGGGGACCGAATGCAATCGCGTTCGGGGCCGATTCCCTGTAGACGATGACGTCGCCATGCCGGTAGGCCACGAGAATCGCGCCGTTCTTCTCATTGAGTAGCGCGATGGGGCGCGTACCCTCATCGTCGACGTGGTACAGGCCGTCCCAGGTTCCCGAAGGCCTTCGAACCAGAAGCCCGATGAGGGGATACCCTTTTGTGTCGTAGCTGGTTTTTACGGCTGCGTAGAGCGTCCCGTCCGGGGCAACGGCGCAGTTCATGTGGTCATCCGCCATGCCGTCCCCGACAGGCAGGGCGGACGCGGCCCCGGGGGATTCCTCGGGAAGCCAGTCCGCGGGGGCGGCGTCTCCGGGGTGGAGACGGAAACCGAAGCGCCGGGTCTGCTGGTTGGACCAGAGGACGCCGGTGTCGCCGTTCGGAAAGGCCGCCACGACACAAATATCGTCCGAGTCCACGCCGGTGGCCAGAACGAGCGGCGCGCTCCATGCCGAATACGGCGGCGCGCTCCACCGCACGCGGATATCCGTTTCGCCGTCGGAGGCCAGCCACAGGCGGCCCGAGGCGTCCACGTCGATGGTCGCCGTTTCCACACCGGAGTCGAGGGGGATGACCGCGCTGGACGGGCGCTCCGGCCAGAACCGGTACGCCCGCGCGGCGGCATCGTACGCCAGCGAAACCAGTTCACCCCGTCCGGCTCCCAACAGCAGCACATGAGTCAGCCCATCGACCCGCCGGGCGTCCGCGTAGCTTGCGGTGGCATCCGACAGGTGGAGCGCCGGGGTCCAGCGCGTATCGTCCAGACGCCAGAGCGTGGAACCGGTGGTCTCGGGCAACACGGCCCACCAGCGGCCGTCGTGGCACCAGAGCTTCGACTGGGGTTTCTCCCCCGTATTCGCCGTCACCGCAAAACCCTGCAGGGGCGTCGTGGAAACGCCCTCTTCCGCGTGGACCGCCGCGGCAACCCCCATCCCGATGGCCGCGAACAGCAGCCCAAAGAAAAATCCGTCCGATCGCATGTTGCCCTTTCCGGCGGGCGGGACTTCGGAGGAAAGCCCGGCAGCTTCCCCTGCCGCCAGATGGCCCGCGCCGCCAAAGTATACCGCAGACAAGGGCGGACCGGGAGCGCACGGACACGCCATTGCCCGGCCGTCTCGGGCGACGGCGCCGGTGAGGCCGTCCCTGTAGACGCACGGCCGGGCCGTGGCCTGGGCGCCTCACCTGCGGTTTCTTGACACCGCGGCATTCGCGGTAGGGATGGCCCTTGCGGGCCACCCCCCGCACAGATCCCGGCGAGCGGCATTACCGCACCGGGCTCCTGCCTTGGGTTATGACGTTTTCAGTCGCACGT